>Ga0257115_1000373_pt1 | contig 43405 bp, 42 predicted proteins | sample SI112_100mmetaG_FD_194465 | JGI IMG/M metagenome (GOLD analysis project Ga0257115, IMG submission 194465) | Marine microbial communities from Saanich Inlet, British Columbia, Canada - SI112_100m | ecosystem: Environmental > Aquatic > Marine > Inlet | place: Canada: British Columbia | collected...
TCAAAAATAGTAATTTTTCCCGTATCAGTTTCAGTACGAATTAGTCGGCCACAAGCTTGTATGAGTCGTAGAGACGCATCAGGTAGTGAGATTTCCATGAATGGATTACGATTTTGAGATTGTAAGTAATCTTGTGTGGTTTTTTCAATCGGTGAATTTGGTACGCTAAAACGTAGCTTGACAATAATCACATGAGTGAGATTATCACCTTTTAGGTCAACGCCTTCGGCAAAACTATCAAGTCCAAAAATGACACTACCTTGGTTTTGTTTGCGAAGATCTTGGTGTTTTTTGAGGATGAGTTTTTTAGAGAATTCTCCTTGTATAAATAGATCGCAATCTAATTTTTTTTCAACTAAATCAGCCACCATTTGCATCTGCTTGTTAGAAGCAAACAACACTAAAGACCCCTCGTTGGGGTCAATGCGTTTTAACAGTTGTGAGGCGACCTCTTGAGTGTGTTCGTATATTTGAGTTGGGTTATTTTTAAATTTGGCAACGATAAAGTCCACACCATTAAGGTTAAAAGGTGAGGGCAATCGCAAGTATTGATTTTTATCTTTTGTTAAGCCTAATTGTTGGTTAAGTCGGGCAAAACTTCCAAGTGATGAGAGTGTGGCTGAGGTTAGTACGGCGCCTGCTACTTTTGACCAGATTAAATTGTTCAAATTGTTTGACACGTCAATCTGCGCACTGTTGAGAATGTAGTTGGTTTTTTTGTTAGCTAAAATGGTTTTTTCAATCCAGCGTGAGTGAGGTGCTTGTCCGACTTCATCGGCTTGTAGTAGGGACGATAACAGTAACAGGATAGAAGACAAATGTTGCTCGCATTCTCCTAAAACATTATTAAGTGGGTCAGCAATGGTTTTGTCTACCATTTTTATTTTTAGATAATCGATCCAGGATTCTTTTAGAGTTTCAAATTGAGTGTGAGTGGAGCTAATGGATGTGAGTAGGTTTTGGCAGATTGATTGGATAGGTGTATCCACTTGTCCTTGTTCAAAAAGATGAACGTCTTCATCAAAGTCCAGTTCTTTTAACAATTGCACTAAATCATCCAAATAACCATCAATTTGTTTAATGTTGTTTTCGCTTGGATCTTGCTGGGTGATTTTGCACACTTGCTCACTGACACCTTGAGTTTGTCGTATGCTGGTTTTAATGAATTCGATGCTGGTGCTGAGCGAGAAATGTGACAGCGCTTTATGGCTCAAGTGATGCGCTTCATCAAAGATAAAAATAGATTCTTCCACATCGGGAAGTACGGTATTGCCCGTACTAAGGTCGGCTAAAATAAGATCGTGGTTGGCAATAATCACATCGGCTTTAGTGATTTTTTTTCTGGCTTTGAAAAAAGCACAGTCGTTATAAAGTTCACAACTTTTTGCCGTACAAGTAAAACGGTTGCAAGCCACTTTTGGCCATAATGAATGATCTGGTGTTTGTTCTAGGTCGTCAATTTCACCGTTCCATTTTTTATTGGAATAATCTTGCAACATATCACTAAGTTGGTCGAGCTGGTATTTTCCGGGTGGAGAGTCCCACAATAAGTCGTTATCAAACAGCTTATTATCACTGGCATTGTCTTCGACTAAATTAACCAAATTGCGAATACAAACATAGCGTGATCGACCTTTGACCAATGCGTATTCAAAATCAACAGAGCAGTATTTTTGCGTCTCTGGAATGTCTTTATTCAGTAGTTGTTCTTGCAAGGCAACGTTGGCACTGGAGATGATTAATTTCTTTTTATTGGCTTTAGCAATGGGGATGGTACTTAAAAGATAAGCCATGGTTTTCCCGGTTCCAGTGGGCGCTTCAACGCATAAAATAGGGTTGGTGTCTGGATATTCTCCGGCTAAGGTTTTGGATATTTCAGCAATCATTTTGTTTTGTGCATGGCGAACAACAAAGCCAGGCATGGTGTTTTTAGCGGCCTCAAAAGACTGACGGATTTGTGCTTTAAGCGTGTCGCTTAGCACTAGGACTTACGTTGTAAGGATAAATCACACAATAAGACGAGTGCGTTTTTATAGTCAGATTCTTCTAGGATTGCTAGTGATTTTTTAGCCAGATCGGCCGATTCTTGGGCTTTATTATGCGTGTATTCAAAGGCGTTCACACTGTCTAAAATTTTAATAATTTTATCAATTTTGCTGTTATCAGCGTTGTTGATAGCATTTTTTAATAGTTCGTGTTCTTGTCCGAGAGTTCTGGAAAGAGCACAAATCATGGGCAGGGTAGTTTTTCCTTCAGCGAGGTCATCACCGACTTCTTTACCCATGGTTTGGGCATCTGATTCATAGTCGAGTGCATCATCGATAATTTGAAAAGCGTTGCCTAAATGCAAACCGTAATTTCTTAAAGCCAATTCTTGCTTTTCATCAGCATTGGATAAAATACCGCCAATTTGTGTTGATGCTTGGAATAGGCAAGCGGTTTTACGTTCAATCACATTAAAGTATTCTGCTTCTGATAGTTCAGAATTTTGACAGTTGAGCAATTGCAGTACCTCACCTTCAGCAATGCTGTTGGTGGTTTTAGATAGTATTTTCATAATGCGCATCGAATCAGGTTCTACCATCATCTCGAAGGCACGTGAATACAGGAAATCACCCACCAGAACGCTGGCAGCATTACCCCAGACTTCATTCGCTGTGTCTTTGCCACGACGTGTGGCTGATTCATCAACAATATCATCATGCAGTAAGGTGGCTGTATGGATAAGCTCTATAACCACGGCCATTAGGTGATGATGATTGCCCTGGTAGCCCGTTGCTTTAGCACAAAGTAGTAAAAGTAGTGGGCGTAAGCGTTTACCACCTGCATTAATGATGTAGCTACTCATTTGATTAATGAGAGCTACATTGGAGCTCAGGCGTTTAATTAGTACTTTATCAGTCTTTTTTAAGTCTGATTTGAGTAATTTTTGAATGTCAGCAAAATTATTCATAGAAAGTTATTTTAGCGTATTTGCCAGTAGATATACTTCTTTAGAGCGCGCCCTTGAGGCTTTAGGTTTGCGAATGGTGACCTTGACAAATGAGTCTCTGCAGGATTTAACAAAACCATCAAAACCATCACCTTGAAAGATTTTAATAAAGAAAGAGCCTTTAGGCGTGAGTGTTTTAATTGCCATGTCGAGGGCTAATTCGCACAAATACATGGATTTTGGAATATCGACTGAGAGCTGGCCACTCATGTTCGGCGCCATGTCTGAGAGTACTGCATCCATTTTATTACCTTGGGTTAGGTTTAATAATTCTTCGTAAACAGAGTCTTGTGTAAAGTCACCTTGTAAAAAATCCACCCCAGTAATGGGTTCGATCTCAAGTATGTCACTGGCGATTACTTGGCCAGTTTTCCCTACCAGTTTGATGGCAATTTGACTCCATCCGCCTGGTGCTGCGCCCAGATCAAGTACGCGAGAACCACGGGTGATAAACTTATCTTTTTCAATAATTTCAGTGAGTTTGTAGACCGCACGCGAGCGATAACCCTCTTTTTGAGAGCGTTTTACATATTCATCGTTAAGATGCTCACTCATCCAACGACCAGAACTGCCTTTTTTACCCATGAATAGTTATATCAATAATTTCTAATATTGATGGTCATTTTACGGGATAATAGTGTCTTTTTTATACTTACCCATCAAGCATGAACACTAAACTCAGAAACGTTGCTATTATTGCACACGTTGACCATGGAAAAACCACACTAGTTGATAAACTGCTTGAGCAATCTCAAACCTTTGATGATCGTTTTGAGTCGTCCGAGCGCATGATGGATTCAAACGATTTGGAAAAAGAGCGTGGCATCACCATTAGCTCAAAAAATACAGCCATTAAGTGGAACGATTATCGTATTAACATCGTTGATACTCCAGGGCACGCTGATTTTGGTGGTGAGGTAGAGCGTGTATTGTCAATGGTGGACTCAGTGTTGTTGTTGGTAGATGCACAAGAAGGTCCTATGCCACAAACGCGTTTTGTGACCAAAAAAGCTTTTGATCAAGGTCTTAATCCAATCGTGGTGATTAATAAAATTGATAAAGATGCTGCGCGCCCTAATTGGGTGATTGATCAAGTGTTTGACTTGTTTGATCAGCTTGGTGCAACTGATGAGCAATTGGATTTCCCAATTATTTACGCATCCAGTATTAACGGTTATGCTTCACTTGAAGATAATGTACGCGAAGGCGACATGACACCAATGTTCGAGACCATTGTCAAACACGTGAAAGCTCCTGATGTGGATGTTAATGCACCACTGCAAATGCAAATTACAGCGCTTGATTATTCATCATTTGTCGGTGCAATTGGTATTGGTAGAATTACACGTGGCACAATCAAGAAAAATATGCAAGTTGTAGTGGCTGATGCACAAGGTAAAACACGTAAGGCTAAAGTTGCCAACTTACAAAGTTTTCTTGGTTTGGATAAAATTGATACTAACAGTGCTGAAGCAGGGGATATTGCTGCCATCATTGGCATTGAAGGTATTTCAATTTCAGATACCATTTGTGATCCAGAAACCATTGAGGCATTACCACCACTTAGTGTGGACGAGCCAACGGTATCGATGGCATTTCGTGTGAATGATTCACCGTTTGCGGGCCAAGATGGTAAATACATTACTTCGAGAAATATTCGAGATCGCCTTGATAAAGAGTTGATTTACAACGTAGCTTTACGTGTTGAAAATACGGAAGATCCGTCTGAATTTATTGTTTCAGGTCGTGGTGAATTGCACTTATCGATTCTGATTGAAACCATGCGCAGAGAAGGCTTTGAGCTGGCAGTGGGTAGACCACAAGTGATTTTAAAAGAAATTGATGGTGTGATTTGTGAGCCATTTGAAGATTTGAGTGTGGACGTTGAAACTCAACATCAGGGCACGGTGATGGAGAAACTTGGTGAGCGTAAAGCTGAACTTACCAACATGATGCCTGATGGTAATGGCCGAGTAAAATTAGACTTCGACATTCCTGCTCGTGGTTTAATTGGCTTTAGAACAGAGTTCTTAACCGCCACCACAGGAACCGGCCTAATGAACTCAACCTTTGATGGTTATAAACCACAAAAGCCTGGCAACATTGGACAACGTTCTAACGGTTCTTTGATTTCAATGAACCAAGGTAAAGCCGTGGCTTATGCAATCTTTAATTTGCAAAAGAGCGGAAAGTTTTTTGTTGAGCACAATACCGATATTTATGAAGGTATGGTGGTTGGCATTCATACTCGTGATAAAGACTTGGTGATTAACGTAATGAAAGGCAAGCAACTGACGAATGTACGTGCTTCGGGTACGGATGAAGCGGTGGTGCTGACGCCGGCAATCAGGCTAGATCTTGAACAAGCTTTAGAGTTTATCGATGATGATGAGTTGGTGGAAGTAACGCCTCATAACATTCGCATTCGTAAACGTGTACTTGGTGAAACTGCACGTAAAAGAGTGCGCAATAAAAAAGCTGACTAGAAAACAAAACGTGCTACTGTTGGTATACTAATCCGTTATGGATAGTATTCTTAATTTTTTTGTTCGACAAAAAAAATTAGCACTGGTTTTTACCGTGAGTGTGATTGCACTCGGACTGCTTACCCTTAACAACATTCAAAGAGATCAATTTCCATTGGTTGATTTTGAGATGATGACCATCTCAACATCTTATCCTGGCGCCTCACCTGAGGACGTTGAACAAAATATTACCAACCTTATTGAAGATGAGCTTAATAATATTTCAGGTATTGATAATTTCACTTCAGTTTCTCGAGAAGGGCGTTCCAGTATTGCCGTTACCCTTTCTCAAGACGTGAGTGATGTAGACACTCTAAAGCAAGACATTAGAAATGCGGTAAATCGAATTAAATCTTTACCTGAAGAAGTGGTTGATCTACCTAGCGTTCGTGATCAAAAAACTTCCAGAAAAAGTATTATTAAGATCAGTATTGGTGCCCAAGATTTATCTTATGCCGAGTTAAGAAAAATTACCGACAACATTGCTGATTCTCTTGAGCTGCTTGAGGGTGTGTCTGAAGTGGTTAAAGATGGCTACTTGGATCGAGAAATACAAATTAGGATCAAGCCTGACAAGTTGTATCAGCATAAACTCTCTCTACCGCAGATTATTGATGCCATTGCTAAGCGTAATAAGCGCTATACCGTTGGACAAAATCATAGTGATACTGATGAGAAAATCATTGTCGTATTGGCCAAATTTAATCAGGCTGAATCAGTGGGGGATGTTATTATTAAATCCACTTTTGAAGGGCCGGTGGTACGTTTAAAGGACATTGCTAGTATTGAAAATGGCAACGTGGAGGAGAAATCCATTATCCGCATTAATGGTAAAAAAGGTTTTATTCTGCGTGTGCGCAAGCAAGAACAGGCTGATGTAATAACAACGGTTGATTTGGTCAAAGAAAAAATCATTGAACTGAATGCTAAGTACGACCATCAATTGCGAATTTTCTACTCATCAGACATGTCAAAGTACGTGCGCAATCGTCTGAAGATTGTAACCAATAACGGCATGATGGGATTGGTTTTAGTGCTCATTGTGTTGGGTGCTTTTCTATCTTTTAAAACGGCTTTTTGGGTAGCGGTCAGTTTACCAGTGAGTTTGTTAGGCACCGTTGCACTGCTTGGGGCAAGTGGTGAAACCATTAATTTAGTGTCATTGGCAGCAATGATTTTGGTACTTGGCATTGTGGTGGATGATTCCATTATTGTGGCAGAAAGTATCCATCATTACAAACAACAAGGGGAGGATCGATTTGAATCGGCTGTCCGTGGTTTTAAACGCGTTATTATGCCAGTGGTGACTACGATTCTAACGACCATACTGGCTTTTTCCTCCATGTTTTTAATGGAAGGCACCATGGGTAAGTTTATTTATGTAATCCCAATTGTGGTGATTTTTGCATTAATTCTTTCATTTTTAGAAGTATCAATCGCATTGCCGGCACATTTGGCCAGTTCTCATGAAAAAATTAAAAAATCCAACTGGTTTGATGCCGTAGAGGTATGGTTTGGGGGTTTTTTAGCCGCTGTACTAAAGTGGCGTTATTTAGTGATTAGTGTTTTTATAGTGATGTTAGCAGGTTCTTTGTATTTTGCCAAAACCAACATGAAGTTTGTGCTTTTTCCTGCGGTGGGTGTTGATACCATTAATGCTAGATTACAAATGCCAGCGGGCAGTTCGCTTGATCATACCGAATCTGTGAGTAAGCAAGTAGAGGCGTTAGTTACCGAAGTGGTGGGTGAGGACCTAGAATCTGTAACCACCGATGTTGGCAAGTACTTTACTCATGTGGCCAAATTTAGCATTGAACTCTCTCCATCAGGCGATAGAGTTCAAACTTCAAAATCATTGTTAAAACAACTCAAAGCAAGGGTGGGCGAGATCTCCTTGGCTGAAAAGTTGAAATTCTCCATCAGAAGGCCTGGTCCACCGCAGGGCGAGGACGTTGAGATTAGCCTAGTTGGGAATGATAACGTTCAGCGTAAAGCAGCTGCAGATAAGCTTGAGAAGATTTTATTATCAATTAAAGGACTGGATAACATTAATCGTGATGATGAACCAGGAAAATCACGAGTTGAAGTGGTGCTTGATTTTGAAAAAATGGCCCGATTGGAGATTGATTTTCCCGTGGTGAGCCAGTATTTAAAAACGGCCTTTACGGGCATTGACGTCACTGATATTCGTGACGGACAAAACGATGTTAATTTCAGGATTTATTTTGGTGATGGAAAACATTCGCAAGACTTTATAAGTACTTTAAAGGTCAACAATCGTAAAGGCCATTTGATACCGATTTCACAATTTTCCAGTATTCATGAAATTGAGGGAGAGCCCGACTTTAATCACTTCAATGGTCAGCGATCCACTTTGCTCAGTGGTAGTGTGGATGATGATACCACCACCATAGGTAAGGTAATGACCCAAGCTTTAGAGCGTTTAGATTTGACTAATAATTTCCCTAATGTTCGCGTAATAGGCGAGGGTGGTGCCAAAGAAACCAAGCAGTCCATGGACAGCTTTAAAAGCGCCTTTATTATGGCTATTTTTGGTATTTTCTTATTATTAGTGCTGTTGTTTAATTCTTACACGCAACCACTGTTAGTGCTTAGCGCTATTCCTTTTTCGGTCATCGGTGTAATCTGGGCATTTTTCTTGCACGGTGAAACTTTAAGTTTTTTCGCCGTTCTCGGCACATTAGCTTTAGTGGGAGTGATTGTGAATGATTCACTGGTGTTGGTGTCTCACCTTAATTACCTTAAAGACAAAGTGATTGACAAAACAACGTCGGCACATGAGTTCATTGTTCGTGGTGCTAAAGATCGTCTACGGGCTGTGGTGCTCACGACATTAACCACATTGGCCGGCGTAATTCCTTTGGCTTATGGCATTGGTGGTACGGATTATATTTTGCAACCAATGGCATTATCACTCGGCTATGGGTTGTTATTTGGTACGGTAATGACCTTGATTCTGTTGCCGTGTTTGTACCTTATCAATCATGATTTTGTCCACTGGGTGAGTCGTTTTCATAAAAGCTCTTAAGGTTTTAAAGTCAGTGTTGTTGGTGGTAAACACACTTTGTCGCTACAAGCTTGCAGTGTGAGCTCTAGACTTGGAGAGTGATAATCTTCTGAGTGTTGTTCGAGTTTGAGCTCGATGCTTACCTTGTCTTTATAGATTGATATTTCATCTTTTGAAAAACCCAGTTTCGCCAATTCGCCTTTTGGATAAATAGCCTGTGTGATTGTCCAATGCTTCGTATCTAAATTATTCACTTGTGTGGCAATCAGTGAATCCTGTAAAGGCTGGTTAGAATTCACATGCCACAGCGGATTTAGAGTTAAGTTAATCACAACTCGATTATTCAATCTTTGCGTATGGATGCGAATACGGCCATCATAAGCGTATTGGACGTTAGACAACTCTTCGAAAGTAGCATTGTTAAACCCTAAAACAAAGGAACTGTAGTTGTATGGATTTTGAGTAATTTCAGCTGAAAAAGCACTTAATAATTGTTGCGCCTGTTTAAAGAATTTTTGCCCATTGACTCGATAATTAAGCTTAACCAAAACCTTGTAGGCCACGCCGTTAGCTGAAGGAATGGCGCCATCGTAAGATTCCTTGTAATTGGTGTTTAAGTATTTTTTATCTTGAGTCATGTTAAAACCAAATTTCTTTTTATCCCAGAATTTTTGCATCATGTCATCGATCAATTGCACGGTTTTATCCAGCCAAATTGACTCATGAGTATAGTCAAACACAGATAGATAGGCATTGGCTAAATACGCATAATCTTCAGATAAGGCGATGGTTTGTAACTCGTTATTAATGGATACACGATAGAGTTGGCCATTTTTATTAAAATTGTCTAAGTAGCGTGCAAGCGCCACCCCAGCATCGGTGTATTTTGTCTCGTTAAAAACATCGCCAGCCTCTAGTAAACTGGGAATCATTAGAGCATTCCAAGAAAGCAAAACTTTGTTATCCGTAAGTGGTGGCTCTCTTTTAATTCTAAGCTTGTACAATTTAGTCAGTAAGGCGTCAATTTTCTTATAGTCATTTTCATTAATATCATTAACGTCTTTAAAACGAATAACATGATTTCCTTCAAAGTCAGTGTAAGTTGATAAATCGAAGTATTGGTCAAAGCGTTTAAACTCTTCTTTGTTTAAAACATTTTTTAATTCTGTGATCGACCAAACAAAGAAAGTACCTTCCTCATCTTCGGAGTCCGCATCCGTGGCCGAGAAGAACCCACCATTAGTATCTTGCATCTCACGTAAAGTGTAATCCAGTGTTTGTTTAGCAATGCGTTTGTACAATGGTTTCTGTGTAAGTTGGTAAGCGCGCGTGTAGATCAGTGAGAGTTGTGCCTGATTGTAAAGCATTTTTTCAAAATGCGGTATCAGCCAAGAATTATCCGTGGAGTAGCGATGAAAACCACCACCGACAGTGTCATAGAATCCACCGCTGGCCATGGTGTCTAACGTTGTAGTAATGGCGTTTAGAAGATCATCCGTTGGATTGCGTTTTTGCTCATCAATGAGTAACAATAACATGGTCTCGTGTGGGAACTTTGGCGCCTCACCAAAGCCACCTTCAAGTTCATCAAAATTATCTAATATCGCTTGAATAGCTTTAGAGACAATGTTTTTGTTAATACCCACTTTAGTCGTAACCGTGGATTTATTTAAGATTTTATCGATATCATGAGCTTGGTTAATCACTTTGTTTTGTTCATTTTTCCAAAGTGTTTGTATTTGTAAGAGAATGTCTAGTAATTGTTTTTTTGGAAAATAAGTACCGGCAAAAAACGCCTTGCCATCCGATAATATAACAGCATTGAGCGGCCAACCACCTGAGCCATTAATTAACTGAGAAACGTTCATGTAGGTGGCATCGACATCGGGGCGAATTTCACGATCCACTTTAATGGAAATAAAATGCTTATTGAGAAACTCCGCCACCTTAACATCGTCAAAGCTCTCCTCTTCCATCACATGGCACCAATGACAAGTGGCATAACCAATGGAAATGAAAACCGGCTTATTTTCTGCCTTAGCTTTATCAAAAGCCTCATCTGAAAAAGCATACCAATTGACTGGATTATGGGCGTGTTGCAGTAAGTAGGGTGATGATTCTAAAATTAAATGATTAACAAACTTAGCACGACCTTGTTTGTCAAGGTGCTGTGTTCTAGGAGAGTAGTCCGAACCTTTATCAAGATATGCTTGTTCTAAATCAACCATGGGGTGTGCCCATATTAAAGTGGGTATAAAAAATAATAACAGTCTAAACATGCTTTGATTATAGCAATCTTATACTTTGTGGGGTGATTTCAATAATTTGCCAAATTTTTTTAACCGATGCGGACAAGGCTTGTATCAGTAGTATTTTTTTAATAAAATCAGCTATTTTTGGCTTGAAAATAAGGTTTTATTGAGTTCTAGACTTGAGTTTGATGGATTTTAAGAGAATTTTTCTCTCATTTTAAAAATTTACGAAATTTTTATTTATTTTGTAACGCTTTACGAATAAGCTCTTCAATTGAGAGTGAATCATCGTTGATGGCGTTCAGCATTCTGTCGGCTTCTTTGGTTTTAAATCCGAGTGCCTGAAGGGCTTGTGAGGCTTTAATAGTGTTTGGATTGGAGTTGCTAGCAGTGATGATTTGATGTGCGCTACTGCTGAGTTCTAATTTTTCCAAGCGGTCTTTAAGTTCAACAATGAGTTTTTGCGCAGTCTTTTTGCCAATGCCTGGGGTTTTGGCGAGTAATGCATCGTCTTCATTCGCCACTGCATTCATTAATGATGCCACGTTTAAATGTGAGAGAATGGCAAGTGCCACTTTAGGGCCAATGCCGTTGACTCGAATCAACTCACGAAATAATATTTTTTCGTCTTTAGAGATGAAACCGTATAAAGTATGTGCATCTTCTTTAACGTGAAAATGCGTGTGCAGTGAGATATTTTCATTGCTACCCATCTCGTAAAAGCTCGACATAGGGCATAGAATTTCATAACCAATACCACCCACTTCAAGTAAGATTTCCGGTGGATTTTTTTCTAAAATTTTTCCTGTTAACTGCCCAATCATAGTTTAAAGATTATAGCCAGGAATAAGTTTTGAAATATCCCTTTTCAAAGGCTTTGATGTCATCTTTGTATTGCAAGGTCAAACCGATGTCATCTAGGCCATTCATCAGACGACGTTTACGCTCAGCGTCAACTTCAAAGGAGTAAGTTTTATTATTTGCATTAATGGTTTGTGCATCCAAATCAATACTAATTTTGCCGTTAAAGGCAAACAGTTTATCCATTACTTCGTTGGATTGTACGATTGGTAAGATGCCATTTTTAAAGCAATTGTTGTAAAAAATATCAGCAAAACTAGGGGCGATGATTACCCTAAAACCGTAGTCTTCGAGTGCCCAAGGGGCATGCTCACGGCTGGATCCGCAGCCGAAGTTCTCCCGTGTCAGTAAAATCTGCGCACCTTGATATTCTGGGTTGTTTAAAACAAAATCTTTATTCAGTGGGCGTTTTGAATTATCCATCCCAACTTCGCCATGATCAAGATAACGCCATTCGTCAAACAGGTTGGGCCCAAAACCAGAGCGCTTAATAGATTTTAAAAATTGCTTAGGGATGATGGCATCGGTGTCAATATTAGCGCGATCAAGTGGCATGGAAATTGATGTTAGTGTGGTAAATGCTTGCATTATTTAACCTTCGAGAAATGACCAGCAATGGCACTCGAGGCCGCAATCGCAGGACTAACTAAATGAGTGAATGAGCCTTGACCTTGACGACCTTCAAAGTTACGGTTTGAGGTGGATGCACATCGTTCACCGGCTTCTAACTTGTCAGCGTTCATCGCCAAACACATGGAGCAACCTGCCTCACGCCATTCAAAACCAGCATCGGTGAATACTTTATCCAAACCTTCTTTTTCGGCTTGCGCCTTAATTAGGCCAGAGCCAGGCACCACCAAAGCAAGTTTGATGTTGTCAGCAATGTATTTACCCTTTGTTACTTGAGCGGCTATGCGTAAATCCTCAATACGAGAGTTGGTGCATGAGCCGATAAAGACTTTATCAATGCTCACGGTGTTAATGGGTGTATTGGCCTTAAGGTGAATATAATTCAGTGCATTGCGAATGCTTTCAGCCTTAACGGCATCCGTTTCTTTGGTGGGGTCTGGCACCATGCCGTCAATACTAATAACCATTTCAGGGGACGTTCCCCAGGTTACTTGTGATTTAATGTCTTTGGCGTCAAAATTAATGACCTTATCAAAATGCGCACCTTCATCAGAGTGTAAGGTGTTCCAATATTTAACAGCCTTATCCCATGCATCATTCGTAGGAGCGAGTGGGCGACCTTTAACGTACTCAATGGTTTTGTCATCCACGGCAACCATGCCCACGCGCGCACCGGCTTCAATCGCCATGTTGCACAGGGTCATTCTGCCTTCGATGGACAGACTTTCAATGGTGTCACCAGCAAATTCAATGGCGTAACCCGTGCCACCTGCCGTGCCGATTTTGCCGATAATATAAAGCGCTACGTCTTTAGCACTAACGTATTCGTTTAAAGCACCATTAACTTCAATTTTAAGATTTTTTGATTTTGATTGCCACAAACAACCGGTGGCTAATACATGTTCAACCTCAGAAGTTCCAATGCCAAAAGCCAGTGCACCTAGTGCACCGTGGGTTGAAGTGTGTGAATCGCCACAAACGATGCTCATGCCCGGTAGGGTGGCACCTTGCTCAGGGCCAACCACATGGACAATGCCTTGGCGAACATCATTCATGGTGATTTCATTAATGCCAAACGTTTTGCAGTTTTTATCCAGTGTTTCAATTTGTAATTTAGAGATCGGGTCTTCAATGCCACTTACGCCACTGGAGCGCTCCGTGGTGGGTACGTTGTGATCAGGCACGGCTAAAGAGGCATCGATGCGCCAAGGTTTTCTGCCTGCTATTGCTAAGCCTTCAAAGGCTTGCGGTGAGGTAACTTCATGAATCAGTTGTCTATCAATATAAATCAATGAAGTGCCACTTTCTTCATGCACCACGTGTGCACTCATCAGTTTGTCATAAAGTGTTTGTGCCATTATTGATTCGTAATACTTGATAAAATAACCGTATTTTACCTTTGTGATTTTTATATGTGCGGTATTTGTGGCCAGCTAAGATTTGATAATAAGACCGTTAAGCCTGAAGATTTAGGCGTAATGATGTCTAAGATTGCGCGCCGTGGTCCGGATGCGTCTGGCGAATGGATGGATGGAAAGATCGGATTTGGGCATCAGCGTTTAAGCATCATTGATTTGTCTAATCATGCGTCACAACCCATGGCGGATAAAACGTTGGATTTAGTGCTGGTGTTTAATGGCACGATTTACAACTATAAAGCCTTACGCGCAGATTTAATCAAACAAGGTTATGAGTTTTTCTCGCATTCTGATACCGAAGTCATTCTTAAAGCTTATCATCAGTGGGGTGAGGATTGCATTACCCATTTTGATGGTATGTTTGCCTTTTGTATTTGGGATAAAAAACAAAATCATTTGTTTGTTGCGCGTGATCGTATGGGGATTAAACCACTTTATTTTAATTTAAACAAAGATGCTTTTAGTTTTGCTTCGAATACGCAAGCTTTGGTGGCGATTGGTGCTGATACTGACATTAACTCAGTCGCTCTACAACAACAGCTCTCGCTCCACGCGGTAGTGCCAGCACCGAATACGATTTTAAGTGGGGTAAATAAAATCAAGCCGGCTACTACACTTATCATTAAACCGAATGGCAAGGTTAAAGAAACGACTTACTGGCAACCCAAGGCTCAACGAATTGGTTTGAACGATAATGAATACATTGAGCGTACGCACGAATTGCTAACCGATGCAGTGTTAAAAAGAATGGATGCAGCGGACGTACCAATTGGTGTGTTACTATCCGGTGGTTTAGATTCTTCATTATTGGTAGCACTTCTGGCTGAGGCAGGGCATCAAGACATCCGTACTTTTTCGATTGGTTTTGAAGACGTTGGCGATGAAGAGGGTTCAGAATTTGAATATTCAGATCAAATTGTTAATCAGTTTAATACACGCCATGAAAAATACGTGGTCAGTAATTCTCAAGTGTTGCCACGTCTTGGTGAGGCAGTGGCAAACATGAATGAGCCGATGGTAGGCCAAGACGCTGTGGCTTTTTATTTGCTTTCTGAGCAAGTATCCAAGCACATTAAAGTGGTGTTATCAGGTCAAGGCGCGGACGAGGCTTTTGCGGGGTATTTTTGGTATCCACGCATGCAAGCAGAATCAGGCACGGAAGTTGAGCGATTTTCTAAGCATTATGTGGATAGACCTTATGAGGAGTATTTACAAACGGTGCATGCCAAATATCACACGGGTAATCATACTGATGCCTGGCTAAACAAAGAGTTTTCAAAAGCCCACGCCGATGAATTTATGGATAAAGTATTTCGCACCGACATTACTCGTTTGGTGGTGGATGACCCAGTAAAGCGCGTGGACAACATGACCATGGCTTGGGGGCTGGAGGCACGCGTGCCATTTATGGACCATCGACTGGTAGAGCATGCACTGAGTATACCACCAAGTTTAAAAATGAGTGAAGAGGGTAAGCACCCACTTAAACAAATATCCAGAGGCTTGTTGCCCGACAGTGTGATTGATCGTAAAAAAGGTTATTTCCCAATGCCGGCACTAAAATACATTCGCGGTGAATTCCTAGATTTTATGGCTGATATTTTAAATTCAAGCAAGTGCATTAATCGAGGTGTTTATAATCAAGATTTTGTGAAAAAAGTTATTAATCAACCGGAGCAGTACATGACCGCATTAAACGGATCAAGACTTTGGCATTTGGCTTTACTTGAGTATTGGTTGCAAATAAACATTGATGGATAAAATAATTATATACACCGATGGTGGTTGTCGAGGAAATCCGGGCATAGGTGGCTGGGGCGTTTGGTTGCGCTATGGCGATCATGATAAAAAACTCAAAGGTGTGGAAAAAGGCACCACTAATAATCAAATGGAACTCATGGCGGCGATTAAAGCATTAGAAGCGATTAAATCAAGTACGATTTCCATTGATTTATTTACCGATTCTAAATACGTCATGCACGGAATTAATGACTGGATTGTTGGCTGGAAGGCCAAAGACTGGAAAACAGCAAATAGAAAACCGGTTAAGAACGTAGCACTGTGGAAACGCCTTGATGCATTGAACGAGCAACATAACGTGGATTGGCATTGGGTTAAAGGCCATAGTGGCAACGAAGGAAATGATATAGCGGATGAATTGGCTAACCAAGCCATGGATGAAATGGGTTAAACTAAATAACATAGGTTATGCATTATTAGAATATTATGATATTTAGATAGTTGCAATAAAACTTGTATTTATCAATATAAATGGTATAAATAGAGTTTTCAAGTAAGATAAATAAGGAGAGGAGTAGTGAAGAAGCTAGCAATATTATTTGGATTTTTATTAAGTTTTAATGTTTTTGCAAATGCAACGGACGGTGTCAAGCCTTTGGAGGCTAATGCAACAGAAGCACAAAAACAAGTCATTCGTGATGCTGCACAAGATTCTTGTGACGGTAAAGAAGATGACGAGAAAGAAGAATGTGTAATGGATTATTTCGCTAATCACAATTTGGAAGAAGAGCCAAGCTGCGATTAACAACAAGAATTTTTGGTCTCTGTCTACTTGGGGGGGGGCTATGAATAAAGACTCAATGATGAGTCATTTTTTTATATATAAGAGGAGAGAAGTATGAAACTTCAAACATTAGTAGTAAGTGCTGCAACAGTAGCATTCTTAGCATCAACGGCTGTAACGGCTAAGCCAGTTGGTATCGTTAAAGGCGTTATGGAAGTTGCGGGTATTTCTCGTAATCAAGATAACAAAGCAACCATTGATCCTGCGTTCGCAAAGACTTCACGTCCTTGTCCTCCGTTCTGTATCAATGCAACCAATCCATTTGCACCTGCAAAAGTTGAAACAGTAACAGAGTTAGATGTTATCCATGCTGCGCGTGATTCAGCCAATGGTGACACATCGGTACTCGTGGTTGATGCACGTACTCCGGGTTGGGTTAAGAAAGGCACAATCCCACACGCAATCAACGTTCCATTTACTAAGTTGAATTCTAAGGCGTTAGCTAAAGATCCAATGGCAGTTGTTGAAATCTTAACTGATAAATTCGGTGTTAAAGATTTAGACGGCATACTAGGTTTTGGTAATGCTAAGACGATTTATAATTTCTGTAATGGTGCATGGTGTGGTCAATCACCAGCTTCAATCAGAGCATTGTTAGCAATCGGTTACCCTGAAAGCAAGATCAAATACTACCGTGGTGGTATGAACGCTTGGAAATCTTTAGGCTTAACAACTAAGTAATTGATTCATAAAAAGCACTTACTAGTTAAGTGCTTTTTTATCTAGGAGATTATTATGAAAATTAAATTATTTGTATTAGCAGTTGCTTCTACGTTTGCTTTAGGTTCTCAAGCAGCAACGTTTCAAAACTCTAGTTTTAACTGGAATAACACTTCATCTGCGCCAGCAGTAAAAGCAGGCAAGCCAGTTGGAATTGTTAAAGGTGTTTTAGAAGTTGCAGGCATTTCACGTAATGCAGACAACAAAAATACCATTGATCCTGCGTTTGCAAAGACTTCACGTCCTTGTCCTCCGTTCTGTATCAATGCAACCAATCCATTTGCACCTTCACAGGTTGACATGGTAACAGAGCTTGATATGATCCATGCTGCACGTGATGTTGCTAATGGCGATAAAACACTATTAGTAGTTGATGCACGTACTCCGGGTTGGGTTAAGAAAGGCACAATCCCACACGCAATCAACGTTCCATTTACTAAGTTGAATTCTAAGGCGTTAGCTAAAGATCCAATGGCAGTTGTTGAAATCTTAACTGATAAATTCGGTGTTAAAGATTTAGACGGCATACTAGGTTTTGGTAATGCTAAGACGATTTATAATTTCTGTAATGGTGCATGGTGTGGTCAATCACCAGCTTCAATCAGAGCATTGTTAGCAATCGGTTACCCTGAGCATAAAATCAAATACTACCGTGGTGGTATGAATGCTTGGAAATCACTAGGTTTAACAACAAAGTAAATTGATAAACATTAGTGTTATAAAAGGGGTGTTAATAGCATCCCTTTTTTTTACAATAAATTTGAGCGCTACTGCTGATGAGCGTAGCGATACTTGGTACAAGATTGGCTATGATTATTCACAGAGAGGTCGTAATGCAGATGCCTTTAAATGGATGATAAAAGCAGCAGATGCAGGACATGCAGCAGCGCAAAACAACATTGGCTTGAGCTATTTACATGCTTTGGGCGCTCCTAAAGATGAGAAAAAAGCATTTTTTTGGTTTGAAAAATCAGCGAAACAAGGCCTTGCTTATGCTCAAAGCGAGTTAGCCATGCTATATTATCGAGGCACAGGGGTGGAGAAAGACACAGAAAAGGCGTATGATTGGTGGTTTAAAGCGGCTAATCAAGAAGATGAATACGCACAGTTTAATTTAGCATCGTTGTTCTTAGAACAGTCCGACATTAAACACGCTTATTTTTGGTTCACTAGAGCGAAAAATAATGGCCATCCAGATGCACAAGTGGCGCTGGATAAATTGAGGAGAGAATATGTTGAGTAGATTAATATTAATAATGGGTTTGTTGTTTTCACAAGCCTCTTTAGCGCTGCCTTTTGGTTTGCCTGAATTGCCGAATTTTGGTGATTTTGATCCTAATAGTTTACGTCGTTCTTTTAACGAGTTCATTGGAGTAGAGCCCGATTTCGATAGAGAAGACCGTATGGTGGGGGAGATTGAAGAATCTGTGATGGATGGTGACGTTGAATTTTTGCCATTATCAAAAGACAGGGAAGTATTTAGTATTTTCATGGAAGCGGATGCCGATACACCTAAAGGCGGGGTTGTCCTTCTACATTCTCGTGGATATCATGCCAATTGGTCAAGCACCATTAAACCACTTAGGGTTGGTTTAGCGGAAAAAGGCTGGCATACATTATCAGTACAAATGCCGGTATTGGACAAAAAAGCAAAATATTACGATTACGTGCCGATTTTTCCTTATGCACATGAGCGCATTGAAGCGGCAATTGATTTTTACAAACAACGTGGGGTTGATAATATTATTTTAATTGGCCATGGTTGCGGTGCGCACATGTCGATGAGTTACATTGATAAATACGGTGATTCTAAAATATCAGCCTACGTGGGCGTAGGCATGGGTGCAACGGATTACAAGCAAAAATTGATCAAACCTTTTCCACTTGATAAGATGTTGACACCAGTGTTGGACGTGTTTGGTGAGAATGATTTTCCAGGAGTGGTTCGACTTTCAGAGTCTAGGCAAGATTTGATGGATGTTTCTGCTAATGCCAAGAATGCGCAGATGGTCATTAAAGGTGCAGATCATTACTACAAGGAAAATGGCAGTTCTCAAGTGCTGGTTAAAACAATTGACACTTGGCTGAGTGGATTAAAATAATACTACAGAGCTTGTAGATATTTAAGTTCTTGGTTTGAAAAATCTGCTAATTTTCGTGCTTCGATGTTAAAAGGTCCACGCAGTTTTTCACCAATGTGTTTTTTGACGAGTCGATCAAAGGTTTGCATAGAGTCCAAACCTCTTTGTTGGCAAAGATAATGAAACCAATGATTGCCAATTTTTACATGTCCTATTTCATCGGTAAAAATTACATCTAAAATTTCCACCATGTTTTTAAATTTCGAGCGTTGAAATTTTTTTTGTATGTTTGGGGTAACGTCCAAACCTCTGGCCTCTAACACTCTGGGCACTAACGCCATTCTGGCCAATACGTCATAATCAGTGTCATGAGTCATGGTCCATAGACCATCGTGGGCATCAAAATCTCCGTAGTGATAACCTAAGTTAGATAGGTAGTTATTAATTAAAGTGAAATGTTTGGCTTCTTCAAAAGCCACTTGTATCCAATCTTGATAAAATTTATCCGGCATGTCGTGGAATCGGTACACTGCATCCAATGCTAAATTGATAGCGTTAAATTCAATGTGACAAATAGCATGAATGGTTTTAATTAACCCAGTATCCGATCCATCTCGTTTAGGTACGGATTGAAACCGAACCAAATCGGGTTTTTGCGGTCGTCCCGGATCTTGAATGGATTGAGTTGAGTGTTGTGATTGGTAATTAAGCTGGTGAGTTTCTTTTAGTTGCTGCAGTTCATTAGTGAGGGTGATTTTCTCATCAATAGAGCGACTCATTAGCGCATTGTGCGCCAGTTTAAATGCATTCATATTTTCCAAGTGGAAGCCGCTTCAGGCTCCACGAGCCAATTTCAGTGCGAATAAGTCTCAAGGTTGGAAACCCTACGTGTGCACTCATACGCCTGACTTGCCGATTTTTACCCTCAGTAATGCTCAACTCTATCCATGAGGTAGGAATATTTTGTCTTTTTCGAATCGGCGGGATTCTGTCCCAAACCCAACTGGGTTTAGTGATAATTTTTGCCTTGGCTGGTTTGGTCATCCCATCTTTAAGCGCGACACCCCTGCAAAGTTGAGTAATGGCATTATCCGTTATACTGCCCTCAACTTGCACGACATAGGTTTTCTCTTTATCAAATTTTGGGTGAGAGATTTGGTGTTGTAATTTTCCATCATCCGTTAGCACTATTAATCCTTCTGAATCTTTATCGAGTCGTCCTGCCGGATAGATGTTTTTAATGTCAATATAATCCGACAGCGTTTTGCCTTCGCCACTAAATTGACACAATACCCCAAACGGCTTATTAAACAGAACAATCATTATTTATAAATTTGTTTAGCGCGAGAGACAAAGGCATCAAGCTGAGAATTGGCAATTGAGGTAAAAATAGGGGATATGGCTATATCCAATAATTTTGAAGAGAAGTTAAATTCAAGTTCAAGAGCAACTTTACAAGCATTGTCATTCAGATGAGTAAAGATCCAAGCACCGCTTAAATGTTTAAAGGGTCCGTCTTTGAGCTGCATATCAATTCTTTGATTGGGCGTTAGTGTGTTAATAGTGGTAAAGCTTTGGTTAAACGCGCCTTTATTAATCTTGACCGAGGCTGTAATTTGGTCGTCAGTTTGCTTTAAAATAGAAGCGTTTGAGCACCAGTTAAGGAAGTTTGGATAGTCGTCCACTTGATTAACCAATTGGTACATTTGTTCAGTTGAATAAGGCACAATGGCACTTTTAGAAATATAATGCATGAGTAAAAAATCTAAAAAATCAAAAACAAGTTCAAATACGATCGCGCTTAATAAAAAAGCAAGACACGACTATTTTATCGAACAAACCTTGGAAGCTGGCTTAAGTTTAGAAGGTTGGGAAGTGAAAAGTTTGCGTGATAATAAAGTGCATATTAAAGAAAGCTATGTTATTTTAAAAAATAACGAACTGTTTTTATTCGGTGCACATGTCTCACCACTTAAAAGTGCATCAACACACGTTAACGCCGATCCAACGCGCACTAGAAAATTACTCCTTAACCGATTAGAGATCAATCGAATTAAAGATAAAATTAATCAAAAAGGGGCGACGGTTGTGCCACTCAAATTATATTGGACAAGGGGTAAGGTAAAGTTAGAGATTGGTGTTGCCAAGGGTAAAAAATCCCACGATAAACGCCAAGATATTAAGGCCAGAGACTGGCAAAGAGATAAACAAAGAGCGCTTAAGGAAAGCAGTCGATAAGCCGTTACACAGAGCTTTTAGGATCGTTTTTTTTTTTTTGCATTTTGTTCTTTTTACAAAGAATTTCCCCTTATAATTATGAGTACTAAATGTTGGGGGTTAGCAACAATGATAGTTACTTTTTCATTCTCTTACCTCCTTAATAGCTAATCTCTAACATCTAGTTTTAATAAAATTACTTACTTTTCAGGGGAGAAAAAATGAACAAATCAGAATTAATCGATGCAATTGCATCAACATCAGGCCTTTCAAAGGCAGACGCAGGTCGTGCACTTAACGCAACAACAGGTGCAATTACTAGCGCTATGGCAAAAGGCGACGGTGTGCAAATTACAGGTTTTGGTAGTTTTGTGGTTAGAGATCGCGCAGCTCGCACAGGTCGTAACCCACAAACTGGTGCCACTATTCAGATTAAAGCTTCTAAAGTAGCAGCATTTAAAGCAGGTAAAGCTTTAAAAGAAGCGGTTAATTAAACAGAACTAACAAGGTTTTTGTTAAAAGCACCTTAGGGTGCTTTTTTATTGCCCATATTTTGGTAAAATAGTCGCTTTATTATTTAGCGGAGATATCCATGGAACGTACTTTATCAATTATTAAGCCAGATGCAGTAGCAAAAAATGTCATTGGCCAAATTTATTCTCGTTTTGAGAGTGCAGGTTTTAAAATTGTTGCTGCAAAGATGCTGCATTTAGATTCTGATTTAGCAGGTGGTTTTTACGCTGTTCATAAGGATCGTCCTTTTTACAATGACTTGGTTGAATTCATGACTTCTGGCCCAGTGATGGTTCAGGTTTTAGAAGGGGACAACGCAGTCGCTAAGCATCGTGAAATCATGGGTGCAACCAACCCTAAAGAAGCTGATGCAGGTACTATTCGTGCAGATTTTGCGAATTCATTGGATGAGAATGCTGTGCACGGTTCTGATTCAGCTGAGAATGCTGCCATTGAAATTGAATACTTTTTTGGTAAAGACGGCGTTTGTCCAAGAACTCGTTAATTTTTACCAATAAATATTAAAAAATAGCACGGCTAGCCTGTGCTATTTTTTTTATTAATGCAAAACAAACAAAATTTATTTGGTCTGTCTCAATCTGAGCTGGATACTTTTTTCTCTAAATTGGGAGAAAAGCCTTATCGCACCAAGCAATTCATGAAATGGATTTACCACCAACATGAATTTGATTTTAATCAAATGCTTAATCTGAGTAAAGAACTAAGGCAAAAATTACTGCAGGTTGCTACATTGGAGTTACCTAAGATAAGCAGTCAAAATTTTGCTTCAGACGGGCTGATCAAATGGCTGATTGATTTAGGCTCTGATAATCATATTGAGATGGTCTACATCCCCGAGAAAGATCGAGGAACGCTGTGCATATCTTCCCAAGTGGGTTGCTCTTTAGCCTGCACTTTTTGTTCGACAGGAATGCAGGGTTTTAATCGTAATTTAACCACGGCTGAAATCATTGCTCAAATCATCATTGCTAATGAGTATTTAAGTCATGAGAATAAGAAAATTTCCAATGTTGTGTTCATGGGCATGGGCGAGCCATTACTTAATGAAAAATCGGTTTACAGTGCCTGTGATTTACTGCTCGATGATTTAGCATTTGGTTTGTCTAGACGCAAGGTGACTATATCGACTTCTGGAGTTGTTCCAGCTTTGTATCGCATGGCGCAGACTACCCCAGTTAGTTTGGCCATTTCGTTGCACGCACCCGATGATGAGCTAAGGGATGAATTGGTTCCAATCAATCAAAAATATCCTATTGAGGAGCTGATGGCCGCTTGTAAAAACTACCTGACTTCAGGCACGCAAGAGCGTCATATTTTATTTGAATACGTAATGCTAGATGGGGTTAATGACACGGTGGAGCACGCTAAAAAATTAGCAAAATTATTGCAAGGAATCTCAGCTAAAGTTAACTTGATTCCTTTTAATCCCTTTCCAAAAACTCAGTACAAAACTTCAAAAGCGTTTACAATTAAGCAATTCCAAGATGTTTTATTTCAAGCTGGAATTCGAACAATGACCAGACGCACTCGTGGTGAAGATGTGGATGGCGCTTGCGGGCAACTGGCAGGAAAAGTAATAGACAAAACGAGGCGAACTGAAAATGATAGAAGGCATTAATTATTACCCTCAAAAAAAGAAAAGTAAGGGAATTTTAAAATGGTGGATTTTATTTATGCTGTTTGCTGTTTCTATTGCCTATTGGTATTTGAATGATAACAAAGTAGTTGAAAAACAAGACTCTACTTTAATCATAATCAGCGAGCCAGAAAACGATTTAAAAGAACAGCAAAGCACTGTATTTTTACCTGTGAAAGTTGATTCGAAGGAATACATTATTCCAATCACTGATAATTTTGAAAAATTAGATGAGGTTGTTCAAAATTATAATCGAGAAAATAAATGAAGCCAGTACACAGCATTAAAAGAAGAAAGTCTAGACAGATATTTGTAGGCGATGTTGCCATTGGTGGCGATGCACCCATATCAGTACAAAGCATGACCAACACAGACACTTGTGATGTAGGTGCAACGCTTAATCAGATCCAGTCAATTGCGGATGCAGGGGCTGATTTAGTACGTGTTTCAGTGCCAACGATGGAGGCAGCAGAAGCTTTTAAAGAGATCAAAAAGAGAGCCAATATCCCACTTATTACCGATATTCATTTTGATTATAAAATTGCTTTGAAAGTGGCTGAATATGGGGCGGATTGTTTACGTATTAATCCAGGCAATATTGGACGTGAGGACCGTGTGCGCGAAGTGGTGGCTTCGGCTAAAGATCACGGTATTCCTATTCGAATTGGTGTGAATGCCGGTTCTTTAGAAAAAGACCTTCAGAAAAAATACACCGAGCCAACACCTGAGGCCATGGTGGAGTCAGCCTTTAGGCACATTGATATTTTGGATAAGCTTAACTTTGATAATTTTAAGATCTCTCTTAAGGCTTCTGAAATCTTTATGACCGTGTTTGCCTATAAGCAACTGGCTTCACAGATTGAGAATCCACTGCATTTGGGTATTACTGAAGCGGGCTCGTTTAGAGCGGGTGCAGTTAAGTCTTCCATTGGTTTAGGTTTACTGCTCTCGGAAGGAATAGGTGACACCATTCGTGTGTCATTGGCTTCTGACCCCGTTGATGAAGTTAAGGTGGGTTTTGATATTCTAAAGTCATTACACCTGCGTAAAAAAGGTATTAATTTGATTGCTTGCCCATCGTGTTCACGACAAAAGTTTGATGTTATTTCAGTGGTGAATGAATTGGAATCTCGTCTTGAAGACATTACTGATCCAATTGATGTGGCGGTAATTGGTTGTGTGGTCAATGGCCCAGGTGAAGCCAAAGAGGTGTCTGTTGGTTTGACCGGCGGCAGCCCTAATTTACTCTACATCAATGGCAAGACTCACTCTAAGCTAGATAATGCACAATTGGTGGATCAATTAGAGGCTCAAATACGCGCTCAATTAAAAGACTCTTAAGGGCGGTTCATTCTTTTGTAAGCCCTGAATCGGTAGATTGATTGTACGGCCCAATAGCCGGTAAAGGCACTAACAGCAGACACAATCAAGCAGCCCAGTAAAAAAGGCTGCCAAATTACACCAAACGTTTCCCAAACATAATCCAGTGACATGATAAAGTCTTGTTGGATTTCAACACCTAATATCCATGCGCCTAATTTATAACAGCCATAGTAAATAGGCGGCATAGTGATTGGATTGGTGATCCAAACCAAAGCAACGGATAAGGGTAAATTAGCTGAAAAAATGACTGCAGCTGGCGCTGCCAGTATCATCTGAAAAGGCACGGGAACAAAGGCGCAAAACAACCCAACGGCAAAGGCTTTAGAAATTGATCGACGATTAAAATTCCATAAACTGCGCTCATGTAAATGCTCTGAAAGCCAGCCTAAGTGTTTATGATTTTTTAGTTCTTCTGGGTTAGGGCTGTAGCGTTTTAATAATTTTTTCATGAATCAGCAGCGTTGATAATACCTTTGGCATTTAAGCCATATAATGCATACAATTCCTCTTGAGAGCCTTGCTCGGTAAATTGATCAGGCAGGCCTAAAATACTCAAAGGCATGCTAATTTGTTTTTGATGTAAGAACTCACTAATCGCACTACCTGCTCCACCAGTAATAACATTGTCTTCAATAGATATGAATTGTTTATGTGAACTGGCAAGTTCGATAATTAATGCTTCGTCCAATGGTTTTACAAAACGCATGTCAACAACCGTGGCATTGAGCTTTTCTGCTGCAATGAGTGATTGTTCCAGCATTGTTCCAAAAGATAGAATTGCAATTTTTTTACCTTGTTTAACAACATTACCTTTACCAATAGTCAAAGTTTCATTTGACGCACATTCGAACTCGTTAGATTTTCCTCTAGGGTAGCGTACGCAGATTGGGCCACTGGTTTCAAAGGCTGTATTAAGCATACGATACATTTCACTTGCACTACTTGGTGCCATGATGATTAAATTAGGAATGCACCTTAAGAAGCTTAAATCGAAACTACCTGCATGGGTTGCACCGTCACTACCCACGAGTCCTGCACGGTCAATGGCAAAAACAATGTTTAAATTTTGTAGAGCGATGTCATGAATAAGCTGGTCATATCCTCGCTGTAAAAACGTTGAATAAATAGCAACCACAGGTTTCATGCCTTTAGTGGCTAAACCACCTGCAAAGGTAATGGCATGTTGTTCTGCAATACCGACGTCAAAATATTGCTCAGGAAATTGCTCTTCAAACGCAGCCATGCCAGAACCGGTGCACATAGCAGGGGTGATGGCCATGAGTGCCTTGTCATGCGTTGCTCGGTCACAAAGCCACTGACCGAAAATTTCACTATAACTCGGCAACCCAGAGGTGTCCGACGAAGGAGGGGCGATACCATGAAATTTACACGGATCGTTTTCTGCTGTTTCTAAACCGTAACCTTTTTTAGTAATAATGTGCAATAGGCGTGGTATTTTTAATTGTTTTAAATTTTGTAAAGTTTTAACCAACATGGGTAGATCATGCCCATCAATTGGACCAAAGTAATCAACGCCCAGTTCTTCGAATAAAGTACTTGGTAAAACCATACCTTTAAGGTGCTCTTCAGAGCGTTTAGCGAATTCACGAACCAATGGCATTTTTTCTAAAAATCCTAAAGATTTGGACTTCATGGTTGAGTACACTTTGCCAGAGATGAGTTTGGTTAAATATTTATTCATGGCACCGACATTTTTAGAAATACTCATGTCATTATCATTAAGAATGATGAGTAAGTCAGCATCTGAATCTCCCGCATGATTTAATGCTTCAAAAGACATGCCACCGGTGAGAGCGCCATCACCGATGATTGCAATGGATTTATGCTCAATCTTATTAATTTGATTACCAATGGCAATACCAAGTGCAGCACTAATTGAGGTAGATGAATGTCCCGCACCAAAGGAATCATGCTTACTTTCACTCATTTTGGTAAAACCACTAAGACCGTCTTTTTTTCTCAGTGTATGCATTTTGTTTTTTCGACCGGTAAGAATTTTATGCGTATAGGCTTGATGACCTACATCGAATACAAAGCTATCATCTGGAGTGTTAAAGACATAATGCATAGCAACGGTTAATTCAACCGTGCCAAGATTAGGCGCTAGATGGCCACCAGTTTTTTGAATATTCTCAATTAAAAATTCACGTATTTCTTCTACTAAAGATTGTAACTGATCCAGGTCCAGTTGTTTAATGTCTGCAGGGGATTGAATTTGGTCGAGCACGTAGAAAAAATCTCACTAAAACGAGCCATTATACTTGATGCATTTAGGGTTATTTAATTACCAAGAAGGGCGTCTAATTTTTTGTTCCGGATCTTTTTGAATGTTTTTATTTTTAATCTTAATTTTTTCGTCAAAATTCTTAGCAATAAAGCCCAAATTTGGATCAATCTTTGTCATAGGAATCCATACACGATAGCCACTTCCTTTAGCCACGTCCAGCTCTTCATTGTACTCGGTTACCATTGACTCTACCTTGGTGTTAAAGCATCCACTGGGTAATATGACTTCTATAGAGTCCCCCACAGAAAATTTATTTTTTGCTTCAATAAAAGCTTTACCATCTTTGTAATCAAGAATCTCACCCACGACTTGCTGCTGATGAGATCTTGAGTAGTTATCAAAATAAGTTTGCAGTTCTTCTGGCTGGTGTCGACGATAGAAGCCATCGGTATAACCTCTATTGGCTAGGTTTTCTAATACACCGAATGCTTCTGGATCAAACTTTTTTCCGGCTACCGCATCATCAATCGCTTTGCGATAGACTTGCGCGGTACGAGCGGCGTAGTAGTGTGACTTTGTTCTACCTTCAATTTTTAAAGAATCGATACCCATAGCAGTAAGTGTGTGCACGTGTTCAATAGCGCGCAGGTCTTTGGAGTTCATAATGTAAGTACCGTGCTCATCTTCATAAGCTGGCATTTGTTCACCAGGGCGACCTTCCTCCTCTAGCAACACCACTTGATCAATTGGCGCCTTTATCTCCACCGCTTTAATGTCGCCTTCAATGGTTTCTTCTGCTTCTTTTACGTCATACTTCCAACGACAAGAGTTGGTGCACGATCCTTGATTTGGATCTCGATGGTTGAAATAACCTGACAGTAAACATCGACCTGAATAAGCAATACAAAGTGCGCCGTGTACAAACACTTCAAGTTCAATATCAGGACATTCTTGGCGAATTTCCTTTACCTCATCAAGAGACAATTCACGCGAAAGAATAATTCGACTAATACCAGCATTTTTCCAAAATTTTACTGTGGCATAGTTAATGGTGTTGGCTTGCACAGAAAGATGAATCACCTGTTGTGGAAACTTCTCTTTAACCATCATAATCAAACCAGGGTCGGCCATGATTAGCGCATCGGGATTAAGTTCAATGACTGGCTCAATATCCTTCATGTAGGTTTTTATTTTGGCATTATGCGGAATAATATTAGATGCAACAAAGAACTTTTTGTCATTTTCATGTGCTTCAAATATGCCTTGTTTTAAAGCGTCAAAATCAAACGAGTTGTTTCGCACTCTAAGACTGTATCTTGGTTGCCCGGCGTATACAGCATCCGCACCATAAGCGTAAGCGTAGCGCATGTGCTTTAAGCTACCAGCAGGAGATAAAAGTTCAGGTCTATTCATGCGAGTATTTTATCATGTGGGCATGTTTAATACCCCTAATAGCCTCATGATATAATACTCGTCTCATGTATTTACGAAATGACATAGCAAAATTAAAGCAAGATCTAACCATCCAGGTTAATTTATTGGATCATGATCTAACGTTTAAAACCCGTTGGGGCGTGTTTAGCCCAAGGGCAATTGACGAAGGTACGCAGCTATTTTTAAAGCATGTAGATATTCAAGAATCCGATAAATGTCTTGACTTAGGTTGTGGTTATGGTCCAATTGGTTTGGCGGTGGCTAAATCTTGCCCAAGGGGTGAAGTACATATGGTAGATAAAGATTTTATCGCCGTTGAATTGTCAAATACTAATGCTAAGCTAAATAATACTAATAATGCGCAAGCTTATCTTTCAGATGCTTTTTCTGCCGTTGGTAAGACTGATTATTTTGATCAAGTGCTATCAAATGTGCCTGCAAAAGTGGGCAGAGAGCAATTGAGTATTATTCTTTATGATGCTTATGACGCATTAAAACCAGGTGGAAAAATTACTTTTGTCACCATTAATGGTTTGCGTCATTTTATTAAGGATAACTTTAAATCCGTTTTCGGCAATTATAAGAAACTCAAGCAAGGGCAAAAGTATACAATTGCTCAAGCAATTAAATCATAAAACGATAATATACGAGTAAAATACTTGTAATTATTAATAATTAATACTCAGGAGTTAGATCATGGATGTAATGGAAAGAATTCAGCAACAAGTAGATAGCGCAGCAGTGGTGCTTTATATGAAGGGAACGCCTCAATTTCCACAGTGTGGATTTTCAGCAACAGCAGCACAAACACTAGCTTCTACAGGTATTGAATTTGCTTATGTAAATATCTTTGAAGATCAAGAAGTGATGCAAAATTTACCAGCATTTCAAGATTGGCCAACTTTTCCACAAATTTACTTCAATTCTGAATTAATGGGTGGTGGTGATATTATTGTTGAAATGGCTGAAATGGGTAGCTTGAAGGGTGCCATGGAAGAGGCGGTTGCAAAGTTCGATAAGTAACTAACTTTCTTCAACAAAGAGCGGCTATAAATTTTGTAATTTATGGCCGTTTTTTTTGAGCCAACTTTTGTCAGCCTTATAGTTTGGGAATATTTGCTCAACTAAATGCCAAAAATCCTTTGAGTGATTCTTATGAATGGTGTGGCATAACTCATGCACAATCACATAATCAATCACACTCATTGGCGCCATTATAAGTAAATAATTTAGGTTAATGTTGTTTGTGCCACTGCATGACCCCCATAAGGTTTTTTGATTTTTTAGCCTTACTTGGCTGTAATTAAGATGATACTTTTTTGCATAATATTCAAGACGCGGTAGTGCGATTTTTTTAAAAGCAGCTTTATACCAAGCTAAAAATTCCTGCTTTCCACCCGCATTAAAGCTGAATACTTGCCCATCAAACCCCAATTTTTTACCGTGGGTAGTATTAACACTTAATGAGTATTCACTACCCAAATATAAGAATTTTTCACCTTCTATATAGCTAGGTTTTTTAAGTATATTAGATTGAGAAGATTGTGATTTTTTTTTAATCCAGTTAGATTTTTCATCAATAAATTGTTCTATTTTATTAACCGATAATCGATTTGGCGCACGTACAACTAGCTCAGCATTGTTGTTAATTTGCAAACTTAAGGTTTTACGTTTTGATCGAATCAATTGGTAGTTCATAAGAGTATTTAACCCGATAAAAACACAGAAAATCACTCATTCGTAAAATTTCCTAAATTTTCTAATACAATTGCCTTTAGTGAATCACGCCTATCTTATCAAGGCTAAAAACCTATAAAAACACCTATTTAATCAATTAAATTGCCCATTTTTTACCTGTTTTGATACGGATAAAGCCTTTATTAAAGAGATAAGTATTTGATTTGGATTATTTCCAAAATTTTTTAAAAATCTAGTGGGCTTTTGGTACTGTAAAAAACTTTCTGTAAATTCAGCAAAGGCACTTGTTTTTATTTTTGCTTTAAAAGATAATTAGGGTCAGAGTGTAATTTATTCAATTTTTTTTAAAAATTTGATAGTAGACGTGAGTAAAAAAACATGTCTTTATATCGGTCTGAATTTGGTACAATATTAAGACTGAATTAAATGAAAGGATTTTTGCATGCAATTAGCTAATGATATAAAACCTGTTACTTATTTAAAGAGTAGAACCGCTGATGTGTTGAAACATATTAATGCGACCCATAGGCCTATGGTAATTACGCAAAATGGAGAGGCGAAAGCGGTTATTCAAGATCCTCAAAGTTATGAAGATATGAAAAACTCCATTTCTCTTTTAAAGCTTTTATCTGCTGCGGAAGAAGATATTAAAAATGGTAGTCTTCATAGTGAAGAAGATGTATTTAATGCGGTGGAAAGTCTTTTGAAAAAATGAAAAAAGTTTATAAACTTCAATGGACTTTAAATGCAAAGAACGACCTTTTAAACATAGTTAAATATATTGAAAAAGATTCTCCTCTCAATGCAAATGAGGTTTATTTAAAAATAAAATCAACAGCCAAATCAAGCAATTTTTTTCCATTAAAGGGTCGCATACTACCAGAGTTGCAAAAACAAGGAATTACTACTTATAGGGAAGTAATAACTGCACCATGGAGAATTATCTACAAAGTAGGCGGTGACATTGTTTATATAATGGCAATCCTAGATTCAAGGCAAAACCTTGAAGATTTGCTCTTGCAAAAACTACTTAAAGTATAAAAGTTGCACCCTTAAGTTTAATCAACCCAAGTTCTAGCATTTTCAAATATTCTTATCCATGGGCTACGTTCATCCCAATCTTTAGGATGATGAGAGTGTTGCACTGCTCTGAAGACTCTCTCAGGATGCGGCATCATAATGGTAACGCGTCCAGAATCGTTAGTAACACCGGCAGTTGCCAAGTCCGATCCATTTGGATTGTGAGGGTAGTTTTGGGTAATGTTGCCACTATGGTCAACGTACTGCATTGCAATATTACTTGCGCTGTTGCCATTAAAACTCGCCTTGCCTTCACCGTGTGCAATGGCAATTGGCATAGTTGATCCAGCCATGCCATCTAAAAATATTGAGTTTGATTCACCAATTTTAACGCTTGAAAAGCGTGCTTCAAATTGCTCTGATACATTACGAGAAAAACTTGGCCAATTTTTCGAACCTGGAATAATCTCAGTTAGATTAGAAATCATTTGACAGCCATTACACACGCCTAATGCAAAGCTGTCTTCACGATTAAAGAAGGTTTCGAACTCATCTTTAGCACGTGCATTGTATAAAATTGAACTTGCCCAGCCTCGTCCAGCGCCGAGCACGTCACCATAAGAGAATCCGCCACAAGCCACTAGGCCTTTAAATTCTTCTAACGAAACTCGCCCAGAAAGAATGTCGCTCATATGTACGTCAATAGCATCGAACTCAGCCTTGGTAAATGCAGCACCCATTTCAACCTGGCCATTAACACCTTGTTCTCTAAGAATGGCAATTTTAGGCTTAACATTGGTTTTAATATATGGTGTAACAACAGACTGATTTAGATCAAAGCTTAAGTCAGTTTTAATACCGCTTGTTAATTGACTAACTGCGTCAAATTCTTGTTGTGCACATTCTGGATTGTCTCTTAGTTTGGAAATTTCATAAGAAGTCGATGACCAAAGTGAATGTAGCTCAGAGCGAGATTGGCTATAAATGGATTTTCCGTTAGTGATAATTTCAATTGTATCAGTGGTGTTGATAGTTGCAATTGAATGTGTGCACTGCCCAAGACCAGCTGATACTAATGCATCATTTACTGCTTGCTTGTTTTCTGCTTTAACCTGAATCACACAGCCTAACTCTTCATTAAATAAATGCTCAATACTAGCATCTGTTGTAATATTTAATCCGCAGTGTGATGCAAAAGCCATTTCTAGCAAGGTAGTGATAACGCCACCATCAGAGCGATCGTGATAAGCACTAATTAACCCGTCTTTATTAAGCTGGTTGGTAACGGTGAAGAATGATTTAAATACGCTGCTATCATCAAGGTTTGGTGCGACGTTACCCACTTGATTATAAACTTGTGCCAAACACGAGCCGCCCATACGATTTTGAGCAAAGCCAAGATCAATTAATAACAACTCAGATTCTGAGTCTGTATCCAGTAAAGGTGTTATTTGACACCTTACATCCGGTGTTTTTGAAAAAGCAGTAATAATTAATGATAAAGGAGAAGTGACTGATTTATCAGTGCCACTCTCATCTTGCCATGAGCTTTTCATGCTCATAGAATCTTTACCAACTGGAACTGTTAAGCCCAGATCAGGACACAAATCCATACCAACTGCTTTAACCGCTTCAAATAATTTAGCATCTTCACCTTTGTGACCACTGGCACTCATCCAATTAGCACTTAGGCTAATATCGTGAATATCCTCAACGTAACCGCCAAGCATATTAGTTAATGATTCGCCAATGGTCATACGCGCTGCAGAATTTGCATCACACAAGGCAAGTGGGGTGCGCTCGCCCAAAGACATAATTTCGCCTTTATAGCCCACATAATCAGAAACAGAAATAGCACAATCAGCCACTGGCACTTGCCACGGACCCACAAATTGATCACGCGCAACCATGCCTGTTACACTGCGATCACCAATGGTGATTAGGAAGTTTTTACTGGCAACTGTTGGCAGCTGTAAAATTCTATCAATGGCATCATCAAGTTCGATGTTGCTAGTGTCTAGTGGGTTAAGTTCGATATTTTGTGTAATCGCATCAATACTCACTTTAGGTGGATTGCCAAGTAAGACAGACATTGGCATATCAATTGGTGTGTCTGCAAATAGCTCATCACTTAAAACCAATTCTTGCTCTTTGGTTGATTCACCCAATACAGCAAATGGTGCACGTTCACGCTTACAAATACGCTCAAATAAATCTAGACTTTCTGGAGCAATGGCAAGAACATAGCGTTCTTGTGATTCATTACACCAGATTTCAAGTGGTGACATTTGGTTGTCATCATTTGGGATGTTGCGAAGCTCAAAACGTCCACCACGTCCAGAATCGTTTACCAATTCTGGTAGGCCGTTGGATAAGCCACCTGCGCCAATATCATGAATTGAAATAATTGGATTGTCGCTGCCTAAATTGGCACATCGGTCAATTACTTCTTGGGCGCGTCTTTCCATTTCAGGGTTTGCACGCTGAACCGAAGCAAAGTCTAGATCTTCACTTTGCTCACCACTTTTAATTGAAGAGGCTGCGCCACCGCCTAAGCCGATCAGCATAGCTGGACCACCCAGAACAATAATCTTACTGCCGACAGGAATTTCACCTTTTATGATATGTTGTTCTTGAATATGACCCAAGCCACCAGCCAGCATAATCGGCTTGTGATAACCGCGAACATCACCATCAGGTGTTGCTTGTTCATAAGTGCGGAAATAGCCTAGTGTATTTGGACGGCCAAATTCATTGTTAAAAGCAGCAGCGCCAATAGGGCCTTCTAGCATAATATCAAGCGCTGATACAATTTGAGAAGGCTTGCCATGCTCAACTTCCCAAGGCTGCCCAGCGTTGTTAATTTTTAGGTTTGATACACTAAAGCCACACAAGCCAACTTTAGGCTTAGACCCCTGTCCTGTTGCGCCTTCGTCACGGATTTCACCACCTGAACCTGTTGCTGCACCCGGATGCGGAGCAATGGCAGTAGGGTGGTTATGAGTTTCGACTTTCATCAAAATTGCTCTGTGTTCGTTAGAACTTACATACTTACCTTGTTCGTCAGCATAAAAGCGTTCACCGTCATAGCCCGCCATAACAGCAGAGTTATCTGAATAAACACTAAGCAAACCCTCAGGGTGTTTATGATAAGTGTTACGAATCATGGCGAATAAACTTTTAGCTTGCTCAATATTGTCAACAGTCCAATCAGCATTAAAAATCTTATGACGACAGTGCTCAGAGTTTGCTTGTGCAAACATCATTAGCTCGATATCTGTTGGGTTGCGCTCAAGTCTGGTGAAGCTTTCAACTAAGTAGTCAATTTCGCCTGCAGATAAAGCAAGACCAAGTTCTGTGTTAGTTTTTTCTAATGCTGATTTTCCATCATTTAAAATATCAACACTTGAGAATGGTTGAGCTTCAAAATTATCAAATAAGGTGTGAGTATCTTCAATATTGCCAAGTTCAGATTCGGTCATCTTATCCATAACACAACTAAGCACTGCTGATTTATTGGTAATTTCATCATCAAAATGATAAATAGTCGCACGCTCAATACGTCTGATTTTGTTAATATCGCACAAGTGCACAATATCAGTTGCTTTGGATGACCAAGGTGAAATTGTGCCCAATCTTGGAATAACGATAATACTGGATTTTGCAGTGTTGGCAGACAATGCTTGCGTGTAAGACAGTAATTGATCAAGGTGTTTTTTTTCTACCTCTGTCAGCGCATCGTTAAGATCAGAAAAATGAATAAATTCAGCACTTAGTAAATTTAACCCAGGCTGCGCTTGAGATATTTTTACTTGTAAGGCCTTTGTTTTAAAAGCGCCAAGAGCACTAATACCTTGATGGGTATGAATCATAATTGCGCCATTACCTCATCTGAAATATCGGCATTATGATACACCTCTTGCGTGTCGTCTAAATCTTCTAAACGATCAATGAGTCTCATGAATTTTTCAGCATCTTGAAGATTAAGCTCAACTCGCGTAGCTGGCTCCATAGTAACTTCAGAATGACTTGCTTCAAGTCCCACATCAGAGAGCGCATCTTTCACCGTAAAGAAGTCTTCAGGTGTGGTGATAACATCAATAGAACCGTCATCATTAGTAATAATATCATCTGCGCCTGCATCAAGTGCGGCTTCCATAATTTGATCTTCATTACCCGAAGTAAAACTAATAAAACCTTGTTTGTTAAACAAATAAGCCACCGAACCATCTGTGCCTAAATTTCCACCATGTTTTGAGAATGCATGGCGCACATCAGCCACAGTGCGGTTACGATTATCGGTTAAAGTGTCAACCATAATAGCGGTACCACCAAGTCCGTAACCTTCATAACGCACTTCGTCATAATTTTCACCATCCAGATCACCAGAACCACGTTTGACCGCACTTTCGATCGTGTCACGCTTCATGTTGGCAGCCAGAGCTTTATCGATTACCATGCGTAGAGAAGGGTTGTTTTCAATAACGCCGCCACCCACTTTAGCAGCAATCACAATTTCTTTAATTAATTTGGTGAATATCTTACCACGCTTAGCATCTTGAGCGCCTTTTCGGTGTTGAATGTTATGCCATTTAGAATGTCCTGCCATGTTCGATGTCTCCGAGAATACGAGTAATTAAGATTTTACCTTTTATGCAGTAAAGTCGAGTAATTTTTGAATAGATTCCTTTGCTTTTTTGGCAACGGTTAAGTCGATTAATATTTCATTTTTTTTAGTTTTTATGACATCTAAGCAGTTATCTAAAGTGTTCATTGCCATCCACTCACAATGTGCACAAGATTCACAGTCTGCGCCTTCACCCATAGTGGGCGCTTCAAGTAGTTTTTTGTGTGGTGCCACTTCATGCATTTTATGAAAAATACCATTGTCAGTAGCAATGATAAAAGTAGATTCGTTTCTATCTTTTACGGCATTAATGAGTGCGGTAGTTGAGCCAACCACATCGGCTAAATCTACCACAGATTGAGGGGATTCAGGGTGTACCAATACAGCTGCTTCAGGGTATTTGGCTTTTAAAGTTTGCAAAGCATCTGCTTTAAAGCGCTCATGTACCACGCAAGATCCTTGCCATAAAAGTATATCGGCATCCGTTTGAGTCTGCACATAGTGGCCTAAGTGTCTATCAGGCGCCCATAAGATTTTCTCTCCTTGATCGTGTAAATGCTTAACCACTTTAAGCGCACTCCCCGAAGTCACTACCCAGTCAGCACGCGCTTTAACTTGTGCTGAAGTGTTGGCATAAACCACTACTTTTCGATCTGGGTGCTGATCACAATATTTGGAAAATTCATCGATTGGACAGTCTTCATCTAAAGAGCAAGTAGCGCTTTCATCAAGCACCAAAACAGTCTTTTCAGGAGAAAGGATTTTTGCCGTCTCACCCATGAACTTAACACCTGCAACAATGATAGTGTCTGCATCGCAATTTTGTCCGAAGCGTGCCATCTCTAATGAGTCAGAAACAAGGCCTCCGCTTTCTTGTGCTAAATCTTGTAAATCACCACTGACGTAATAATGCGCAACCAGTACAGCGTTGCGAGCCCTAAGTTCGGCTTTTATTTGATCTTGAATTGACACGCTACTTGTTTATTGTTTAGTCTTTTTCTGGCAAGCTCACTTTAACACTAAGCTCTCTAAGTACTTTCCTTGGCACACTAGCAGGTGCATTGGTTAATAAACAAGCTGCAGTTTGGGTTTTAGGGAAGGCAATAACTTCACGAATTGAATCTGTACCAGTCATAATCATTACTAGACGATCAAGGCCAAATGCCATGCCACCATGAGGTGGGCAACCATATTCAAGGGCATCAAGCAGAAAGCCAAATTTATCTTTGGCTTCATCATCAGAAATACCCAGAAGCTTTAATACGGTTTGTTGCATTTCAACTTGATGAATACGAATCGATCCACCACCTACTTCACTACCGTTAATGACTAAGTCATAAGCACGAGAAAGCGCTGTATCAGCTGTACTTTCTAATGTTTTAGCATCGACACTTGGTGCGGTGAATGGATGATGAATTGCATTTAGAGAGCCATCACCATCAACATCAAACATTGGGAAATCAACTACCCATATAGGTGCCCATTGTTTATCAAATAGATCTAAATCCTTAGCTAATTGTTCACGCAAGTTACCCAAGGCCTCATTCACAATTTTGGTTTTATCTGCACCAAAGAAGATGATATCACCCGTTTGTGCGCCAGTCATCTCAATCACTTTGGCAGTTACATCATCACCTAAAAATTTTAAAATTGGTGAAGCAGGGCCGTCTTCATTCAGTTTGATATAAGCTAAGCCTTTGGCACCATAGATGCTTACGTATTTGGTGTATTTATCAATATTTTTACGACTAATGGTTGCACCACCTGGTACTCTGAGTGCGGCAACACGACTCTCAACATCGTTGGCAGGGCCTGAAAATACCTTAAAGTCAACACCTTGCATTAGCTCGTCCATATCAGTGATTTGCATAGAAATACGCATGTCAGGGCGATCAACACCATACAAACTCATAGCATCTGCGTAAGTAATGGTTGGAAATTCGGCGGGCAGGTCAACATCAATGACAGACTTAAACATGCCACGTGTCATTTCTTCCATCATTGCCATGATTTCATCTTCGTCCATGAACGAAGTTTCAACATCAAGCTGGGTAAATTCAGGCTGACGATCGGCACGTAAATCTTCATCTCTGAAACATTTAACGATTTGATAATAACGTTCAAAACCTGACATCATTAACAGCTGTTTGAACAATTGCGGTGATTGTGGTAGGGCAAAAAACTCACCTGGATGAGTGCGTGAAGGTACTAAATAATCACGCGCACCTTCAGGGGTGGCTTTGGTTAAAAATGGGGTTTCGATATCCAAGAAATCATTGTTATCCATGAATTCACGCATAAAGTGTGTAACCTTTGAACGCAAGCGCAAGCGCTGTTGCATTTCATCACGACGCAAATCTAAGTAGCGGTATTTAAGGCGAACCTCTTCGGAAGTATCGGTTGAATCAATTTGAAATGGAATAGGCTTAGAGGTATTAAGAATTTCAATCTCATCGGCCACAACTTCGATTTCACCGGTGGCTAATTTTGGGTTAATCAAGCCTTCACCGCGCGCAATAACTTTACCTGTAATTTTTAGTACAAATTCCGATCGAACACCTTCGGCAATCTCAAATGTTTTTTTATGTTCCGGATTAATAACTACTTGAGCAATGCCACGCTTATCGCGCATGTCTAAAAAAATAACGCCACCATGATCACGACGACGATTAACCCAACCGCATAATTCAACCGTTTGATCGATATTGTCTTTGTTTAATTCGCCACAATAATCTGTTCTCATAAATTCATCCTTTGTTAGGTTCCTTGATCAGGTGCAACCACACCTGTAGATATAACTAGTTTAAAAGCATCATCGACGCTCATTTTAAGTTCAATGACGTCTTTTTTAGGCATCATAATAAAAAATCCAGAGGTTGGGTTGGGCGTTGTTGGTACGTATAAATTGATAATTTTTTCGCCAATAATTTTTTCCACTTCACCGTGGTAGCTTCCTGTTTGAAAAGCAATGGTCCACATGCCTTTGCGAGGGTACTCAACCAATAATGCTTTTTTAAAACTTTCTCCGGATGGGCTCAAAACTGTGTCGGAGAGTTTTTTTAGAGCGTTGTAAATACCTCTAAATCCAGGGATTTTATTGAGTAATTTTTCCCACAGTTGTAATAATTTTCGCCCAATAAAATTATTAACCAATGCGCCAGTGACCAGCATGATTAATATAACCCAAATAATGCCTGATCCGGGAATGGTCTTGTCTAAATTGAATAAGGCTTCTGGTAGATACTGTGGAGGAACGATGTTGTTAACCAGCTCTAAAAAGAATGAGATAACCACAATGCTTAGGCCTAATGGAATCCAAAAAAGCAGTCCAGATATGAAGTAGTTTCTTAAGTTTTTCAAAGGGTATAAATGCAGAACAATAAAAACGTTATTTTAGCATAAGCGTATCACTCTCTTCTTCTCTAAGCGTTAGAATGTCACAACCATTTTCTGTAACCAAAATAGTGTGTTCCCATTGTGCTGAAAGTGAGCGATCTTTAGTAGTAACTGTCCAACCATCTACTTTAGAAGTGGCAACTTCATAGCTACCAATGTTGACCATAGGCTCAATGGTAAATGTCATGCCCGGCTCAAGAATTGGGCTAGAATCTGAATTTCCATCATTGTAATGCACAACTTGGGGCTCGGCGTGGAACTCTAAGCCAATACCGTGTCCGCAATAATCATGCACAACGGAGCAATTATTTTTATCGGCGTGCGCGCCAATAGCCTTACCGATTTCACCCAAACGAACGCCAGGCCCTACTTTATTAATGCCAATGTACATGCACTCTTGTGCAATTCTACAAATACGCTGAGCTTTAACACTGGCTTTACCAATGATGAACATTTTAGAAGTATCGCCATGGTAACCATCTTTGATAATGGTAATGTCTATGTTGACAATATCTCCCTTTTTGAGTATTTTATCTCCAGGAATCCCGTGACAAACCACGCTGTTAACACTGGTACAAATTGATTTTGGAAAACCATGATAATTCAGTGGCGCAGGAATGGAGTTTTGGACATTAACGATGTAATCATGACACAGATTGTCTAGCTCATTAGTGCTAATGCCTGCTTTAACATAAGGGTCTATCATGTCAAGAACGTCTGCTGCCAAACGACCGGCAACTCGCATTTTTTCTATTTCATCGGCAGATTTGATTGCAATAGCCATAAAAAACTACGATCTATTCATGGCTCGTTTTTCTAAAGCTTCAATTCGATCTTCTAGTGGTGGATGTGAAGACCACAGATGCATCAAACCTTTTTTAGGTTTTTCGCCAATACCAAAAGCAGCTAATTGTTCAGGTAGTGGCTCTGGTTCTCTTTGTGCTAGGCGTTTAAGTGCATTAATCATATTTTGATGACCCGCTAAATCAGCGCCACCCGTGTCGGCCACAAATTCACGTTTTCTCGAAAAATACATCACAATTACAGCCGCAAGAATGGAAAGGATAATTTGTGTAAAAATTACCGTTACAAAATAACCAATGCCATAACCACGATTATTTTTCAAAATAACGCGATCAACCACGTGACCAATAATGCGTGATAAAAATACCACAAACGTATTAACCACACCTTGAATCAAGGTTAGAGTTACCATATCACCATTCGCAACATGACTCATTTCATGGCCTACCACAGCTTCGATTTCACCTTGCGCCATGGAGTCTAGCAAGCCTTGAGAAACCGCCACTAAAGCTTTATTTTTGCTCATTCCTGTGGCAAAAGCATTCATCTGTGAGGATGGAAAAATAGCCACTTCTGGCATTTTTATACCGACAACTTTGGCCTGTTTTTCAACCGTTTTAATCAGCCATTTTTCCATGTTAGTGCTTGGACTGGTAATCACTACAGCACCCGTCATGCGCTTAGCCATCCATTTAGAAATAGCCAGTGAAATAAACGCACCACCAAAACCAATTACCCCTGAAAAGACGACCAATGCTTGCACGTTTAAATCAGAACCATTTTGTTGAAGTAAGCTGTCAACCCCCAATAGACTTAGAGTAATGCTTAAAACCACCATAATGGCAATGTTGGTCATTAAAAATAAAAAGATTCGTTTCATGTTCCTTCCTGCTTAATAATAATTGAGTACTAGATGTGGGTATTATCTTATAGATTCAACCTTATTGGGTTACAATGAGTGTGATGATTAGATATTTTTTGTTGCTGGTTTTGCTCTTATTCGGTTTTGATGCTCAAAAATCCGATCAAAGTGTTGCAGTTCAAGAGGATAGTGTCGTTGTTCAGCAGAGCGATAAAGATGTAAAAAAACAATCTTATCCAGAAAAAGAAGAACCTGCTATTTGTGAAAACTTAACAGTAGCTGAATGTCTGACCATTATCATTCCTGCGATCTGGGATCGTGAAGTAGAGAAAGATTGCTCTTAGAGTTTGATTCTTTCGTCTTGGTTTAGTTTGATCTTTACAGTTTGCTTATCAATTGGGCAATTAAAAATAAGTTGAATGGCTTGCAGTTGTAAATCTTCTGGATGATTTTTTGCAGCATTACCGTACAATCTATCGCCAATAATAGGGTGGCTAAACTCACTCAAATGTTTTCTAATTTGGTGTTTTCTTCCAGTTTCTATTTTTACTTTAAGTAATGATTTGAATTTTTCAGACTCTAAAAGAGTGACATGACTAACGGCATTTTTGCCATCAATAGGCTTTTCAAGGGTAATTTTTTCTTTAGTGAATTTTCCTTCAACAATGGCTAGGTAAGTTTTATCAATATTTCTATCGGCAAACATTTTAGATAAATCACGAGCCATATTTTTAGTATGCGCTATCAGCATCAACCCGCTGGTGGCACGGTCAAGTCGATGCACTAAGAAAGTAGGGCGATCTAATTTTTTTTCAACCAATCGTGTGAGTGCACAATGATCCCCCCATTTAGACCCTTGAGAAAATACACCCGCAGGCTTAAACCAAACACTGTAGTCGTTTTTATCGAGCAATAATTGAGGTTGGGAAGCGACCGATGATAGGATTTTTTCGTTAAAGTAAACAAAAACCTTATCACCAATATTCAACGGTTTTTTAACACGCCGTAGGCGATTGATTTTTTTACCTCGTTTTAACCAAACACAACCTTTATCCATGGCTGATTTAAGTACTTGCTTTGACAGTGGCAATTGACTGGATATTGCATCGATAGCAATTTGAGATTCTTGCTCAATAATAATTATTTTTTCAATGATTTGAACCATCTTATTCATTTTATAGACTTGATAAAAAATAAAGCAACGACTTGTTAAATTTGCAATTCAAGTTTAGCTTGTGTATAGTGCTGAGCAACAGGGAGGAAAAACCCATAAGGCAATTGCGCTTTTACGGTTAACTATATTTATAAAATACCAACTAGTGAACGTTCGCTAGGCGTGGATTTATTTTTTTATTTTGGTGAGGAAGGCATATGTACAATCGTATTTATTTAGTAGCAATCCTAGGAATGGTTGCCATGTTATCTGCTTCTTTTGTAAACGCAGATATTTCAATTGGCACAAATAAATTTTTTGGAAACGATAAAAATTCTCAAGGATTTGTTTCTGCAACAGTAAAACCAAGCACCAATTCTAACAGTCTTGTTTTGGCTTTGGACAGTGGATTAAAGCAAAAGATTCGAGGCATGGATGATGCGAGTGTTAATATTGATTTAGGTTTAGATAATCTTAATTCTGATTCCACGAACAAGTTAGCTCCAAGCATCGAATATTCTTTATCCGTTAATTTTTAATAAAAATAAACAGAACATCAAGCCCAAATAATTTAAAAAATTATTTGGGCTTTTTACTGTTAAAAAATAAAATAAATAAAAACCCCTGATATAGTGGGGCGAGAAAGGGGGTTTGAAACTCATGTGCATGATGCTATACACCAGTAAACCCTAGTACTAAAGCATTTTTAAAATTCAACTTGGTGCATTTTGGTAGGATTTGGAGAGCATGTTGTCAAAATGTTGTCATCGATTTTTTTTAGACAATTAGGGTAAATAAATTAAACCCAGTAATCAAAGTAATAAACAACCCTAAAGACAAAAAAGGAATAAACGGAGTTTCGATTTCTTTTTTGACCATCAAGCCATAAACCGCAGGAATGAGTGCCAAGATGGCGGCGAGAAATATGGCGGAAATTCCTAAGTGGATCCCTAGTAAGCCACCAATAGCGCCAGCGATTGGTATATCTCCTTCGCCCAAAGCGCGTTGATTTTCAAGTTCTTTATTTTTGGTAATTTTTGCCTTGATAGTTTGGATATAAAAAGTCAAAATTAATTCTAATAAAACAAAGCCACCCATAAAGATTAAGGCATTTTTCCAGTCGCCAACCATTAGCGTAAGGATCACTACGACAATCAGTAAATAATCCGGCACGGCCTTAAATTTAAAATCAATGAATGAAAGTACAATCAGCGTGTAGAAAAGCACAATGGTAAGTATTAAGTCTAAGTCAAGCCATTGGTGATTGTATAAAAGCACAGTGACTACGCCAGTCGTTAGCTC
>Ga0257115_1000378_pt1 | contig 42912 bp, 42 predicted proteins | sample SI112_100mmetaG_FD_194465 | JGI IMG/M metagenome (GOLD analysis project Ga0257115, IMG submission 194465) | Marine microbial communities from Saanich Inlet, British Columbia, Canada - SI112_100m | ecosystem: Environmental > Aquatic > Marine > Inlet | place: Canada: British Columbia | collected...
CCACTATAAGAGTTAATTGAAATAAATATAGAGAATAGAAGTATTATTAGTTTTTTCATAGTTTTATAGATTTATATATTTCTTCATAAATAGTTCCTACAACATAAATAGCACCTCTTTCAATTTTTTCGACAAAATATAATTTCATTCCATCATTAAATCCTACATATACTAAAGCACATTTGTAATCAACCCAATTGCTTTGTTTGTAGCAAATTTCATTATGTAAAGTTTTCCATTTACCTCTATAGTTTTTTCCATTTGCCGTGATTTCATAATCTCCATTTTTATAATGTATTTCTTCTACAGGACCACGATAAAGACCATCATCGTAATGACCGGATAGTCTATTCCCAATAAGTACTTTTGAAATCTGATTATTATAGAGTTGTATAAGATTACGAATATTAACACCAGATATCTCTGCATTAATATTTGCAGATATAAAAGAAACAAGTAGAAATATACTGAATTGTTTTTTCATAGTATTAGTCTTTTTTGAACTATGAGCTTATTCTACTACTCTATACAATCAAAAATGTAGTAATTAACCTCGAACTTTGAGATTTTAGTGGGGAAATATTGATTTCTTATCTGTTCATTCATTAGGTTATGTTCGTGTTTTCTCTTTAAGACTGAGATAACCGATGAAGAGAACCAGTTCTTCCCTGTATGGGTCAATATGGCACTCTGATTTAACCACTGTGATATCTTTCGATAACCCCACCCTTCTATATCGTAGATATGTTTAATCAGAACATAAATGATCTGTTGTCGTTTAGTGTATTCTTTTTGATAAATGAGTTTGTTGGATTGGAATTCGATTGAGAATTCCAGACATGGAATAAGGGTCTCATTTAAGTGTACAACCAAATTCAATCCATTACTGTTGAGTAGATTCTGGTATAAAGATGTCAACAATTAAATAATAGAGTACTATGATTAGAAAATGTCTATTTCCAGCTGCCGGTTATGGTACCCGATTTTTACCAGCTACAAAGGCTGTACCTAAAGAAATGCTTCCAATTCTGACAAAACCGTTACTTCAATATGCAGTTGAAGAAGCACTATCAGCTGGAATTTCCAATATGGCTATAGTAACTGGTAGGGGAAAGCGCTCTATAGAGGATCATTTTGATAATGCATTTGAGCTGGAATATCAGCTTAGTGGTTCATCAAAAGAACACTACTTGGATGACATTAAATCCGTGATAGAGAAATCTACATTTACTTATGTTCGTCAACGTCATATGTTAGGATTAGGGCATGCAATACTCACTGGCGAGCCGTTGATTGGTAATGAGCCATTTGCAGTTATTCTTGCTGATGATTTATGTTTTGATGATGAAATTAATATACTTAAAAAAATGACTGAAATTTATAAAAAATATAAATGTTCAGTAGTTGCAACAGAAGAAATTGATTTGGTAGATACTGATAAGTATGGTGTCATTTCAGGAGATTTAATCGATGGCACAGATAACACTTTTAGAGTTAAAGACATGATTGAAAAACCAAATACAAATGATTTAATTAATTTCAAACCTAATGAGAGTAAAAAAAATACTTTTATGGGAATTATTGGAAGATATATTCTAACTCCAGATATTTTTAATATACTTAAAAATATAAAACCCATGGAAGGCAATGAGATACAAATTACTGACGCCCTTCGCACTCAAGCGAGTCAAGGTAAAGTAATCGCATACAAATTTAAAGGAAAGCGATTCGACTGTGGAAGCGTTAAGGGATACTTAGCAGCCACAAATTACCTTGCAAAGCATCAAGGTTTACTTTAACAACATAACAAAAGAGCTATTAATCTAATATTTTCATAATTATGAAATTTTTCGCACGTGAGATCTAGTAGCTGGCACTCCAGTATAAACTCCAAAAGACTCTAAATTACTTGTTGCAACTGAACCCACAGTTAAAACGGAATTTAACGCGCAAATAACACCAGGGCACACCGTTGAATTTGCACCAATCCAGACTCCATCCTCTAGGATAACTTTACTAACGAGAAGGTCAAATGACTGAAGTGAATAATTATGGTTCCCAGTTAGAATAAACGCCCCTTGAGAAAGACAGACATTATTGCCAATTTTTACATTTGTTAAATTATCGATCCAAACTCCTTCTCCAATCCATACATTTTCTCCCACTTCTAAAAACCAAGGATACTTTATATTTACTTTTGGTTTGATTACTAGTTTTTGACCAACTTTTGCACCAAAAACTTTTAGGAGCCATGCCTTAGGGGAATAGAATGGAAAAAAGTAGCTATTTAGAATTAAAGCATTTATGAAATACCAGAGTGCTCTAGGAAAGAAGCCTCTTCCAGGATAATAATGCTTATTATTAAATTTTGAGTTATCAACTGTTAGCATCTTATTAAAAAAAATTCTATAAAGTAACAACCCCGTATTCATAATTATGCTCAAGTCGCATCGCACCATTCCCATTCCACCAAACTGACTTTCCATGTTTGATACCATTTACAAAATTACTCTCATGTTCAATCTTACCATCTAATCTATATGAAACAAATCTTCCATTTAGTAAGCCATCAATATAATTCTCTTCAAGCTCCTTATTTCCATTAAGATACCATGTCACTGACCTTCCTTCTTTAGATCCATTTTGGTAATTAATTTCTTTTTGAATACTACCATCGGCTCTATAAAAAACCCATTTTCCATCCATGAGTGAATTAAGATACTTGCCATCATATTTTCTCTGGCCATTCTCATACCACTCTTGCATTTTGACAATTTTTCCATCTATTATTTCTTTGTAGATCATTTTAGCGCCACTTTTATACCATTCTGTGAATTTAATGTGACCAGAAAGCTGATTGTCTTTAATCTTATCAAGGAATTCTTCTTCAATAAGCTTATTGCCATTTATATAATAAATTGATTTAATCAGATATCCAGTTTCATCAAAATGCCTCCAAAGTTCGTGTTTTAGGTTGTTTTTGTATGTCCCTATAGATTTTCTAAAACCATTTTCATGCCAACTTTTAACTACCACTTTAGTTAAATCATTAGAAGGACTATAAAAAAATTTTGAATGAGATTTCTTATTGCCTTTATTTGAACAATTGGGCTCAATGATACAATCAGGATCATAATATTCCCATATATCCTCGTCAAGCGTTTTATTATTAATCTCTTGCAAAAGTACGCCATTTTTATCCCATTTTTTTTGAGCAATATTTTCTCCATTTTGAAAGACAGACTCAACTTTTATTTGACCATTTTTATAATACTCATACCATCTTCCACTTTTCTTATAATTCACATAATACTGCTCTTCTTTTCTCTTTCCATTTTCATAAAAGGTACTCAAAGACCCATCTAAATTTCCAGCATAATAGTGGGCATTTTTTTTATCTTCTCCATTTGGATACTTACTTTTAAATCTTCCATCAGCCATACCTGAAGAGAACATTGCAATACTTTTAATTTGTCCATTACTAAACCAATCTTTGGTCTTTATTTCATAATCAAGTAAATTATGAATAAATATCTTTTTTATTTTTCCATCACCATAATACTCCCAAAGCGTTTTTATGACTAAATCACCATTTCGATAAATATTTTCAAATTTCTTTTTGTTATTTTTATAGTAACCCAAATTAATAGAGAAAACCAGGCTGGAATCTGCATATATTTGTTCAGATTTCATCATTCCATCATCGTAATATTCTTCCTGAAAATAAATATCATCTAAATTAGTAACTTTTAGCTCCTCAGACCACCTTTTCAATTTAAAGTTATATTTGATAGAATCGTCAAAATTGCTTATTATCGTATAATCAAGAAGGCTCAAAAAATTCTCAGGGTTTCTTAATATCTCTTGATTAATTTTTTGTTCACTTAATTCAACATCAAGAACATTATTGATGTTGAATAAATCTTGCCAAAAAGACCAATCTTGACTGAGAATTTTTTCAGGATTTTTATTATAAGAAATAGAAAGAGGAATTAATATAACAAGCATTAATCCTAACAAAATTTGCGTCAAGTACTTCATAAAATTACTCTTTTGGATGTTTTTGATTAAGAATTAAAACAATAATTGTAAAAACTAATAAAAAATTTATACAAGCAGTAAAGGCAAACTGTAGTACTCTAAACTTATCAAACATTTCATGGACTATCCTTCCCAATTGCTTAGTTTCTCTATTATTTAAAGTTCTTAATATAGGCGCTGTAGGTTGGTAGTCAATTAGCATATTGAATTTGTGATGGTTTGTAAATTGATCAGTATTAGCTTCAATATTATCAAAATAAACTGATAATCCTCTTTGATTATTAGTGTTAATTATACTTTTATGCTCAGAAATAATGCATTCAACAATTTTTTCAAGCGACAGTATTTTTTTAGAATCTATATTCCAAATTAAACTTAATTTAATGATTTGATCTATATCATTATTACTTCTATCTTCATATCTGTTTTCAATTTGTAACTTGGAATTTGACTCATCATTACAATCTTCAGGTATTTCTAGTTGTGCTGAATCTTTCAAAGACTCCAAGTAGTATTTTCCAGAAAGTAAATATACCTTAGACTCATAATAAGAACTATATTTACTATATGTAAATAAAAAAATGCATACGACACCCAAAACAGTAATAAAAAAATACCATCTGAGATTTATATTAAATTTATATAAATTAATCATTTAATAAAATAGATATACTCTAATGTTTAGTATTAATTTTTATCAATTTTAATAAAAATCTATCAAGTATATTCAAACTAAATCTCGAAATGAACATTATTGGGAAAAGTAGTAACCCAAATATTAAAAATACCCCTCTGGAATTTCCATCTGGAAACTGAAGAAAAAGAGTTACAAATGCAACACTCAATATAACTGAGCCGATAGAGGCTTGTAGAAAACTTTTATAATCTACAAGACTAATCTGAAGCCATTTTTTCTTATAAATTCCAAAAAATTGGAAAGAAATTAAACTGGAACCTATAATGATTGGCAAAGAAGAATTAATTATTTGGATTAAATCGTCTGCAATAGAGCCTCCAAATCTTATAATATAAGATGTATAAAAACAAACAGTAACCAATCCTATATCCATCACAGCCTCAATAATTTGGTTATTCAATGGAAAATTATTGGAAATTTGGGTTGCATTTCTAGTTGTTTTTATCCTTCCAATATAAACTCCAAGTAAACTAATAATCAATAAAAGAAATATAAATAATGGCAACCAAAATATTGGATATTTTGAAATTAATATTGCAATCACTACGCCAATAAAAGCATATATGTAAAAAAAAGCAATCACTTTTCTCTCATTTAGTCCAAAGTTCATAAGCCTATGAGAGGTATGATCCTTTCCTCCTTGTGAAATTTTTCTTGCCTCCCATAATCTTGTTATGGTAACAAACCCAGTATCAAAAATTGGAACTATAGCAATTGAGAAAGAAATCAAAGTCCCAATGTATAAAGGGTAACTATTATTATTAATTGGTAAGAAATAATCATTTAAGGGTGATGGTGCTACAAATGCAGCCACCAAGAATCCAAGTGATAAACTTCCTGAATCTCCCATAAAAATTGTTGCAGGTGGGAAATTAAAACACCAAAATGCTCCTACACATGAAATTAAAATAAAGATAATTGAACATGAGAGTGAATCAAAACCTAGTGAAGAGTTTGTAATAAAATATATAGCAGCTAATAAAGAGACTATCACAACACCTGAAGCAAGTCCATCCATATTGTCAAGCAAATTAAACGCATTTATAATCCCAATAAACCAAAAATATGTAATGAATATATTTAGTATAGGATGATTATGAATGAAAATAACATCTGTAAAAACTAAAAATATACTAGCACTAATTGACTGAAAAAATAATTTATTCATTGAATTCAGGTTTATAGCATCATCAATTATTCCAACAACGAACATTAATAATGCGCCTGCCAATATGCCAAACAAAATAGAATGTTCGCTATTACTATCAATTAGGAGGATTGGCCTGAAATCTCCATCTAGTTGAAACCATAATAGAATAATAGAAGAAACTAGGAAAACTGGAATAAATCCAATACCGCCATGTAATGCTATATTTGAATCATTCCATCTATCTGTTTGTTGACTATTTGTAAGGTTATTTTTATAAGCAATTTTTTTCACAGTGAAAATACAAAATAATGACAAGATGAATGTTGTTATAAATAATATTAATATCATGATTAAGATTTAATTTAAAATATTACGAATTATAGTTTTTCGTTACAAGTTCTTTATGTGTCAGCAAAATTCCCTCCTCTAGAGATATCAAAGAACCTTTAAAAATCTTTTTCATTTTAGAAATATCTGGCCTTCTCCTTGTCATATCACCCTCTTTAAGAGGTTGGATAAATTTTATTTTAGATTTGGAATTTAAAACCTCAATAACCGTTTCAGCCAAATTTAATATGCTAATTTCATTATCATTACCAATATTAACAACATCATTAATCCATAATTCTTTATCCATAGATGATATTGTTGCTTTTAAATTGTCTTCAATAAAACAAAAAGTGCGAGTTTGAGATCCATCGCCATAAATCTCAAGCTCGCTCCCTAAAACTGCATTTTTAATGAATTTAGTTAATACAAAATCATCACTTTGTAAGGGACCATATGTATTAAAAAACCGGAAGATTGTATAATCCAAGCCAAACATTTGATTGTAGCTTCTACAATAAGACTCAGAGACATTTTTAACTATCGCATAAGGTAATTTCGCATTTAATGGAGTAGTTAATTCATTTTGGGGAATTTCCACAGGCTCACCATAGACCTCAGAGGAGGAAGATAAAAAAATTCGACTAACATCAAGATCTTTTGAAATTTTTAAGATATTTTTTACACCTTCAATATCTTTTAATACTTCTAATGGATTGGCAAGTGTCCTCTTAACTCCTACTAGAGCAGCATAATGGAATATATAATCTAATTTCTCATTCTTAATAATTGACGATAATTCATTTAAATTATTAACATCTCCTTTTCTAAAAGACCAATTGTGATATTTTTTATGAGGTAATTTGTTAACACTTCCAGTAATTAAATTGTCTATTATGATAACAAAATTTGTCGAGTCCTCTACCAATCGCCTTGCTAGAGACCCCCCAACATTCCCAGCACCTCCTGTAATTAATATTCTTCTCAAAACTAAAGCCTTCCAGTAACTTCTGTTGAGTCAAAAATATGCTTAAGATCATAAATGATATATTTTTTTTTGCCAAGCTTTTTAAGATTTGAAATACCAATATTCTTAAATTCATCATGAGCAACACTCAAAACAATAACATCATAAGTATCCTCTTTTAAGCTTTCTAACAAATCCAAATCATAATGCATCTTGACTTCATTTGAATCAGCCCAAGTATCATAAACACTTACATTACAGTTAACCTCTTTAAACCCTTCTACTAAATCCATAACGCGCGTATTTCTAATATCAGTACAATTCTCTTTAAACGTAAAGCCAAGAATTAAAATCTCAGCGTTAAGAGTGCCTATTTTATTTACACTCATTAATTTAATAATTTCTTTTACAATATATGAGCCCATTTGATCATTAATATGACGTCCTGCTAGAATCAACTCTGGATAATATCCTACTTCATTTGCTTTATAAGTTAAATAATAAGGGTCAACTCCAATACAATGACCACCAACAAGACCAGGAGTAAAGGGTATAAAATTCCACTTTGTTTGTGCAGCTTTCAAAACATCTTCAGTATCAATGTCTAGTTTATTAAAAATCATTGAAAGTTCATTTATCAAAGCGATATTTAAATCCCTTTGAGTATTTTCTATAACTTTTGAAGCTTCGGCTACTTTAATACTTTTTGCTTTATGTGTTCCAGCTGTTATGATTATGTCATATAGTCTTTGGATTTCATTTGCAATGCTAGGAGTAGAGCCAGAAACCACCTTAATTATATCTCTTATCGACCTTTCATTATCACCAGGATTAACTCTCTCAGGACTATACCCAGTATAGAAATATTGAAGAGAAGAAAAATCAGAATTATTTTCCTCAATTGAGGAATTATGAACTAATGAAGAATATTTCTCTAGAATAGGGACACACACTTCTTCAGTAGCTCCCGGATAAACAGTTGACTCATAAATGACAATATCGCCATGAGAAAGAATTTTTCCAATCTCTTTACTTGCATTTATTAACGGATCCAGTACAGGTTGTTTATGAATATCAATTGGAGTTGGTACAGTTACAATATAAATATTACACTGAGAAATATCATTTGTAGATGAAGTAAATGATAATTTATCTGATTTTTTTATTTCTATTGATTCAACCTCTAAAGTTGAATCAATCCCATCATTAAGTTCAACTATTCTTTGCTTATTTATGTCATACCCAATAGTTTCAATCTTCTTACCAAACTCTACACTCAATGGTAAACCTACATATCCTAAGCCAATGATAGCAATTTTATATTTTTTCATGAAATATATTTTTTCTTAGATGGGACTATTATCAACTCAGACAATCGAATAACATATCTGAATAATTGCAGAAACTTTAGAGACCATATTTTATTTTTCTTTAAAGAGTGATTAATCTCATTAGCAATTATTTTCTTACTTCCAAAACCTGAATTACTTAAACCACCATTATACATTTTGACAGTTATTTTGTTAAGATGCACCCATGAAGCCGAGTGAACTAAGAGCAACCTCAAAAGCAGATCATAATCAGCAGTAATTTTATATTTTAAGTCATAATGGCCGAACTTATTAAAAAGTTCTTTTTCAATAAAGCAAGTTGGATGAGGGGGCATCCAACCAATCCTAAAAAGCCACTTTTTAAAATAACTCGATTTATAATATCTATAAATTTTTTCATTGCCTCTATTAACTATAATCATGTCAGAAAAGCAAATTTCAGATTCCTTGGTCAACATTCTTTCAACACTTAATGAAACAGCAGAGTTACTAGCAAACAGATCGTCTGAGTGGAGAATTGCAATAATAGAGCCTGAGGCTATTTTAATAGCTTTGTTTAATGCATCATAAATTCCCTGATCTTTTTCTGATCTAAATAGACTAATTTTTTCTATATTATTTTGTATAACTTCAACTGTACCATCTGTTGAGCCTCCATCAAATACAATATGTTCAATATTTGAATAATCTTGGTCATAGACTGAATTTATGGCACTTTCTACATGCTCAACATTATTATAAACAACGGTTATTATTGAAACCAGAGGAAGCTTATTCAAGATGCACCATTAAAACTAACATTATCCAAAAACCAATCATAAGTTTGTTGCAATCCATCCACCAAACTAGTTTCGAAGTGCCACCCAATTGAATTCAATTTTGTAACATTTAATAATTTTCGAGGAGGACCATTTGGCTTTGAAGCATCAAAAACAATGCCTCCTTCAAATTGAACAATATCCTTAATAGTCTTGGCAAGTTCAGAAATACTTAAATCACCTCCAGAGCCGACATTTATATGTGATAGTGTTGGAAGAGTATTTGATTCATACATACTATCTGAAAAACTCATAATATAGATACATGCACTTGCCATATCATCCACGTATAAAAATTCTCGTTTTGCTGAACCATCACCCCATATTTCTACATTAGCTTTATTTTTAATTTTAGCTTCATGAAACTTTCTTAACAAAGCTGGAACTACATGACTATTTTGAAGATCAAAATTATCACCAACTCCATAAAGATTAGTTGGCATAACAGATCGATAATGTGTCCCATATTGTCTATTATATGATTCACAAAGCTTAATACCAGCTATTTTAGCAATTGCATATGGCTCATTAGTGGGCTCTAAAAGCCCAGTCAATAAATCACTCTCTTTAACCGGTTGTGGTGAATATTTAGGATAAATACAAGAACTACCAAGGAACAAAATTCTATCAATTCCTGATCTAAAAGCACTATTAATTAAATTACATTCAATCATCAAATTTTCGTAAATAAAGTCAGCAGGGGCGGTGTTATTTGCATAAATACCACCAACTTTAGCTGCAGCTATGACAACATAATCAATTTTGTAGCTTGAAAAAAATTTATCAACAGATTGCTGATTAGTTAAATCAACTTCTTTTCTGTTTACTGTTACTATATTTTTAAAACCCTGGGCCTTGAGCTTACGAACAATGGCAGAGCCAACCATGCCTCGATGCCCAGCAACAAAAATTGAGTCACCTCGACTCAAGACTTCATTCATAATGATTTATGAAAATCTTTGTTATGAAAAAATAATTCTTTTTCTGCTTCTTCAAAGTCGCTTATAGTCATTTCTTTTACCATCTCATTAAAACTAATTTTTGGCTCCCAACCTAATTTCTCTTTAGCCTTAGTTGCATCTCCCAGAAGAGTCTCAACTTCAGTTGGACGGAAGTATCTTGGATTTACTGAAACTATGGTATTTCCATTTGAGGTATCAATACCTATTTCATTTATTCCACTTCCTTTCCACTCAATATTAATTTCTAGTTCTTGAGCAACAACATTTACAAAATCCCTGACTGAATAATGAGTTCCTGTTGCAATACAAAAATCTTCTGCTTTTTTTTGTTGTAACATTAACCACTGCATTTCAACATAATCACGTGCATGACCCCAATCCCTTTTCGCTTCTAAATTTCCAAGATAAAGACAGCTTTGAAGTCCTAACTTGATTCTTGCCATTGCACGAGTAATTTTACGTGTAACAAAAGTTTCTCCTCTAACAGGAGATTCATGATTAAATAAAATACCATTACAGGCATACATGTCATATGCTTCACGATAATTTATTGTAATCCAATAAGCATAAAGTTTTGCAACAGCATAGGGTGAACGTGGATAAAATTGTGTTGTTTCCTTTTGAGGTGTCTCTTGAACCTTACCAAAAAGTTCTGAAGTTGACGCTTGATAGAAACGAGTACTCTTCTCAAAACCAAGAATTCTGATAGCTTCAAGAATTCTTAACGCTCCTAGAGCATCAGAATTTGCAGTATACTCTGGCTCTTCAAATGAAACTGCAACGTGGGATTGTGCGGCCAAATTATATATTTCATCTGGTTTAACTTGTTGAATAATTCGAACAAGGCTAGATGAATCTGTTAAGTCCCCATGATGCAAGATAAACTTGGGGTCTTTTTCATGAGGGTCTTGGTATAAATGGTCAATACGACTGGTATTAAAAGATGAAGAGCGTCTTTTAATACCATGAACTTCATAATTCTTTTTTAGTAAAAATTCAGCAAGATAAGAGCCATCTTGTCCAGTTATCCCTGTAATTAAAGCTTTCTTCATAATATTTTTTATTTCTTTGTCTTAGCTATATTTTAACATTAAATTGTATTTAATTACTTAGCTCACTAACACAATTAGGCAGTAACTCTGAATTAAATTTCACCGCCCAAAATTTGTATTTTGGTCCTTTATTAAATGGGTTCCTTGTTACATTTTGACCATCCCCACTGCTAATTACTTCACCAATGCAATTGACAAAATATTGATACACATCAGAATTTATTATCTGCAATTCCCTTGTGGTGCCACTGAAACCATCATCATCACTCACCATTAAGTGTGTTACTCTTTTTTCTTTAATTTCATCTAAATAAATAAGATCTTTTTCTCTGAAAGTGTAATCATTCCCCACTGTTAACCATTCTAATGAAATAGAATCTCTAGGAATTAGCCCTAAAGAACGTTGAACACTCATTATTATTGCATCTTCAGGTAGATTATTGGCAATCCAATTTGCCTCTATATATCCATGGCCATGCTTTTTCATTACCTCGATTCTGTCTTCAGGGCTAATTAAAGCTGGAAAGTGAATCATAATACCGTAAGCACATAACAATAAAACAAGTAATGACTGAGCGATTATTGGAAGCTGAAACCATTTTCGATATTTATGATAAAAAGAACTTGGATTTTGAAGAGAAAGCATTATCATCATCCAAAGAAAAGGGACAATGTATGAACGTGAGACTGCTTGTCCAACTGTGCTTATGGTTATAAATACAAACACAGAAATTAAAGTAACTATCTTAATAGATTTATTTTGATTTGGTGTAACGAAAATTAAATATAAAACCCCAATTCCTATAACCGAAGTAATATTTCCTAAGCCATCTGGAAAAATAAGAGAAAGAGGAAAAAATAATTCAGAGTTCCTATATCCTCTTAATTTTTCTTCAAACCCATCTATTCTTGGCCATTCTCCAGGAAGTACAGTAAATAATGAATCAATATAACCACCTCCAAAATGATAACTTTTCCATATTGTTACAGGGGCAATAATACATATAAATAGCAAAACGCCAATAGCTATGCCAACTAATAATAAACTTCTTTTATGTAAATAATATAGTGCCAATATACCTACAACTCCACCATGCAAAAAGTAACTAAACTTCATCTGTGATGCCACCATTGCCAATATACATACCAAAAAAAATGACCTTACCAAATTACCTTTATTTAGATTTTGCATTGAAGGCATAATTAAAATTGCTAGAGCTAAAACAATTAAAGAAGCTGGAAATATCTGGGGTTTAGAAGATGCTATTAAAAAAACAAAGACAGGTGCACTTAAGACTAACAGAGCTATACTTTTTGACCAATCATGTCGAATTAATAGGTCATCTTTTCGGGCAATTCTATCGAATGATTCTCCACTCAATACTATTTTTAGTATGGCTATTAAACTCATATATTGCAATAATGAGCCAAATTGTTCTGCTCCAATTGAAAATCCAAGAGCATTTAATACCTCGCCGTTCCCTGCCAATCGACCATGAAACCAGCCTGCATCAACTGGCATAGTTCCAGTATTAAGCATAACAAGTGCTGCTCCAACATGGTAATTTAATGAATCAGCATTTGTTATTGGAGATAAGGCAAGTAATCCATAAAATAGTAGAAGAAGAAAAAGTAAAACTTTTAGAATCAAACTACTGTCAAACTTTTGGGGTACATTTAAAAAAGGAATAAACTTTCGATACTTCAAACTACTCCTAATAATGTGAAAAATAGATAAAAACAACAACAAAAAAGCAAACCCTCTAATAGTTGTAAAGTTCGCAAAACCTAAAAGCGCAATTGGATAAAGAATAATGGCAATTATTGAAGCACCAACAATAATTGCTTGCGACCTAAGCCAAGATGTATTATTAAAATTAAATCTTAATCTACGTAAAACAAATAAACCAATAGCATCACATGAAAAAATTAATAATATAGAGATCGGAATCGACCAAAGAGGAGAAAATAGATACGCTTCAAGTCCAAACACTATTCTAGAACCTCCATGAGAAATCTGCTAAAAATTCATTGCAATAATATAAAAACATAAAAGTCGCTTGTGGCTCAAATAAATTTAAGCTGTTAATTTATATACGATTTAATATTTAGTGAAAATTATTTATTACGTGTTTTATTACTAAAAATATAAAGTGATCTAATACTGTAATTCCAAAAGAAAACAGCGCCATTTGCAAAAACTTTAGTTAATAGTTTATCTAAAGTAAATAAACTAACACCAATATATAAAATAGCTTGATTAAGAAATAATCCTATTCCGCTAACAAGGAATATAGCTAAAATTTCCCTATTTCTTGAAAATCGAATGCCTCCACTAAAAACATACTTAATACTTAAAAAATAATTAACAAAAGTGGCTATAGTAAATGAAAAAAAACTTACTACGAGATAATTTAACTGAAAATATATAGCAAAAATAGCGAAAATCCCAATATCAATTAACGCAGCAACACCTCCTACAACAAAGTATCTAGCAACCTTCACCTAAATAAATTGTATTTTAGAATACATCTTATTGCACTAAACCCATCTTTCCAGTTAATTTTTTTACCTTCTTTATAGGTCCTACCGTAATAGCTAATTCCTACCTCAAATACGCGGCAATCTAGTTTAGATATTTTAGCTGTAATTTCAGGCTCAAACCCAAATCTGCTTTCTTCTATATCAAGACTCTTAATTACATCACTCCTAAAAGCTTTGTAACAAGTTTCCATATCTGTAAGGTCAAGATTAGAAAGCATATTAGACAAAAATGTCAAGAAACCATTGCCAATTCTGTGCCAAAAATAAAGAACACGATGTACTTCACCTCCGGAAAATCTGGATCCATAAACCACGTCAGCTTTATTATTAATAATAGGGTTTAATAATTTTTCGTATTCATTCGGATCGTACTCTAGATCTGCATCCTGAATTATGATAATTTCCCCTGTTGCATACTGGATCCCTTTGCGGATTGCAGCACCCTTTCCTTGATTGCTTTCTTGAAAGATAATCTTACTTACTTTTTCATTGACTTGATAAACCTCTTTGAGCCTCTCTTTAGTTCCATCACTTGAGTTGTCATCAATTATGATAACTTCTTTATGGGGATACGGAGAGAGGAATATAGCATCAATGATAGCATCAATCGTTTCTACTTCATTGTAGCAAGGTATTATTATTGAGAGCAGCATTTTTTAATTAATCAATTTATTTTCAAAATATTCCACAGTCTTTATTAATCCTTCTTGTAATGAAATTTTTGGTTCCCATTTTAGAATTTCTTTTGCTCGTGTAATATCTGGCTCTCTTCTTATCGGGTCGTCATCCGGTAAAGGATGATAATCTATATTAGAGCTTGAACCTGTTATTTCTATAATTAGTAGCGCCAAGTCTTTGATTGATATTTCTCCAGGACTACCAAGATTAATTGGCCTATCAATTCCTTCTGAAATTTTCATGAAAGCTATAATTCCATCAACTAAATCATCTATATAGCAAAATGAACGTGTCTGAAAACCATCTCCGTAAATACTTATGGGCATATTTTTTAATGCCTGAACAATAAAGTTTGATACCACACGCCCATCATCTGGGTGCATTCTCGGACCATAAGTATTAAAAATTCTCGCAACCTTAGTATTGATATTATGTTGCCTTTTGTAGTCAAAAAATAAAGTTTCAGCGCATCGCTTACCTTCATCATAGCAAGCCCTTTTACCTATAGGATTCGTATTGCCCCAATAATCTTCATTTTGTGGGTGGATCTTGGGATCACCATAAACCTCTGAGGTTGAAGCTTGAAAAATTGGAACATCTAATCTTTTTGCCAATCCAAGCATATTAATCGACCCATTCACAGAAGTCTTGGTTGTTTGAACCGGGTCATTTTGATAGTGAATAGGTGATGCTGGACAAGCTAGGTTATATATCTCGTCAACTTCAACATAAAGAGGAAAACACACATCATGCCTCAAAAGTTCAAAATTAGAATTTTTGAAGTTATGAGCAACATTATCTTTTGATCCTGTAAAAAAATTATCCAAACACAAAACATCACATCCTTCAGCAAGTAACCGATCACACAAGTGAGAACCAATAAAACCAACTCCTCCTGTAACAAGTACTCTTTTGTTTTCTCTTTTCAAACTAAAACTCCTTTAATTTTAATTAAAGATAAATTCCATTAAAAAATATCAAATAATATCACAATCAAACCACTTTATTCAAATTAAACTTCTCAAGATTAGATTTATCAGTAATGGCAAGTAAAATCCAGAGAGGAGGAAATAAGATTGAAAAAGTGAATAAAAGATACAGAATGCTTATGATTCTAATATAGATTGCATAAGCAATAAACTTAGTACTACTGTATATCCACAGTAAAAAAATAATAAAAAATATTCCTATCTCGATTACATAAAGCGAAAGGGAGGAAATAAATGCACCAGAGAAATAAATATTATCTCCAAGAAAGTCACTAAAAAACAATGAATTTCTGAGTAAATCTATTGTTACGTACTGCATAGTCCCAATTCCAAAGCCTAAAATATTTCCTTGAACAATAGATTCATAAGCGGCAATTAAAGACATCATTCTTAATGCAATTGACCTATCTTCAAGACTTAAGATTGAACTTGGATTAATAATTATATCTCTTATAAAATCAATAGCCCTAAAATCTAACTCTGGCATCATGAATGTAAAATAAAATAAAATCAGTACAGATATTAAAAAAAATAACAAAATATCTATGGTTTTAATTTTTGTTAATAATAAAACTACAAATATAATGGGGAATATAAACATCAATCCTGTAATTGATGATGACAAAATAATCAAAGTTAATGAAACCAGAATTTGAAAAATAAAACTTTTTTTTGAAATTCTGGTTTCATAGTATAAAGCAATTGATATCAAGCAAAAAAAGGCACCCATTCCAGCTAAAAAGCTTGGTTCAGCCATTAATCCATGAACACCTCTATCGCTTTCTCCTGAATCAAATTTGATTACTCTTACAAAAGGAGTAACCAGCTTTAAATATATTTCAAATTGAATGATTTCTAGAAATGCTACAAAAGCATTTAAATAAATTCCAATTGCAAAATATTTGGCATTCATCAATCTCCAATATCTTCTAAAAACATAAAAAACTAAAAACGCAAAGAATATACCAACACATTTATTAATTCTATAATCATAATCTGATAAGGGATTAATATAAATAAATGAAAGAAGGGCCAAACCTATAAAGTAAACCTCAAATTTTAGAAGTATTATTTTTTTTGAAATAAAATCTAAAAATACAATAACCGCACAAATTATAAATATTGGATACTGAATATCGGTAGCTATAGGAATTGGAGCCAAAAAAGGTATGGTAGAAAGAAATGCAACTAAATTTAATAAAAAAAACTTTAAATTAATTTCAACAAACTTTGGCAATTGAAAATATGACATTAATTCTTCATAGCTAATTCAAAAGATTTTTTGTGCGCTTGCGCACATGGAACTATTCCCAGTCTAGGTTTGATTTTATTAATAGAATAATTTGCCATAGATTCTAATTTTTCTGGATCATTAATTAGTGTAATAATAGCTTCAGCCATACTTGAAAAATCCATAGAGTTAACTAGAATTCCATTGTTATTATTTTCAACTACTTCTGAAATAGAACCAACATCACTACTAACTATTGGAAGTCCGCATGAAATAGCCTCAAGAATTGCAGTTGGGATTCCCTCCGAATTAGGAACAGATGCTTGTATAAATATGTCAAAACTAGATAATATCTCCTGTATTTCACTTTGTGGACTCATAATTCTAAATGAATCGCTATCTGAAAATTTCAAATCTTTCCTGAGAAACTCCAATTGATTTAAGTAAGCTTCATGAGTAGGGATTGTTGTACCAAAAATAAAAAAATAAACTTTAATATTATTTTTCTGAGCAAAGTTATCAACAATTTTTGCTGCTTGGATAAAAAATTCATGCCCTTTCTGAGCATTTAGATTGCCAACAGTTGCAATAATAAAACCATCTTCAGGAATATTCAATTCTTTTCGAATCTTTTTTCTATTTGCCTTATCAAAAACAAACTTATTTGTATCAACTGGAGGATAAAAACTTACTAATTTTTCATTTAATCCATTTGTAAATGGATGCATTCTAGCCACTTTAACGCCTGTACTCATTATTACTGAAGAAAAGGATCTTGCAAGTAGCATCATAAAAAAACTCAAGACTTTAGGTGTTCTTGTGTCTAGAATTTGCCATACAATAGGTACGCCTGCTAATTTTGCTGCAATTGCACCATGGGGATTAGCTAGACCATTAATCAGGACAACGTCAATTTGATTATGAATAATATATTTTTTTAAATTTTGAACTTCTTTTAGAAAAGATAAAAAAAAATTGATGTGTACTTTTAATGAAAAGGTTGATCTAAGACGGTGTAAAGACATTCTTGATACATTTACCCCCTTAGAGCGCATTATTTCAAATGCATTACCCTCTTCATCTGGCAATAAAACAATTGTATTAACTCCAATATTTTTTAAGGCAGGACTTAATAATGTATTCCTATTATGTGGCCCTCCAAAAAATGCATAATGAATTATGCTCAAAACTTTCATGACAAAGTTCTATTCATATGAACCCAATCCCAAGTTTCAGATAATGCATCTTTTAAACTGGTTTTTGGCTCAAAATTTAAAACTTGTTTTGCATAGTCAAAAGTTGCAAAATTTTTCTCTACCTCTCCTTTTCTTATTGGGAGATAATTAATTGGATAACCCTTCTGACCAGAAATAGAAACAATTATTTCAGCCAATTCTTTAACTGAAGTTTCTTGACCACTTGCTAAGTGGACTCGATTAAAGCCTTTTAAATTCCTCTTAAAAGCCTCTAAAATACCTAAACACAGGTCGTTTGCATATAAAAAATCTCTTGTCGCCGTTCCATCTCCATAGATGGTTATTGGAGTTTCATCTAATATTGAATTCATAAACGCATTAACAGCGCCTTTCTTATGAAGACTATTTTTTCCTACAACATTTGCAAACCTTAATGCTGTAATGTTCATGTCATAAGAACTTGAAAATGATGAGCAGTATGCCTCACAACATAGTTTACTTGAACCATATGGAGAAATAGGTGAAGGCAAGGATTGCTCATTAACAGGAGGCTCTGCATTTCCTATTAAAGCTCCACCAGTTGAAGCAAAAATAAAATTACTAATATTTTGTTTTCTACATTCATCTAATAGAGTAAATGTACCGACAACATTATTATCAAAATTATCAAAAGGAACTCTTACAGACTCTATGACTGATCCAGAAGCTGCTAAATGTATTATCCCTTCAGTGCCTGAAATTGCCTCTTTAACAATTACCTTATCTCTTATGTCGCCCTTTATTATCTCTACATCAAACTTATCAATATATTGACTATTTACATTTGAAAAGTTATCTAGAACACTAACTCTATATCCCTCACCTATGAATAGAGGTATTAAGTTAGAACCAATAAAGCCACAACCACCTGTTATGAGAATCTTTTTCACATCAATTTAAGATTAAAATTAATTATTTTTCTAATTTTCACCTATCTAAAAACCTATTATTCATTAATCAGAATTAATTTCATCATTCCAGTAAGACAAACATAGTATCTTTGATTTGTCACAGTTATCACGATACTTTTCTGCAATATCTTTAACTTCTCTCAACAAACCAGAATCAATTGTAGTAGGCTCATAACCTAGATCTAAAAAACACTTATTATCGACAACCAGATCATTCTCGGAAGCCTCGTTTCTGGGGTTTTTTAAATACTCAATTGATGCACCCATTAAGCTTGAAATTTTTTGAGCCAAGTCAACAACTTTATGCGTTTCTGACATCTGATTAAATACTTTTACCCTTTCTCCTTTTTCAGGGGGATTTAATAGGGCTATCTCAATACATTTAACAGTATCTTTGATATGGATAAATGCCCTAGTTTGACCGCCAGTTCCATGAACAGTTAAGGGATAGCCAATCGCTGCCTGCATCAAAAAACGATTTAAAACAGTTCCATAGTCACCATCATAATCAAAACGGTTAATCAAGTCTTCATGCAATTCTGTTTCTTTTGTTTGTGTTCCCCAAACAATACCTTGATGCAAATCGGTTACTCTAATATTGTCATTAGCATTATAAAAAGCAAACATTAATGCATCTTGTGTTTTGGTTAAATGATAAATACTTCCAGGCTTTGGTGGGTAGGGAATTTCAGTTTCAATATCTTCATTATCAACATTCTTAAATTTTACACTTATATAACCTTCTGGGATTTGAAGACCGACAGAACTGTAACCATATACTCCCATTGAGCCAAGGTGAATGACATGTATATCTTGTTTAGATTCAACAATAGCAGACAAAATATTATTTGTAGCATTTAAATTATTATCTATAGTATATCTCTTACCTTTGGAGCCTTTCATTGAATATGGAGCAGCTCTTTGTTCCGCAAAATGAATAACAGAATCTGGCTTAAAAGATTCGATTAAACTTAAAAGTTGTGAATAATTTTTTGAGACATCAAAATTATAAAAATTAATCTTATTTTTTGTTAATTCTTCCCATTTTTCTATCCGCTTTCCTATTGATTTTATGGGAGTTAAAGACTCACACTCTAACTCAAGATCAATCTTTCTTCTTGAGAGGTTATCAACTATAACAAGCTCATGACCCAAACTTGACAAATACAATGAAGTAGGCCAACCACAAAAACCGTCACCCCCAAAAACTATTATTCTCATCTATTATTCAATAAATTATTTTGAAAAACGAATTATACGTTTTATCACGCCTACCATAAGCCAGAATAACAATAATATTAATTCAATTGAATTATTAGCGTGCTTACAACGAATCCTAAAACTATCTCTGACAGATTGCAAGCTGAATTTTTCTTTATCAGTATATTTAATTAAAGATTCCTGAAGATTATGGTACTTTCCAATCTTCTTTCCTCTGAACCATAAATCGTAATCTTGGCCTCGGAAGTAGCTTTCATCATATCCACCAAGCTTTTGTATGAAGGTTTTTCTCATTAATACACTTGGATGCAATATTGGAGATGATTTCAATAAAAATCTCACAATATCATTATGATTTTCTGGAAAATTAATATCTGAAAGTTTCTTACCATTACTATCACAATATGTCGCGCCAGTTCCTAATACAGAAATATTTTGATTTATTTCCATAAAATTCAATTGTGATGAAAGTCTATTAGGTAATGAATAATCATCTGCATCCATTCGAGCAATATATTGACCTTTTGATGCGTAAATACCCTTATTTAAACTTTTTGCAAGGCCCATATTTTGGTTATTAATAATGAGTACAATTCGATTATCCAGTTCAGCTAATTTTTTAATTATATCCAATGTATGATCACTGGAGCCATCATCCACAATAACTAACTCCCAATCTTGAAAAGTTTGATTTTGAATACTTAAGATTGCATTTTTTATATGTGATTCTTCATTAAATGCCGACATAACTACTGAAATTTTTGGCATTTTAATTAATCCATCCTAATTAACTAAATTAAGTAACTTTAAGTATTTACTTGAAACATCATCAATAGAATATTTTTCCAATGCACATTTACGAGCATTTTTTTTGTAGAAATCCAAATCTTGAGAGATTTTTATAACCGCCTCTGCCAAGCCAACTATTAATGTTTCATCAACGCCCCATTCTGGTCCATCAGCACTAATTCCAGCATTTCCAATGATTTCCTTAGTTCCACCCCATGAAGGACATACAACTGGTAAGCCACAGCCCATGGCCTCAATTACTGCATTTGGACACCAATCTCCGACTTTCACATGGAGAAAAATATCATGGCTAGATAACAATTTCGGAAGAACATCTGCTTTAACAAAACTTTTACAACTAACATTTGGTTTTTCAAGATTTAAAATTAAACTTTTTTCAACATAGTCCTTAACTCCTTCAGTTCCATCTCTCATTACTCCAACAATTGTCATGTCAGCATTAATATGCTTAAATATTTGCTTAAAAATACTAAGTGCTAAATCCAAATGCTTTGGATAATATTTTGCTACTAATATAATTTTAAGTCTATCATTGTTATTATTTCCATAAGGCTTAAAATGATCCAAGTCAGTTCCATTTGAAATAATAGAAAAATCATCTTTGCGATTAAACAAATATTTGTCACATATTTCTTTTGAGAAATTTGATTGATAAATAATATGATCAAACTGCTTTAAGTCCAATGCTAACCTTTTATTCATGCGTTTTTGAAATTTTCTAGAATGCTGGTAATCTAAATCAATACTATCGTCTGGAACAAAAAAACCATCTACTCTTAAGATTGTTTTGATCGATCTATATTTACAAACTTTACTAAATGAATTACCCCAAGAGCCAGAAAAAACTAGGGCTGATGAGCATCCCTTTAAGCTCCAGTTATTTATTAATAATTTATCCTTAACAAGTTTGCTAGTTATTAAATTTTTCAAAAATCGATTTGGGCCACCATCAACCCTGTCTAGAATGAGATTGCAATAAAACCTATCTCTCGATAGACTTTGATTCCTAATAAACAAAATCGAACTAACTCCAATTAGAGCCCGGATTAAGCTTTTAATATTTGGTATTACCACTTAATTTACTATACACTCAGCATAAATTTCACCAAACTGAACTCTATAATTCATAATCGATATGTTAGAGTCTCGCAACTCTTCTTTAAATTGTAAAAGAGTGTATTCAGTAAAATGTGTCTTATCCAATCTCCATTCAACACCTTTACTTTTTTTATAAATAGTTAGCCAATCTCTATCTATCATAGGCACTCTAACCAATATTTTTTTTTGAACTTCATCTTTCCAGTTTGCTTGTTTGATTATTTTTCTCAAAAAATCGACTCTCATATCAATATGCTCCAATACATTACTGAGAGTAATTACGCTAATTGGCATCAATTCAGAATATTCATATTCAGTTGCATCTCCCAATATGTATTTAATATTTGAAAGCTGATTTTTTTCCTTAGCTTCATTGATTAAAGTCTCAGAAATCTCTATACCATAAACATAATTTGCTTTTGAAGCAAGCATTGCCGGTAACATACCGGAATTACATCCAATATCTAAAATGACATCTTCAGAATTAATGTTATTTAAAAACCATTCCTTGTATCTTAAAATTGAGTGCTTAGGATGAATCCCATCCTCGGTTATTCTTGCAAATGTGCCTGAAAGAAAATAAGCAATATTGTGCAACTTAAGAGCAGGAACAAGAAGCCTCCTAGCAATGTCTGGAGCAAAAATAATTTTTTTTATAGCTTTTTTAACCACAATTAACCAGGATTGTCTATGATTTAAAAGTTATTATACAGAATAATAATTTAAACTCGTTAGAGGCAAGTTTATTAAGAAAATTATCGACTATTTTTGCTGAAGTTCTGGAAGCTCCTGAAGACGATGCCAATTTTTATTTTTTAACTCCCATAAATGTGGCGATCTAAATGAATCAATAATTGCTTGACCTTCATCTTCTGATAAACCCATAAAATCTAGGCAATCTTTCATATATCTTTGAGGAATCTCTCCTTCATATTTCTTTGCAAGCAGAATTCCCTCTTTTCTTGAAATATGCCCAGATCTAATTTCTTGAGAAACATCAAATCTACACCGACCAATTCCAAATTTAATATATTGGCAATAAAAGTGAATCCAATCAAACTTGTCATCTATCCCAGAATAGCGACCGTAAGTTCCATCTGTTCTTTGTACATCTGGCATATAACCACAATGTTCAGAAGCATAGTAATAAATCTCTTGAGGATTCCACTTTAGATACCATCCAAGAAATTCAACATCTACATTATTGTCTACCTCATTAGACGTTAATGGCTTATATGGCAATAAATCAATATCGGATAATTGATATTTATCTTTCAGATTATCAAAGTGTGTTCCTCCAATATACATATCAGGACTATCATTTACATACCATTCAGCTGAATAACTAGGAGAATCTACTGAATCTACACTTTCACTCCCATACTCTGCATATGGCTCTCCAAACATAACCAGGTCAATGTTATAAATCAAAGCCATTTTCATAGCAAAAGACTTAATACCAAATTTAAAAGGCTGCATTGGGTGCAATAGATTTTCAAATGATTCTCTAGCGAGAAGTCCAGAAACTTTACCATTTGGGCTAAATAGAATATTATCAAAACCCCCAACATTTATCCAAGATCTTAGATTTTGCCATCCAATATCAGTATAAAGTAGGGGTGAATAGGTTACTGTTAGAGGATTCATTCCGTACTTATATTTTAAAAGATGTGCTATGGTAACGCTGTCTTTACCTCCACTTCCAGATACGATACAATCATACTTACCAGCTGGTTTTTTATGCTTATTAAGCATTTCAATAAGTTGTTTCTCTCTTTGCTTCCAATCAATTGAAGTATTTTTACTCTTAGTATAGTTACAGGCTGTGCAAAGTCCATTTTCATGAATTTGCAGACCAGTTTTATTAGAACCAGCCTTATTTTTTGTTTCATTAATTGAGAATGGCTTTTGATTTGTCATCAAACAGTTCTGACAATGGATAACTTTCTCAGGAAGGCCAAATAGTGATTTCATAGTTTATAGATTAATAAATTTTTCATAGATTTTAAGACCACTCTTTGCACTTAACTCAGGATGGAATTGGGTGCCAAAAATATTATTTTTAGACACAGTGGCCACAATTTTTTTACCTGAATAATCAATATAGTTAACATCGCAATCATCATCAACAACACAATGCAATGAGTGAGAAAAATAGAAAAAATCATCACCTGAAATATCACTAAATAATGAATCATTTTTTCCAAAAACAGAAATTTTATTCCATCCAGTATGAGGTATAACTGCAGTTTTACTATTGATTTTACGTACATCACCGTTAATTAGATTTAATGTATCGCAATAACCAAATTCAACGCTTTTTGTAAAGAGCATTTGCATACCCAAACAAATACCTAATACGGCTCTATTTTCACCTGCAAATTCAATTAAAGCCTGTTTTAATCCAGAAATTACCATAAAGTTCATTGCACTATGCATAGCACCAACTCCTGGTATTATTATCTTATCACAAGAAAAAAGTTCGTCTGGATTCGTTACATTTTGAATTTTTATATCAAACGTTGCTAACGCTCTATTTACGCTATGGATATTGCCAACACCACTATTTATTACACCTATAGTTTTAATCATTTACTCTCACACAATCATTAGATTGCTTAATTTTTAGTTTGATTTCATTAATACTCAAGCAATCAAAGTGCAAGATATTCCCAATAGCAACACCATTACACCCCAGTTCAATCAAATCCAAAATATGCTCAACAGAGCCAACTCCTCCCCCTGCTACAAAAGGGAGATTAATATTTTTTCTAATCTCCTTGATTAAATTACAGTCGAGACCAGTTTTCATTCCATCTCCATCAATTGAATTAAGAAAAATTTCACCAGCTCCAAGTTCTTTAACAGTGTTAATCCAATCAATCAAATTAAGATTAGTTCTATTTCTTCCATTTTCAATAAATGGCTCCCATAAATTTTCATAGATTGACTTTCCTTGAATTTCTATAGTAATGCACTGGCTTCCAAATTCTCTTGTTGTATCATAAATTATGTCTGGATCTCTAATAGCCCCAGTATTTATGCATACTCTATCAGCACCAGCATCTAGTATCCTATGAACATCATCTTTTGAGTGAATTCCTCCCCCTACAACAAATGGAACATGTATGTTTCGAGCAATTTCAGAAATAGTTTCTAAATCATACGGCCTAGAATATAAAGAAGCAACAATATCACTGTAAATAATCTCGTCAGCACCATCTTCGTAGTACTCTATAGCTTTATCGATCGGATTTCCAACTATTCTCAGGCCTTCCATCCTCATTCCTTTAATAAGATTGCCACTTTTAACCTCTAAACGAGGAATAATCCTAAAATTATTCATTATTCTTATAGATAATTTTCGCCAATTCGTAATGCATTTGAGTGTCAATATTGATAGCATCATTTTCAGGCACAATTAAACCACAAGTATCCCCAGAGGGAAGTAATGTGTCCATTTCTTTTAGTAATTCATAACTTAAAGCATAAACCAATCCGGCAGGCTGATAAACTTCTGGAGTATCCTGTCTTCTTAAAAATTTATTTCCATCTTTTATTATGTTAGTGAGTTTTTGATTTGAGTCCAATTCAAGCATCCAAAATGGTGGATAATCAGGTTTTTTAACAGTGATGGCTGAATCAGCATTTTCTTTTATCATTAATTGAATTACATCATCAATATGTTTACCGGTTCTAAAAGGAGTTGTAGGCTGCAAAATTACAATAATATCTGCCTTCCAATCTTCATTTGACTTCAGCCAATCAACAGCATGTTTGACTACTGAAAATGTTGACGAATTATCTTGAGCTAAATCTGAAGGTCGCAAAAATGGAAGGTAAGCACCAGCACTTTCAGCAACCTTAAAAATCTCAAGATCATCTGTCGAAAAAATTGTTCGTGATAAAAATTCACTTTCATTAGCTGATTGAATTGCAAGTTCAACTAAAGTTTTTCCACCTATCTTTAATAAGTTTTTTCTAGGTACTTCCTTTGAGCCTCCCCTGGCTAGAATTATTCCTAAAATATTCATGATCTAAATGCCAATTTTTTCTATTGCATGCTTATATTCTTCCCACTGACCTATATCAATCCAAGATTCCTCAGATACTGGGTAAACACCAATTTTTTTTCCTAGTTTTTGTGCATCACTTATCAAGTCAGTTATATGGTAGAACTTATTTTTTGGAATAATTTCAAGTACCTCTTGATTTAATACATACAGACCAGTATTAACTAAAAAATCATAACTTGGCTTTTCATGTATATGAGACAAACCGCCATTTGGTTTGTTTAATATACAAACCCCATAAGGCACAGTAAATTCTTTTGAAGAGGCAACAAGGGTAATATCATAGTTATTTTTCAAGTGAAAATCATATAATTCTAAATAGTCAGCATCTATTATGATGTCGCAATTTGTTACAAAAAAAGGTTTAGTTAATTTATTTACCAAATCGCTTAAACTCCCAGCTGTACCAAGAGGCTTTTCTTCCTCAATGAATGAAATTGAATAATCATGCCCCAACTCCTCAAAATAAGCTTTTATGATTCCACTTTTATAGTTAACACTTAAATGAAAATCCATAAAACCTAATTCATAAAATTTATTAATAATATGAATTACTATTGGAACATCATTAATTGGCAACAAAGCTTTTGGAAGAATATTAGTTACAGGTTTTAATCTTGAGCCAGTTCCACCAGCCATAATTACTACAGGAATACTATTAAGATTCTTTTCTAATTTATAATCATCACTAAATATATCTCCCCAAGTTTCGATTCTAACAACTTTGTTATTCTTGTCGACAATTGGGATTATGCTAAGTTTATTTTCAATGAAAATTTCTTTAGCTTTGTCTACAGTGTAAAGGCCATCTACCAAGGTAAAAGGATTGTCATTAAAAACTCCAACAATTGACGACTGGGGAGACTTTCCCGACAGAATTGCCTTTCTCAAATCACCATCTGTAAGAGTCCCCAAAAGCACTTCTTGATCAACAACTACTAGACACTTCTCTCCTGTTTTAGTGAGCTTTCTCATTGACTGCTTGATTGTTAAATCTATTGTAACGAGTAGATCTTTCATAAGATTGATATTAAGATTGGAAGTACAAAAATTATAAACTCTAAACTTATTCTTTGAGAATTATTAGGTCGTCTTCTTTAAATTTTTTTATAGCCTTAGTACCAATAACTTTATCCCATTTCATTGGCGAAATTCCTAATGCAGGCCTCTTGGTTGTAATATTCTTTATTGTAAAAGTTTCTCCTTTGGCAATATCTCTTTTGGCAACAATAGATTTACGAGCAATATCAATATTTTTTTTCTCACTTGGTGAGGGTATTTTTATTCCATCTCCCAAAGCTATTTCAATATTTCTAATCTTAGTAACCATATTTTTTAATTCTTTCGGCTCAAGACTAGCTAAATGGTCAGGCCCCTTCATACTCCTATCAAGTGTATAGTGTTTTTCAATTACTGTTGCTCCAAGAGCACATGCAGCAATAGGAACTTCAATACCTAATGTATGATCGGAATAACCTACATCAACACTACATTCATTTTTGATGGTTAACATCGCATTGAGGTTAACATCTTTCATAGATGTTGGATACTCTGTATTGCAATGCAAAACTGTTATTTTAGACCTACTGGTGCCAGCATTTTCTAAAATCAATAAGGCTTGTTTAATTTCAGATAAGCTAGCCATCCCAGTTGAAATTATTATTTTCTTATTGCAACTACCAATTTCTCTTAAAAAAGGCAAGTTTGTAATTTCACCTGATGGAATTTTAATAGTTTGCAGACCTAATTGATTAATTAAATGAAGACTTTCACTATCAAAAGGTGTAGATAAAAAAAGTATTCCTCTTTCTTGAGCGTAATCAACTAATACTTTATGGGCATTAAGGTCTAGTTCAAGTTTTTTTAACATCTCAAATTGAGATTCTGTTGAATCTTGATTTTTGATTTGATATTCTGCCTGAGATGCATGAATGGTAACTAGATTTTTTGCCTTAAATGCCTGGAATTTAACACAATCTGCTCCTGCATCAGTAGCACAATCAATTAGTTCTTTGGCCGTTGAAATTGAGCCATTGTGGTTTACACCAGCTTCAGCAATTATAAATACTTTATTTTGAAACAAACCTAGACCCCACCTTTAAATTTACCTTAGAGTTGTATTCTACAATTTTTATAACACTATCGCCCGTTTTAACATCAAAACTGTTTGAACTATTTTTCAATATCGCTCCAGGTATTCCAATATAGTTTGGAGAATTTTCAATTAATTGCGCTTTATTAATTTGAACTTCATTTCCCTCCATAAAAGTTCTTGCAAGTGGACCAGGATAGCTGATCGCTCTAATTAAATTAAATATCTGTCTGCTAGATAAACTCCAATCTATTAATTCATCACCAATTTTTCTTTTTGAACAAGTAAATCCAACCGGATGAATAGTTTTTTGTTTAATTCTAGGAATTTCTGAAGACTGCAAGAATATCTCAATAGCTTCATCAAGGATATTTGCACATTCAACATATGCAACTTGGAGTAAAGCTGAATAAGTATCTTTATCGTTAATATTAAATGTTTTCTGAAGAATGATATCTCCTGTATCTACACCTTTATCAACATGATGGACAGTGATTCCAAATTCTTTCTCATCATTGATTAAGACCCAATTCAGTATGTTTCTACCTCGGTAAAATGGTAACTTGCCAGCATGGCAGTTAATAATATTAAATTTAGGTATGCTGATAATATCTTCTTTGAAAATTTGATCAAAAGACATTGAAACAAATAATTCACAATTAAACTTTTCGACCTTTTCAATAAATTCCTTATTATTAATATCTTTGGAAGTAAAAAATCTTATTTGGTTTTCCAAACACATTTTTTTCAAGGTAACGTCTTTAGTATTAAATCGACCACAAACAAAACTTAACTCAAGATTTTCTCTAGATAGAAGTCTTTGAAACGCTAGGTGCGACCATGGACCATCAGCAAATAAGCCAACTTTAAACATTATTTAAATGGGTACTTATATTAAGCATTAGTTAAATTATTAAATCCAATCAGAATTTAGCCAGTCCTTTCAAAAAATGCATGAAGTTCACATTGATTTTTCATCTTGGTATTAGTCTTAACATATTTATGCCATTTAAGAGAAAAACCAAACTGATTAAAAAGTTTTTCCTGTTCAAGATGACTTCTTGGCGAACCCATAGGATATTTATCAGCTACGTCTACAACAAAAATACCTTTTTTCGTTATTCTTGAAATTTCTTCAATCACATTCATAATATTATTATTATCAACCCTTTCCAAGACACTGGGGACAAAGGAAAAATCAAAATATTTATCTTTAAAATCTAAGTTAGCTAGATCACCTGTTTTGAAATTGAATGAAACTTCGCTATCGTAATGAGAAAACATTATCGGCAAAAAAGTATTTGCCACTTTTACTCTGTCTGAGTTTAAATCTACACCAGTATATTCCAAAGAGTTTGACGAACTATCAATATTTCCAGATGGAAATCTTTTATCTAAAACTCTCAACAATAAACATGCTGCGGCACCACCATTCCCACACCCAGCCTCAAAAATTGTTTTTGTATCGTCACTACCAATTATGTCAAAGGCACGCTTATCAATTACAGCTCCATATTGAGTATTAAAAACTTTTAATAACCATTTCTCATATCTCTCTTGCTTAAAATGCTTTCTGACCCACATGTCTTTGACATCATTATTATATTGCTTTGCAGCAGTTTTTCTAACCATATAAACATGAAGCATTGTGGCCCAGAAAGATGGGAAAATCATTCTATGTTTAAGTCTCTTTGGAGGTATGGGAAAATCAAATTTAAAATCCCAAATATTTATCAGAAAAAATATAATTCGCTTTAAATTCCACAATAATCGATATATAAAATTACTTATAAAATTATCTCTTTTTTTAATCCAATCAATCATCTTCATTTATTTCTATTTAATTAACTAAATATTTTACAGGTCATAGAATTTCTTTTTTACTATATGTTGTAAATCCTGATTAACCAATATATTAACTATTTTTTTTGAAGTTTCACCTTTGCCATATGGGTTTACTGTATGTTTCAGAGAACTCTGAAAAGCACTACTAAATAGTGTCTGAAAGGCAGAGCTTATATCTGCCTCAATAGGCTCACAATCAATAACACTATCTGCTCTCTCCCTTCCCTTTTGACGATCGCCAATATTAATCGTTCCTACTTTAAAGCTAGGCACTTCTATTAATCCACTAGATGAATTACCCACAACTCCATCCATATAGTTAATTGTAGAAAGATATCTAAGCTGCCCAAGAGAAATAAAACTTACAGCTTTCATAGGTCTACTTAGCACAAAATCATCTATCATGTCATTAATTATCCTTCCATCAGTATCTGCATTAGCTTTTGTAAAAATAATTGAAGTATCTTCAAGATAGGCAAGAACTGATAATAAATTCTGAAATTGACTACCTGCAGTTGATTTTTCCAGAGTAACTGGATGAAAAGTAACAAGTATGTTTCTAGAAGAAAGTTTAAATTTTAGAGACTTCTCAAGCTCTTGCAATGAAAGCATTTTGAGGTTATTAATGTTATCAATACCAGGAGCACCAAAGTTATGGACATTATCCTTTTTTTCACCTAACTGAATTACCCTTTGCTTGTGGATTTCGGTAGTTGTGAAATGAAGATGGGACATTTTTGTAATTGAATGCCTTATACTCTCATCAATTGCCCCTTCTGTAGTTTCTCCGCCATGAATATGTGCAATTGGTATTCGAGCTACAAGTGCAGTAGAGGCAGCAGAAAGTAGCTCAAATCGGTCACCCAGTATTATAACAATATCTGGATTTAAATAACTGTAGGCATCAGCAAATCCTATGGATGCAAGGCCCATTGATTTACTTATTCCGACAGCTGAATCTGAAGACAAAAGCATTTCAACTTTCCAGTCAATCAAAAAGCCATCTGACTCTATTTCTTTATATGTAAGCCCAAATTCAGGAGAAAGATGCATACAAGTTGCAACAATTTGTAACTGTAAGGAGTTATGATTTTTAATCTCATGCAAAATAGGAAATAGAAGCCCATATTCGGCTCTTGTTCCAGTTACAACACATATCTTTCTTAATGAATTCATATATTTACGCTACTAGGTATACAGATAAGATGATCAAAAAGCCAGTTTGTATTAACCATTTTAGTTTTTTGGCATGACTTGTACATAGGAAGTTTATGCATTGGCAACCAGAGAGGTCTTGTCATTACTCCATTATTATTTGTTTGTTCAAGTATATTATCACGCTCTATTCGATCTTTTGCAAAAAAAGCATTAAACCAATAATTTGATTTACTATTTTTAGGTTCAGAAAAAAATATATGTGAATCATTTTGAAAAAACTCATGATATTTTTTTGCTGTTTCCCTCTTATTTTCTAGATACTCTTCAAGCCTTTCCATTTGAGCGTAGCCTAAGGCGGCATTGATATTTGGAAGACGATAGTTGTAACCAACTTCATCATGACTAAAAAACCAATTATGTGCTTCTTTTGCAGTAGTGGTTAAATGTCTAACTTTAGTCTCAATACTTTTTTTATTAGTCAAAACCATTCCTCCACCCCCACAAGTAATAATTTTATTTCCATTAAAGCTTAAAATCGATGACTCACCATATGAGCCTGTGTGCTTACCTTTGTAAAAGCTACCAAGTGATTCTGCAGAATCTTCAATTAAAATTATATTATATGAGGAACATATTTCTTTAATTGAGTCAATTTCAACTGGATGACCAAGAGAGTGCATTGGAAGGCAAGCTCTAATAATACTCCCAGATTTTTTATTTCTGCACAAACCATCATCACCTATTTCTGCAAAATTTTGCAAAAATTCTTTAAGACTATTAGGAGACATGCCCATAGTCTCTCTTGAAACATCTACAAAAACTGGATTTGCAGAACAATACTTAATAGCATTACATGTTGCAACAAAAGTCAATGATTGAGTAATAACTTCGTCATTAAAACCGACATTTGAAGCCAAAAGCGCTGCATGAAGCGCTGAAGTACCATTTACTGTAGCAATAGCATATTTGATTCCTGTAAAGCGAGCAACTAGATTTTCAAATTCAGAGACATATTCACCAACAGTTGAAACAAAAGTTGAATCAATTGCATCTACAACACAATCTTTTTCTTTCTTGGTAAAAATAGGTGCATGCAATGGAATGAAGCCATTAGTGTTATATGTAGTTCGAATAAAATTTACTAGATTAATTGAAAATTTACTCATTGCTATTTGGCGGTAATATTATTTCCTTCAAAAATGTTCTCTTTATACCATTTAAACGTAGATAAAACTCCAAAATCGAGAGAAACTTGAGATTCAAAATTAATTAAAGTAGAAGTAATAGTCATATCAGGAGCTCTTCTTTTGGGTGATCCAGGTGAAGGTGGTTTCTCATCAATAATAAGCTTTTTACCTACAACAGAAAAACAAATTTTAGCCACATCTCTCATAGTCACTTCAGGATTTTCTGTACCCAAATTAAGTGCCTTACCTGAGCATTCAGAAGAGCACATCATCCGAAAGAGCATTTCAATAGCATCATCAATGTAGCAAAAACAGCGAGTATGTGATGGTGAAAAAACTTCAATATGATCTCCCTCTTTTGCCTTATAAGATTTATAAAGTTGCTCTGGTATAACATGTGACATACCCATTCGTGGGCCGTATACATTGTGAGGTCTAAATATAGTAAATGGAAGTTTTGAGTGATGACATAATGTTTCTCCATAAATTTTAGAAAGCATATATGATGTCCTGGGATGAGATAAATCTGTAAGCCCTAAAGGAGTATTTTCAGGGGTTGGGATTGGCAAATCAAAATGTTTTAGTGCGCCAGCATATATTTCACTGGTTGATGCGAAAAATAAACGAGAAAGTTTTTTTTGTTTATGACAAAAATCTATTATGTTTCCAAACATTATTAAATTGTCATATAGAACACTATAAGGTCTATCTAAAACATGCTTCACTCCAATAATTGCAGCAAGATGAAAAATATAATCAAAATCCTTATCTAAAACATCTAAGCTTTCTTTTGACAATAGATCTAGGTTAGAAAATTCAATATTTTGATTTTTAATTGTCTCTTCCATTTCTTTGTCAAAAACAGCTCTTGCCAAATTATCAATAATATGAACTTTATGTCCTTCAGATAATAATCTATTTGCTAAATGTAACCCAATAAATCCAGCACCTCCAGTTATCAAAATTTTTTTACTCATAACCCATCACCTCGTCCTACGCTCTCTACTCGTACATTATTATCGCGCAATAATTTCCTTTGATTCTTTGAAAAAATTCCATTACAATCGTATATTAATTTACAGCCACTAGCCCATGGAATTAATTCTAAATCCTTATATTGCTGATGAGGGACAGCAAAAATTACAGCATCAAATTCATCTGCATTTGGTAAATTGGAACACAAACTCATTGACATTTCCTCCCAATAAGTAATATATGGATCATGGCACATAACTGATGCCTTTAAATCAATTAGCTTTCTGACTAAGGTTTCGGATGGAGAATAGCGAGTATCTCCTATATCTTGACGATAACTTACTCCACAAACCAGTATCTTACTTTTTTGAATTTTTGTTTCGATCATACTCAAAAGTCTTGGAAGTACTTTGAGTGGCATATTATGGTTAACTTGAACTGTAAGCTTTGAAAAAGGAAAATCTAATTTTTTGCCAAATATTTGGCTTGAAGATGCATGTGCAAACATTGGATCTTTTGTTAGACAATATCCACCAACACCGAATCCAGGAAATCTGATATTAGAATGAGTTGGGCGAACTCTAATAGCATCAGTTACCTCAAATAAGTCAATGCCAATCTCTTCAGCAAATTTTGACCATTCTTCTATAAAAGCAATATTTGTAGCTCGATATGAGTTCTCAAGTACCTTAGCAGTTTCCGATGCATTAGTAGAAGATAAACGAGTTAATGGGTAGTCTTTTACGTTAATAACATTTTTTAGAAATGATTCGCAAGCATCGCCGGACTTAGCATTGTACCCAGAAAATACTCTCCAATAATCTGTAATTGAAGCCAGATAATCACTTCCAGGCATTACACGTTCATAAGAGTGGGCAACCAAAAAACTGTCCAAAGGTAGGTCTCTTTTTGCAAGTTCTTTTTGTAATAATGGCACAATTATTTTTTCACAAGTACCGGGTGGAACCGTGGTTTCAATAATGATTAGAGCGCCTGGCTTTGCGAGAAATCCGATTTCATTAATAGCTATTTTAAATTGACTAAATTCTAATTGAGGCTCATCATTTAAATAATCAATATCTAACTGGATATCTACAACAATTATGTCCATATCTGCATATATAGATTTGTCTGTTGTAGCAGTTAGATTTCCTTGGACTTTAACCTTCTTAAAAGATGATAATAGATTCTCATCATCAGTATTCAATGGAAAAACACCTCTATTGATTAAATTAACTTTCTCCCTACCCTGATCATTATCCAAATCAATGCCTATCACCTGATAAATGGGCTTTTTATCATTCTTAGAACTTGCAATAGCTGTCGCCATTGCACAACCCACAAAACCTAATCCAACAACACACACTTTTTTCATAATTTAATCTCTACTATCAGAGGAAATCATAAATAATTTCTTATTTATTTGAGAAATTTTGATACTTTTTGAATCTAAATTAATTGCATTTAATATTCCCATCAATATTTTTTCAATTGTCTTTAAATCAAGAGGATCTTGTTTCGTTTTACCATACTTATATCTTGTTCTACTCGGAGCATATTTTCCGTCAAAAAAACCAAAAGAATAATCTATCCACCCTAAAAACCATACAACCCTGAACTTTAACCTAGAAATTAAACTATTAAAAGAAAAAAATAATTTTAATTTTGAAGGAAAATTCCTATTACTTTCTAGATCAATTTTATTAAGTGATTCTACAATTTTTTCTGAGGACTGAGCTATATTACTTGAATCACTACCTTCAATTATCCTATTCAAATTAAAGCCAGACTTCAAATTTTTTCCTTTACTAATTTCATCTAGAGTTTCAATAATTTCTTTTGCAGATTTACATACATTAGACACTTGAAGAATAAAAGGGTTTAGTACTTTTAATTGCTCATCAGAAAGTTCACTTGGAACAAAAGAAATTATATTTTTTCCATAATAAAAGCCTTCTATTGATGTTGTACTATCTGAGTGAATTAAAATATCACAATTTAAAAGTAACGATGAGATACTGCCGCCTGTTTGTATAGTAATATTTTCATAATTATTTATTATTTTTTTCCATTCCTTAACATCTTCAGAAGGGTGTGGACGCAAGATAATATTATATTGGTCTCCAAGAAATTCGATTAACTCTCTAACTATTGTCTTAAATTCCTTGAAAGTTATTTTTTTTACCTCTATCGTTTGTCGTAAATAGTTAAAGTGTTTCTCATAAACCTCTTTTCCAGCTGATGATATCTGTAAATGAGGAGTCTCACCAAGACCAGTAATATGGTTAACCATGCCAAAACTAGAAGCAATTAAGATAGTTTTTTTGCTGTTTAAACTTATATTTTTTTCATAGGTTGATTTTTGTAGACGCCAATAGTCAAATAAAGGACTACCACTAATAACTGATTTTTTACTAATATTTTCAAGAAAATTTGAAGCTTGATTAAATTGCTCTTCCCCCCAAAAAAAAAGCAATGAAGATAAGTCGACTGTTTTTTGACTATAACGTCTTACAACTCCTAATTCACCATTATCAGTAATAAGACCCTCAGCATCAACTGATGCAATTTTATGCCCATATTCTTTAAGCTTAATAAATTGAGACTCTTCACCAGGAACAACACTTTTTGGGAAAAAAACCCCCCGAGGCAGTACATCAAATATAGGAAGCAATGATCTTTTTTGGCCAAATATAACTGTCCAGCCAGATTTTGCGGCAATCACACTTAATAATATTACCCCATTTAATTCCCTATGGAATAGCTCAAGAGGAATGTAAAGATATTTATATTTTTTCATTATTTGTTTAATTAAAAAAATGGTACCTTGTAAGGTACCATTTTTTTAATTGATCTATTACAGTAAATTCTAGTTATATAAAGGTAACTTAACCCTGGTACCATATGAATTAGATCGGCGAACAGCTTCAATAACTTCCATTGTTTTATATGACTCATCTCCAGAAACAATATAGCCTGAATTAGTTTGAAATGATGAAAAAATATTTTCATATTCTACATGGTATATTTTGTCAAAATCAACATCAAAATTTTCTTTTACCCACTCTGGATTTTCTGCTGAGTTATAAGATATTGAGTTTGAGGCAATATCTGCAATTAAAACGCCCTCTGTCCCAATGACTTTACAATATCTTGATCTTTCGAATTGCAACAGATCTAGCTGAATTTGACCAATAATTCCATTTTTAAATTTCATGATAGCTAAAGCTAAATCATCACTTGTTATTTCTAAATCTGAGAAGGTACCAACAATGCCTTGAACCTCCTCTACATCTCCAAAAAGCCATTGTAAGTAATTTATCTCATGGCTGATATCTAAAAGAGCTCCGCCCCCGCCAGTTTTCCAGGACATATAAAAATCTCTATAGTCCTCCCACGGATGCCACTGAGGTAAATAGACACCGCACTCTGCGCGAACAGAGACAATTCGCCCTAATTTACCTGAATCAATTATCTCTTTAGCGGAAAGCAAAACAGGATGATGATGCAACATGTAACCCACAGCTACTTGCTTACCTTTAAGTTTTTGATCAAATAACATCTGTTCACAGCCATCTATTGTATGAGATAAGGGCTTTTCACAAAAAATATGAAACTCACCAAGAGACTTTATTTCATTATAAATAGGTATGTGAAGTGATGTTGGAGCACACATAAAAACTACATCAGTACCCTTTACAGAATCAGCCAATGATTCAAAGCAAATAATTGAATTGGACTCTTGAGATGCCATTTTCATTCTATCAGGATTTGTATCATACCCTCTTACTTCAGAAACCCCAAGCTTATCCATTAGAGCGGTAAGCCCTCTTAAATGCCTTCTCCCTATTGATCCACATCCGATTACTGTAACCTTCATTTTAAAAACCTATTCATTAAAAAATTCAGAAGATTATACACTTTTTAATAATACCTTCTTCAGTTATCATTCGGCATTTTCGTATATATCAAAGTCCAAACTATAAATTTCTCTGATCCTTCTAAGTTGGTTTACATTTGGAATATATTCTCTTCTTTCTTTGTTCACATTTTTCTTTGAATTTTTTCTTAAATTATTATTTACTAAATTACAGCTTTCAAATACTTCATTAATAGAGCTAGATAAATTTTCAAGTCTAAATATCTTGTTTAAAATTAAATTATTGTTTTGATCCAATACATCTCCTGACATTGGAGCTGTATGAGTAGCAAAAACTCTATCTTGAACATGTGTATTATTTTCAATATGGGTCATTTCAATCCAATCTAAAAAAAGGTCAAATTTTGATGATGTAGTGTAGCAAACTCTTTTATTTTTAAATAATTCTCTTGTAAGTGTTATCAATTGAGTATTGTTTTTAATCAAGAGATAATAAAACATACTAATTACTCTATCTACTGGCTCTCTTGAATATGCAAATGAATAGGTTTTAATCCAGAGGCTTTTATAAAGACAATCTTTTGCAAATAATGACCTTTTATAGTTGTATTCACCCAAGTTTACTCGTGGAATATTAATTAGATCATTCCAATATTTTGTATCAACCTGCAAAAAACTAGGAGGATTTTTCTTTGGTGTATTCAAGCTCACATAATGTGGCTCAAGAAGAGATTTAACTGTAGTTCCTGCTGATTTTCTAATATGCAGCCAAAAAAATGGAGGGCAATCTATTGAATTTTGGTCAATAATTACTTTCATTGTATTAATAAAAAATTATTTTTTTTGTTAAAAATATGATTGTAAATTTTAGCACCTCGTTTTGTTGAAATATAACTCTTCATTGTAAGATCATTATCTATTTCAAAATCATTGGATTCAATTAATGATATTATTTCTATATAATCTAATGAGTTTTCATTAAGTTCAATAAGAATTGATTTTAATTCTTTTGAAGTTAATATATTTTGCATGCCTTTTAAAATTTCTAATTCATTTCCATCAGTGTCCATCTTAATGTATTCAAAGTTTGAGTGATTAGTTAATAAACTATCAATTTGAATACTATAAGTGCCTTGGGAAAAACTAGGTTTATAAGTCTCACCTCTTGGATCAATAGGAGCACCAAAGTTAGCACCTCCAGCGTCAACACTAAAAACATTCATGAAAACTTTAGAAAAGCCCTCACTTGAAGAGGCTGCTAATGGATAGGGGGTTATTTTTTCGTTTAAATGATTATCATAAACATTTAAACAAAGCAGATTAAATGCTGTTGTATTTGGCTCTAAAGAGACTACACTACATTTCTTTACTTTTGCAGCATAAATTGAAAAAACACCCACACTTGCACCAATGTCCAATAAATTACTATTCTTTTCAAAAGTATCAAGCCATAATATTGTTGATGGTTCTTTTCTCAAAGAAGTTCTTGCCACGCTTCTTGAATCTGGTCCAAAATCCCTGTGGGTAATATATTGATTGATTTTTGGTAAAAGAATTTTCGTCTTTCTGATAAAAATAAAATCAAATGTTGATGGAGATATGGCATTTATCGGCTTCATAAATAAATAACCAAAACCTCTCCCAATAATCATAAATATGTTTTTCAATCTTTTTTTTAGATTAATATTCATCGTTCTAAATTTTTTCTTAAATTTCCATACTTAATTTGGAATCTGAATGATTCAATTAAATAAAGTCCATAAACCAAAATATCATCTATTAAAGAGATTTTATCTTTAGATATTATTTTTTTAATAATAAATCTTGTTATTGAGGAAATATATGAATTAGAAGTATCAGCTTGATTGAAAGTTTTATGAAAATCTGACAACTTGCCATAAAGATCAAACTCCTCACTCTCCCAAGAAATATTTGGCACAGGCCTACCTATATATTCAGAGATTTCATTAATTAACTTATAAGTATTAGGTAAAAAAAGCTCATTAAAATCGACATGCATTCCTGGCAAATCCGCAACCTTTTTTTGGTATTCAGTATATTGGTTAAAAGCCGAATGAAAAACAAAAAAATATCGCGTTTTAAACTTTGGATGAATAAACCTTTGTGAAAATAATGATTCTAACCAGCCAATAAAATCTCTATGCAAATTAATCATAAATACTTTATCAAATTCTATGTTGTAAGCTTTGATTAGATCATTCATTTCAAATTTAACAATATCAGTTGTATATTCAATATGTGAATCTAAATAATCCCCAGCCTTTTTATACTTTAGGCCATAATAATATGCATTTCGAACAGTATCATACAAATCAGCAATAGTACTTAATTTGTTATTATTCTTTGAAAGATATTCCTGTACTTTTTCCTTGTCGATTAATTGTCTAGCAGGAGAAGAATTTCTGTCTTTAACACTAACACCACCAGATTTCCGCTTTATTGAATGTTGGTCTAATACCTGCATAAATCTATCCATAAAAAAAGGGTCATTAAACTCCCTCTGTCCAACTAAATATTCGTGCAATTCCAACTTTCTTAACGGTATATTGATATAGTCAAACTTTTCTATTATTGAACCAATTACTGTGCTTCCCATCGGACCAGTAGAATTTATTATTACAACCTCCACAGTCTAATTCACTATCTTTTGCATAATGTCAGATGCAACGGTTTTGGATGGATTGTCAGTAATATAAAAAATTTTTTGATATTTATTTTTTAATTCACTTAATACTTCAACTTTGTTTTTTAATATTTTGTGGGCGTTTTTTTCCAAATCTTCAAAGTTATCAACTCCAAGCACCATACCATGATAGCGATAATCCAACACTGGATTATCAGATTTATCTCTCAATGCATCTGGGCTATCATGAGTCGCAAGATCATTCAGATTTAAATATTCAATTACCGGAATACCAAGTAGAATAAAGTCCGTACACAAACTCGAGTATAACGTTATAGCGAATTTACAGCTTTCTGCTAATATAAATGGATGTCTTTTTGAATAAAACCAGTTCTTATTGTATTGATCATTACCTAGAGCTTGTTCATATATTGTTAAATCCTTTTCCTTAGGATGGCATTTTATTACCAAGTTAAAATCTAGATTATCTATGACTAATTTCTTTATATCTTGCAGAATTTTTTTCTTTCTCTCTAATGGCAAAAAATTACTAAGTGGTCTACTTATAACTAATACATAGGGCTTTTTTTGATATTTATCTGACAAGTTAGCCTGTTGCCTTATGATTTGTCTCATCCATTTGAGTTCATGTCTCGGAACACCAATTCGCATTTGATCATCTTCATTAATATTATAATAATCTTGATAAAAACTTTCATCAACTTTGTTAAATAAATAATAAGTAGTCTTCTTGTTATCTGGAACTTGAGCTTTTAGCCAATCAGAATTTTTAAATACGGGGTCCAACCCTATATTTACACCATGATGCATTGAAAAACAGATTAAATGAGGATAAACAGTGGCTAAAAAATCATTATAACTATGGATTCCTTTTTGAACGTCAACAATATCGCAGAGAAGACATTTTGAATTCATCAGAAAGTTTGAAATATCGATTTTTTTTGAATCATACTTATAATAATGTAAATATAAAAAAAAACGAATTGCTTTTGAAAAAATATTAGATATGAAGGTAAATGAATGCAATCTTATATAATTATCAACTCTTGTAAGTGCTTTAAATAAAAGAGATAGGTTATTCGCTTTTTTTGATTCACTTAGTGTCTCTACGTTGATCCAATGATTCATATATGACTTGAAAATAACTTCATCAATATAATTTTCTGCAATTTTTACTAAGTCGTTATCAATATCAATCAAAGCAGACGTGCTAGATTTAGAAATTAAACAACTAATTCTAACTTGAGAATTAGTTCGCTTAAGTTCTGCAAAGATTGGCAACCAATTTTCAAGCACTCCCAGATTTGGTGAGCATAAAAGTACAATTGAAGGTAAATTATCACTTTTCATATATTTTCTCTACTAAGGAAAGTCCTCATCAATGAGTAAATCACCAAGACAATTAATATAATCAATACCATAATCTTTAATATATTTCTGCCAATTAGGTAAATTGGTCCATTGACTTACAAAGATAAAGTCCATCTGGAATTCACGCGATACTTCAAAATCATATTTAGAGTCTCCGAAAAAAAGCAAATCACAGTCTTTTTTAGTACTTAAATTTTCTTTTTTAATAATCTCATGCTTGCTTGCTGGATTTCCAAAAATCCCTCTGTCAAAAAAAGAATCGATACCTCTTTGTGCAAACACTTCTCTTAACTCAGATTGGTCACCTCCTGAAACAATTGCCCATGGAATATTTGAAGTTACTCTTCTTAAACTCTCCAAACTTTGATCTAATTCACATGTAAGTAATTCTCTCTTTACATTCACAGAAAATTGATCTAGGAGGCTTCTTAACTCTTTCTTATCTATTGACTTTTTAAGAATTTCTTCAAATAAATACTCAAATTTTTGAATACGCGAAACTCCAGCATTATTAATGTGATAATCCCTAAGTTTCTCTGCTGGACTAATTCCATAAACCTTAGCTACATCAAAAAAAGCCTGTGCCTTAATTTGATTTGAATTTAATAAAACTCCATCACAATCAAAAATTACTGTTTTGTATCTATCAAAATCTATTTTTTGAGGCATATATATATTTTTTATCTAGACTTTAGTTCATTAATAACTTCAAGAATACCTTCACCAATATCAATCCATTCTTTAGGAGTTATTTTTTTAGAATTTCTTGAAATATGTCTATATGGGGTTAATGAATAATGGTCGTCATCAGGATCCTTACTTAAATAATTTATATTTTTTTTAATACCTGCAATTTCAAAAATAATACTCATTAATTCTTTAGAAGTTACGACCTGTTGCCCAGTAACTGTAATCGCTCTACCTTTATATTTTTGATCTAATGCATCAACACTTAACTGCGCTGCATCAATAACATGAATGTATTCACGTCGCTCATCGCCATCACCAAAATAATCGATTTTTTCTTCTCGAAGAATTTCTTCAACATAGCGATACAAACCATTCCAAGTTTGAGCCCTAGGGCCATAAAGCGATCCATATCTAAGAAAAGTGTAGCTAATTGACGGAAAAGAGCGGCAATACTCTTCAATTAAAAGCTCACTTGCCTGTTTAGATGCACGATAAAATGAACCATGATCACTGTAAACATACATTGTTGATGCATAAACAAAACGTTTAACTCCCGCCTCAATAGCTGCCTGAATCAGCATTGAAGTTCCCATTATATTTAAATTAATTGTTTTTAATGGATCAGATTTTGCATCTTTTAAATCAGCAATAGCAGCAAAATGAAACACGCAATTTATACCAACTAGCGCCTTAGATAAAGCTTTCTTATCTAAAATATCTCCCATAATCATTTTTTGATCTTTGCGAAGCCAGTTCGATGGACTACCATCAAAAATAGTCACATCGTAACCATTTTCACTTAAAGCATCTGCTGTATGACTCCCAACAAAACCAGATCCACCAACTACTAGAATCTTCTTCATATCTAAAAATTATGCCTCTGAACGTTGTATTCTTCTTCGGGTACTTCATTC
>Ga0257115_1000383_pt1 | contig 42157 bp, 36 predicted proteins | sample SI112_100mmetaG_FD_194465 | JGI IMG/M metagenome (GOLD analysis project Ga0257115, IMG submission 194465) | Marine microbial communities from Saanich Inlet, British Columbia, Canada - SI112_100m | ecosystem: Environmental > Aquatic > Marine > Inlet | place: Canada: British Columbia | collected...
AATACTGTAACAGCAGATATTCTTTTTCCACCTGAATTAGACCCCATGACTGGTGAAATGACGCAGATGCTCCCCGATGTGTTTAACCCTGATATTCCAAAGCATGTGGCAAAAGTAGAAGTTGGTGTCCTAAGCACCGAACAAGATTTTGTTGTAATTGATGGTGTAAAATACGCACGAGTATCACCTGAAAAAGAAGTATCGGAGTTAATCAAAGACCAAAATTATCCAGATTCATTAGCATCACCATCACATCCTAAAGTCAATTCAGATTTAAAGAATATATCGATTTCCCATCTTACGAAAGAACAAAAGAAAAAATATAATCAAAATAGAATAATAATTAGAAAGAAAAATTATGGTTTTGATTGGTATGCATATATCCAAAAAGGACTTTTTAGTTCTAAAAGATTAAATAAGACTGATTTTTTTATATATACTGGTTATCCTGATAAAGCTGAAATAGCAGAACATAATACACAGTTGTATGTAAAAAATTATTGGCTGGGAGGAGGGCTTACCTATTTGTTAGGTATAGGTGCAGTTAATGTGGGGCTTGAGGGTGCAGGAATGGCAATTATGTTTGGAGGCTTTGGCATTCTCTATTATGATTATAATGAAAAAAAACTTGAAGGTGCCAGTCTAAACGATGCTAAAATAATAGCAAAAAAATATAATAATGATTTAATGCAAAGAATCTTTAATGAAAATGATTAATTAACACATCAAGCCCCACATTCGTGGGGTTTTTTGTTTGTGGGATGATGAGTAGATTTGGATATGGATCCACGATCAATGGAAAAAGCAATGCTTAGGAATATGCTTGAGAAGACAGGTAAAAATGCTGCTGATTGGCTTGCACTTGTCGATGCTAAAAAAATTTCAAAGCATGGTGAAATAGTTAATTATTTAAAATCAAATTTTTCATTAACTCATGGATATGCCAATCTGATAGCCAGAATATCTTTAAGAAATAATTGATTATGATTATTATATAAATAATCCCAACACTCCTGAGGTTTTTTGTTTGTGGTATGATGTAAAAAAGGTTCTACGAATAGAACCTATTGTTGAAATATCGAATATGGAAAAGAAGGAGTGGGTTGAGAAAGGTTGATTATTTCTTCACAGAACCATCTTCGTTCCACATACCTATTAACTTAACTAATTCCCCATCCTTGAAAGTCCCTTCTGATTTCTTTTCTCCATTTCTATACCAATCAGTTTGCAAACCATCTTCTTTCCCATCCTTGAAAGTCCCTTCAAAACTTTTCTGCCCATTTTCATACCATTCAGTAAATAAACCATCATCTTTCCCATCTTTGTAAGTCCCTTCTTTTTGTTTTAGTCCATTTTCGTACCAATCAGTTTGTAAACCATCTTCTTTCCCATACTTGTATTTTCCTTCACCTTTCTTCTGCCCATTTTCATACCATTGAGTAAATAATCCGACTTGTTTCCCATCTTTGTAAGTCCCTTTATCTTTCTTCTGTCCATTCTCAAACCACCAAGTCCATAATCCATCTAATTCCCCATCCTTGAAAGTTCCTCTTTTTTGTTTCTTTCCATTTTCATACCATTGAGTAAATAATCCATCTCGTTCCCCATCCTTCCAATTCTCATCAAATTTCTTTTTCCCATTACTATGAAAATAAGATTTCCATCTACCTTCTTTTTGCCCATTAAGTAGATTACCCATATAAACTTTTTTACCGGATATTATTGCTCCAGAATAAGGTTTAAATTCCTCAAAATAATCATAAATCTTACCCGTAATAGGTTCATCACTAAACTTTATAGTGTATAATCCATTATCCATTTCTATGAGGTCATTAAAATTGTATTCTCGTTGAGACAACCCAACAGAAAGGAATAGTAGTGATATGATGATGTGGTTTTTCATTTTATTAAATATTTAATTACCCAAATTTAACAAAGTAACCCAATGTGGCGTAGATGTAATAATCCCCATTGAGAGTTTTAATTCACATCCTTCTGATGCTCAACCTTTAGCTTCTGCAGTTCTCCAAATACTTCCTGCTTTGTAATCAATCCCTTGGCCTCAAGTATGTAAATCTTCTAAAGCCTTTGAAAACATTCTGATTTTCATCTAATTTCAAGTCATGCGAGTTTTTCTCCAATTAGTGTTGGTATTGGGAATTCTGTCTGAATCCCTGATAGCCTGCCGGCTCTATGCAATTTGCGCAAAATCCGGATTAACAATCCCCACACTTTCAACATCCGAACAATCTATTGTATTAAACCAGTTTACAGTTTTATTTAATCAATCTGAGTTTATGGCAAACGGCTGGGCACTTATGGGCTATCAGGTAGCAAATCCTGATTCAGTTGAGCCGATCTACCGTTCTGATTCTCCAGCAACCGAAGACTCCACTGCATATTGGAATTCTGTTTCAACATTAATGAATGACAATGAACATATTATTGGAATTGGTCATCTAAGGGCGGCTACATCAGGGGATAATACTGTTCCAAATCCTCATCCGTTCCTATTCTATGAAAATGGAATTTCTTATTCCTTGATACACCATGGGACAGTCAATAAAGACCTTTTACATGATTTGATTACTAATAATGGAACAGAAATTTCTTGGTTGAATGAACACGAACCACAAACTTTTGGTGGCGGACCGTGGCAAGGGGAAGGTTGGAGCAGTGTAGTTGATTCAGAATTATTGATGTTGTATGTCATGCAAAATATTGACTTTGAAGGTTCTATCATCACCGGACTTGAAATGGCACTGTCAACATTAGTAGAGGCAGGTGTGCCCCATTCCCAATTGAATCTTATTTTTTCAAATGGAAATGACCTTTATGTCTTTGGTGGGGCAAATGGATTATCAATTGCTGAATCTGAAGAGCATTATGCTGTTATGACTTTACCCCCTTCAAATGATGAACTAAACTGGGTTGGAATATCTCCTGGCGACTTGATTGTAATCAATGAAGATGGAATAACTTACCATTCGGGTTTTGCTGAAACTGATCCTAAAGATCCATCAATCGTGCCAATTGAAGAATTTTTGATCATGTTACCGGCTTACCCGAATCCATTTAATGGTTCTGTAACTTTTGATTTAATGGCTCGTTCCAACGAATTTGTTACCTATTCAATATTTACCCTTACGGGTAAAGTTATTTACAGGCACAACCTGCAAATTCCAAACACCGGACTAAAGAAAGTTATGTGGAATGTAAAATCACAAAACAACCAAAATATTGCTTCAGGGACATACATCATAAAAGCCAGCACCAATAATGAATCAAAAACGCAGAAGATTGTCTTTATAAAATAGATTTACCCTTTCTACAACATCAAGCCCCACATTCGTAGTTTTTTTGTTTGTGGGATGATGGGTAGATTTTGGGATGACTTTCTGTGATAATTAAATGATATTCTTACGTGATCCCAGCGCATACCATGGGGGAAAAAATACAAAACCATTTTTCGAAGGATGGTACCATAAAATGGTCATGAATAATGGTCAATCACTGGTAATAATTCCCGGTATTTATCGAAGTGGGTATAATAATAATCAAACTGCCTTTATAATGATTTTTGATGGGGATAATGGTGATGTATTCTATGAGAAATTTGAAGTTAAACAATTCAGTTGCAGTACATCCAATTACAGTTTACACATTGGATCAAACTACTTTTCATTGCAAAAAGTAATTTTAGATATTGAATCAGATATGCTTACAATCAAGGGACAGGTCACTGCAGATAATTTGAAACCCTGGCCTGTAACTCTATTTGAACCGGGCTGTATGGGCTGGTATGCTTATGTGCCTACTATGGAATGTTTTCATGGCATTCTTAGCATGGATCATTCTTTAAATGGTGAAATTGAATTCAATGGTTCTAATTATGACTTTGCTGGTGGTCGAGGGTATATAGAAAAGGACTGGGGCCGTAACTTTCCTGAAAACTGGATCTGGGCACAGTCAAACAATTTTACAAATAATGATTTAAGCATCACTGCATCTTTGGCAACTATCCCCTGGAAAAATACGGCGTTTGCTGGATTTATCGTTGGCTTATACTATAACAGTAAGCTTTATCGTTTTACAACCTACAGAAATACAGTTACACAAGAGATCCACTACGAGTCTAATAAATTTTATTGGAAATTAAAGCAGAAGAACCTCACATTGGAAATGACCATTGAAAAAGGACATAAACCTGGATTATTGTATGCACCTGGCAAAATTGATATGATTCCAAGAGTGCATGAGTATCTAGATGGTAGTATTTATCTAAAGTTATATGATCATATAGAAACGATCTTAGAAGACCATGCAACTTCGGCAGCTATTGAAATAATAGGTGATACCAATAAATTGATTAATATGGCAAGCCCCGCCCAGTAGCATATTTTATTTTTATCAAATGATGTGTATATTTTGTTATTAAACAATCAACACTAAGGAGATAATCTATGAGTCTGAAACTTTTATTCAAAATATTTGCAGGTCTGCAATTGATACAGGGGATATTATTCCTGTTTGGCGGAAGTATGATTTCAGAAATGAATTTCTGGGAGCATTCAATTGGAATTACTACCTTGGCAGAACACCATGGGGCTGGTAGTATTTGTATTGCCATCTTATTTTGGATGCTTCCGATTTGGTTGTCAGACCAACAACTGAAAGAATCAGTGCCTGCTGTAATTGGGATTCAGGTTATTTTAGCAATTATGCCAGTTTATCATGCGGCTGTTGATGCAATACCCACCAACCCAGCATTCTTTGTATTGATGGCTGTATTAATTGGCTTAATCGTCCTGTTTTACATGGAATCAAAAAAGAATATCACTACTTCTGACTAGGAAGAATGAAACTAAATTGAATATAAAAAGCCCCACATTCGTGGGGTTTTTTGTTTGTGGGATGATGTGTAGATTTGGGTGTGAGTAGATATATATTGTTACTACTATTTATAAGAAGCATAACCAATTAGCGTTGATAGTGCTTTTGAGTTATTAGTTCATTCTTTGAGTTAAAAATTAATGGGAACATATAGAAAATCAGCAGCCCGCAGTAAAAGGACTGCTAAAAGAAGAGAAATGGCAGGAATGTTCTTCAAATGGTTATTGAGATTTTATTATAAACATAGTCCAGAATGTCATTGCGGATGGGCTATGAAACCATTTGTGAAATATACTGATAAACACCAATGGAAATGTATATGGAAAGGCTGTGGATGGGAAGCATTTGAAGATAGTAATGGCGATATAGATTTTGTTGAAATTAACAAATAATAGATTATCAAGCCCCACATTCGTGGGGGTTTTTGTTTGTGGGATGATGCGTAGATTTAATTTACAAAACACAATGTTTTTTTTAATATGAACTTTAAACTTAAAAATATTGACCATATTCATGTTTTCGTACCAAATAGACACAAAGCTCTTGACTGGTACAGTAGTATTTTGGGATTGGAGCCTATAAAATCTTTGCTTTTTTGGGCAAAAAGTGGCCCACTCACGATTGGTAATGATGAGGGCAGTATTCATATAGCTCTTTTTGAAGGCGAGCCAAATAACAATCAGTCTGTTATCGCTTTTAATACAACTGGAGAAGATTTTATTAATTGGCACAAAAGAATCAATAATGCACTAAGCGGCAGTATTGAAGTTGATGACCATAGTGTTTCATTTTCGATTTACTTTAAAGACCCATATGGAAATCCTTTTGAAATCACATCGTACGACTATGAGATTTTATCTTCTTACTATAAGTAACATAATTTTTGCAGCTTTAATGCTTTCAACACCAGTTTTTGGTGTTACTGGGTATGTTCGTTATACTGAGGCATCATTTTGTATGGACAGTTGTTCCATATATTTTCTTGAGGACGAATATGGTGAATTTCTATCATGGATAACCCATTTGGATGATATTGAAATGCTGAATGATTACAATGACAGATTTGTAGATATTGAAGGAGATACTGTACAATGTGTCGAGTGTGATGCGATTAATGTATCGTCAATTACAATCTCAAATGAATGTCAAATGCCGGTGGATTGTTTTGCGGATCCCTGTTTAGTAAGTGAATGCTTATCTTATCCGGATGCAGAATGTGTGGCAAATTATTGCGGAGGGTGCTGGGCAGATTATTATTTAAATGGTGAATTAATATATTGTGATTCAGCCACGGATTGTGTTGATCTTACCGGAATTGATTTTGGATTATGTACAATGGCACTTGGAATAGGCTGGGTAAATAATAGTTGTGTTTATGTCTCAGGCTGTGATTTTGTAGCAGATAGCGTAGATTATACCAATGCATTTTTTAACTCAATGGATGACTGTATTCAGTCTTGTGTTTTTGTATCTGACATTGAAATTAATCAATTACCCATTGCCTTTAATTTGTATAATAATTTTCCAAATCCATTCAACCCAGTGACAGCACTACGCTACGATTTGCCTGAAGATGCGTTGGTTAATATCACCATCTATGATATGATGGGCAGGATAGTTAAGAATCTTGTTAGCAACCATCAAACTGCAGGATATAAGTCAATCAAATGGAACGCCACCAACGATTCTGGTTCACCTGTGAGTGCTGGAATTTATCTCTACCAGGTGAAGGCAGGGAAGTACAGGCAAACCAGGAAGATGGTACTGCTGAAATAATTCTACCCTTTTCACAACATCAAGCCCCACATTCGTTGGTTTTTTTGTTTGGGATGGTTTGTATATTTTCTAAACAATATTTGAGGTAAATAATGAATTACTGGGTATTAAAATCTTTAAAAGATTTCATCAAATTCAATGGTCGATCTTGTAGGACTGAAAGTAGATATTTTTTAATATTTAATATACTGATCGGTGTAAGTGCGGGTCTAATTGATATGCTAATGGGCTTCACAATTGAAATTATTCCCGGTATACCCACTCTTATACTTTCAGAAATAACCCGCGGAATCCTCATTCTACCAAATACATCACTTATTATCAGGCGATTACATGATATAAATAAGTCTGGTTGGTGGATGCTATTATTTTTTACTATAGTTGGAATAATCCCCATGCTTTATTGGTTGTATTTCAAGGAAGGAGATCAATATGAAAATAATTATGGAACAATTGATATAATTATAAATGATTAGATTGAAGTAAAGTAAAAAACTAAGATTCCACTCTTGTAGGTTTTTTTGTTTATGGGTTAATGAGTAGATTTTGGTGTGGTTATTAGAAATAAAATAGAACTATTCACCGATGGAGCATGCAAGGGTAATCCAGGCCTAGGTGGCTGGGGCGTTTTAATAATAAATTCAAAAATTTTGAATGAATTAAAAGGAATTCAACAACAAACAACAAACAATAGGATGGAATTAATTGCTGTAATAAAGGGCCTTAAATCAATACAAGAAAGTGCTGATATTGAAATCACTACAGATTCAATGTATGTAAACAATGGCATTAATCAATGGATTGATAATTGGAAAAATAATGGATGGAAAACTGCTGCCAAAAAGCCAGTAAAAAACAAAGATTTATGGCAGGAGTTAGATGAATTAGTTCAAAACTATAGTATTAAGTGGATATGGGTAAAGGGACACTCTGGGCATCCAGGTAACGAAAGAGCTGACCAATTAGCGAATGAAGCTATTGAAGAATTCCAAAATAAAAATAATACATTGACTATCTAATTAGAAAATAATGAACATATATTATTAAGCCCCACATTGGTGGGTTTTTTTGTTTGTGGAATATTGGGTAGATTTAAGCGTGATTAACTGCATCAAATTATTACTATTTATTGTAATTGATTTTCCACCGAGCACCCATTAATTGAATAATATAAACTTACTAAAGTAAACAATGACATTTATTAAATCCATTCAAACAAGTGAAAACAAAATTATTTTAAATAAGCTTGGGAAACCTGCTCCAGAATTATTGATCACTGACCAGGAATGCATTTCAATTGCTTTTCTGGATACGGAAACAACCGGTGTGAACAGGGCGAATGATAAAATCATTGAACTGGCACTCAAAGTGGCAACATTCGAAAAATCATCTGGAATGATAATTTCCATTGACCAAGTATATGAATCATTCAATGAGCCTGGCGAAGAGATAAGCCAGGAAATAACATTGCTTACCGGTATCAACAATGATATGGTTCAAGGACAGTCCATTGATTGGGAGATGGTTGATAGTATCCTTAAGGATACTGATATAATAGTGGCACATAATGCATCTTTCGACCGTGCTTTCGTGGATAAACATTCATCGGTATCACCTACTAAGCTCTGGGCCTGCTCTATAAATGATATAGATTGGTTGGACAGGGGGTTTTCCAGCTCCAAACAGGAACTTCTATGCTATTGGCATGGTTTTTATTTTGAAGCCCATCGAGCCATGAATGATGTAGATGCTCTTATACATCTTTTGACCCACTCATCATACGATGTTGACAGGCCAGTGCTTGAACTCATAGAAAATTCTCAAAAGCCAACTTATGTAATTTTTGCTACTCATTTTAATTATGACCCAGTTAAGAAAGATATAGTGAAAGCAAATAAATACAAATGGAATGCGGGAGAAAAAATTTGGTACAAAAACGTAGACTTTGATAATCTTGAAAGTGAGAAGGAATGGCTAACTTCAGTCATCTACGATTTCCATTTTGATGGGCGAGTTGAAGAAATTAATCCTATCGATAAATATAAATTATAATCAATTGACTCTACGTCTCAATTCATTCATTTTCATTTTATCGATTCTGTATTCTGCTCCTTTGAAAGATGCGGATATTACAGAATTTATAGAAGCCCGCTATGCCGGTGCTGATTCCATTGTGTATTCCTTGATCTCGGAAGACTTTAGGTATTACCATACGCCCTATATTGGGTTAGGAGTTTTCACAGAATATGCAGATGGCAGCTTACTGGTTACCGGTATTGTGGATGATTCACTACAAACAATGCTAGATATTGGTGATCTGATCCACGAAATGAATGGGAAAGTTGTGTCTGCAAACTCTCCTGCCATTACAGGGAGAGCAGGAGATGGGCAAAAGCTAATTTTGACAAAAAAGGGTGACTCTACATTTACTGAAATGATTGTACCCTTGATCCTGGTTCAGTTTTCACAAAATGATTCTCTTTTTCTAGCAGATTTGACACACTATGCAGACATATGGCACGATTACCATATTGAGATCCTTGATATAGTTTCAAAAAAAGAAAAGGCATCAGTATATTATCATTGGGAAGGTTCCCGTGAAGAGGGTGGACCTGTATATCACTTTTATGCTATGGAATTAATTTATTACTATAAAAAGACAGAACTAATTTATAAAATAGAAACTCTTTGGTCTGAGCAACAATTCAGGGATCAGTTCAAATAATTTTTTTTATTTCCAGAATCATTTTCCCGTGAATCTGTGGATTTGCCACTAAAATATTATTATCATAAATAGAATAATCCGATCCATCCATTTGAGATACGACACAGCCTGCTTCCTGTGCAATTAAAATACCAGCGGCTGAATCCCAGGGTTTTAGATCAAATTCCCAGTATCCATCCACTTTTCCCGAAGCAACGTGGCATAGATCTACCGCAGCAGCGCCAAGCCGCCTGACACCATGGGATTTATCAGTAAAATCTTTGAACAAGGCCATATTTCTCTCCCACAACTCACCATGTTCATAGCCAAAGCCTGTTAAGAGTAGGCTTTTTTCAATTGAGTCTGTTTGTGAGCAGGTAAAGGGCTGGCCTTCGCACCAAACACCTTCATTTTTTATTGCAGTATAAAGTTTGGTGTTTGGCATTTCCAGCACAACTGCAATCAAGGGTTTATTTTGAAATAGTAATCCAATAGAAACGGCAAAGGAAGGATAACCATGTACAAAATTTGTTGTACCATCTAAAGGATCAATAATCCATAGAAAGTCAGATTCAGATAATTCTTTCTCAGATTCTTCTGCTAATAAATCGTGACCTGGATAGGATGCACGTATAATGGATTTGATTATGTTTTCCGAATGAAGATCTGTTTCGGTAACAAGATCTGTTTTCCCTTTATGATTTGCTACCCTGGGTTTTTCCAGGGCTTCCATGATGATATGAGATGCTGCAATGGCAGCCTCCACAGCAACAGCTAAATAATCATGATTTATGGTAGGGGACATGCTCTTTAGAGAAATATTCCTTTGTCATACCTTTCAATGCGCCTGTAAGGAGAACAATCGATATTAAATTTGGAAATGTCATGATACCTAAGGCTGCATCTCCAAATGCCCAAATTGCTTCCAATTCTGCAATGCCTCCAATAAAGACAAATGCCACATAGACCCATAAATAGGGCATGATGGCTTTTTCTCCAAAAAGGTAAACAGCGGACCGGTTACCGTAAAAAGACCACGCTATAGCTGTAGAAACAGCGAATAAAAGCACGGACACTGTTACAATCTTGTCTCCATAATTAAAAAGGAAACTCAATCCGTCCTTGAAAGCGAAAGAAGTGAGTAAACTGCTATTAAATAATTCACGACCCTGAAAAACGCCTAATTCTATAGCTTGTCTCGCTTCTTCAGCCGATGTTGCTGTAATGTTCACAAAAAATTGTGTGTGTTTCCAGGCACCAGTGGAGAGAATAACCAATCCTGTCATGGTGCAAATAATGAGTGTATCAATAAATGGGCCCAACATAGCAACAGCACCTTCACGTACAGGGTATTTTGTTTTCGCCGTAGAGTGAGCAATAGCAGCAGACCCCTGACCTGCTTCGTTGGAATACAATCCCCGTTTAATGCCCCAGAGCATAGTCATTAAAATTCCACCCCCAGTACCTGCAACTGCAGCAGGCGGATTAAAAGCCATGGTAAATATCAAGGAAAAACTTTCACCTATTTTATCTATATTTGAAATAATAATAAGAGATGCAGCAGATACATAAACCAATGCCATAATAGGAGCTAGGTAACCAGTCACATTCCCGATCCGATTAATTCCACCAATAATAACCAGACCAACAACAGTGGCCATTACAATCCCATTTATGAACTGCAGAATAGATACATGGAATCCGTTCCATAGTTCATGTTTTAGTGTTAAATAATGTGTATTCCCTACAACGTTGGCAACTTCTGAATAGATTTGATCTGAAACAGTAAAGGACTGAATAGCATTCCCCGTGGCAAAAGAACAAATAACCGCAAAAGAAGCAAATGCCACTGCCATCCATCGCCAGTTTTTCCCAAGAGCATTATCGATAGTATACATGGGACCGCCGGCTGTTTTACCCAGGGCATCCATCTCGCGATATTTCATGGACAATGTGCATTCTGCATATTTTAATGTGGTTCCGAAAAATGCGGTGACCCACATCCAGAAAAGTGCACCGGGACCGCCATAATAAATTGCAGTGGCTACACCGGCGATATTTCCAATTCCAACTGTTGCAGAGAGTGCAGTAGTTAGCGCCTTGAAATGGTTTAGATCCCCTTCGTCTTCAGGATTATCGTAAAGACCCCGGGTAACATTAATACCATGTTTTAAATATCGCAGTTGCGGAAAACCGAGTCGAATAGTAGCATAAATACCCGTACCCACCAAAGCCAATACCATAAGAGGCACTGCACGCTGACTTGGGAACGACCATACTGCATCAAAAATATGAAGCCCAAAGGCGTACATGATAAAAACAATAATACCAAATGCAATTAAACCGGCTTTCTGTCTGTCCATGAAATCTCCGTTGAAGTCAAAAATATGGTGAGGAGTTTAGAGAAAAGAGAGAATAAGGACAAATCGTTATTCTTCTAATCTTGCTTATGGTACATTTTATGTATGGATAACAAGTACAAAAGTATCATCCGCACTCGTTTCTATTTTATTTGTTCTATTTTTTTATCATTGGGGATTATCGTAGGAATCAATTGGCAAAATACATGGTTTCCCTTCGTTTTAGGTTTTATCATTTTCATTGGACTTTTGCTTCGGCAATCCGATAAAATTTTTCTTTTTCTACTTTCGAGTCTCATTTTTACAAGCGGATGGTTTATTTCATCTGTCCGAAACAATGAGATTGAACAAAACTTATCCCTGGCTGATTCTTTACATGGCAAAACAATTTCATTTTCGGGAATTGTTCATAGCGTAAAAGAGACCGAATATGGTTGGCGAACTGATTGTGAGATTTTATTTCTATCGGACAATCCAATCAAAGGTGATTTCAATGTGTCTGTTTATGGGAAAGGGCCAATCCCAAATGAAGGTGATACACTTTTATCAAAAGGTGAGATGAAAAAACTGGTGGGTAAAAGAAATCCTGGTGATTTTGATTTTCGATCCCACTTTAGCCGTCAGGGGAATTATGGTAGGTTATTTATTGATAAAAAACATGAAAGTATTATTCATCAAGGCAATTTACCTTTTATTATAAGTTGGATTCGCTCAACTCAGACTTTTGTCAGAAACTCCCTGAACAATGCTACAGATCCTAAAACGGCTGGATTGCTTACAGCATTGCTTTTAGGTGATAAGTCCACTATTGATGAAAATATGAAATTAGATTTTGCCAATACAGGTGTAATCCATGTTTTGGCTGTATCAGGGCTGCATGTGGGATATATTCTAATTATTTTAACTATTTTTGCGTCAATTATGCGTATTCCGTGGGGTTGGAATCGTGTTGTTATAATTTTAGGGTTATTCGCTTTCTGTGCTCTCACTGGTGGGAAACCCAGTGTGGTTCGTGCCTCTATTATGGCTGGTCTATATGTTATATCACCCATTGTCAATCGCCCGGGGAATATTTGGAATATCATTGGCTTTGCCGCGTGCCTTCTACTAGCGTACGATCCTTTATATATTATGGGTTTAGGGTTTATTTTGAGTTTTTCCGCTGTCATTTCTATTATTTATTTCTATGGGCTTTTTGAAAAACTATTACCAGAAGCAATTAATCCTACACATATTCAAAATTCGTTCTTAAAAAACACGCTATCTCTTTTTTTAGTTTCATTGTCAGCCCAGATCGGGACATTACCTATCACGGCAGCTTTCTTTCACAAGATTCCCATTATTTCTCTCGTGGCAAATGTGATTATTGTTCCCATTATTGGGGTCATCGTCGTAGTTGGATTTATGATTATCGCTTTATCCTTTTCTCCTATTTTATCCGTATTAGCTGGAAATGTTGCTTGGCTGCTCCAAACCATTATATCATGGTTTGCCCAATTCTTTTCATCTTTTTCATTTTCATCAATCCCTGTTGAACAAATCGTGTTTTTCGATATGGCGCTTTACGGTTTGATGATTCTTGGTATTTTTCTCATTTTTCAATCAGAATATCGTGGCAAGGGTCTAATCACATTTCTACTGATGCTCAATTTAATGATCTTAGGAATTTCACCTAAACCTGTGACAAATATATTATTCATGGATGTAGGACAAGGCGATGCAGCTTTGATACAGTTTTCAAATGGAAAAACAATGCTGGTGGATGCTGGGAATAGAAACAGAAGGGAAGACTGGGGTGAGCGAGTAGTACTTCCCGTCTTAAATCACTTGGGAATTAAAAAGCTTGATTGGACAGTTATGAGCCATCCTCATGCAGATCATATAGGTGGATTGGTATCCGTTGTAGAATCAATACCAACAGACACACTCATGGATACATATTCTGGGTATGGTTCATGGACATATAATCATTTGATTGAACGTTATACTGAGTTAGGTACCATTATAAAGAAACCCAGAACTGGGGAGGTACTGCAAATAACACCCAAGGAATCCCTTTTATTCTTTGCGCCTGATTCTATCTTCTCAGTAAATCAGCATAATGTGAATAATGCCAGTATAGTTTTTAAATTAATAGTGGGAGAAAAATCAATTTTATTCACGGGTGATTTGGAACACGAAGGCGATAAAGCTCTTATTCAATTCGGAGACCATTTGAAAGTGGATATTTTAAAAGTGGGGCATCACGGCTCCATCACAAGCACAACTGAAAAAGTGTTATCTATTATAAAACCAGAATTGGCTGTGGTATCTGTTGGAGAAGGCAATAAATTTTCCCACCCATCTGCCATCGTTATGAACAGATTAAAAGATTATCAAATACAAATTCATCGGACAGATTATTCCGGTGCTCTTTGGATACAAAGTGACGGATTATCATATTGGAAAAAAGAATGGAAATAATAGCTGGTGTAGATGAAGTAGGCCGCGGTCCTTTGGCAGGTCCGGTTTTGGCTGCGGCAGTTATATTACCCGACGATCATACAATTGAGGGACTTCGGGATTCTAAAAAACTTTCCAAATTAAAAAGAGAAAAACTTTTTCCAATTATACAAGAACAAGCTCTCGGGATTGGGATTGGACTGGTGGATGTAAAAACTATTGATGAGATTAATATTCGAGAGGCAACCCTGAAAGCCATGCAAATCGCATTGGGGAATCTTCCCATCAAACCAGATAAAGCACTTATCGATGGGCACCCATTGAAAAACCAAGTCATACCAAACGAAGGTATTGTCGGCGGTGATGATCTAATAGATTCAATAAAAGCAGCTTCCATCATTGCGAAAGTAACACGAGACAAAATGATGGCAGATTACGGACGAATATTCCCAGAGTATGGGTTCGAAAAGAATAACGGATATGGAACTGAATTTCATATGAAAGCTCTAGACGAACATCGGGCAACGCCAATTCATCGACGATCTTTTAAACCTGTAATGCATAAAATGCCCACACTGACTTGGTTATCTGAACAAAAACGAGTTGGGTGGATGGGGGAAAAACTGGCAGCTCTTTATTTAAAAGGTAAAGGGCTTGAAATTCTTGAAATGAATCGGAATTGTCCGCCGCACGGCGAAATTGACATTATTGCAAGAAATCATGGCGAAATTGTGTTTATAGAGGTAAAAACTGCATTCAAAACGAATCCTGATTTATTGGATGAAAAAGTGGATAAGGACAAACTCAAAAAGATCAGCCATGCCATTTATCAATATCAACAAGAAACGGAACAAATCGATGATATCAGAATTGACTGTATATCTGTTATCTTGCAAAAGAAAAAACCAATCATTAAACATTTTGAAGGGATTCGCCTGGAATGATTCCCTAATTTCCCCGGCGGAAAAACCCATATGAATAAACGAAAGCTCATATCAGAAACAAAAGCAATAGTATTTATTGTACTAACAGTACTTCTTGTAAAAGTAACTGTATTGGAGGCATACATTGTTCCTACCGGTAGTATGGAAAATACCATTATGACAGGGGATTTTCTCATTGGCAGTCGATTTGTTTATGGGATGCGTACACCGGATTGGATTGGAATCCCTTATACCGATATTGGATTTTTCATTCCCTATATAAAATTCCCTGAATTCAAAATCCCAACAACGGGAGATGTTCTTATATTCAAATATCCCAGGGATAAATATGTTAAATATGTTAAACGATGTGTAGCGGGTCCTGGAGATACCTTAATCGTACAACAGAAAAAATTGTATGTGAATGGGGTGGAAATACCTATGTGGGAAAATGGTAAATATTTGACTGCACCTATGCAAAAGAATTTTAGACAGTCTGATATATTCCTTTCATCGAAAACAAATATAAACAAAGACAATATTGGCCCCATTTATGTGCCAAAATCGGGTGATGTTTTCCAAATAGATGAAGAAACTAATTGGCGTTTTTTATTACCGATCATCCTGATGGAAGGACATACTGCTACATTAAAAAGTAATGAAGTGGAATATGAATTCACCTTGCAGGATCCTAATGAATTATTTCGTCGAAAAGGGAAAGATGATGTTTATGAAAATTATTTTCCAAAAGGTCCTTTACTTACGCCCTGGAGCAAAGCCATCAAAGATGAAGATTTTCAATTTTTAGTCATTGACGGAATACCTGCAAGTGAGTGGACGAAATATAAGGTTTCTCAAAATTATTACTGGGCAATGGGAGATAACAGGGACAACAGTCTTGATTCAAGATATTGGGGATATATTCCTGAGAATAATATTTTAGGTGAAGCCCTGTTCACATATTTTTCTTTGGATCTTGATTCCTGGATGCCACGCTGGGACCGTATTGGCACCGTGCTACGGTAAAATACATTGCGTCTGTTTCTTTTTTTCCTTCTTTCATTTACATCATTCAAATTTTCTTTCTGCCCAACATATCCTCGAATGGTTATGCATTTTTCCTATGAAAAACCGAGGGAAGATGCAATTAATGAAATGAAGAACTTTTTGGTGAATGAAGAATTTAATATTTTAGAATTTGCACCAGAAGATGGCTTCATATTAACCGATTATAAATCATTTGATTGGGGAGAAGGTCAACGATTACTGGCGGTTTCCGTTCACATTCATGATAAAATAACTATAACCGGCATGGGCAAAATGGATATACCGGTTTCTGGAATCGGGGAAGATGAAGAATTACTCAAAATCAAATCTTTTGATAGACTTCCTTATAAAATACAAAGTCGAACACTTTTCACTTTAATAGAGCCGCTAGATAGTCTTGGCTATAAACGACTGAATCATTGGCCTTAAACTTCTTGGTTGCCCTACACCTATTCTTGTATGAAATTTCCAGACTTATTTTAACCGTTTTAGAAATAACTTGTTAAATACTATGAGTATCGATTTCGACAATCAAGCAGGAAGAGAAAATTATCTCAATGAGAAACTGGATAATTTATTATCTGGTATTAATGCTACCTATGGGCAAGTATTATTAGAAGAGCTGATGATACGTCTCCAAAGAACCATCACTGATTTTAATGAAGAGGTTCAAAGTATCATGGATGACCTTAAAGTAAGTTCTGAACGTCGTAGCCACTTGATACATGATCTAATGGAAGGAAAGGATCTTTCCTCAGATAAAACTGACTCCGATGAGCCCGATGAATCAGATGTATCATCTGATGACGCTCCTGAAATGAGCGAATGGGAAAAACGCCTTGAAGGCAAGTAACATAAAATAGAGGATTGAATGAACGCCAAGGATAAATTTGTATTTGGTTTATTAGGTGCCCTGATCATCGGGGCGTTTTATTTCCAATTTTTAACAGATGAATTAAATAAACGGATGGATACATTGAATCTTGCAGATAAAGAGCATGTAGATATCGTCCTGAATGAGTTTTCTGATAGTTTACGTGTTTACAACCTTAGATTTATTGGAAGGGGAAAACATTTACGGAAAGCACAAAAAGATATAGTAGCGAATGCAGATTTGATCGAGAGGAATACAGATTCCCTTGCATCCATGATAGATGATGTCAATTTCACTCTTGATAATTTCATGAGAACCACAAAGAAAAATTTCCGTGATGTTAATAATGATATAGATGATTTATCTACCGAAGTACAAGGTACTATTCGCAAGTTAAAACAAAGCATTTCTGATCTTGAACAAAAGAGCACCACTTTAGAGAAGAGATTAAAAGAGATTGAAGACCTTGAACTCATCCAAGAAGCATTTATTGAAGCTAAAGAAGATGATGATGATTAGATTTACTTTATAATAATACCCTCCTAAGTAAAAGGGGGCCGATTTATCGGCTCCCTTTTACTATATAAACTTACTCCTAATATTATTTTCACTTAATTTTTGCCATGTTAATTCATGGCATTTCCATTAATCTCCATATTATAGTTGATGAATTCAACGGATTTATTAATGAATGACTAATGAATAAAAAATCATTTATTCTTCTATATTTTTTATTTCTTGTTACTTTTGGGACCATAGGCTTTTACTTATTGGGTGAAAATAACTGGTCCTGGGTAGATAGTATATATATGACGGTGATTACCTTATCAACAGTGGGATACGGTGAAGTACATCCTTTAACAGACGCAGGAAAGATCTGGGCTGTTTTAGTTATTATTTTTGGTGTGACGGGCATTGGAGTACTGATACGCACTTTTAGAGAAGAATTCATTCAAATAGAACAATATCGGGTAAATAAAATGATGAAGAATATATCAAAATTAAAAAACCATTTTGTGATTTGCGGCTATGGTCGTATGGGTGCAGTAATTGCAAGAGAATTACAAGAAAAAGACCTGGATTTTGTCATTATTGAGGTGAATGATAAAAAAGTGGAAAAAATACGGTCTAAAGGCATGTTTTGTGTCCATGGTGATGCAACATCGGAAGAAACATTAACTGCAGCCCGTGTAGACAATGCAGCAGGCGTAGCCATTGTATTGGATACCGATCAGGATAATTTATTTGTTACTATGTCTATGAAAACCACTAATCCAGAATTATTTATCCTGAGCCGTTGTTCCTTGGAAGATAATAACTCAAAACTGATACGAGCTGGCGCAAATAGGGTAGTCAATCCATATACAGCAGGTGGACATCGTATGGCTGAAATTTTATCCAAACCACAAGTAGAAGATTCAATTTCAGTCTTATCGCCTAAACACGCTGGTATGAACCTGACTTTGGATGAAATATCCTTGGAAAACTTGACACAATATGATGGTGTGCTCTTAAAAGATTCAAATATTCGAGAAGATTATGATGTAATGGTGGTTGGAATTATTAATAGTGCAGGTGAAACAAACATAAATCCGGAACCAGGTACAGTTCTAAATACAACAGATACAGTATTATTAATGGGGGAAGTAGATAAAATGAACCGATTTAAAGAGAATCTACCTTCGTAGAATATGCGTATAATGTATATTATGTATAATAGGAGTTAGAAATTAAAGAAGAAATCATTATCTAATTACAAAGTTAACTATACGTCCCTTGATATATATCGTTTTAACGATTTCTTTGTTGTTCAAGTATTTGTTCAAATTTTCATCATTCTGGACAATTGTTTTTACCATGGATTCATTAATATCTGATGCTATAGAAATATTACCGCGAGTTTTACCATTAAATTGAACAGCGATTGTAATTTTTTCTTCGATAATAAGATTTGAATCATATTCTGGCCAGGCCGTGTTTGAAAGTGGCTCAAACCCGAGCATTTCATTAAGTTCTTCAGATAAGTGTGGTGCAAATGGATTTAAGATTAGTAAAAATTGATGTAAAACAGATTTATCCAATTTCTCTAGTTTTGTTAAATGATTCACAAAAATCATCAATTGCGATACAGATGTATTAAATCTTAGGTCTGATAAATCTTCTGTCACTTTTTTAATTGTTTGATGTAATAGCTTAATAGTTTCTTCATTAGCACAGTTCTCCTCAATTCTTGAAGGATCTACTGTAAAAAGTTTCCATACTTTCTGAATAAAGCGGTAACAACCCTGTAATCCGCTTGTGCTCCAAGGCTTTGATTTGTCTAATGGTCCCATAAACATTTCGTAGAGTCTGAAACTGTCTGCGCCATACTCCTGAACAACATCATCAGGGTTGACCACATTCCCACGTGATTTGCTCATTTTTTGGCCATCTTCACCCTGTATCATTCCCTGATTAAATAATTTTTGAAATGGCTCTCTGGTTGAAACTAAGCCTAAATCATGAAGTACATGGTGCCAGAATCGTGAATAAAGCAAATGGAGTACCGCATGCTCTACACCACCTACATAAAGATCCACAGGCATCCAATATGATTCTGCTTCTTTACTCCATGATTGCGCTTCATTTAATGGATCAACAAAACGTAAATAATACCAGCAAGACCCTGCCCATTGAGGCATAGTATTCGTTTCTCGTTTACCTGCGGGAATATTTACCCAATCGTCGATATTGGCCAAAGGAGATTCACCTGTGCCGGCAGGCTCATATTTTTCAACTTGTGGCAATGTTAATGGCAGGTCTGATTCATTAACCGCAATAATGCTACCATCCGGTTTATGTACAACAGGGATGGGCTCTCCCCAATATCTTTGACGGGAAAATAGCCAATCTCTCAACTTATATTGTATGGTTGCTTCTCCCTTATCGGTCCGTTTCAACCATTCAATTGTTGATTGAATTGCATTAGTCACATTTTGTCCATTCAGGTCCAATCCATCATCATTAGATGAATTGATCAGTAAACCATCGATATTATCGGTATAGGCATTTTCTGTAATATCACCGCCGGACACAACTTCAACTATTGGTAAATCATATTCCTTTGCAAATTCATAATCACGTTGATCATGTCCAGGGACAGCCATAATTGCGCCCGTTCCATAGCTCATGAGCACATAATCTGCAACCCAAATTGGTATTTCTTCACCATTAACAGGATTAATGGCATAAGCGCCTAAAGGCACACCGGTTTTTTCTTTACTCAACTCTCCCCTGTCCATATCGCTTTTTTTCTGAGCGGCTTCTGTATAGGATATAACAGCAGATTTTTGTGCACTCGATACAAGTTTTTCAACCAAAGGGTGTTCCGGTGCCAAAACCATATATGTAGCTCCAAAAAGAGTGTCAGGTCGTGTTGTATATACCGTAATACTTGTATTTATGGATGGAAGATTAAAGTGTACATTTGCACCTTTTGATTTTCCAATCCAGTTACGTTGCAGGTCTTTAACACTTTCAGGCCAATCTAAATCATCCAAGCCATCCAATAATGATTCAGCATAATCTGTAATTTTCAGCATCCATTGGCGCATGGGCTGCTGAATAACCGGATGTCCGCCTATTTCTGATCTTCCATCAATAACTTCTTCGTTTGCCAGTACAGCTTTTAATTCAGGACACCAGTTGACAGGAACCTTTGCTTCGTACGCCAATCCTTTCTTATAAAGCTGTAAAAAGATCCACTGAGTCCATTTGTAATATTTCTCATCGGTGGTATTGATTTCTCTGTTCCAGTCATAAGAAAAACCCAGCATTTTGATCTGCCGCTTGAAATTTTTAACATTCTCTTCGGTAGTTTTCCTAGGATGCGTACCAGTCTTAATGGCGTATTGTTCTGCAGGAAGGCCAAAAGCGTCCCAACCCATGGGATGGAGTACATTAAATCCCTGCAGGCGCTTAAAGCGGCAATAAATGTCCGTAGCAGTGTATCCTAATGGGTGCCCCACATGCAGGCCAGTCCCTGATGGATAGGGAAACATATCCAGTACGTAAACTTTTTCCTTTTCGGGATCAACTTCTACCTTAAAGGTTTTCTGGTCTTCCCAGTGTTTTTGCCATTTGGCTTCGATTGTTAAATGATTGTATTGCATAAAAAATGGGGCATGAAATTAGTCCCACGCCCCACTTGAATAAATATATCTTTCTAAAGAATTAAAACATAAATGATAGACCAACAGAAATATTTTCATCTGTATCTGCATAATCCATACCTGTATCGGGGTTAATAATACCACCATCATCATAACGTGCGTTGTATTTATTTGTATAATTGAAATCTACAGATAAAGCTTCATAAAAAGTTACGATCGAAATTTTGAGCTCATGCTCCAGGAGATAATCATCAAAATTGTCTATTCTGGGTTTGAAATAAAATCGATAATCAAAAACAACATTTCCATCAAATAATTTTACTTTATATTTTGGGCGTATGGAGTGACGAAAGAATGAAGAATCTGTAGTAGCAATGCTATAGGTAGTATCATACTCATAGAAATCCTCATAATAGTAATATGTCATCAAAGTAGAATCGATACCACTTATCTCAGAAAGTTTATAGGATTCTTTTTCAAATAAGAAGGCATAACTGATTGAAAAGCCTTTTAATAGTCCAATTTTTGCACCAGCACCAGCGTTCATCCTGTTTTCTAATCCAATTGTTTTATCATAAGATTTTTGAAAAAATAAGAAAGGTGATATTCTTTGATTGGCCCAAAGATCAAATTGGGATGTAAAGGATTGATCATCAGTAAATGATTCGCCGTCTAACTTATCGTCACTTCGAGAAAAATTGATACTGAATTCAGTATCGGTTAATGGACCTACATCTCCAAGTACGCTAAAGCTAAATCCATAATACAGAGACAAAAAGTCAGTATTCCCTTTATCCTGAGAATAACTCAGGTCCACGCTGGTAAACATTTCATTCCCACTTTCTTCTTCAAAGTCTGTTGTGTCTATATCTTGACTAAAAATGGGGGCAGTCACCAGTGATAATACTAGCGTTACGATATGGAATTTATTAAACATGGATTTTCTCTTTAGTTTGATGTTGTGATTATAATTGCATTTTAGGAAATAAAAAAGGGTACGATTAACGTACCCTTTTTTATATTATTCTAGAAAAAGAATAAGGCTATTTAACTCCTTTGAACTTAGAGAAAAATCCTTTTTTCTTCTTTTTGCCTTTTTTCTTGATTTTCTTTCCTTTTTTCTTTTTCTTCTTGATTTCTGCGCTGGCAAAAACAGCATCGTTGCTGTCATTTTCAGTGGCAAATTCAACTTGGTCAGCTTTAACTGTTGTTTCAGCTGGAAGAACTGCTACTAGTGATAAGATTACCAGAGTAGAAATGACTGTTTTAAAGATACGAGTCATAATACTCTCCTTTATTGTTTTGTTTTGGTATACCATTACTTGCCAAAATCCTTTGACTAGTCTTTAGGAAGGTATGGTCATTCCTATATTCGAGTCAAGGTAATTCCCTAGTAATTCTTTCCCCGTGTGGCATCCGTCACAAAACATTTATTTTGTTCTGTTTCGCATCTCCATATTTTTTAATAATATTGCCAACAATTTTAGGAACTATTTTATTCTTTTAGCATTCATAATTTCAAAACTTAAGGAGACTACCATTGATTCGCATTGAAAATCTGTCCAAGAATTATGGGCATATTCAAGCCGTGAAATCGATTTCATTTTCATTATCTGATAAAGAAATTGTTGGATTTTTAGGAGCCAACGGTGCAGGAAAGAGCACAACTCTTAAAATGATGACAGGCTACTTATCTCCAACAGCTGGAAATGTATTCGTTGACGGAAAAAATATTATAGAGCATAGCCTCGAGATTCAAAAACAAATTGGTTACTTGCCAGAGCTGAATCCACTCTATGCTGAAATGAAAGTTTATGAATACTTGAAGTTTCATGCAGAAATTCGAGGAATCATTGACCACGATTATAAGAAAGCATTGGAGCGAGTCGTGGTAGAATGTGCACTTCAAGGAGTTGTGCATCGAACTATTGGTAATTGTTCAAAAGGATATAAACAACGCATTGGGCTCGCTGCAGCAATGATTCATGATCCTAAAATATTGATTTTGGATGAACCTGTTTCCGGATTAGATCCAAACCAGATCGTTGATATACGGCAGCTGATCAAAAAGTTAGGAAAAGAGAAACTTGTGCTTATGTCTTCTCATATTCTGCAAGAGATTCAAGCAACCGTTGATCGGATCATTATTATTAATAATGGTGAAATTGTTGCTGATGGTACCAGTGATGATCTAATATCTGGTTCAAAAGGAATGACCCAAATTCATCTTGAAATCCAAAATGCAGATGAAAATAGCATCCAGGATATGAAAGCTGTTATTCCAAGTATCTCCATAGAGTCTATTCATAAAATGAGTAATTCTATTCAGGTTACTCTGGAACACACCAGTACATCCGATCCCAGAAAAGATGTTTTCGATTATGCTGTGAATCATGAGTGGACACTTGTGGAGATGAGCACTTCAAAACGAAACCTAGAAGATATTTTCAGACACTTGACTCAAGATGGAGGTTCTGCTGATGCATAATATTCTTACAATTTATAAAAAGGAACTACGATCCTTTTTTACCACGCCAATGGCCTATATTTTTTTGGTGGTCTTTGCGTTGGTAAATGGATATTTCTTCACCAACACATTTTTCCTTTACAATCAATCGGATATGAGGTCACTGTTTGGGATAGTTCCCTTAGTGTATCTCTTTTTTATCCCAGCCGTTTCCATGGGTCTTATTTCCAGAGAAAAAAGTTTGGGAACGATTGAGATCATCACTACGCTTCCTATAAGGGAAAGAGATATTATCATAGGAAAATTCCTGGCTGGTCTTTCTCTTATTCTTGTTGCCCTTCTAACAACTGTAGTCCATTATATTACGCTTATTAATGTAGGTACAACTATAGATCATGGCGCTGTATTTACTGGATACCTTGGGTTGGCACTTTTAGGGGGCGTTTATACATCTGTTGGTATTTTTTCCAGCAGCCTCACAGAAAACCAAGTCATTGCCTTTATAGTCGGAATTGCAATTGTAATTACTTTTTTTCTCATGGATAAGTTATTAGTGTTTGTACCGCCTGGTTTAGCTGGTATAATACAGTATTTGAGCACAGAATTTCATTTATCTAATATGTCTCGAGGCGTTATTGATACAAGGAATATTGTGTATTTTGGATCGGTAATTGGATTTTTTCTTTTCATGACAACCCGGGTACTTGAATCCCGGAAATGGAGTTAAGTCATGTTAACAAATAATAAAAATTCATTCATTCTTTATTCAGTTGGGCTACTTGTAATACTTCTCCTATTAAATTTAATTGCTCGAGATATTTTCAAACGATTTGATCTAACAGATAATAAAATGTATTCTTTGTCATCATCAAGCAAATCAATAGTTTCCAAGGTTGATGACCTCTTAACCATGAAAGTGTATTTTTCTGATGATCTTCCGAATGAGCTGGGAAATACACGGCGTTTTCTGCAGGATATTTTAGAAGAATTCAGCGCCTATTCTGATAATAATATTCGATTCTTTTTCCATAACCCGGAATCGGATAAAGACATGGAAGAACAGGCCAGAAAAGATGGGATTCAACCGGTTCAAATGCAAGTCATTGAAAATGATAAAGTAGAAATCAAAAAAGTATATCTTGGAATGGTCTTATTGTTCGAAGATAAAAAGGAAGTGATTCCCGTCATTCAATCCACTTCTGGATTAGAGTATTTGATTAGTACAAAAATAAAATCCTTAATAGATATTGATAAGAAAAAAATAGGCTTAGCTCATTTAGATTCAGAAACGGGATTAAAAACAGACAATTTATCTTCCCAATTAAGTCAGCATTACTCTTTTCAAACTGTTGATTTATCCAGTCCGATTATTACAGATATCGATGTGTATTTAGTATCGGGAGCTGTGGACTCATTGGATTCACTGGTCATGGATAATCTTGCATCTATTATGGACTCTGGTAAAAAGATTTTCTTGACGCAAAGTGGTATTTTGACTGATATTAAGACGCAACAAGCAAATCCAATCAATTCTGACATTTTTAGTTTTCTAAAAAATCATGGTATAATATTGAAACAAAATTTGGTCTTGGATGGGAAATCAAGCAAAGTTCAGGTCCAAGAACGTCGTGGAATTTTCATGATGAATCGACCTATGGATTATCCCTTCTTCCCTATTGTTCAATCTTTTAATAAGGATGAAATAGTTGTTTCTGATCTTGAACAGGTTTTACCATTCTTCCCAAGTGAAATTCAAATTGATACAACTAACAATGATCGTGTTGCTGGTGTTGTTGAATTGTTTAAATCATCTTCTAATAGTGGATTAATGGAGAGTAATTATATGTTAAGCCCGGATCCACAACAAAATCCGTTTATTCGAATGTTGGGACAGAAAGGGAAAATCTTAGCTGCAACATCAAAATTGGTTAATGGTGGTGAATTGATGCTTGTCTCAGATTCTAAGTTTCTAGCGGATGATGCAGGAATGTCTGTGAATGATAATCTCATTTTCTTGATGAATGCGGTTGATTATCTTGCTGGGGACGAAGATTTGATATCTTTGAGATCAAGGGAAATCACGAGTCGTCCACTTGAAGAGTTGGAAGATTCGACTCGAAAAAAATGGAAATGGGCAAATATGCTAATTCCGTCATTACTCGTTTTAACATTTGGTTTTTTTCAAATGAGAAAAGAAAAAAAACATGCAGAAATTCTGAGGCAAATCTATGACTGATTCACTGAAATATACATTAGGTGCCCTTGTAGTACTTATTGGTATTTACTTCTATAACCAAAATGTACAACGATCTTATACTGTACCAGATTCGTCTATATTTTCCGGTATTCCAGAAGATATACATCGTGTCTTAATCAGTGAAGGAGATAATGCTTTAGAGCTTGTACGATCCGATACAACCTGGCGTATCACACAGGCTGATTCACTTTTGATCAAAGAAAATCAAATAAAAAACCTATTTGATCGCTTGCTTGCTGTAAAAATGGAAATGCTCATTTCAAGAAACGAAACTAAATGGGAAAAATTTGGTGTAGATGATTCATTGGGCCGTCATCTTCAGGCTTTCAATGATAAAGATAAGAAATTAATTCATTATATCTTTGGAAATGCTGGGCAGGATTATCAGCATAACTATATTCGTGAGCTTAATTCTGCGGAAGTATATCGCACCAACGATAATGTCTATTTTTTATTAAATACCAGCGCAACTTACTGGGGAAAGTCACCACCAAAACCTAAAGAATTAGAAACAGATTTATAAGACTGCAGCTCCTTGGTACTATCCAACTTTCAACCGGCATTGCAGTTGTAGATTAGCATCGTCATTTCAGTGCTTATCCATCTATTGAATTATAAAAAGTACAAATAAACAAGTATTGGTCGTAGGTGACCGCGTATTGATCCGTCCTGATACAGGTGAAACCAAATCACCTGCAGGATTATACCTTCCTCCCAGTGTGATTGAAAAACAGGAAGTTCGTGGCGGGATGGTTGTTGAAGTTGGTCCCGGAATCCCATTAGGTTCACCTGATTCATCCTTTGAAGAACCTTGGAAAGATAAAAGGTCAGATGTAAAATATATTCCAACCCAGGCAGAGATCGGAGATTATGCCTTGTTTCTCGGCAAGGCCAGTATCGAGATCAAAATCGAGAATAAAGATTATTTGATTGTGTCTCAGTCAGCCATTTTAATTTTGATCAGGGATGATCTGGCGCGTGTCCTTGCTTAAATATCCAACCCCATTTCGTAAAACATAAAAGCCCATTTTTCGGCATATTCTTTAATAATTTTCTTTGTAGGCTTCCCAGCACCATGACCGGCGCTTTGGCCAATGCGAACCAAAATAGGTTCGCTCCCTCCCTGTCCATTTTGTAACGCAGCCACATACTTAAAAGAATGAGCCGGTACTACCCGATCATCATGGTCAGCCGTGTAAACAAGAACAGAAGGATAGTTTTTACCAGTTTGAATTGTATGAAGGGGTGAATACCCGATCAGATTTGTAAAATGTTCTTTTATTGCTACAGAACCATATTCCACGGCCCAGGCGTGACCGATTGTAAATTTTTCATATCTAAGCATATCCATGACTCCAACTTCGGGGAACGCAACTTTGCAAATGTCAGGCCGCTGATTCAAAACAGCACCAATGAGCAATCCTCCATTTGAACCGCCACGAATTGCTAGATAGTTTGGAGTTGTAATTCCACTTTTTTCCAAATATTCCGCTGCGGCTATGAAATCATCAAATACATTTTGTTTATTGTGCAGCATGCCCGCTTCATGCCAATCCTGTCCGTACTCACTGCCGCCTCTTAAATTGGCAATAGCATAGACACCGTCATTTTCATACAAAAATGAATTAGCCTTGCTAAAATAGGGCTTAATGGATATATTGAACCCACCATAGGCATAGAGTAAGGTTGGGCGTTTTCCGTCCATTTTAAGCCCTTTTTTATGGGCAATGAAGATGGGAATCATTGTTCCATCCTTAGATGGATAAAAATCCTGCTTTAAAACGAAACTGTCCCGATCGAATTTTGCTTCTGATTCCTTGTAAACTATGGATATATTCTGCTTTATATCATATTGATAAATAGTGGATGGATTTACTGAATTATTAAATGTGTACCAGGTGATCATCTGGTCTTTTTTGCCTCCAAATCCACCAACAATTCCTTTTCCAGGCAAGTCTACATCATAAAGGAAATTTCCATCTAGATCATAGACTCTCCAGACTGATGTAACATCCTGAGTGAAATGAGCAAAGAATTTGCCCCCAACGAGGTTTACTGAAGATAGAACTCGATCTTGTGTCCCTTCTATCAATGTTTCCCAGTTTGATTCCTGTGGGTTTTTCGGGTCAATACGGACAATCTTTTTAAAAGGCGCATTTCGATCAGTTTGGGCAATCAGTTGGTCACCCACATTATCCATAATCCAGCAATTCGAATTTAAGTCATCTACGATGTGCGTCCATTCTTCTTCTGATGATTTAGTATCTTTGAAAGCCAACATATTTCCATAAGTTCCGCTAGATCGATAAAGAAACATAAATCGTTCATCATCTGATATACTTATACTAGGAGCGAGTTTTGGTTTATCAAGTTCATAAAATATTAATTCATCTGCTTCCTGAGATGTACCTAGTCGGTGATAATATACTTTTGCATGTTCATTTGACGCAGAGAGTTCTTCATTTTCATCAGGCGTTGGATATCGTTTATAGTAAAACCCATCTCCACGCCATGCCATGCCGCTAAATTTGACCCATTTTAAATGATCGGGCAGTAATTCGTCCGTTGAGAGATTCTTCACATGTAATTCCCGCCAATCAGAACCGGCAATGCTGACGGAATAACCCATATATTTATGATCATTTGAGAAATACGTGCCGCCTAAAGCAATGGTGCCATCATTAGATAATTGATTCGGATCCATAAATACTTTTGCTTCACTGGTGGGCGAATCTTGAACATAAAGGACAGACTGGCTCTGAAGTCCGTCATTTTTATAAAAATAATATTTATCCCCATTTTTGAATGGCATGCCCTGTGATGGATAGTTCCAGATCTCCTTTAATCGTTTTTCAATTTTTCGTCGATAAGGAATTTTTCTCATATACGAATTTGTAAAAGCATTTTGTTTAGACACCCAGGATTTCGTTGAATTTGAATAATCATCTTCAAGCCACCGATACGGATCAGCAATTGTCGTATCAAAATAAGTGTCTATAGTAGCTACTTTTTCTGTTACCGGGTAGCGTAACTCTTCTGGTGCTTTATGATGTAGGACTACAACAAGGAATGATGCTACAATTATAATGATAGGTGGATTTTTCATAATAGTTTCTCTTTGTTAAAAAGTTGACTAAAATTAAAAGTGGCAGTTTTTCTGATCAAATGATCATAAAGCGGTAAAAGTTCTGTATCTTTAGAATTAATCTCCACACAATATGGGCCCCCTATTTTGCGAGTTTCGGATAGCTCGCCGCAGGCTAAACTATCGTATTCGTTCTTTCTTGATGTATAATTCTCCGAATCAAAGTCATCAAGAATCCTATTCTGAATTAAATGGACATACTGCAACAATGGAAAATATTTAGTGTGTAAAATTTTATATTTTTCAAAAAAGATTACCTAATTATATATTATATATTTCATGAATATTTTTTATCAAAAAAAAAGGCAGGTAAACCTGCCTTTTTTTTTAATCTGATCAGGTTTTATTAAAAACCAATTGTCATTTCAAGAATGTTATTGTTTTCAAAATAGTTATTTACTGTTCTTAATGAATATGATATATCTAGTTTAAGCTCTCCAAGGGGTACGCTTACGCCTGCACCAACACTTGCGCCGTACAGCGACTTAGTCATATCATCCCACTGTGCATCTGTATTTTCTCCTTGGTCACCTATTATACTAGCTGTTGACATACCTCCGCCAACCCATATACCCTTTAAAGAATATTTTCCAGCAAAATTAAGTGTATTGGTGCTAGCGCTATTATTAGTAAATGCTCCCATTAGTTCTAAACCAGCTATAGGTTGGTATGTTAATCCTATATCTAACAAAGCAGGTAGTTCAAAAGATTGAGCATGAATCCTAAAACGTTCTATAATTGTTCCTGACTCAGAGCCAGCTGGAACTTGGTTCTGTTCTAAGTCTGAACCATTATACGTCATTCTACCACCTAGATTTTTTAGAGCAACTCCAACGCTGACTGGCAGATCATTAAACGCGTACTGTACACCTAAATCAGTAGCAATACCTTTTGCCGTAGTACTCATAATTTGTTCACTTATCAATTTCAGGTTTACACCAAAACTAGCATTATCAGAAAACTGTCTTGAATAGTTTGTTGTCAATGTAAGGAAATTGGGAGAGAAAAATGCACCAGTACCTTCTGTTTCGGTTGCAGTTGTTACTGGAATATCACCAAAGTCCAATGTCTTAACAGAGACACCAAAAGAGCCAAGTGAACCTAAGTTGGTTACTAAACCAGCATATGTAATACCAATACCAGCAAGATATGTCATGTCAGAGACAGTTACTTGTCCACTACCTTCTAAACTCGATGTACCAGCTGGATTGAGATACAAGGCGCTAACTCCGTTAACCAAAGACACATTTGCACCTCCAAGAGCTAGATTTTGTGCTCCAACCGGGATAAGAAGTTGGGAAGCACCAGCCGATCCTTGTGATCTGATTGCACCAGCGAACAGACCAGAGAAAGCTAAGGCCGCAACCAGACAAATTATTTTGATACAAGATGAATTTCTCATTATTGTTTCTCCTGAATAGTTTTTAATAAACATCGATTCTTTGCTCTGGTTGTACGATGCCCAATTTTAGGACTTTATTGCCACCATCCGTTTCAATATGGGTAATGTACATACCACTAGCAACAGGTAAACCAAAGTTATTTGTTAAATCCCAAACTTCGTACTGTGTTGAATTAGTATGGTAAAGGGATTTTACTGGTTGACCTGCTAAATCAAAAATCCTAATCGTACATGCTCCCGATGTAGGAAGATTCGTGAAATGTAACTGCTGATCCAAGGGATCGCGTTCTTCTGGATTATAACCAAAATATGGATTTGGCCATACATTGATTTTTTTAGCATCATAGGTCGAAACAACCGCTCCTGCAGTGGAGAAACTGAAAATATCCGCATTGGGAAGATTATCCCGCTTGGGAGTTATTGTCAAAATACCGCTCCTCGCCATCTGATTAGCACTTCCAGGGATATCTAAATCAGCAGTGTAATACGCAGGAACTCCTTCACCTGTAGTAATAAGATGGTGCATAAAATCATTTTCATCATCACCATCATCAAACTTTGAAGTCCCATCATATGGAACATTAGTGATCCAGATGTAATTAAAGTTACCACCACGAGCACCATCCCACTGACCATTATTATCTAAGTCGCGTTGAACAACACTCAGCTGTGTGGCCGGCTCTGTGTCCATATTCCATGCAGTGTACGGCACAGGGTTAAATCCAGTCCACTCTGCTCCCCAAGTGCGATACATATCAGCATTTCCTGAATTTGGATCACTTGTATCCCATGTATACGGTTCTTTAGCACTATATAAACCATCTCCGTTAGAATCTTCAAAGGTTTGCATCTCAACAAAACGAAGCTCTACTTCAGGATAATCCGTGCCACCAATAGTAGATGCACCGCCCCACCAAGCATGAAAGGTATTTACAGAATTCTCAACGAACCAGACCGCATCAGCTGCATATCCTGCATCATAGCTATTGTTTCCATTGGCATCTGCATATTCTTCAGCGTCTGTCCAAGAGCCATCCATGTTTGAATCAGTGAATGGTTCACCTACATCGTAAGTCAGGTTACCCTCGGTACCTGTTGGGTTCAAAGTGGCATCATAGTTGTCACCTACAGGATCAAGATTTAAAACGGCGTATCCAGGCTCACTTGCGCTTGCAATGCCATCAATACCTACATCCTGGTAGGCTTCACCCCAGTCCCAAACACCATCGGCATCGCCATCAGTAAAGGGCTCAGGCGTTGGATAAGAATTATATGCGCCATTGCCTTCGGTCCCTAGAAGATTTGTTGCAGAATAATCATCACCGTTTGGATCTAGATTAGCTGCATCATTAAAGCCAGGTTCCAAGACATCTTCCTGCCCATCAACTCCGAAATCGCTGTAAGTCTCAGCAAAATTATAGACACCATTTCCATCTGCATCGGTGAAAGTCTCAATCGATGCATAGAGAGGAGAAACAGTTCCAGCGCTTTCGTCCCAAGAATAAGATTTAGTAGAGTGAGGTGGTGCTCCTGAAACTTTTACCTTAATCCCATCAAAATGCGTCCATCCTTTATCTGTTACACCACCGTAAGTAGTGCCGGTCAATTGATCAGTGCCACCAAGAATTGTTTGGTCGGATGCAACCGTAGTACTTGCAGTAACATCTTTCACGTCCCAGACAGTAATTGAATTAGTTTCATAGACTAAAGAAGTGATTTCAATTGTACCTTCAGCATGTACGAGAGCCACATCATAATAGAAACCATAATCATCGTCGTAAGCAATCCAGTCAATTGATACAGGCGATACACTTGGGTCAAAGTCAGCCACTATTACTTCAAATGATGTATTGCCTTCAATGCAACCCCAAAGAGTTGGCGGACCTTCGATTCCCCAAAGAATTGTTTGTCCACTGATGGTCGGTGCAGCATCACATCGTGCCGATATAGCATCTACAGAACCAGCGCTAATTATACTGATTTCATCAGGAAATGTTAGTTTGAACCCGTCACACCATGCATTCCCAGCCCCTCCATTAAAGGTGAAATCGAATTGTAATTTTATTTGACCAGCGCCTACATAACCTGTCGCTGCACATGTTGAGCCACTAATATCAACTACTTTCGCAGCCATAGCTCCAGGGGGAGTCCCTATTACCCATGTGCCTGTCCCATCCTTGTAGTAGTCTTGAGACCTGAAATGAACTTCATAGTCGTGCCCTGTTACTTCAAGCGGATTCACGACAACAACATCGACAGAGCCATCTGATTGTCCGGCCCCGTGCATCACTTCATCGTCACTGAATTCATCATCACCATCTGACGCCACATCTAAATCTACTGGGTCGCTTGGTCGAATTTCAATAATCTTAGGAGCACTTTCCAAATTATTAGGAATCCCGTATTCATTATAAGCATACGCCGAAACTGCAAAGTAATACGCCCTATGTGGAATTAAAGGGGCTCCACTGTTTAAAGCATCAGTATTAATAGTAAGGTGATTACGAATACCACTATCTGTACCATCTTGTACTGTAATAAGAACGTTTTCACCCAGACTCGGATTGAACACTTTATCATAAATAGTAGTAACGTCATTGATCTTATCATAAGTTGCAATTTTTTTCACATCACCAGAACCAGAGAGAGTCTCATACTGGTAAACATTATAACCTTCAAAATTGAACATTGTTGGCTCCGTAGCCCAAACCGTATCATATGTTGTAACTGTTGTCATGCTATAAGTGGTATCGTAGCTCATACCAGTAACGACAACTGGCCCACCATAGTCTACAGTATCAGAATAACTTTCGATGGCCACAAATTGTTGGTTAGCTGTATCTGACCATGCATAGGCAGTTGAAGATGTTCTACTCATAACAGCTATATCTTCAGTCACAGCAGTAAGTGATTCTACATCAAGCACTAGATCTACCTGGCTTTCTACCATATAACTTTCCGATGCATCATTCCAGAAAAGGTTTATCTCATCAGCTTGTACATTATGCGTAACAACTGGCGCTGGCGGAGATGCTGGTAAAGCAAATTGGATATCATAAGCTGTCTGTGCCAATTGGTCAACGACTTTTAAGTGGTCAACAGATGCTTTTGCTTCTCCCGCTGCAGCATGCATTATTGCGAAAACAACTTCCTGTGAATCCATATATGCCATGTTGAATGGCCCTGCATTCATTAAAAACCTTCTGTCGCCAGAAGCGTGAAGATCAGGATCAACTAAAACATCATCATAGGCATCTACATTATCAGACGGGTTGCCTGGATGTATAAAATTAGATCCTCCAGTTGCTGCAATAGGAAAATCTGAACCATCCCGCATTTTTCCCTTCATGTAATAATATACCTCTTGAACATCATTCGGGTCCGTATATACCGGGTCACCATTAATATATTTTGAAAATGATGTCATAGAAAGATTTTTGTAACCTGGAATATCTCTGCCAAATGCAAAAGCAGTATCGGTTGCACTAGGAACAATTGGTCCCTGAAAAAAGTCGTAACCCACAGCTGGTGTACCACCGGAATAGCTTGCGTAATCTGCGTCTACTCCATCATTCCAGCAAAAACCCAATCCAAGAGTTGTATCACAACCTACAAAATCATCACCTGCATCACCTAAGTCAGGGTCTGACCAGAGACCTACGTACATATCGTTTATTGTATTATCACCTTTGTTAATAATCAGTTCTTTAACAAACATCATATTCCCAAAATCATCTGGGCGATCAAAACCAAAAATTGTAGTCTGGACTTCGATTCCAAGCGGAAGTGTTTGAAAAATAGTATGGGCAACAGCATCACCATCATTTCGGACAAACCAAATAACCTGATCACCAATAAATTCAGGATGATCGGCGCCAAGAGGTAACGGACTATAAACGCCATCACCATCGTTGTCTACCCATGGAGCACCATCAGCTACTGGCCAATTTTGAAAATCATAGCTGGCGAGTGGATCAGCAAGATCTGATTTATTAACCTTCCAAATTTTTGAGTTTGGATCAGATGAATTAGTACCATAAGGACCAGGGACCATTTCAGGACCATATTCTGCTGTGGCACATCTAAGATCGTCCCCTACTTTTCCTGCATACCATAAACCGGATGCATAGATAGAGTATGTATGATTATCTTGAGGCCATTCCATGCCAGAGTGACCGGAGATCCTATGACTCACAATCATACCATTATTCTCAAGATCATCCTTTACACGGTTCCCATCAAAACTACCACTAGCCGCAATTAACGATTTTGCTGCACTACTGCTATTTGATAGACTGTTTACTTTAGCAAAAACAGAGCTGGGAACTAGCGCTAGAACCAACAGAGCTGTCATAAGTGTATTTTTATTCAAATTAACTTGCATTTAAATATCTCCTGTTAAATATCATTATTAGAAATTTGCTACTAGACCAATTCGTACGGTTCTTGGCGCACTCCAATTTGATGGGCTTCGCACACGGTCATTATACAGAGCTGATGCATCAGCACCTGGATAAGTTTCCTTCTGGCCCTGTAACCATATCTGCCCTTCGGCAGTATTTAGCCAGCCATCGGTATCTGGTCTTCCACTTTGAGTCATTACATTTCTTATATTCTCTTGGCTAAGAGCATTAAGACATAATACATAGACATTGAGGCCATAACGACTAATGTTTATTTTTTTGTCTAACCTCAAGTCAAGGTTATAATACCAAGGCATTGAACTTGAATTTATGGCGGCCAAAGGTGCGTCCCAACCACGGCCAAAAACAGAACTCTCCATCCTTGATGGTGTAAATGCTTGTCCGCTACCAAAACTATAAATTGCGCTAAATCCTAATCCAGATACAGCACCACTTTTGGAAGCAGTACGGTAATCAAATAAAATAGATCCAGTATGTGTCTGGTCATGATCAAGCCTATTGATTACTGTAGGATATTCATCGCCAATCCATGCAATATTGAAATTAGTTGCAGGGTCGGATCCCGTTCCTCGCGCTTCCATCCAGGTATAATTAAAATCTGCTAGGAAGCCACCTACTCTTCTCATGGATAGATTAAGAGACATTCCGCGTGTCACGCCAAAATCACCTGTACCGTAGTATGCGAGATTGAACTCTGATCCATTTAATTGAATTGTCCGACTAACAAGTTTCATATAATCCCTGACTTCTTTGTAAAACCCAACAATATCCAAAGCTGATGATCCACCAATCTGTTGCGTGAACCCAACTTCATAAGATGTTGTTCTTTCAGGTTTCATAGCAGGATTGGGGGTTGTTACCATATTACCTTGACTTATATTCGCTGCCAATCTTGAGTCAGACAGGTAAACATATCCCAGGGCCGGTTCTTGCCAATAGGTACCATATTGCGCACGAAAATTTGTTTTATCCGATATGGGAAAGGCAAAACCAAATCTCGGATGAATAGCTGAATGGGTTTCTACATCTACCCAGCCTGTTCTATCAATTCGATTATTCACTGTGTTGATATTATTTAAACCTGCATCATCTGCTTTTCCATCGCCATCAGAATCAGGCCCCTGATTGTTAGGGCTCCAAGACTCAAAGGACAACCCGGCTTTTATCACAATGTCATCATATTCAATTTGGTCTTGAAGATATAATCTGTTGCTAACGGGGTTACCAGGACCCTGCGCATGGGTTGATTCTTTATATTCTTCTGATTCTTCTCCAAAAATATCATAACCAATATTTGTAGTATAGGCATTTCTATATGCACTGAATTTCCAATCTAATAGGTCATCGGCTGTACCAACTGATCCATCCGCGTTATAATCGCCTACTTCTGCTGCAGAAACTTCACCATTTCCATCTGCATCTAATTTTGATATCTGCTCATAAATTTCTAGACCTTGACTGACTCCGTAAACCCTTAAAGTAGTGTTGTAATACTCAACACCCGCTTTAATCTCGTGTTTCCCAAATGTGTTTACATAATCTAACCGCAATCCTGTTTGTTGCTCATTCCTGTGACTATAATCGCCAGATTGATACCCATGACCAGTAAAATAAACAGTCTCCGGCGCTGATAATGCCGCTTTCCCATCACTACGATGATAGTATGTATCCGAACCCCATTCTCCATCACGCTTACCATATGTCACCCACGGCTTCTTGTCCACTCCATAATTTTCGCCGCTTAAAGTTCTGTTATAACTGGTTGTTGAATAACTTTTCATACTTACAACGGCATTAACATAAGACTTTTCACTTATTGAAAATGTGCTATTCAGATGAAACATATTCATATCTGAATTATTAGCTGATGCGTTTTCCCAATTGAGAAGCTGATTGCCATTCCAATTATTATCTGATGAATAAGTATAGCCAGAATACCCGAGTTTAAAACGCAGCGCACCTAAATCAATACCAATGTTTCCGCCAAGCCGAACTCTATCACTGGCGTTATTTCTTGATGGTCCCCATTTGCGCGCATAATTTGTCCCCACTAAGTGTGTAGTTACAGTGTCGGATCCATTAACTCTTACAACATCATCATAATAAAAAACATTATTAGCACTATTGAGATCTTCGCCATCCCATATAAAAGCAGAATCGGCTGATGTTAGAGCGTTTTGGTATTCTTTGACATCAGCATAAGGATGTGAACCATAGCTGGGGTTTTTATCAGCACGCTTCTCTTGTTCGGCAAGAAGCCAGAAGCGTATATTATTAGTTATCGGTCCACCAACTTCGAAATTATTCAATTGATATCCATAACTATAAATTTTATCTGGGTCCGTATCGGCATCAGCTGCTCCAAAATCTAAAACTGATTCAAAACTTGCAGATAAGTTTTGCCCACCTGATTTACTTGTAATATTTACGATACCACCGTTAGCGCCACCATACTCTGCGCCGAAACCACCTGCTTCTAGTGAAATTTCCTCTGTACCGGCCTGACTAATGCTTCCAGTTGCATTTCCACCAGCCCAGTGGTCTTTCATAAGAACACCATCAACGTAGTAGGCATTATCACCTGATCTGCCACCTCTTACGTGGTTATCTACAACACCTGCCTGAAAACCGACAATATTGTCCACAGAACGTAACGGTAAAGATTTAATAATTTCTGCAGTAACCACACGTTTTGTGTTGGTAGCATCTCTCTTAACTAGTGGTTTTTCAGCAACAACGCTTACCTCATCACCCGCAATAGCGGATGTTGAAAGAGTTGGATTTATAACACTAGTTAAACCATTATTAACTCGCAGGCCTTCAATAATCTTACTAGTATAACCAATATATTCAATTTTCAAAGAATAAGCTCCAACAGGAATATTGAGAATAGTATAGTCACCATCTGCACCAGATGCTGTCCCAATACTGGTTCCTACGATGGAAATATTCGCACCGGGAAGAGCTTTTCCATCTTCAGATGTAACCGTACCACTTATTTTACCGGTGGTCTGGGCCCATGTTATAGATATAAAAGCAATAAACACTATTGATTGTGAGATTCGCTTCATTATGTAGCCTCCGTTAAAGAGTTTTATTAACAAGTATTAAATATATTTCGAGATTGTTAGACATTATAGTCAATTTCATAATCCCAAGACGATTGTTTAGAACGTAGATAGACATAAAACGAACGTGTCATCTCATAAATAAACCATTGGAAGCTATAGAATTAGATTAAACGATGTCAAGATAAATTCAAAAATTATTTAAATTAATTTTGAGTTACTTAAACACACATACACGTCCAATTAGTAGGGTTTTATTACCAATCTGTATAGTGACACTAACTTTACAAGTCCTGCATGTTCAAAAGAAGTTCATTATTTATTTCTTTTGTAATGCTGTCCAATGATAATTGGAGTTCAGGCCCATCATTATACTCTATCCACTTTTCACCATCGTAGCATCTGTTTATAATATCTAAATAACACGAAAATAAATTTGCATCATATTCAAATGAGTCCACCCTATCATTTGATGCTGTAAATAGTAATTTTGTTTTTGCTTCTAAAAATCCTTTATCTGACTCAGATGGATATGGATCACGATTTTTCCAATAAGTATCTGCGATCTGATAATTTCCGTAATTAGCATATTCTTTTATCGAATACCCATACAATACAACAATTTCTTGAACACTGTTTTGGAAATATGCAGATGTAGTGGTCCCTAGATGATATCGTAAGGCATTGGTTTCATCATTAGGCTTATTCTCGAAACTTGTGTAGCATCCAATAAATAAAAGAAGAAAACTAATCTGTATTATTTTTTTAAATAATAACATTACATGTATTATGTATCTACATCCGCTTTTAGAAAGCAAGTTTGTGGGTTTGTTCAGGCATTATCTAAATTTTCTCAAGAAAAAATGTATCCATTTCACCTTTGTTTTTTAAGTGAACTTTTTCTCGAAATGTCACCTTTGCATTTTCAGATAAAAATTGTTTTGTTTTATCTGAGATTTGAATCTTCCCTTCTTCACCGGAACTTTCTAATCTTGCCGCCACATTGACCGCATCACCCCAGATATCAAAATTATCCCCCGTATTCCCTGCAATAACTGGCCCAGTATTAATCCCGACCCGTAGTTTCCAAGAATCTTTACCTAATGCTTCTTGCTGAACACCCATTCCATTCACATATTTTATCATTTCCTGAGCGGCTTTGCACACTTGTACGGCATGGTCAGAATTCTTATCCGGCACGCCACCAATTGCCATATAGGCATCACCAATTGTTTTGACTTTCTTTAATCCAAAACGCTCCATGATCTGGTCGAATCCATTAAAATAGGAACTTAATATTTCTAATAATTCTCCCGGTTGGATTTCTTCTGTCTTTTGTGTGAAGCCAACAAAATCTGCAAAAAGAATGGATGCAGATGAATAATAATCACCATTCACAGCTAATTTATCATCATTATTTACTGATGGCGCTTCAACTTGTCGCGTGTCCAGTAATTCCACAAACTGGTCAGCTAACAACCTTAATCCTTCCAACTGTTCATGAGATATAGATCGAGGCTCTTCATCCATTACGCAAAAAGTACCTAATATAAATCCATTCTTACTCACAATAGGGCTGCCAGCATAAAACCTTGGGAACCCTCCTCCACTGGCTTCTGCAACTAACTTTGTTCGCTCATCAACAGTACAATCTTCAATCACAAGGGGCTCACAATTGTTATTCACCACGTGCTGACAAGCAGTAAGTCCACGGGGTATTTCACGGCTCATATAAGACAATACAGAATTTTGACCATAATCAATTTTACAATGTTGAGTATCTTTATCAATAATGTTGATCCAGGCTTGAGGGCAGGACGTAAGATAGGATGCCAATCTCGGTAATGATGAAAAACGCTGGTCCTTTCTTATATCTTCCTTGACGATCCCTAGCGACTCTAAATCTTGGAGCCGTTCTTGCTCATTTTCTAAAATAGGTGCAGGCTGGTGACCTAAATCATCTGCCTTTTTGGACATATAATCCCATATTTTTTTTTGAATAATATTCATTTATTATTAATTCAAATCCTGAAATTTTCGCATCTCAGCTGACAATACCGACTAATCGTCTTTCTTCTATTGACATATTATTACATTAAAATTCTAAATCAGAACGAAGTGAAGAATAAAACCTATTTCCAATGAGAAATCTTAGTTGAATCATAAATCTATTTTAAAACCATTATCTTCTGGGTTTTAATTTTATCTCCTGAAATGAGTTTCACAAAATAGACTCCAGTTGCAACTTCAGATGCATTCCAAGTCATTGTATGAAATCCTGGGTTAATTTTATCCTGTACTAGTGTTTCAATTAGTCGGCCCTGAATATCATAAATGCGCAATGATGTATGCTGAAGGGATCCAATATTGAAACTAAATGTAGTTTCCGGATTAAATGGATTCGGAAAATTTGGAAACAATATTATATCGCTTGGCACTGCAGCAACGGGTTCAATTCCAACAAAAGCATCAGTAGATATTTTAGCCCGAATATTCGCATCAACGGAATCGGCCAGACCCACGTTATCATAGTTATAATAAATTGCTCCATCACCCGATAGATAGGACCTTCCTGAAGGCTGTCCTGTATTGTCAAAACAAAATGCATTGGGTTCATTAATAAATTTAATGGACACAAAAAAATCTTGCCCAGATGCAATAGCAACTGAATCAATTGATACTGTAATCCAATCACTTATATAGGTAGAGCCACTCACACTATACATTAGATCTCCAGAATAAGTCCCATCGAATGAATCATAAACATAAACTACATAATCCATTACATTATCATTCCAGAAATGACTATCAACGACACCAAAATCTATTTCTGTTATATATCCTGATTCTTCGGCTGTAAATAATACTCCAGACCATGAATCTTCCGTTCCAATACTGAACGCTGCGTTTGCAATTCCATTTTCGTCATAGGCAATAGTGTAACCATACTTAGACCGTTTCTCGATATCAATCGTCATTACAGGCCCAGGATCACTGATATTTGAAAAAGAAATTCCTGTTTCATAGCCATCGTTGCGTGTTGCGCTAGGATTAGAATTATCATCAAATGTTCTATTCCCCGATGTCCCCGGAAAAGGGTCACCATCATCTCCACGGTTGATCTCATTATCCAGGTCATTATCACCATCAGCTTCTTCTAAATCTACCAGTTTATTTTGTTCGTCATCATTCACCGACCCCAAACTCCATCCATTATTTCCCCATCCCCTGTTTTCATCTACATGGTATATAATCAAACCGGGTCCATGTATTTCAGAATCGAACCCGACTGCTTGTCGATTTTCAATTAAAAAATAACGACTCCAATGGTAATCATCTTCCCATACTTTTAAAGCAAATGGAGATGTTACCAGTTGCGGTATTTCTATAGCAGTTGTGCTATTATCTAATACAGTGGGTTCTATCCATCCCATCTGAATTTTACACCATGATGACATATGTGATGGAGTGTCTCCATACCAACCCATCCAGCTTCCACTTGCCATTAAACACCACTCACCAATACCTTCTGAATCACTACTGGACTCGGGTGACCTATCATAAAGATCCGGTAATCCCAACACATGGCCAAATTCATGTGCATAAACGCCCATGGGGCATATTTCGCTTGTGACACAACTGCCACTGCTACTTGGTAGTTCAGGACATACCATGTACGTACTAATCTTAATATATTGACCATTACCATTTTCCGATTCATCATTCGTGACATAATCACTAGATAAAGAACTTTGATGAGGCCATATATTATCATTACCAGACATACAACCAGGATAAACAACAATGATGCCATCAGTATATCCATCATCATCACCTGAGTTTGGAACATTATCAGGTCCATCATTATCATACTGCCCAAAGTCAAAATCGGGATCAGCAAGTGCTGCAATTTCTGCTACATATTGCCTGGTATTTTCTACAGCTTGTGCCTTGGTAAGAGATGACTCGTACCATCCGCCTGCTGACCCATCAACTTGAAAATTCCCATATGATATTTCGTTATAATATTCTTTCATTGAACCTGTCGGATTAGTCCCAAAAAGCATATTTTGATAATCTGATGCATTAAAATAGGTATTTGATGCATCCGCGTATTTTCCTAAAAGGACCGGTATATTAAATACCAATTGTGTATCACGGGATGGATCATTTATTTGATTAGATATTTTATTCACCCAACCAGGGTCACCATAATTTAGACCA
>Ga0257115_1000384_pt1 | contig 42092 bp, 39 predicted proteins | sample SI112_100mmetaG_FD_194465 | JGI IMG/M metagenome (GOLD analysis project Ga0257115, IMG submission 194465) | Marine microbial communities from Saanich Inlet, British Columbia, Canada - SI112_100m | ecosystem: Environmental > Aquatic > Marine > Inlet | place: Canada: British Columbia | collected...
TTAATTTCATCTACAGAAGGAAAAAAATCACGTAAAGTGGTTGAGTATGGTATTGAAGCTTTAAAAGCTGTCTGGCATAGAGGTGCAGTAGATGCAGACGGAAAAACTGGTGATGGTGCAGGTATTCACGTAGAAATACCAAAAGATTTTTTTATAGAAAAAATAGAAGTTACTGGCCACACATATGATAGTTCTGAAATATGTGTTGGAATGATTTTTTTACCTAGAAATGATTATGCAACCCAAGAAAGTTGTAAAACAATAGTTGAGAGCGAGTTAACAAAAAATAATTTTAGTATATATGGTTGGAGACAAGTTCCAGTAAATCCAAAAGTTTTGGGAGAAAAAGCATTTCATACTATGCCTGAAATTATTCAGGTACTTTTTAAATCTAATAGTTCAGAATTATTAAATAAAGAACTTGAGAGAAAAATTTATGAAACAAGAAGAAAAATAGAAAACAAGGCTTTCCAAATTTCATTAAATAATTTTTATATTTGTTCGTTTAGTTCAAAATCAATTATTTATAAAGGAATGTTTTTAGCTGAAGCTATTTCAGATTTTTTCTTAGATTTGAAAGATCAAAGATTTATTTCAAGATATGCAATTTTTCATCAAAGATTTTCTACCAATACAGCACCAAGTTGGAATTTAGCTCAACCATTTAGAGCAATTGCACATAATGGTGAAATAAATACATACCGTGGAAATAAAAACTGGATGAAAGTTCATGAACAAGAAATGAATAGTCCACTTTTTGATAATATAGAAAATTTAAAACCTGTAATTCAGCAAGGTGCATCAGACTCTGCTGCACTAGATAATGTTTTTGAATTATTAAATATTTCAGGTCAACCAGCTCCTTTAGCAAAATTAATGTTAGTACCCGATGCGTGGTCAAAAAAAAATAAAACTTTATCTAAAGATCATCAACAATTGTTTAATTTTTTAAACAGCACCATGGAACCTTGGGATGGACCTGCTGCAATTGCTGGAACAGATAATGAATGGGTCATAGCTGCAAATGATAGAAATGGATTAAGGCCACTTAGATATGTAATCACTAAAGATAATTTATTATTTGCTGGTTCTGAAACAGGAATGATTGAGCTTAATGAAAAAAAAATTTTAACAAAAGGAAGATTGGGACCTGGAGAAATAATTGGAGTTAGAATTGAAAAAGGAAAAGTATTTACTAACAGTAAGATTAAAGATTATTTAGCTAAAGAGTATAAGCATTTTAATTCACAGATTGTTGATTTAGATGACAAAATTACAATTTCTGGAGAAAAACACTCTTTTTCAGGGGATGATTTAAGAAGAAGACAATATACTTTTGGAATAAGTTTGGAAGATTTAGAGCTTATTTTGCACCCAATGGCTGAAGATGCAAAAGAAGCAATAGGATCTATGGGAGATGATACGCCACTTGCAGTATTGTCAGATAAATATAGACCTATATATCATTTCTTTAGGCAAAATTTTAGTCAGGTAACAAATCCTCCAATTGACTCTTTAAGAGAAAATAAAGTTATGAGTTTAAAAACTCGATTTGGAAATCTGGGAAATATTTTAAATTTTGATAATTTAACTAAACAAAATATTTATGTTTTAAATAGCCCAATTTTGTCAAATTCTCAGTTTGATAAATTTATTAATTTTTTTGGCAAAAATTCTTTAATCATCGATTCTACTTTTTCAAAAGATCAAAGTTTATTTGAGTCAATAAAACAAATTCAGAGAGATGCAGAAATTGCAGTCAGACAAGGTGTTACGCAATTAATTCTTAGCGATAAAGAGTTATCAAATTCAAAACTTCCAATTCCCATGTTGTTGTGTGTGGGTGCGATTAACTCTTTCTTAATTGAAAAAAAATTAAGAGGATATGTCTCTATTAATGTTCAATCTGGCGAAGCTTTAGATACTCATTCTTTTGCTACTTTGATTGGCGTAGGAGCAACTACTGTTAACCCTTACCTTGCTTTTGATAGCATAAATCAAAGGTATGAAAAAAAATTATTTGGACAATTCAGTTTTGATGATTGTGTGGAGCGTTATATCAAATCAGTTAATGCAGGGCTGTTAAAGATTATGTCTAAAATGGGAATTTCTGTTTTAAGTTCATATAGAGGGGGATGTAATTTTGAAACAGTTGGTTTAAGTAGAACAATTGTTGCAGATTATTTTCCTGGAGTTGTATCCAAAATCTCTGGAATAGGATTAACTGGTATAGAAAAAAAAATTAGATCTATTCACAAAGAAGCATTTGAGAGTTCAGATACAATTTTACCAATAGGAGGTATTTATAGGTATCGTAAAAATGGAGAAACACACCAATATCAAGGTAAATTAATTCATTTATTGCAAAGTGCCGTAGGCTCTAACTCTTATGAAGCCTACAAAAGATATGCTGAAGGAATATATGGTTTACCTCCAATAAATTTAAGAGACTTAATAGATTTTAGATCAAAAAAATTAAAAGGATCTATAGAAATTTCAGAAGTTGAACCAATTCAAAATATACTAAAAAGATTTGGAAGTGGAAGTATGTCTCATGGAGCATTGTCAAAAGAAGCTCATGAAACATTAGCAACTGGTATGAATAGAATTAAAGGAGCTTCTTGCAGTGGAGAAGGAGGTGAAAATGAAAGTAGATTTAAAGTATTAGATAATGGAGATAGTGCAAATTCACGTGTTAAACAAATAGCTTCAGCTAGATTTGGTGTGACAGTAAACTATTTAAATAACTGTAACGAAATTGAAATCAAAATTGCTCAAGGTGCAAAACCAGGAGAGGGTGGACAATTACCAGGATTCAAAGTGACAGAAGAAATCGCAAAACTGAGATATTCAACGCCAGGTGTAACCCTAATTTCTCCACCACCACACCATGATATTTATTCTATAGAGGATCTGGCACAACTTATATATGATTTAAAACAGATCAATCCAAAGGCAAGAATTGGAGTTAAGCTTGTAGCCTCATCAGGAGTTGGAACAATAGCTGCTGGAGTAGCAAAAGCAAAAGCTGACATAATATTAATCTCAGGACATAATGGTGGAACAGGCGCAACACCACAAACAAGTGTTAAGTATGTTGGTATTCCATGGGAGATGGGATTAACTGAAGCTAACCAAGTTTTAACTTTAAATAATTTAAGACATAAAGTTACTTTAAGAACTGATGGTGGAATTAAAACTGGTAGAGATGTGGTTATTGCTGCAATGATGGGTGCTGAGGAATATGGCGTAGCAACTACAGCTTTAGTTGCAATGGGATGCATTATGGTAAGACAATGTCATTCAAATACATGTCCTGTTGGTGTTTGTACTCAAGATGAAAAACTTAGAGAAAAATTTACAGGAACACCCGACAAAGTTGTTAATTTGTTTACTTTTATTGCTACAGAAGTGAGAGAAATATTAGCAAAACTCGGATTCAAATCTTTGAATGAAATAATTGGAAGAACAGATTTATTAAGACAAGTTAGTAAAGCTTCTCCTAATTTAGATGATTTAGATTTAAACCCTCTTTTTGTTCAGGCAGACTCAGGAAATAATAAAAGATACTGTGAAGATCAGCAAATAAACCACGTGCCAGATACATTAGACCAAGAAATTTGGCCAGAGATAGAAAAAGCATTAGATAATTCAGAAAAAGTAGAAAAAGAGTATCTTATCAAGAATACAAATAGAGCCGTAGGAACAAGAATTTCTCATCATCTTTATAAAAAATTTGGATATGAAAAACTAGATGAAAACTTTTTAGTTTTAAACTTTAAAGGATCAGCTGGACAGTCATTTGGGGCATTTTCTTCAAAAGGTTTGAAGCTTGTTCTTAAAGGAGATGCTAATGATTATGTGGGTAAAGGACTATCTGGTGCAACAATTTCAATTAAATTATCTGATGAAAGTAATTTAATATCAAGTGAAAATACAATAATAGGTAACACTGTATTATATGGCGCTACCTCAGGAAAATTGTTTGCGGCAGGTCAAGCAGGCGAAAGGTTTGCAGTTAGAAACTCTGGTGCAACTACAGTAATAGAAGGCTGTGACTCTAATGGATGTGAATATATGACTGGAGGAACAGTAGTGGTATTAGGAGAAGTAGGTGATAATTTTGCAGCTGGAATGACGGGTGGTATGGCATTTATTTATGACAAATCTGAACAATTTGAAAAGAAAGTTAATCAAGACTCAGTGATTTGGCAAAGTGTTGAAACTGATTATTGGAAAAAATTTCTTAAAAATTTACTTGCTGATCATTTTAAGGAAACTGGATCAGATTTATCAAAAAAATTGATTAATAATTATGATAAAGAGATAAATAATTTTGTTCAAGTGTGCCCTAAAGAAATGATAGATAAATTAGAAAATGCAATAAGCCTTAAGTCAAAAATTAAAAAAGTAATCTAGATAATTAATTGAAGCTCTTTTAATATTCTTTTAAGCCATTTTTTTTCTGACAAACTGTGATCACCACCTTTTATTATTAGAAGCTTTTTTTTGGCATTTTGAAAAATTTTTAAAACTTTTCTAGAATAAGATACTGGGACAACTTCATCTTTTTGACCATGAACCATCGTAATTTTTATCTTAGAATAAATTTTTTTTTTTAAAACCTTATTTTTTCTTCCATCTTTTATTAATTGGTGAGTAATTGGGTATTCATAATTTCCATGTTTTAGACGATAAATACCATTTTTAATTATTTCAGTTTTCATTTTTTTAGTAAATTTTTTCCACATTAGATTTTCTAAAAACTCTGGAGCAGAACCAATTCCTAAAAAACTATTAATTTGATTTTTAAAATTTTGGAATTGCTTAAGAGCTACCCAAGCCCCCATACTAGATCCAATAATAGTAAAATTACTTTTTTTTACATATTTTTTTATTAGAATTGATGTTTCATTACTCCATTTAGTTATATTTCCATCTGTAAATTTTCCTGATGATTTTCCATGTCCAGAGTACTCAAGTGCTAAAAAACTTAACTTATTCTTTTTGGTAAATTTTAAAAAAGCATTTGGTTTTTTACCTTCTAGATCAGACATGAAACCATGTAAAAAAACAATAAAAGAGGTATTTTTATATGTATTACAAATATATCTTATTTTCTTAGTTTTTGAGATTTGGTGATATTTGAAATTGTTCATAATCGTTTATATGTTTTATCTATTAATATATAATCATATCAAATGTCATCTAATTTAAAAGTTTTACAAGTAATACCCAAATTAGGTTATGGAGGAGCAGAAACAGGTTGTTATGATGTTGCTCACTATTTACCAGAAAATAATTGTGACTCTTTTATTGTAACTAGTGGAGGAGAATTATTAAAATTTATTGATAAAAAAAAAGTTAAAGTTATTAGATTGCCAGTTCATAGTAAAAATCCATTATTAATTATTATAAATTTTATCGCTTTAGTTGGAATTATTCTGTTTAAAAATATTTCTATTGTACACGCTAGAAGTAGGGCTCCTGCATGGGCATGTTTATTGGCAACGAAGGTTACAGGCAGAAGATTTGTTACAACTTTTCATGGCACTTACAATTTTAAAAATAGTTTCAAAAAATTTTATAATTCAGTTATGGTTAGATCGCATCTAATTATTGCTGGATCAAATTTTATTTTTTCTCATATTAAAGAAAATTATTCAAAACACCTTAGTGCTAAAAAAAAACTTATGGTAATTTTTAGAGGGATTAATGTTGATTATTTTGATCCTTCAACAAAAATTGAAAGTGAAGAAAAAAAATTATTAAAAAAATGGGAAATAGAAAAAGATAAAAAAATAATTCTTTTACCGGGAAGATTAACAGGATGGAAAGGGCAAGAAGTTTTTATAGAGGCTGTTAATTTAGTGAATATTGAACTTGGATATGAGGCTTTTTATGCTGTTATACTTGGAAGTGATCAAGGTAGAGAATTATATAAAAAAAAACTTATTAGACTTACAGAACAGTATAGATTAATAAATCAGGTAAAATTTATTGATCACTGTAAAGATATGGCTTTAGCTTACAAAGTTTCAGATATAGTGGTGTCAGCGTCAATCGAGCCAGAGTCTTTTGGAAGAGTTGCTGTTGAAGCACAATCAATGGAAAAACCAATAATTGCAAGCAATATTGGTGGTTCAAATGAAACTGTAGTTGATGAAAAAACTGGTTTTTTATTCGAAACCAATAACCCAAAATCATTGAGCCAAAAAATTTTAAAAACACTTTCTATGGATGAAGCATCATTAAAATCAATTGGTATAGAGGGAAGAAAAAATATAATTCAAAAATTTAATGTTGAAAAAATGTGTTTTTCTACTTATTCAGAGTATAAAAGAATATTAAATTAAATGCCTATAATCACACTACCAGATGGAAACAATCTAACATTTCCTGACAAAGTTACTGGTCTAAAAGTAGCTGAAAAAATTAGCAAGTCACTTGCTAAACAAGCTATGGTTATAAGTGTAGATGGTGATTTAAAAGACTTAGATTTTCAAATTGAAAATGATTGTTCTATTAAAATTTTTACATCAAAAAATCCAGAAGGTTTAGAAACCATAAGACATGATACAGCACATATTTTAGCAATGGCAGTACAAGAATTATTTCCAGGAACACAAGTAACTATTGGGCCAGTTATTGAAAATGGTTTTTACTATGATTTTGCGAGAAAAGAGCCTTTTACTGAAGATGACTTAGAAAAAATTGAAAATAAGATGAAAGAAATTGTAGATAGAAATGAAATTACAAGAAGAGAAGTTTGGGAGAGAAAAAAAGCTATTTCACATTTTAAAGAAAAAGGAGAAGCTTACAAAGCAGAATTAATTCAAGCAATCCCAGAAACCGAAGATGTATCCATTTACTTTCATGGTGATTGGCACGATCTTTGTAGAGGTCCACATCTTTCTTCAACAGGTAAAATCGGAAAATTTTTTAAACTAACTAAAGTCTCAGGAGCTTATTGGAGAGGAGACTCTAATAATGAAATGTTACAAAGGATATATGGTACTAGCTGGGCAACCCAAAAAGACTTAGACGAATATTTAAGAAGAATTGAAGAAGCAGAAAAAAGAGACCATAGAAAATTAGGAAAAGAAATGGACTTATTTCACTTTAGAGAAGAAAGTCCGGGCTCAGTATTTTGGCATGAAAAAGGATGGGCTCTTTTTCAAAAATTAATAAATTATATGAGAAGCAGACAAGATGCTGCTGATTATAAAGAAGTAAATACTCCAGAGGTACTTGATAGGCTTTTGTGGGAAAAATCTGGGCACTGGGAAAAATATGGAGAAAATATGTATACTTCTGAAACGCCAGACGAAAAAGTCTTTGCAATTAAACCAATGAATTGCCCAGGCCATATTCAAGTTTTTAACCAAGGTCTAAAAAGCTATCGTGATCTTCCATTAAGAATTACTGAGTTTGGTAAAGTGCACAGATATGAACCATCTGGTGCATTGCATGGACTTTTAAGAGTAAGAGCTTTTACCCAAGATGATGCACATATTTTTTGTTCAGAGGATCAGATAACAACTGAGTGTTTAAATGTAACTAATTTGATTTTAGATATTTATAAAGATCTTGGTTTTGAAAATGTAATATTAAAATATGCAGATAGACCAGATGTTAGAGTCGGTGATGATGAAGTTTGGGACAAAGCAGAAGCTTCGTTACTTGCAGCAGTTAAAGCATCTAAACTGGAATATAGCATCAATAAAGGAGAGGGAGCCTTCTATGGGCCCAAAATTGAATTTGTATTAAGAGATGCTATTGGAAGAGATTGGCAATGTGGAACCTTACAGGTTGATCTTAATTTACCAGGGAGATTAGATGCTTCTTACGTTGACAATGATGGAACAAAAAAAGTTCCAGTTATGCTTCATAGAGCATTATTTGGTTCTTTAGAAAGATTTATTGGAATATTAATTGAACATTATGCAGGCAAATTTCCATTTTGGATTTCACCTTTGCAAACTGTTGTTATTCCAATTTCTGAGGAGTTTGATGAATATGCCACAGAAGTCTCTAAAAAAATTAAACAAGCTGGCATAAGTTCAAACGTTGATTTAAAAAAACATAATTTGAATTACAAAATAAGAGATCATTCATTAGCAAAAATACCTCTTTTATTAATTTGTGGTAAAAAAGAAGTTGACTCTAACTCGGTAACGATTAGAAGATTAGACTCTAACAAACAAGAAAATATGGATTTAAATTTATTCTTAAAAACTTTTTCTGCTTTAAACAAAGCATCCTCAAACTAAGTGGCAGATTTTAAACAAAATTACTTTCAAAGAAGAACAAAAGATAGAGGTCCAAGATCTAATAATAGAATCTCGTCTCCTGATGTTCAGGTCATAGCAAGTGATGGTGAAAATCTTGGTGTAATAAATACCAATGAGGCAATCTCAATGGCAAAAAATCAAGGATTAGATTTAATAGAGATAGCTGCTAATGCAAATCCTCCTGTGTGTAAAATCATGGATATGGGCAAGTTTAAATATGATGCCCAGAAGAAAGCAAATATTGCTAAGAAGAAACAAAAAATCGTTTTATTAAAAGAAATTAAAATGAGACCTGTTACGGAAACTCATGATTATGATTTTAAGGTTAAAAACGCAAAAAAATTTATAGCTAAAGGGGATAAGGTAAAATTTACTGTCAGATTCAAAGGTCGTGAACTACAACATTCTCATTTAGGAAAAGAGTTGATGGATAAGATCAAAGAGGATATGAAAGATATTGGCAAGGTAGAATTGCATCCCAAGTTTGATGGCAAGCAAATGATCATGGTAATTCAGCCTTTATAGGCCTTAATATAGGTTGTAAATTTATATCAATCTTTGTATAACACCGCTGAATTATGCCAAAATTAAAAACAAAAAGCTCAGCAAAAAAAAGATTTAAAATATCTGCAACTGGCAAAGTCTTAACTGCGCAAGCAGGTAAAAGACATGGCATGATCAAAAGAACAAATTCTCAAATAAGAAAATTAAGAGGCACGACAACGATGTCTAAACAAGACTCGAAAATTGTTAAATCGTACATGCCTTACAGTTTAAGAGGTTAATAATGGCAAGAGTTAAAAGAGGTGTAACCAGCAAAGCTAAACATAAAAAAGTTCTAAAAGCCGTCAAAGGTCAATGGGGCAGAAGAAAAAATACCATCAGAGTTGCAAAGCAAGCTATGGAAAAAGCTATGCAGTATGCTTACAGAGATAGACGAAATAAAAAAAGAGAATTTAAATCATTGTGGATACAAAGAATCAATGCTGGAGTAAGAGCTGAAGGATTAACTTATTCAAAATTTATTAATGGCCTTACTAAATGTGGAGTAGCTATCGACAGAAAAATATTAGCAGAAATAGCTTACGATAGCCCTGAAGCCTTTAAAACTATTGTTCAAAAAGCACAATCTGCTTTAAATTAATCTTCACTATTGTTTTTCGTTGGTGAAGAAATAATCTCTTAAAATGTTAGATATTAAAAAAATTAAAGATGAATATCTCTTAAAGTTAAGTGAAAATTTAGACATAAATCAAATTAATCAAATTAAAACAGATCTATTTGGTAAAAATGGATTGGTTAGTTCTCAATTTAAACAACTTGGAAAAATAGCAGAAGAAGAAAGAAAAAAATTTGCGTCTGATCTTAATCAAACCAAGGAAGAGTTGCAAAATTTAATAATAAATAAAATAAATGAAATTGAATCAAAAAAAATAAATGAAAAGTTAGAAAAAGAAAAAATTGATGTAACTCTACCTGAGAGATCATTCATAAGAGGTAAAATTCATCCTATTTCACAAACTATAGATGAAATTTCTTCAATCTTTTCAGAAATAGGTTTTAGTGTTGAAGAGGGGCCAGATATTGAAAATGAATATAATAATTTTACAGCTTTAAATACTCCTGACAATCATCCTGCAAGAGATATGCATGATACATTTTACCTTGATGATAATAAAGAAATTTTATTAAGAACTCACACATCTCCAGTTCAAATTAGAACAATGTTAAAAGATAAACCTCCATTTAAGATTATAGCGCCCGGGAGAACTTACAGATCTGATAGTGATCAGACACATGCACCAATGTTTCATCAAGTGGAAGGTTTGCATATAGATAAAAACATAAACATGGGTCACTTAAAAGGTTGTTTAAATTATTTTATTAAAGAGTTTTTTGAAGTTGAAAAAATTAAAATGAGATTTAGACCAAGTCACTTTCCATTTACTGAACCTTCAGCAGAGGTAGACATTGGTTACGAAATTAAAGATGGAAAAATAGTTATAGGAGAAGGTGACCAATGGCTTGAAATTTTAGGCTGTGGAATGGTTCATCCCAATGTTTTAAAAAATGTGAAAATTGATCCATCAAAGTATCAAGGATATGCATTTGGAATTGGGATTGATAGATTAGCAATGCTTAAGTATGGTATTAATGACTTAAGAGCTTTCTTTGATTGTGATTATAGATGGTTAAACCATTTTGGTTTTGATCCTCTAGATGTACCAACAAATTATAGAGGCTTGAGTCGATGAAAATCACATTTGATTGGTTAAAAGATCATTTAGATACAAAATTAAAAGAAGACAAACTTTTAAAACAGCTAACAAATGTTGGGTTAGAAGTTGAAAGTGTAGAAAACTTATCTGCTGGTCTTGATTTGTTCAAAGTAGCAAAAATTCTAAAGACAGAAAAACACCCAAATGCAGATCGACTTAAAGTCTGCGATGTTGATGTGGGAGAAAAAGAAATAAAAAAAGTTGTATGTGGCGCACCTAATGCAAGAGAGGGATTGATAACAATATACGCTCCTCCTGGAGCTGTTGTTCCAAAAAGTAAAGTAAAGTTAGTGATAGCTAAGATTAGAGATGTTACTTCATATGGAATGCTTTGTTCTGAGTCCGAATTAAATTTATCTGATGAAAGTGATGGAATAACAGAATTATCTTCAAAAAAATTTGAAAAGAGTATTGGAAAAAGTTATTTTTCAAAATCAAACTCTAATCTTATAGATCTGTCAATTACCCCTAACAGACCAGACTGTCTTGGTGTCAGAGGGATAGCAAGAGATCTTGTTGCTTCAGGTTTTGGAAAATTAAAAGATTTAAAAGAGAAAAAAATAAAATCAAAATTGAAACAAACTGTAAAAGTAAAAATTAATAAGGAAAAAAATCAAGGATGTGGTGCATTTGGAAGTTGCTTAATTACTAATGTAAAAAATGTTGAAAGCCCTCAATGGTTAAAAGATAAATTAGTTTCAATTGGTGAAAAACCAATTTCAGCAATAGTGGACATTACAAATTATGTCATGTTTGATATCAATCGTCCGTTACACGCTTATGATGCTGATAAAATTGAAAAAGGTATCATAGTTCGAAATTCAAAATCTGGAGAAGAATTTACAGCTTTAGATAATAAAAATTACAAACTAGAAGATGGAATGTGCGTAATTAGTGACAGTAAGGGTGTATTGGGATTAGGTGGAATTATTGGGGGCATAAGGTCTGGTACAGAATTTGATACTAAAAATATTTTATTAGAGTCAGCATATTTTGAACCTAGATCTATTAGAAACACATCAAAAAAACTAAATATAGATACAGATGCGAAGTTTAGGTTTGAAAGAGGTATTGACCCATTATCAATTGAAAATGGTTTAAATAAAGCGGCATTATTAATTAAAGAGATTTGTGGTGGAGAAATTAGTAAAATTGATACTCAAACAATTGAAACAAACAAAATTAAAAGCATTAAATTTGACACTAATTTATTTGAAAAAATAATTGGATTTAAAATTTCAACTAAAGAAATGTTTAAAATCTTAGAAGATCTTGGTTTCAAAATTAAAAAAGAAAAAAAATATTTAAAATTAACAATTCCAACATGGAGACCGGATATTTCACAAGAAATAGATATTGTTGAAGAGTTAGTAAGAATAACTGGTTATGATAAGATTGAAATTATAGATCCAGTTAAAGAAAGAACCAAATCTACTTTAACTCAGTCGCAAAAGTTATTTCATTTTTTACAAAGAGCAATCGCTTCAAAAGGTTATTTAGAGGCAATAACATGGTCATTTACTGACTCAAATTACAATGATCATTTTAAAAATAAGAATAAAGAAATTAAAATTGTAAATCCCATAAGTTCAGAATTAGGAGTTTTGAGAAGCTCAATATTTTCAAATCTAATCATGTATATGAATAAAAATTTGGACAGAGGTTTTAAAGATTTATCAATATTTGAAATAGGGCCAATTTTTACTGGCTCAAATCCAGGTGAACAAAACACTATAGTCTGTGGTCTGTCAGCGGGTAAAAGATCAAGATTGTCATGGATTGAAAAAGAGAGAAATGTTGATGTATTTGATGTTAAAAGAGATGTAGTTCAAACTTTAGTTGAGGCAGGTTACAATTCTAATAAATTTTTTATAGATAGCGAAACGCCAAATTATTATCATCCTGGCAAGTCAGGTAGATTGTTTTTAAATAGAGGTAAAGATCAAGTAGCAGCTTATTTTGGTGAAATTCATCCCAATATTATAAAAATGATAGATATTAAAACAGAGTCTTTAGTGGGTTTTGAAATTTTTCTAGATAATTTAAAATTACCAAAAAAAACATTAAATGATCAAAAAACTAAATTTGAAGTCTCAGATTATCAAAAATCTGAAAGAGACTTTGCGTTTATAGTTAATAAAGAAGTTAAAGCTCAAGATTTAATTAATGCTGTTTCAAGTGTAGATCAAAAATTAATTAGCAATATTAAAGTTTTTGATGTTTATGAAGGTGAAAACATTCCAGAAAATCAAAAATCAATAGCAATTAGCGTTACCATACAATCATCTGAAAAAACTTTGAATGACAATGATTTAGAAAAAATTAATAATTCGATAATTAAAACAGTTGAAAGTAAAACTGGCGCCAAGATACGTTCTTAAAGCAAATGAGCAATATTGATAATATTAGAAATTTTGCAATTATTGCCCATATTGATCACGGTAAATCTACAATAGCAGACAGAATAATTCATACCTGTGGAGGACTTACTGAAAGAGAAATGAAGGCACAAGTTTTAGACTCAATGGATATTGAGCGTGAAAGAGGAATTACAATTAAAGCTCAAACAGTAAAACTTAATTACAAAGCAAAAAATGGTAAAAATTATATTTTAAACATTATTGATACTCCTGGTCATGTAGATTTTAGTTATGAGGTTAGTAGATCTCTTTATGCCTGCGAAGGTTCAATCTTAATAGTTGATAGTACTCAAGGGGTAGAAGCCCAAACACTTGCAAATGTTTATCAAGCTTTAGATATAGATCATGAGATAGTACCAGTTTTGAACAAAGTTGATCTTCCAGCATCAGATTTAGATAGAACAAAAAAACAAATCGAAGAAGTGATAGGTATTGATACAGAAAGTGCAATCCCTTGTTCAGGGAAAACTGGTGAAGGTATTGATGATATTTTAGAACAAATTATTACAGTCTTACCTAGTCCTAAAGGTGAAAGTTTAGGAGATTTAAAATGTTTATTGGTCGATAGTTGGTACGATACTTACCTTGGAGTTGTTATTTTGGTTCGAGTAATTGATGGTAAAATTTCAAAAAATATGAAAATAAAAATGATGTCCACAAATCAAGAATATATTATTGAAAAAGTTGGGGTATTTACGCCAAAAGCGACAGATATTAATGAATTAAATGCAGGAGAAATAGGTTTTATAACAACTGGAATAAAAGTTTTATCTGAAACAAAAGTTGGTGACACTATATGTGATGCTACCAAACTATTAAAAGAAGCTCTACCAGGTTTTAAGCCAAGCAAACCTGTAGTTTTTTGTGGTTTGTTTCCAGTAGATAGTTCTGAGTATCAAAAATTAAAAGATGGATTAGCTAAACTGCAACTAAATGACGCAAGTTTTTCATTTGAACCAGAGTCATCTTCAGCTTTAGGATTAGGATTTAGATGTGGGTTTTTAGGATTACTTCATTTAGAAATTGTTACAGAAAGACTGGAAAGAGAATTTGATGTAAACTTGTTAACAACCACTCCAGGAGTTGTATATAAAGTTTATATGAATAATGAAGACATTGTTGATCTACATAATCCTTCAAGTTTACCGGATCCAACATTAATAAAGTTAATTGAAGAACCCTGGATAAAAGCAACAATAATTACCCCTGATGAATATTTGGGTTCAATAATGAAAATGTGTCAGGATAAAAGGGGGGTGCAAACTAATTTAAGCTATTCTGGAAATAGAGCTGTTGTAAATTATGAGTTACCCTTAAACGAAGTTGTTTTTGATTTTAATGATCGTTTAAAATCGATGACTAGTGGGTATGCTAGTTTTGATTATGAAATTATTGAACACAGAGAAGGTGATTTGGTAAAACTTGGGATTTTAGTCAATGCAGAGCCAGTTGATGCGTTAGCAATGATGATTCATAAAGATTTTGCTCAAAGAACAGGAAGAGAAGTATGTGAAAAACTTAAAGACTTAATTCCAAGACATAATTTTATGATACCAGTCCAAGCTGCAATAGGCGGCAAAATAATAGCGAGAGAAACTATTAAAGGTTTTAAAAAAGATGTTTTAACTAAAATTCATGGTGGAGGAGCAACGGATAGAAAAAGAAAGCTTCTTGAAAAACAAAAAAAAGGTAAGGCAAGGTCTAAACAGTTTGGTAGGGTAGAGATACCCCAGGAAGCATTTATAGGGGTTCTAAAAATTTCGAAAGAAAAATAATTATTAATATGTTTGATAACAAATTTGAGCAAAATAGAAAATCAAATTTTATATTTAATAAGTTATATCATTTAATATTAGGGGAAAAATTTTCAAAAAAAATTAATTTTAACTTTGATAGTAAAAATAGAATTGATCTTATCAAATACATGATTGAGAAAAAAAATTATAAAAAATACTTGGAAATAGGATGCCACAATAACGAAGTCTTCAACAAGATAGAGATAGAAAAAATAGGAGTAGACCCAGTGAGTGGAGGAAACTTTAGAGGAACAAGTGATGAGTTTTTTAAACAAAATAAATTAAATTTTGATTGTATTTTTATAGATGGATTACATGAGTATAATCAAGTTAAAAGAGATATTTTAAATTCAATTAAATTTTTAGTAAATGATGGGATAATAATCTTGCATGATTGTTTGCCACATAGCATTAGTCATCAAAGAGTTCCAAGAACTAGATATACTTGGAATGGAGATGTTTGGAAAGCTATTGTCGAAGCAAGAACATGGAGTCATGTAGATACTTATACGATTTTATCTGATCAAGGATTAGGAATAATTAAAAAAAGAAATAATTCAAATTTATTGAATTTAAAAATAGCTAATTTTGATAAATTGAAATATAAATTTTTTTATGAAAACTACCAGTCATTAATGCGAACAATATATTTTGAGGAATTTCTAAAAATTACAGACAATCAGTAAGAATACCATTTAGATAATAATTTAATATTATTTTCAATTTTAATAAACTTTTTATTAATAATTTTTTTAAAACTTAAATCATTTAAAATCATATCTGAAATCTTTTTTATTTCATAAAAATATGAATTTTCATTATCAGTATTTTTAATTTTTTGAAAACCATCTTTATTTTGAAGAGTGATATAGCTGTTTGATGAAATATTAAAAATACCATTTAATTTAACAATCTGATCATTTGCATGTATTGATAAATCATTATTAAGTTTTTCTATCAATGAAGTTTTTAATTCAACTTTTACATTATTAACTAGCAAATTAAGAGTTGAGGATAAGTCAATGTCTTTTGAAATATTTTTTTTACAATCAAAATTATCTAAACTTTTAATTAAGTTTTTATTATACAAATCAAAAATATCAACCATTAATGAAACTGGATATATTCCACCATCTAGTATGGAGCCACCAAGTAAATTTTTATTGAATATTCTTTTATTATAATTTACTTTTTTTAATCTAATTCCAAATATTTTTTTACCTCCCAAGGCATCATTTCCAAAACTACTTTTGATTTCTAAAATTTTTGAGTAATTAATCTTATTAATAGCAGTTAGAGCTTTCTGGTAAAAAGGATGAAATTTATAAGCAGTTCCCTCTTCTAAAAGTAAATTCTTTTTTAAAAATTCTTTTTTAATTTTGTTAAAAGAAAAAATATTATTTGTTATTGGTTTTTCTACAAGAACATGTTTGTTATTATTCATTGCTTTTAAGCAATATTCCTCGTGCATTGAATTAGGTAGACCTATAAAAATTATGTCTATCTTTTCATTTTTAAATATATCATCATAATTTGAAAATATGTTTTGATCTTCTATATTAAATTTTATTTTAAAATAATCACGCTTTTCTTTTGTGTGGCTAGCTACAGATAAAAGTCTAGAATTATAAATTCTTTTAAATTCTTTAGCTAAATTTAATGAAGCATTTCCTAGGCCAATAAAACCCCAATTGATAATTTTTTTCATAAAGTATAAAAGTAATCTAACTATTATCTTATATTAAATATATGAATAACAGAAAAGTATTACAAAAAATTTTTAAAAAGTTTTTTCATTTTATTTTTCATATTTTTTATGGAAGAATAAAATTATTAAAAGATGATTCAGATTGTATAATTAATAAATTAGAAATTAATAAGATTACTATAGGCAATAAAGAATTTAACTTAAAACACTTAATCTATGAGATATATGATGGTAGAATTTTTACTGATTTAGTTGAGCATGTTGCAATAATTAAAGATAACTTTATTCTACCTGATATATCGTATCAGCAAGTTAATAGTGAATTAAAAGATGTTAGTTTCAATAGAGTAATTAATTTAGGTACAAATAGAATTCAAAAAAAAATAAAAGGTTCTGTATTTTCACTAGTTCAAGGTACAAGCGGCAATAATTATTTCCATTTTCTCTTTGATATAGTTGTAAAATTAAGAATTTATGAAGAAAAACATTCTTTAGATAAAGTAGACTATTTTTATGTTCCTAGTGTTGAAAGTTGGCAAAAAAAAATACTTTCATTATTTGGTATTCCAGAAGAAAAATTAATAGATAGTCAGAAATATAGACATATTAAAGCCACGAAAGTGATAACAGTAGATCATCCGTGGTATAAAAAAGGGTATGTTCAAGAAGAAATTAAAAATTTACCAGATTGGATCATTTTTTTTTTAAGAGAAAAATTTTTAAAGTATTCTAAAAAATTTAATACATCTAATAAAATTTTTATAGATCGATCTGACTCTAAATTTAATCATTGCAAATTAGTTAACAATCAAGAAGTAATAAACTATTTGAAACTTAAAGGTTTTCAAAGTTATAAAATAAGTGAATTAGATTTTTTTGAACAAATTTATTTATTTAATAATGCTGATATAATCATAGGGCCTCATGGTGCTGCTTTTTCAAATATAATATTTTCAAAAACTGGTTTAGATTTAATTGAATTGATTCCTGATAATCATCCAAGTATTAAATGCAAAAAAATATCAGAAATATTAAATTTCAATTATCAAAAAATTCAATTGAAATATTTTAATAAAAATGAATTTGATAATGGGGATATGAAAATTGAAATTAGTCAATTAGAAAATATTCTAAATAATAAAAAATAAGTGTAAAAAATTTATAAAATCCAATCTTTAAATTTTTCTTTATTTTTCAAAATATATTTTGGAAAAGAATTATCTAACTCAATTTTATTATAAAATTTGTTTCTTTTAAAAAGATCTCTTTGTTTTTTGATATTATTCTTAATTATCTCTACATCAGAATAAGCAGAACTAGCAAATTCAGTATGTGCAAACGTTTTTAATTTAATTGATATATCTTCTGCTGTTAATAAAGAATTAAAGTGCCAGCCACCATTATTAAATACCTCAATACTTTTTTCTTTATAAAATTTCCAAAATGGCTGATTTAAGTTATTAGTTTTAATTTTTTGCCTCATATAATCAATTGATTTTAAATTTTTTTTTTTACATATGCGTGTTCCTTCCCAGGGGCTTTCATGATTATTATAAAGATTAAATTTATAGCAATACATTTCCTGAAGAAACAAACCATATTTTTTGAATAATTCAAAATTTCTTAATAATTCAGGATTTGGTATTTCATCAGGGTCAGAGAACATTATATAATCATCTTTATTTGCAATTGTGAGGGCATTAAATAGATATTCTCTTTGAGCAGCTTGGTTCTGCCACTCATTATTTTTAACATTAAAAGGTTCTTGAAGAACTAAGTATATAATTTTATTTTTAAAGTTATTGTTTATTAAGTTAAAATTTAGCTTTTTTTTATTTCCACGATGATCATAAGCAGATTCACATATAACAAAGTAATCAACTTGTTTATGGAGGATCTCAAATCTTAAATTAGTAATAAAATTTTCATTAAAAAAAGTTATGCAATCAAAGATTTTATTCATATTAAAAAAAATTTAATTTAGATTTTATTCTTAAAAAACGTTTTATAAGTTTTGTTTTTTTTTTTAATCTTTTTTCAATTTTAATATATTTATCAAAATTTGATGTTTCCTCATAGTTATCTGTTAGAGATGCATGAATATCACGCCACCCGCTCATTTTAAATTTAATTAATTTTTCAAAATTATCTTTTTTTATCCAATTTCCAAGTAAATCATTTCCAAAAGGTCCTGCAGAGTCTTTGTGAAATGAATAATTAATTTTTTTATTGTATACATTGATCTTAGTATTCCTGTACAAAAAACCAATACTATCTCCTTCTATTAACTTAAAAGCATTGTAGTGTTTATTATTTAGAAATGAGTTAATTACATCAGTATTAATAGCTTCTGCAGAAATATAAATTGGCAATATATTACTGTCAAAAATTCTTTTTAAAATTATATCGTCATATTCTTCTAAATCTATTTTAATATAAAATGGTTTTCCATATTTCTGAATTAAATATATTACATCAGCACTTTCCAAATTTATTTTGTTAAAATTACCAATTAAATTATTGTTTGGTTTAGGAAATTGGCTCAATAAATTATTTGTTTTATGTAGAAAAAATTCTAAATTTTTATTGTTTTGATTGGACACAATACAATTTTCAACAATTAATTTTTTTTCACGTATTTCTTTGTAAAACCTTTGCTTTATAATTTCACAACTTTTTTGATTTGCTTCGACTGCTATTATCAAATCTGATTTCAATAAATAGTATGGTATATTTTCACCTTCAGAAGCTCCAAAATCATATATAATTTTTTTCATAGAAAAAATTATAATAACATGTATCTTTTAATTAAACCTATTTTAAAATTAAAAAAATGACAGATAATAAAGATTTAATTAATCTATTTTATGAAAGTAAATATTATTCTTTAAAATATAAGAATTATTTTTCTATTTATGAAAACTTGTTTTCTAAATATAGAGGAAAAAAAATTACATTTGTTGAGATTGGAGTTTTATCTGGTGGATCTTTATTTATGTGGAGAAATTATTTCGGAAAAGATGCTAGAATTATAGGTATCGAATTAAACCCAGAGGCAAAAAAATTTGAAAAAGATGGATTTGAAATATTTATAGGCAATCAATCAGATGAAAATTTTTGGAAAAATTTTTTTCAGAAAGTTGGTCATGTAGATATCGTGCTAGATGATGGTGGACATACAAATTTTCAGCAAATAGTTACTTGTTGTTCATGTATACCTTTTATTAAAGATGATGGTGTTATGGTTGTGGAAGATGTTTTTCATAGTTATGGTATAAGCTATGGTGCAAAGGGTTTTTTTAACCCTTCAAAATATTCATTTATAAATTTTTGTAAAAAAATAATAGATGATATTAATTTTAGATTTCCTGATAGTAAAAATTTTTTATTTTCACTAAATAAATTTGTTTATTCTTCAGAATTTTTTGAGTCAATTGTTGCTTTTAAAATTAACAAAAGCTTATGTAGCTCTAAAAACGAAGTAATTTTTAGTAAAGGGGAAAATTTAAATGCTAAAGATTATGCACATCTTCATCATATGGATATTCCAGGTAGTAATAAATTTGTGCTAAAAATAAAAAGTTTTTTAAAGTCATTTAGAGGCAATCTGAAATATGTGGTTTTTAAAATAAATGAACATATTTCAAAGAAATATTTCAAATAATCTAAATAGGAGAGATGGCTGAGTGGTTGAAGGCGCACGCTTGGAAAGCGTGTAAAGGAGCAATCCTTTCATGGGTTCGAATCCCATTCTCTCCGCCATACTAGAAAATGATAGGATATCTTTTTCATAATATGAAAGTAAAAAAGCTCAAATTAGCTTTATTATACAAGCATTATTTAAATTATCTAAAGTGTTGTTAAAAAGATAAATAAGCATTTTTTTAAAAAAATGTTATAATTTTTTTTTCCTAAATTAAAAAATGACAAATAAAAATATATATCAAGCTGACTCAATTAAAGTTTTAAAAGGTCTTGAGGCAGTCAGAAAAAGACCAGGAATGTATATTGGAGATACTGATGATGGAACTGGTTTGCATCATATGGTTTATGAAGTTGTTGATAATTCTATAGACGAAGCTTTAGCAGGTTATTGTAAAAATATTAATGTAAGAATAAATTCAGACGGAACTATTACAGTCAATGATGATGGCAGAGGAATTCCTGTTGATATGCACAAGGAAGAAAAAAAATCAGCAGCAGAAGTTATTATGACACAACTTCATGCTGGTGGTAAATTTGATCACGATTCCTATAAAGTTTCAGGTGGACTTCATGGAGTAGGCGTTTCTGTTGTAAATGCATTGTCAGAAACACTGCAACTAGAAATATATAGGGATGGTAAGAAACATTTTATAGAATTCAAAAATGGTGAAGCTAAGGCTCCATTAAAAGTTACAGGAAAATCTAAAGATACTGGAACACAAATAACATTTTTGCCTTCAAAAGAAATTTTTTCTTCCACAAAATTTAGTGCAAATATTATTATAAAGAGGATGAGAGAGTTAGCTTTTTTAAATAAGGGTATTAAAATAATTTTTACAGATGCTAGTTTAAAAAAAGAAAAAGTATCAGAATTTAAATTTGATGGTGGCGTACTTGAGTTTGTAGATTTTTTAGATGAAAAAAGAGAAAAACTTCAAAATAAAAATGGAAATGATTTATTTAAAACACCAATTTATATAAAGGGAAAAAAAAATAATATAGAGCTTGAATGTTCTTTAAAGTGGAACGCAAGTTATGCTGAAGATATTTTCCCTTACACTAATAATATTTATCAAAAAGATGGCGGAACTCATTTATTAGGTTTTAGAAGTGCATTAACAAGAGTTATTAATAAATATGCGAACGAACATAACCTTCTAAAAAAAAATAAATTATCAGTCTCAGGTGATGACATTAAAGAAGGACTTACTTGTGTGTTATCTACAAAAATTCCTGATCCAAAATTTTCTTCTCAAACTAAAGATAAGTTAGTTTCGTCTGAAGTTAGAATGATTGTAGAAACGGTTGTAAGTGAAAAATTATCTATATGGTTTGATCAAAACCCTTCAGTTGCTAAAATAATTTTAGCAAAAGTTGTTCAAGCAGCAATAGCAAGAGATGTAGCTAGAAAAGCAAGAGAAAATGTTAGAAGAAAAGGTGCCTTAGAATTAAGTGGTCTTCCTGGAAAATTAGCTGATTGTCAAATAGGAAAACAAGATGGTACAGAATTGTTTATAGTTGAGGGTGATTCAGCTGGTGGTTCTGCAAAACAAGGTAGAAACAGGTCCAATCAAGCTGTTTTGCCTTTAAGAGGTAAAATTTTAAATACGTACGTAGAAGATTTAGCTTCCAAAAAGAATGGTAATGGCGATGGCTCAGAGCAGCAGAGAACAAAAGCTTTATCAAAAATGATCTCATCTAATGAAATAGTTACTTTAATTAATGCATTAGGCTTAGATCCAAAAGTACAAGAAATAGATTTAAAAGATCTTAGGTATGGAAAGATTATTATTATGACTGATGCTGATGTAGATGGATCACATATAAGAGCTCTTTTATTAACTTTTTTTAATAACAAACCTTTTAATAAATTGATTGAAAATGGACACGTCTATTTAGCTCAACCTCCATTATTTAAAATAAATAAAGGATCAAAAGGAATTTATATAAAAGATGAAAAAGAATTAGAGGATTATATTGTTAATAATAATAAAGAATTAAAAAAAATTAAAAGAGGATCTAAAGAATTTATTAAAGAACTAGATCTGGAAAAATCAAAAATGAGCATACAAAGATTTAAAGGATTAGGTGAGATGAATCCAGAAGAGTTGTGGAGTACGACACTTGACCCCGAAACAAGAAATCTATTACAAGTGCAGTACTCTAAAGATTTAAAAAAAGATCAAAGTTTAATTCATACTTTAATGGGTAATGATGTTGCGTTACGGAAAGATTTTATAATTTCTAATGCAATTAATGTGCAGAATCTTGATATTTAATAATGAAGTTTTTTGAAACTTCAAAATATCATTTCTTTAAAAAATCAATTTATATAAACCTAAGATGGATAGCTATAGCTGGACAATTAATTACAATTAATTTTGTATATTTTTTCTTAAACTTTAATTTTAACTTTTTATTTGCAAACTTAACTGTTTTTCTAGGTATATTAAGTAATATATATTTAATCTTTATTTTTAAAAAAACTCAATTATCAGATAGATCAGCATTTTTTTTTTTAATAGGAGACATGCTTCAGTTAGGAATTTTGCTTTATTTAACAGGAGGTGTTAATAATCCTTTTGTTATTTTCTTACTAATTCCAAGTGTTTTTTCATCACCAAACTTGAGTTTTAAAACTAACTCTATGCTTGTATTTTTAACTACAATTGTAATTATTATTCTTACATTCTATTCAGAAGATTTACCTGGCCCTATAAGTGATCATTTTCACATAAGCCCATATTACCATTATTCTATTCCAGTTTCTTTAATGATAGCTTTAATTTTTTTAAATTATTTTGCAATGACATTTGGAACACAATCTCGTCTGAGAAAAGAAGCATTGGCAAAAATGGAAGAAGTAATGGCAAAAGAACATGAATTATTATCTTTAGGTGGTCAGGCTGCAGCAGCAGCACACTCACTTGGAACACCACTTTCAACAATTAAAATTATAACCCAGGATTTGATCAAACAATTTAAAGGACAAAAAGATATTGAGAAAGATATAGAGTTATTATCAAGTCAAGTAGAGAGATGTAATGAAATTTTAAAACGTTTAAGTTTAAATCCAGTAGAAGAGGATAATTTTATTGATAAAGACTTAAGAATGAAGGATTACTTAAGTGAAATTATTTCTTCATTTAAAGAGATAAGTAAAAAGAATTTTATCTTTAATTTTGATCAAGATTTAAATGTTAAAAAAATAACAAAATCTATTGAAATAGTTTATGGTTTAAGAAATTTTATTGGAAATGCCAATAAATTTTCTAAAAAAACAATTTATATAACTTTAAAAAGTGATAGCAATACTACAGAAATCATAATTGAAGATGATGGAAATGGATATCCAAAAGATGTCTTGTCAACAATTGGGGAACCATATTTGAGATCAAAAGATCCTAATGAAAAGACAAAGACAGGATTAGGACTAGGCTTATTTATTGGAAAAACACTTCTAGAAAAAAATTTTGCCTCAATTAATTGTAGAAACTCTAAAACAAGAAGTGGAGCAGAAGTTATTATTAAATGGAATAATAACGATTTATTTAATCTTTAATGAAATTTTCTTTTAGTTTCAAACAAAGAGCTTAATTGAGATATCATAACGTCTCCTAATTCATTTACATCAGTAATTTTTATAGCCTTATCATAATATCTCGAAACATCATGACCAATACCAATTGCTAAAACTTCAATTTCAGTTTTGTTTTCTATGAATTTTACCATTTTCTTAAGATGTTTTTCTAAAAAATCACCAGAATTTACTGAAAGTGTTGAGTCGTCAACTGGCGCACCATCAGAAATTACCATCATAATTTTTCTTTCTTCTTTTCTTTTTTTAATTCTATTGTAAGCCCATGAAATAGCCTCTCCATCAATATTTTCCTTTAGTAAGCCTTCTTTTAGCATTAAACCTAAATTATTTTTAGCTTGTCTCCAGTGGGTATCAGCTCCTTTATAAATTATATGTCTTAAATCATTTAATCTGCCAGGGTTTTTAGGTTTAGAGTTTTTATTCCAAAGTTCTCTACTTTGTCCACCTTTCCAGTTTTTTGTAGTAAATCCTAAAATTTCAACTTTGACGGAACATCTTTCTAAAGTTCTGGATAATATATCTGCACATATTGCGGCTATAGTAATAGGTCTTCCTCTCATTGATCCAGAATTATCTATTAACAAAGTGACGATCGTGTCTTTAAAATCTAAATCTTTTTCTTTTTTAAACGACAATGAATTATATGGGTCCATAATAATTCTTGGCAACTTTGAACTATCAAGCAATCCTTCTTCCAAATCGAAATTCCATGCTCTATTCTGTTTTGCAAGTAATTGTCTTTGTAGTTTATTTGCAAGCTTAGTTATTACATCTTGAAAGCCAACTAATTGTTGGTCTAATGTTCTTCGAAGTTTTGTTGCTTCGTCTGTATTTTCTAATTTTTCAGCTTTTGTTACTTCATCATAATGAGTTGTAAAAATTTTATAATCTAAATTGATATTATCAAGATTTTTTTGAATAATTTGTTCCGAGCTCTGCTCATCTGTCTCGCTATCTGAAAGTTGCTCATCTAGATTAAATTCATCAACATTATAATCAGCATCTAAAGTAGCTTGAGTTTCTTGGTCATTATTTTCATCTTTATTATCCTCAGCTTCTTTATCTTGATCATCATTTGATGGGTTATCTTGCCTCTGATCTTGGTTTTCCTCTTTTCTTTCATCTTCTTGTTCATTTTGAAAAATATTCATTTCATTTAAAATCTCTGAAAATCTAGAACTATAATTGTTTTGATCTTCTAAATTTTCTTGTAAAAATTTTTTGTGTTTATCTATAGATTTTTCAAAGTCATTTTCCCAAAAATTTAATATTTTTGATGTTAAAGGGTTTAACTTTATTTGATGAAAATTTTTAAGCATATATAACTCAAATGCTTCAGTAACAGGAACATCTTCTTTAGTTTTTAATTGTTCTTTTCTTTTATGTTTGATTATCTGAGTATAATTTTCAGTAAAATTTTTTTTTATTCCTTTAAGCATTTTTCCACCTAAAGATTCATATCTAATTTTTTCAGCAATATTATAGAGTGATCGCGATGAATTATTGGTAGGTAAATTTTTTCTATAGATTACATCATTAGAAAATTTTTTTTTTAAAGCTGCACAGTCTGTTTCAGCACGTAATTTGATAAAGTCACTTGGATTTATCAGATCATTAATCTCTACAATTTCTGAGCTCTTAGTTTTTTTATTTTCAGAATATTTTTCGTTTAAAGTAAAGTCATCAGAAATTACTTTTGCCGTCGATGTTAAAGCAATTCTGATTTTTTCTTTTAAATTAATATCTTTGTTACTCATTTAGATTTGAACATTTATCAAAGACTCTGGTAGCTCTTCACCAAAACACCTTTGATAATATTCTGCGATGGTATTTTTTTCAATATCATCACATTTATTTAAAAAAGTTACTCTAAAAGCATAACCAGTGTCTTTAAAAATCTCTGAATTTTCTGCCCAATGCATAACGGTTCTTGGACTCATTACAGTTGAAATATCACCTGCAACAAAACCTTTTCTTGTTAAAGAAGCTACCTTTATCATATTTGCAATTTTTTCTTTACCTTTTGTGTTATTCAAATTTTTATTCTTTGCTAAAACTATATCTAATTCTCTTTCAAGGCTTAGATAGTTAAGTGTTGTTACAATATTCCATCTATCCATCTGTCCTTGATTTATTTGCTGTGTACCATGATATAAACCCGTTGTATCACCAAGACCAACAGTGTTAGATGTAGCAAATAATCTAAAAAATTTGTTTTGCTTAATAACTTTGTTTTTATCAAGTAGAGTAAAGTTACCCTCTGCTTCCAAAACTCTTTGAATTACAAACATCACATCAGGTCTTCCAGCATCATACTCATCGAAAACAAGAGCTACAGGATTTTGTATAGACCAAGGTAAAATACCTTCGTTAAACTGCGTAACTTGTTTTCCATCTTCAAGGACAATTGCATCCTTTCCAATTAGGTCTATTCTACTTACGTGGCTGTCTAGATTAACACGTATGCATGGCCAATTTAATCTTGCAGCAATTTGCTCTATATGAGTAGATTTACCAGTACCATGATATCCTTGAACTAGAACTCTTTTATTGAAAGCAAAACCAGAAATTATTGCTAGAGTAGTGTCTCTATCAAATTTATAACTTTTATCTATTTCAGGCACATATTCATTTTTTTTTGAAAATGCATCTACTTCCATTTCAGAGTCGATCCCAAAAGTTTGTTTCAGAGATACTTTAATATCAGGTTGTATGTTAAGATTTGGTGTCAATTTTTTCTCTATATGTATTTTTTAATTGTGTGTAAGCTAAAGTGATTAGTTTTAGTTTTTCCTCAAATTTTTTATTCCCTGCATTTATATCTGGGTGATATTTTTTGACAAGCAATTTGAACTTATCTTGGACTTTTTCCCATTTTAAACCTACCGAAACCCCCAATATACTAAAGGCTTTGATATCTTTATGATTAAATTTAAATTGACGCATATGATCATAATCACCATTAATTTTATCTTTATCTAATTCATCTCTTAGCGTGTTATTCCAAAGAACTTTAAAGAAATTATCTGATGAGCTAAAACTTTGAGTAGGTTTATGCCAGATCATATCAGATTTTAAAAAATCTAAAACTTGATCATCATTCATCCCTGAAAAATAGTTCCAATTTTTATTAAATTCCTTTACATGCTCTAAACAAAGCATTCTATATTTTTTACTATTATCTTTTTCAACTGGTGCCTTATAGTCACCGATTTCATTACAATTATTCCAGTCGCAAATATTTTTCATGATGTATAATAGATTTTATTTATGGATATAAACGAGTTAATTGCAATTGTAAAAAAAAAACTAAATAATCACATTAATATTGAAGATGTAAAAATTGAGGATAAATCATTTCTTCATAAAAACCATGCTGGTAATAAAGAAGGCAAGTTTCATTTAAAAATTACTTTAATTTCCAATGAATTAAAAAATACGAGCAGAATAGAAAGTAATAAGAAAATTTATAAAATTTTAGATAAAGAGTTAAAAGAAACTATTCACTCAATTCAAATTTTAATTTCTTAACTCATTTTTTAGAAATATACCTAAATTATTTTTTTTATACTTTTTATCTATTATAGGTGAACCAATTTTTTTTAACAATATAAGGTTAATTTTATCAGAACTATTTTTTTTGTCTTTAAGCATAAATGATAAGATCTTATTTAAATCTTTAATTTTAAAAAACTTTTTTATATTTGATGGTAAATTTATTTTAGAAATGTGATTTATTATTGAATTATAATCATTTTTTTTAAGTAAATTATTTTTTAAACTAAATCTTAATGCACTTTTTATTCCAAGTATTACTGCCTCACCATGATTCAGTCTTTTTGAATAACCTAAAGTTGCCTCATAGGCATGTGCAAAAGTATGACCAAAATTTAAAATTTTTCTAAGATTTTTTTCTTTTTCATCTTTTTCGACAACACTTTTTTTTATATTACAGCTTTCATAGATCGCTTTTTCAATGGATGGAGAGGAAAGTTTTAAAATTTTACCACTATTTTTATCTAAAAAATTAAAAAATTTTCTATTGGCGATCAAAGAATGTTTTAAAATTTCGCCGTAGCCACAAATCACTTCTCTTTTGGGTAGTGTTTTTAAAAATTGAATATCAGATATAACTAAATCTGGTTGATAGAAGCTTCCTATTAAATTTTTTCCATATTTAGTGTTAACACCAGTTTTACCTCCAATGGAAGAGTCGACTTGCGATAATAAAGTAGTTGGAATGTTTATGAATTTTAAACCTCTTTTAAATAGACTTGCTGCAAAACCACTTATATCACCTGTAATTCCTCCACCAATAGAAATTAAACAATCTTCTCTCGAAAAATTTTTATTTAGTAAAATATCTAAGATCTTATTTACACTGTTAAAATTTTTGTTGATTTCGTTAGCATTGAAATTATGAACATAAAGTTTTTTTTGATTTAAAGATTTTTTGATTTTTGAAACTGATTGTTTTGAAATATTTTTATCAACAATAAGTAAACACTTTTTAAAATCTATTGAATTTTCTTTTATAATTTTTGATATATTTGATACCAAGTTTGAACCAATAATAATTGAATAGTTTTGGGTTTTAGTGTTTATTTTTAACTTAATGGGTTTCATAATTTTTTAAAACATTTTTAACAATTTCATTTTTTGATAGTTTGTCACATTTAATTTCATATAAAGCTTTTGAGTAAATGTTAGATCGTTTTTTTATTAAATCAATCAATTCATTTTCTGTGGAATTATAAGCAAGAGGTCTTTTTTTACTATTTTTAATTCTATTTAGTAATGTTTCATTGTTCAAGTTTAACCAAAAAGAAATATGATTTTTTAATACTTCTTTTCTAATAATCTTGTTTACAAATGCTCCTCCACCAAGAGATATTACAGTAGAATTAATCTTTAGTATTTTTAAAGTTATTTTTTCTTCAAATTTTCTAAAATAGTCTTCACCTTTTATCTCAAATATTTTTGATATGGATAAGCCTAATTCTTTTTCAATTTCTTTATCCACATCTATAAAATCTAATCTCAATTTTTTTGCAACTAAAGAACCAATAGAACTCTTTCCAGATCCCATCATACCTAAAAACACAAGATTTTCTTTTGATTTCATAAGTTTCTTTATTGAAAAAACACAAATATGTCTTAATTTGAAATTAACTAAAGTTATATGCAATTTGATAAAAATACAAGTTCAGGTAAAACTAATGTCATTAGTTTAATCATAAAATCTATTATTGGTCTTTCAGTAATTCTAGGACTTATTTTTTTTATTAATAAAGTTGACTTTCCAGCTCCCAAAAAAGAAATAGAAAAAATTATTCCAAATGAAAATTTTAAAATTGTTAAATAAGAAAAATTTATCAATTATAATTGTTTCTTTATTATTACCTTTTTCAACTATTGCTGAAGAAAAACCAGTAGATATTTGGAACATAGATAAACAAGAGACTGAAGCTACTTCTGAAGAAAATATATCAGTCGAAAAAACTAAAGAAATATCTCAAAGCAGCATTTATAAGATGCAATCAGATAAAAATAAAAACTCCATTAAACTGGACGAAGACTTAACATCAAAAACAATTAAAATTGCTGGATTATATGATCCACAGGATTATGGTCTTAGTATTAGCATGTGGTCAAATTCTGATGGCTCAAAATTAAAAAAGCTATTTAAAAAAATAGATAAATATAATCTTTCAAAAGATGCATCTGAAATATTAAATATTTCATTATTAACAAATGCTTACTACCCCAATCAAAACATCACAGATAATGAATTTTTAAAATTTAAAACAAATTGGTTAATAAAAGACTCTAATCTAGAATTGATTGAAGAATATCTTATTAAGAATCAAATCACAAATCTGCATCCAGAATTGATGAGATATATGGTTGATGATTATTTGTCAAAATCAGATGTAAAAAAATCATGTGAAATTTTTTCAAAAATAAAAGAACCTTTAGAGAATGAATATTTATCAAAGTTTAATATATATTGTTTGATAAATTATGGGAAAAATGAGGAAGCTCAATTAATTTTAGATTTAAAAAAAGAATTAGGCTTTGAAGATGAATATTTTGAAAATAAAATTAATTATTTATTTGGGTACATAGATGAAACTAATAAAGAAGTGTCTGAGAATTCTATTTTAGATTTTCATTTAGCTCATAGAACAAATCCAGAATTCACATTTGAACCAAAAAAAGATACACCCAAGTTAATTTGGAAGTATTTATCAACATCTAATTTATTGTATAGAATTCAAGATTTGGAAATTACAGATATAGATAAGATTTCAACAATTGAGAAAGCCACACATGATAAAAATTATTCTGAAGAGGAGTTATTTGAGTTTTATAAGCGATTTCAATTTAATATAAATCAGTTGTTAAACACAAAAGAATCTTACAAATCATTATCCTCTATTGAAGGTAAAGCTTTAGTGTATCAAAGATTACTTTTAACAGAAGAACCAAAACTAAAACTTGAGCTAATGAAAATTTTGAAAGATATTTTTGAGTCTGAAGGTATTGGTAATGCTTTTGACTTAGAGCTAGAAAAATTTTTAAAAAAAATTGATGAAACGGATGTACCCTCTAATTTTACTACCTTTTATAATCAACATATAAAAAATGATGAAATTTTTAATAAAAAAATTAAGTATAATAATAAAATATTACATCAATCAAAGTTAGTAAATTATTTTAATGGGGATTATGCTAAATCAAAAATTGAAGAAGACCTTAATAAGTTCTTAAAAAAAATAAAAAAAGATAAAAAATATTTCTTATCTAAGAAAGACATAATTTTTATAGAAGCATTAAAATCTGATGGAATTGAAATCTCAAAAAAATATGAAAATCTTTATGAAATTAACAAATCAGAGATGCCGATAGATATCCAAAAAATGATTGATAATAAAGAAATTGGAGCAGCGTTACTTAGAATTATAGAGGTTATTGGACCAGAAAAAATTGAAGATATAGATGATGATACAGTATATTTTATAATTAATACGCTAAATCAATTAAATGCTGATTTAATTAGGAATAAACTTTTATTAAAAGTTCTTCCTTTAAAAGTTTAAAAATTATAATAAAATAATTCATCATGGCTGTTAAAACTATAATCACCGAACCTAATAAATTACTTAGGCAGATTTCAAAACCTGTTAAAAGTGTAGGTAAAGAAGAGCAGCAACTTATGAATGATATGTTAGATACTATGTATGACGCTAATGGTATAGGGCTTGCAGCAATCCAAATAGGTGTCCCAAAAAGAATTATAGTAATGGATATTAGCAAGGATGAGAAAAAAGAACCAAAATATTTTGTAAATCCAGTTGTTGTGAATAAAGATCCAATCAAAAATACACATGAGGAAGGATGTTTATCAGTACCAGAACAATTTGCGGAAATAGATAGGCCAAGTAAATGTAAAGTAGAGTATCTGGACTACAATGGAAAAAAAAAAATATTATTGGCTGACGGGTTGCTTGCAACATGTATACAACATGAAATGGATCACTTAGAGGGAATACTATTCATTGATTATCTATCAAAATTAAAAAAATCTATGATCATAAAAAAACTATCTAAATTAAAATCAAATACTGCAATTCTTTAATTTATGGCAAAAAAGATAGTTTTTATGGGTACGCCAATGTTTGCTGTGCCTATTTTAAAATCGTTGTATCAAAATGGTTATCCAATTTCAGACGTGTACACTCAACCTCCTCAAAAATCACAAAGAGGACAAAAAATAAATAAATCACCTGTACAAGGAATTGCAGAAACCTTAAATTTAGAGGTTAGAACACCAAAATATTTAAAAGATAACAGCGAAGAATATAAATATTTTAAAAGTATAAATGCTGATTTAGCAATAGTTGTTGCATATGGACAAATTATTCCAAAAGAATTTTTAAGTTTAACTAAAAAAGGATTTATTAACATTCATGCATCTCTTCTACCCAAGTGGAGAGGAGCAGCACCTATACAGAGATCTATAATGAATTTAGATAAAGAAACTGGGGTTAGTGTTATGAAAATAGCTGAACAACTTGATACAGGTCCAGTATGCAACACTTACAAAATAAATTTAGAAAATAATTTAAATGCAAGTGATATAGCTGATAAATTATCTTTGATAGCTGCAGAAAAAATATTAGATAATGTTGACAATATATTGGATGATAAAGCTAAATTTATTGACCAAGATCATTCAAAAGCAACGTATGCATCTAAAATTAAAAAAGCTGAAGGAGAAATCAATTGGAACGATAATTCAAAAATTATTATTGGAAAAATAAATGGTTTGTATCCCACACCTGGTGCTTTTTTTATATACAAGGGTGAAAGATACAAAATTCTAAAAGCAGAAATTGGCAATGGAATTGGAAAACTGGGCGAGGTTGTTTCAAATTATTTAGAGGTTGTTTGTGGTGACAAACAAACAATAAAAATCAAAGAAATCCAAAGACAAGGAAAAAAGCCTCAAAATATTGGTGAATTCATGCTTGGATCACAAATAAAACAAGGTGCAGTTATTTAAATGGCTAGGTATCAACTACTTATTGAATATGTGGGTACAGACTTTAGAGGATGGCAAATTCAAAAAAAAGGATCAACTATTCAAGGTCTTATCCAACAAAAATTAACAAAGCTTCTAAAAGAAAAAATAATCTTAAATGGATCTGGTAGAACAGATACAGGTGTTCATGCAATCGAACAGTCTGGTCACTTTGATTGTAAAAATAAGATTGTAGATCTAACAAAGTTTTTAAAATCAATTAATCATTTTTTAAACGATCAAGGTGTTTCAATAAAAAAAATAAGGAAAAGAAGTAATAAATTTCACTCAAGATTTTCTGCAAAACAAAGAATTTATAAATACATAATTTTTAATCAGATAAGTGCTCCAGTAATTGAAAAAAAAAGAGGCTGGCATATTAGAAAACCATTGGACTTAGATTTGATTAAAAAAGGTGCAAAGAAATTAGTAGGAACTCATGATTATTCTACTTTTAGATCTTCTAGCTGTCATGCAAAAAGTCCAATTAAAACAATTAAATCAGTAAAGGTTAAATCATCAAAAAATAAAATAGAAATAGAATTTAATTCACAATCTTTTTTACAACAACAGGTTAGGTCTATGGTTGGTTGTTTGAAATATTTAGGTGAAAAAAAATGGGATTTAAAAACTTTTAATATAGCTTTTAGGTCAAAAAAAAGAATATTGTGTGCACCACCTGCACCACCAGAGGGACTTTTCCTAGCGAGAGTTATTTATTAGTTTCTTCCTGTTACTCATTGAAAATTTTTTATTTATTCGCCATCTAGACTCTGCTCTTACAATGTAACCACAACAATTTTTTGATTTACATTTGCAAGTAAATTGTTTGTAATTTTCATCATAACCAAATCCATAATCACAAGTAAATTCTTCACCTTTTTTAATGTCTTTGATGGCTTTAACCCAAATTTTAAGTCCTTTACCATCATAATCACAATTATTATTACATGAATGATTAATAAGACCCGCTGTATTCCAAACAAAATCTCCGTCAAGATCATATCTTTTGTTTATAGTAAACAAATAAATTGGTTTTCCATTATCATATTTATCAGACTCTTCGGTTTGTTTTTTAGTAATTAATTTTCCAATATAATCTATTATTTTTGTTCCTTCCTTGATGTCTCTTGTAGCGTAAAGTCCTCTACCTTTTTTATCAATTACAGATTTATTAATTTTATACAATTTCATAAAGTTTTTATTTAGAGAGTTATTTAGGATTATCAATCAAATTCTATAAGAGCATCAACATGACGTTTAGTGCTGTCTTGGAGTGCTTTAAGATCATATCCACCTTCAAGAATGGAAACAACATTTCCATTACAAAATGATTTAGAAAGTTCCAATGTTCTTTTGGTTATTGTATAAAAATCTTCTGATCCTAATCTAAGTTGTGCTAAAGGATCATCATTATGTGCATCAAAACCTGCAGAAAACAATAAAAATTCAGGTTTAAATTCTTTTAATTTTTTCAAAACTTGTTCGTATGCATTTAGATATTCTTCAGCAGTTGTTCCAGCTTCAAGTGGAATATTAAAAATATTATTAAACTTACCTTTTTCTTGTTCTGAACCTGATCCAGGATAGTAAGGGTATTGATGTGTTGAAATATACAACACTTTTTCATTATCATAGAAAATGTCTTGTGTCCCATTTCCATGATGAACATCAAAATCAATAATAGCAATTTTATTATACTTATATTTTTCAATTAGATAATTAGTTCCAACAGCAACATTGTTATATATACAAAATCCCATTGCTTTATCTTTTTCTGCATGATGTCCTGGAGGTCTTACAGCACAAAATGCATTTTTAAATTCTTTCTGTTGAACACCATCAATGGCTGTAATTATGGATCCTACAGCATCTATTGTTGCTTCTTTACTTCCAGGTGAAACAACTGTGTCTCCATCAAGAAAAGCCAAACCATTTTCTGGAAATGATTTACTTACTAAATCTATATATTCAGAAGAATGTGTATTAATTAAAAAAGATTGATCAAATTTAGCTGGTTTTTTCCAAATCAATTCTTTGTTATTAATTTTCTTAAAGTTATCAATAACAGCTGTAACTCTATCGATTTTTTCTGGATGTCCTTCGCCTGTATTATGATTTTGATAAGTATCAGAGGTAACTAGACCAGTTTTCACTTAAAATAATTTTGTAAAATATTTAAATAAATCAATGTAAGTTTTTTCAAATCAGACAATGAAACAGCTTCATCTACTTTGTGCATTGTTTTACCAACTAAACCAAATTCTAAACAAGGAGCTATTTTTCTAATAAATCTTGCATCAGAAGTACCCCCAGTTGTTGAGAGCTGAGGTTTAATTTTTGTAATTTTTTTAATGATATCTCTAATCATAAAAGTTGTATTATTTGGTTTTGTAAGAAATGCTTCTCCAGAAACACTGTAATCAATTTTATATTTTGATTTATTTTTATTACATATTCTTTTTATTATTTTATCAATTTTCTTTTTTATAGAACTTGAACTGTGCTTATTATTAAATCTAATATTAAATGTAGCATTTGCTAATCCTGGTATTACGTTGTCTGCAGAATTATTAATATTTATCTTGGTAACTTCCAGATTTGTTGGTTGAAAATCTCTTGTACCATTATCAAATTTAATTTCTTTCAATTCTTTTAATATTTGTACAATAGCTGTAGATGGATTATTTGCTCTTTGGGGATAAGCTACATGGCCCTGAACACCTATAATTGAAAGTCTACCAGTCATACTTCCTCTTCGACCTATTTTAATCATTTCACCTAATTTATTAGGATTAGTGGGCTCACCCACTAAGCAAAAATCTATTTTTTCTTTTTTCTTTTTTAAGTAATCGACTACTTTTTTAGTTCCATTAATTGCAACACCTTCTTCGTCTCCTGTAATTAAAAGACTAACGGAGCCATTAATTTTTCTTTTATTTGCAACAAAATTACTCACTGCAGAAACAAATGCTGCGATCGAACTTTTCATATCATTTGCGCCTCTTCCAATTAAGTAACCTTTTTTTACAGAGGGTTTGAATGGGTTTACTGTCCAATCTTTTAAATTTCCTGCTGGAACAACATCTAAGTGACCTGCATAGCAGAAATTTGGACTTTGATTACCAAGTCTTGCATAAATATTTTTTACTGGCTTGCTATCCTTTTCTTTAAATTCTAAAATTCTAGTTTTAAAACCTAGTGTTTTAAGTTTTTTTTCTAAGAACTTCATTATTCCAGCGTCAATAGGGGTAACTGTTGGAAATTTAATTAGCTCCTTAGCTAATTGAAGTTCATTAATAGTCGGCATTATAAAACTATTCTCTCAATAAATCGTTAATCGAAGTTTTAGATCTTGTTTTTTCATCTACTTGCTTGATAATTACTGCACAATATAGAGCGGGACCTTTACCATCTTTGCTTGGCAAACTTCCTGGAACTATTACTGAGTAGGGTGGAATTTTTCCATAGATTACTTCTCCAGATTCTCTATGAACAATTTTTGTAGACTGACCAATAAACACACCCATAGATAATACAGATCCTTCACCTACAATTACTCCTTCAACTATTTCAGAACGAGCTCCAATGAAACAATTATCTTCTATAATTGTTGGATTAGCTTGCATCGGCTCAAGCACACCACCAATTCCGGCACCACCAGAAATATGACAATTTTTTCCTATTTGAGCACAAGAACCTACAGACGCCCAAGTATCAATCATAGTACCTTCGTCTACATAAGCTCCAATATTTACAAATGATGGCATCAAGACTACATTTTTACCAATAAAAGACCCATGTCTAATAGCTCCGTTAGGTACGTGTCTAAAGCCAGCTTTTTTATGTTCTTCTCTTCCCCAGCCAGCTGTTTTTCCTCTTACTTTGTCCCACCAAGTAGCGTAAGGACCAGCAAGTGTTTGCATTTCATTAGTTTTAAAACTTAAAAGAATTGCTTTTTTAATCCATTGATGAACTATCCACTCATTATCTTTTTTTTCAGCTACTCTTAAAGTACCATTGTCAACAAGTTCGACAGTATCTTTAATTGCACTTAGTATTGATTGGTCAGATTGACCATTAATTGAGACTTTATTGTCCCAAGCTGTATTGATAATATTTTCAAATTCTTTCATAGTTTTAATTTATTAGTTGTAAGTTAATTTTATTTCGCTTTTAATATATTAATTTCTTGAAGAAAAGAAGGCAAGTTCTTAATCTTATAATCAATATAAGGTTTATTAGCATCTTTTTTTGCAAAAGTTTCATCATTTTCAAGCCAACAAGTTTTCATCCCTAAATTTTTAGCTTGTTCTAAATTATGCGCTATATCTTCAATTAAAATTGATTGATTGGGATCTAAATCAAATTTTTTGATTAGTTCTTGATATGGATTTAAATGTGGTTTTGGAACATAATTTGCATCTGTAATATCAAAAACACCATCAAATAATCCATCAATATCAAGTTGTTTTGTAACGTTTTCAACATGAGCATGTGATCCATTAGTAAAAATAATCTTCTTTTCTTTTATCTTAATAAGCTCTTCTCTTAAAACCTCGTCCTTGGGCAACCAACTAATATCAATATCGTGAACAAATTCTAAAAATTCTTGTGGATCTATATTGTCATGGTTCATTAAACCAGAAAGTGTTGTTCCATATTCATAAAAGTATTTTTTTTGAATTTCTTTAGCTTTTACTAGATCAACATTAAATTTTTTTGAGATGAAAGAAGACATTTTTTTGTCTACTTCAGAAAAAACCTGAGTTTGACCACTATAAAGAGTATTATCAAGGTCAAATATCCAATATTTTATATCAACTAAATCTTTCATTGTCTAATTAGGGTTCCGGATCCTTTGTCAGATAATAATTCAAAAAGAATAGAGTGATTTTTTCTGCCATCAATGATTACAACACCTTTTACTCCATTACTTGCTACATCTAAACAATTGTTGATTTTAGGAATCATGCCTCCTGTAATTGTTTCATTCTCAATTAACTCTTTGATTGAAGTTGAATTAATTTCAGGAATTAGTTTTTGGTTATTATCTAAAACACCTTCAACATCACTCATAATAATTAATCTTCTTGCTTCAATTTTTTTTGCAATTGAGCCAGCAGCTGTATCAGCATTTATATTGTAAGTTTGATTGCTTTCATCTTGGCCTAATGGGGCAATTACTGGTACTTTTTTCTCATTAACAATTTTATCAATAATAGTTCTATCAATCTTAGTAGGTGCTCCAACAAACCCTAATTCTTCGTTTTCTTTTATTACAGTAATTAAATTGTTGTCTTTAGAGTTAACAGTTTCACTATTACAAGATTGTTTTTTTAAGGCTTTAACTATTTCTTGATTAAATTCTATTAATACTTTTTCAACTACCGCAATAGTTTCTTTTCCTGTAACTCTTAGCCCTTTAATAAATTCACTTTTAATTCCTAATTCATTTAATTTATTATTTATTCTTTTGCCTCCACCGTGAACAACTATTGGAATAAAACCTAACTTATTAAGTGTTGTAATATCTTTTATAAAAAAATTGAATAAACCTTGATCAACTAAAACACTTCCGCCGCATTTAATAACAATATATTCATCATTATATTTTTCTAAATATCTTTTTACTTCATCAATTGAAGGACCATCTAATGGAAGGATTTTATTTAATTCTTCTTCTTTAATTTCCAACATTAAGTAACTGTTTTAACTGTAGTTCTTTTCATAATGAAAACTTGTTGAGCCATAGTTAAAATATTATTTACAGTCCAGTATATAACTAGTCCTGCAGGGAATGGGGCCAGGATTACTGTAAGGAAAAGTGGAAAGAACATAAATATTTTTGCCTGCATGGGATCTGTTGGAGCTGGGTTTAGTTTTTGTTGAATAAACATTGATACACCCATTGCAATAGGCCAAGCACCAATCATTAAAAATGAAGGAACATCATAAGGCAACAAACCAAATAAATTAAAGAGAGATGTTGGATCTCTTTCGGATAAATCTTGTATCCATCCAAAAAATGGCATCTGTCTCATTTCAATAGTTACAAATAAAACTTTATATAACGCAAAGAATACAGGAATTTGAACAAGTATTGGCAAACATCCTGACATGGGATTAACTTTCTCTTTTTTATAAAGAGCCATCATTTCTTGCTGCAATTTCATTTTATCATCTTTATGAAGCTCTTTAAGTCTAGCCATTTCAGGCTGAAGGGCCTTCATTTTTGCCATGCTCTTAAATGAAAAGTTAGCAAGTGGGAAGAAAGCTAATCTGATACAAAATGTAATTGCTATAATTGCAAGTCCATAGTTACCTAATAATTTAAAGAAATAATCTATGCCATGGAATAAAGGTTTTGTAATAAAGTATAAAAATCCCCAGTCGATTGCTAAATCAAATTTATCAATATTTAAAGATTCAGCATATCCATCAATAATTTCTACTCTTTTAGCAGCAACTATTACCTGCATTTGATCTTCAATGGTTGAATTTTTTCCAAGCTCTAAAGGTTCTGTTGAAACAAAGTTAGCTCTAAACTTATTTTTGTAATCAAAAGTAGTTTTAAATTCTTTACCACTTGGAGGAATTAATGATGTAATCCAATACTTATCTCCTATTCCTAACCAACCTTTTTGAGCAGTTTTAGTAAATTTCTTCTCTTGAATATCATCGTAGTCTTCTTCAATTAGCTCATCATCTAGATCTGCAATTAAACCCTCATGAAGGATATAGAAATTAGAAATTTCTGGAATTTTATTTCTTATGATTTGTCCATATGAATAAAAATCATATGCTTTATCTGATGAATTTATAACTCTTTGTTTAATGGTAAATAAGAATTGATCATCTAAAGAAATCTCTTTTTCAAAAGTAATCCCTTGATTATTGGACCAAGTTAGTTTTACTGGAGATTGATCTGTTAACTTACTATTGCCTGAGACTGACCAATTAGTTTGAGCATTTGGAATTTCAATATTTTTATCTGTAGTTATGAAGCCACTTTCAATTAGATATCCGTTAGTTGCATTTCTTGGTGCTAATAGATTAATCTTTTCATTGCTATCTAAACTGACATTATACTCTTTAAAAGTTAAGTCATCGATCGCAGCACCTTTCAAAGAGATTGATCCTACAACGCTTTGATTTTCAAATTGAATTCTTTTACTTTGAGATAAAGCTTCGTCTCTTGAAATTTCAGTAACACTTTCTTTTTGATCTAAACTTGGTGCATCTGTATTTTGTTGAGTTTTATTTTTTTCAGCTAAATTTTCTTTTGTAATTGGAGGGGGGGCAAAAAATAAACTATATAAAATAATAACTGCTGCTGACAAAGAAATAGCTGCAATGACGTTTTTAGTATCCATTATTTTTTAGCTTTCATTTCTTTTTTAACTGGATCGAAACCATCTCCACCTCCTAAAAACTTTATAGGATGGCATGACAAAATTCTTTTTAAGCTCATAAAACTACCTTTAGCTAGACCAAATTTTCTTAAAGCTTCTATGCTATATTCTGAACAAGTTGGTAAATATCTACAGGATTGACCAAGTAATGGACTAATAAGGAATTTATAACCTTTAATAAATTTAATTAAAATAATTGTGAAAATGTTCATTATTTAATTTTTTCTAAATCCTGAAATAGAGTTTCTTTTATATTTTTGTACTCATTGTTTAGCATAGTTGACTTAGCAATAACAAGATATGAATAGTTAAATTTTATTATTACTTTTTTAACGGCTTCATTAACAATATTTCTTAATCTACGTTTAATTTTATTTCTTTTTACAGCATTGCCAATTTTTTTTTTAGTCACAAAACTAATATTAATTTTACTATTATCTTTGTTTGTTAGGTTGCCAAAAAAAATTGTAACATATTTATTAGATGTTTTTTTTTGCTTTAGTAGATTTTTGAATTCCTCGTTTTTTGAAAGAGCAAGTATTTTGCTTTTCATTTATCTAGACCGATACAGTTAACGATTTTCTTCCTCTAGCTCTTCTTCTAGCTAAAAGTTTTTGTCCACCCTTAGTTTTCATTTTTGATCTAAAGCCATGTTTTCTGGCTCTTTTAACGTTAGATGGTTGATATGTTCGCTTCATAATATGTGATTAAAATTTATTAATTTTCGCCCTTTATAGTAATTAAATATATAAATAGCAAATAGAAGATTTTATAATTAGCATTGTATTTAATGGAAAAAGCTAAAAAAATTAAAACATTTGTAGGGTTATTTTACCTAATAGTTGTTTGTTTGTTTTTGTACTTTTTTTTTTCAAAATTTAGCTTTCAAGAGATCACTAGTTATGAGTTTATAAAAAATAACAGAGATTATTTTTTTGAATTAAAAGAATCCAATCTGATTTTATTTGCAAGTTTGTTTATTCTGTTTTGTATAGTTTGGACTTTAGCTGGTGGCTTTGGTAGTCCAATCATATTATTTGCGGGCTTTGTATTTGGAAATTGGTTTGGAACTTTACTTTTAATTGCCGGAATGACTATTGGTGCGACAGGACTTTATATTTTTGCAAATTATTTTTTAAAAGATTTAATAAGACAAAAATTTTTAAATAAGTTTAAAAATCTTGAATTTAAATTCAAAAAATCAGAATTTTTATATTTATTAATTTATAGATTTATTGGAGGCATTCCGTTTGCAATTTCAAATGTTTTACCTTGTATATTTAATGTTAAAACTTCTAATTTTTTTTTGGCAACTTTAATTGGAATGATTCCTCAATTATTTATTGTAACTTCAATAGCAAGTGGATTAGAAAAAATCATTGATCAGAATCTTCAAGCACCAGGTATAATGGATGTGATTACTACTCCAAATATTTATATCCCACTAATAATATTTTTAGGATTAGTGGTTGTTACAATTTTTGTGAGAAAAATATTTTATAAAACTAATTAAATTTGGTGCTCCCACCCTGTACTGACCAGGAAATTAGTCATTACCAATGACTTGATATACCATTTATCTATAGGAGCTTTTTGATCAAAATATTATTTACTGATAATAAAGCATTTTTTTCAAAATATTGCCTTAATTTTTTGGTCATTATGCTTTATATCTACGTGAAGAAAATTTTATGGGAATTCATTACGATTATAAATCTACCAAAGGCAACAAGCTTATGGAAAAGCAAGCTAAAAGAGAAAAGAAGCTTGCTGAAAAGAAAGCTAAACGTTTAGCTAAAGAAGGCCCAATAGTTGAAGAACCTAAGTCAAAAACTTTAGATGCCTCAAAACCGATTACATTAGACTTCCTTACAAATCCAGATAAAGAATGAATTCTAAAGATAAAAATGAGCGTTTAAGCTTAGCTCTTAGAAAAAATTTAAAAAAAAGAAAACTTTTTCAAAAAAAAACAAAGAAGAAAACTAAATAATGTCAGTACTGTCAGATAAGTGGATAAGAAAAATGTCCAAAGAAGAAGAAATGATTTCTCCTTTTGAAGAGAAGCAAATTAGAGGAAATTGCATCTCTTATGGATTATCCTCTTTTGGTTATGATGCTCGTGTTTCTGATGAATTTAAAATTTTTACCAATGTGAACTCAGAAATAGTTGATCCTAAAAATTTTAAACCAACAAACTTTGTTACAAAAAATGTATCAGAATGTATTATTCCACCAAATTCATTTGTCTTAGCAAGAACAGTTGAAAAATTTAAAATTCCAGATGATG
>Ga0257115_1000388_pt1 | contig 41755 bp, 41 predicted proteins | sample SI112_100mmetaG_FD_194465 | JGI IMG/M metagenome (GOLD analysis project Ga0257115, IMG submission 194465) | Marine microbial communities from Saanich Inlet, British Columbia, Canada - SI112_100m | ecosystem: Environmental > Aquatic > Marine > Inlet | place: Canada: British Columbia | collected...
ACCTATTATATTTACAATTCCATTGCAACTACTAAGCTATCATGTTGCTTTAGAAAAAGGCACTGACGTTGACAAGCCAAGAAATTTAGCCAAATCTGTTACTGTTGAATGAATCCGTATGTACATCAAATAAGGTTAAATTAGTTAATCAGGATGGTTCAATCAGAGTTACAAATAAATATAATACTCCCCCACTCCAACTGACTAATCCAATAATAAGACAACCTTTGCCTTGCTAGTTTTTCACAACATGATTGCTCCGCATTGCTATAAGGGCAATTGGCATTCCTACTGGGGGAAATAAAATACACAGCAATCCAATAATAAAATTAAACCCACGAGACCGCCCACCATACTGCTTAGTGTTTTTCAATTTATGTACATTCCACCAACTTAGATATTTAATATTTTCACCACAATGTTTACATTTGAATGCATCAACATGGACTTCTTCTGAACAATATGGACACTTACTCATGAGTTGGTTTTATTTTTCTATTTTTTTTGTTTCAACTTCTTTAATTTTTTTTCTACTCAAATTCTTTTGATATTCCATATAAAGTCTATAATTCAATATAATAGGACCGAGAAAAAAAATAATTAAATTAGAAATTTAAACTGGTCCAGTTAAACTTAACCAATAACTTTTATTTTATGGGCAATTTAATGAAACTTTCTGAAATAGAATTACCAACTGATCGAAAGTTTGGTTTTTTCTTTTCTATAATTTTTATTATTATTGGCTTATATCTTTTTAATACAGAGTCGACCTTTTGGTCATATTTTTTTTTTCATTAGCTGTTCTTATATTTTTAGTCGCAATTAAAAAAGCAGAATTACTTCGTCCTCTTAATAAATTATGGATGATGGTAGGTGCTATATTAGGAATGGTTATAAGTCCAATAGTTTTAGGGATTATTTTCTATTTATTATTCACTCCATTAGCCCTTATGATGAGAATTTTTGGCCGTGATGAACTTAAATTGAAGCTTAATAAGAATATATCTCATTGGAAAAAAAGAGAAACTAATGACTCTCAGCTTGATAATTTTACAAATCAATTCTGACCGCATAACAAACAAATGGAAACCTTTAAAGAACTGTTGTCATTCCTAAGAATAAGAAAAAAATTATGGCTATTGCCAATTATTATTGTAATGCTCATTTTGGGCGGATTACTAATACTTGCTCAAGGCTCAGTTGCAGCCCCATTTATTTACACCTTGTTCTAATAAATATATGTATATATTAGGTGTATCGGCATATTATCATGACAGTGCTGCTTGTCTTCTAAAAGATGGGGTAATTATTGCTGCAGCCCAAGAGGAGCGCTTTACCCGCAAGAAGCATGATGAAAGTTTTCCAATAAATGCCATTAAATTCTGCTTGAAGGAAGCAAAAATATCTTCAGCTGAATTATCTCATATTGTGTTTTATGAGAAACCATTTATTAAGTTCGAACGTTTGCTTGAAACTTATTTGGCTTTTGCACCAAAGGGCTTTAAAAGCTTTGCTGCGGCCATGCCTGTTTGGGTCACAGAAAAGTTATTTCAAAAATCATCAATCACTAGAGAACTGTCAAAAATATTCGACAAATCAGTTAATTGGCGAGATCGCCTCTTATTCTCTGAACATCATTTATCTCATGCTGCAAGTGCTTTTTATCCCTCACCTTTTGAAAATGCTGCAATCTTAACGCTTGATGGTGTTGGTGAATGGACTACAACATCGCTTGCAATTGGAAAAGGAAAAACAATTAGGGTACTGGATGAAATACACTTCCCCCATTCTCTTGGACTTCTTTATTCGGCTTTTACCTACTACACTGGATTCAAGGTTAATTCAGGAGAATACAAGGTGATGGGCTTAGCGCCCTATGGAGAGCCAAAGTACTCAGAGTTAATTACAGAAAAGCTTGTTCATATTGCTAAAGATGGAAGTTTTCAATTAGATATGAGCTACTTTGACTATGCTACCGGTTTAACTATGACAAACCAAAAGTTTAATGCGTTATTTGGTGGTCCACCCGCTCTCCAGAGTCTAAATTAACGCAACGAGAAATGGACTTAGCATCGTCTATTCAGAAGGTAACAGAAGATATAGTTATCAAAATAGCAACAAACATCTCCAAGACAACTGGAGAGCATAACCTTTGTCTAGCTGGAGGTGTAGCTCTTAATTGCGTAGTTAATGGAATTTTAGATCGTAAAAATATCTTTAAAAAAATCTGGATTCAACCTGCATCTGGTGATGCAGGTGGCGCACTGGGTGCCGCTTTTTCAGCCTGGCATTTGCACCTTAATAAAGAACGAAAGATAATTAAAAATCGAGATGCGATGAATGGCTCGTATCTTGGTCCTGAATTTAGTGATCTTGAAATTGAAGCTGAATTAAATTCTTGTGGTGCTAAATTTTCTAGAGTAGATGATGAGGTTTTGGAAGATACAATAGCTTCTGCATTAGAAAACCAAAAAGCTATTGGCTGGATGCAAGGGCGAATGGAATTTGGACCACGAGCCTTAGGTAATCGCAGCATTATTGCCGATCCCCGATCTCCAATTATGCAAAAACAACTTAATTTAAAAGTTAAGTATCGTGAAAGTTTTCGTCCATTTGCTCCGAGTATTTTAAAAGAGCATGTGAATCACTGGTTTGATTCCATAGATGATAGCCCCTATATGCTTAAAGTAGCATATCTAAATAAGAATAAACGTCTATCTTTAACGCTTAATGAAGAAAAATTATTTGGAATTGATAAGCTTAATTTAAAGCGCTCAAAAGTACCAGCTACTACTCATGTTGATTACTCTGCTAGAATTCAAACTGTTGATTTTCATATTAATCCAAAATACCATTCAGTTATATCAAAATTTTATGAAAAAACTCAATGCCCAATTGTTGTCAATACATCATTTAATGTCAGAGGTGAACCTATTGTCTGTTCGCCGACCGATGCTTTTAAGTGCTTCATGGGGACTGAATTAGACATTCTTGCTATTGGAAATTACATACTTTTAAAAGAACAGCAGAAAGAATCTCTTAAAGAAAATTATGAGAATAGCTATGAGCTGGATTAAAACGTTTATTCAAATTATTGTTATCTCCCTATTAACAGTAATCTTAATAGATAGCATCGCTTTTTTTAGCTTTAAAAGTAAAATTCAGTCCATAATTCCGTCATATGGAACAAGTATTACTAACTTTGACAGAGGATACCCAAGATATCACTTTATGAGAGATAATGAGATTGGATTTGACATTCGCCCCAACTTCAAAACTTCAACATCTACAAAACCTCGTGAATATAAAAAATATTCTGTATGGGGTAACTCCTATGGCTGTTTTGACAATGAATGGAAAAATGAGGATACTCGGGGTGGGGTCTATTTAGCAGGTGATAGTTTTACTTGGGGTTATGTTTCTTATGAAAGAAAATTTGGAACATTGTTAAAACAGTTAATCTCTAGACCAGTATATTCGTGTGGGGTCACACATACAGGACAAAAGCATCAATTCGAAAAGTTTAAACGTCTATTTGAGGATGGTATAAATCCAAGTTTACTAATAGTAAATATCGTATCCAATGATTTGAATAATGACTTTTTTTTTCCACATACAACTATTGTTGATGGATATATGGTTGAAACAGTTGAACAGTGTGGCGAAATGGAGACTGATAGCCATTCTGTTAGGAAGGACACATACGATGATGCAAAAATTAATGTCAAAAATGCTCTGAATAAACCTAAGTCCTTTAGATCCCTTCTAAGTGAATACTCGTTAACAGCTCATATACTTGCAATTAATTCAAGAAAACTCAGATCTCAGTTAAATTTTAAAGTAATCAACCAAAAAAATAAATGTAGGAAATCGATTTCAGGTGATAAACCTAAAAATCTAGGAATTGAATATTCTAATAGTAAGTTGTCACAAGTCAACCGAGATGTTATTGTTGACTGGATAAATCATGCTTCTGAAAACAATTATAAAATAATATTCTCATTCATTCCTGATAAGTATTCAAATTCTGTTAATTATCCATTTATAGAGAAATTCATTAAGTCAAATGGTGGTTTAGTGATTAGCTTTAAAGAACACATTAGCTCTAATAATATTGATAGACAGAGTCTTTACTATAAAAATAACGGGCATTTCAATGAAAAAGGAAATAATGAATATGCACATTTTCTTGAGATGTCAATTACTGAATTGAGTGAATTCTAGTTAAGATTAATACCTCATTAAGAGTATGTTTTTTTAGAACAGATTTTTATTCTACTGAGATTTTGAATAAATATCTATAATTAGAATACATACAGATAATTTATTTCTCATCGCTTTATGATAGTGCGTTTAGTTATAATATAATTTTTATAAATTAGGGGAAACTTAATTGATTAATAAGTGTCTTTTTCCTGCTGCAGGATATGGAACTCGCTTTTTACCAGCTACTAAAGCAGTTCCGAAAGAAATGCTCCCTATACTAACTAAACCACTATTGCAGTATGGAGTAGAGGAGGCGCTATCAGCTAATATTTTCAATATGTCTATTGTAACAGGACGAGGCAAAAGAGCTATTGAAGATCATTTTGACAATTCATTTGAACTTGAAATGCAATTAAAGGGCAGTTCAAAAGAGATCTATCTCGATGAAATTATTAAAATACTTAAGGCATCAACCTTTACTTATGTTCGTCAGAAAGAAATGCTTGGCTTAGGTCATGCAATTCTAACTGGTGAGCCGCTTATCGGACAAGAGCCTTTTGCTGTAATTCTGGCAGATGATCTTTGTGATTCTGATGGAGATAGTGTTATTGCACAAATGATGAAACTATTCCATCAATATAGGTGCTCTATCGTAGCAATTTGTGAAATCCCATTAGACCAATCAAATAAATATGGAATCATCAGCGGCAATCCTATTGGGGATTCAAACGATACTTTTTTAGTTTCAGACATGATTGAAAAACCTGAAAAAGAAGATGCTCCAAGTAATATGGCAATAATCGGTCGATATATTTTAACTCCTGATATTTTTAATATTCTAAAGAGTATCAAGCCTGGCAAGAGTGGTGAAATTCAGATTACTGATGCTCTAAAAATTCAAGCAAAGCAGGATAAAGTTATCGCGTATAAGTTTAAGGGAAGGCGTTTTGATTGTGGTAGCGTTAAAGGTTACCTAGCGGCGACCAATTATTTTGCTAATAAGCTTAGTATTAACAGCTAGTATAGTTATTTAACGATTTTATATTTTTTTCTTTTCTCTTTATATTCTAAGTTATCAATGTCATTGTGTATTGGCTTATATTCTGGTACAAGTTGTTGGAGTAACTCATAAAGTTTTTCCGTATCGGAATTGAATGCAGCATTTTTGATTTTTGTTAAGACTGGCTCTAGTTTATCCCAACTTATCATTCCTTCTTCGGCACGCATAATCAATTTATTTTCAGTAAAAGTAAAATTACCGTCAACCAAAAGCTCTTCATAAAGCTTTTCACCAGGCCTTAATCCACTATATTGAATTTCTATATCGCCATCAGGATTATTTTCATCAAGTAAGCTCAAACCGCTTAATTTAATCATTTTTGCCGCTAAATCATAAATTAGAACAGGTTCCCCCATATCCAACACAAATACCTCTCCACCCTCAGCCATCGCGCCTGCCTGGATAACTAATTCTACTGCCTCTGGTATAGTCATAAAATAACGCATTACTTCGGAATGGGTAACTGTTACAGGTCCGCCATCTTTAATCTGCTTTTTAAACAAGGGTATTACCGAACCACTTGAATCTAGCACATTACCAAAACGCACCATAGTAAAGCAAGTATTATTAGATTGTTTGGCAAATGCTTGTAAAACTAGTTCAGCAACGCGCTTGCTCGCCCCCATAATGCTGGTTGGCCTCACTGCCTTGTCTGTTGAAATCAAAACGAAAGTCTCAACATTTGCAGCAATTGCCGCTTCTGCAATTCTCGTTGTGCCTATCGCATTATTGAGTATTCCTTGTGATTTATTGTATTCAACTAGTGGCACATGTTTATAGGCAGCAGCATGGTATATTGTTTGTACGTCATAATGTCTAATAATATTACTTACTCTATGTTTGTCTGTAACAGAACCAATAACTGGGAAAATTTCTACACTAGGTTCAGCAATATTCAATAGCTCTTGATTTATTAAATAAAGAGAGGACTCACTGATATCATAAAGAATTAATTTTTTAGGCTTCAAATATACTATCTGCCGACAAAGCTCTGAGCCTATTGAACCGCCAGCGCCACTCACCAAAACTACCTTATTAGTAATATTTGTTTTGAGAAGTTTGGTATTTGGTTCGACTAACTCTCTACCCAATAAATCTGTTATATCAATTTCCAATAAATCATTAATTTTCACTTTGCCTTGTGCTAGCTCCGATACACTAGGCAGTGAGCGTACTACTACTGGAAAAGGCTCTAAAAAGTTAATAATTTCATTACGACGGATACGTGTTAACGATGGCATAGCTAGCAACACTTCTTTAATGTTTTTTTTCTTAATTAAATCTGTTAAATCATCTTGATAATACACTACTAGGCCATTAATAATATGATGATAGTTCTCACTAGAATCATCGATAAAGGCAACTGGTGTATATTCCTTAGATTCTCTCAAGGCAGTAGACAACTGTCTACCCGCTGAGCCAGCACCGTATATCACTACATTGCTCTTTTGTAATAAACCATTACTTGTATGTACTTGTGATACAAACCAGCGGGCAAGCAGGCGCGAGCCACTAACCACCATTATCACTAGTAACCAATTAATCAGAATCACAGAACGTGGAATACCTTCCACGGCAACCATAAAACTGGCCAAACCCCATAAAATCGCATACAAAGTAGTGGCTTGATTAATATGCCAAAGCGCTTTAAAGCCTACATAACGAATCACCTCACGATAGAGCCCAAAGCGAACAAAAATCGGCAATGCCAATAGCGGTGCAGCAATAATTAACAGCAATAACTTGTCATCTCCAGTTGGGTAATAGAAATAACCCAAGCGAATGGAAAATGCAGCAAAAATAGAGCTGATAATAGCAACAACATCAAACAATAACATTAATGCTTGCTTGATTTTTCTAGAAAGATTAAGCAGAGTTTGAATCATGCATTACATTATAGTTCACAATTGCCTACTGACACAAACCATATAATACCAGTGACTTGTAAATAGTCTAACTACTAATGCGAGATATTATCTCGCCTTATAACCATATTTTAAAAAGCCTCCAAAAAAAAGCTGGTCTAAATCAAATTGGAGAACTATCAAGCCATTCATTTAGAGTTGGTGCTGCACTTTACTTACTAGACAAAAATATCCCACTAGAGAAAATTATGCTTAGAGGTGGCTGGAAATTAGAAACCAGTGCAATGAGATATCTTCAAAGCTGGAATGATAGCAACTGGTTGATTATTAATTAAATATAGAAAAACCAATTTAACATTATCTTTGTTAGTGGCTCACACTATCATGCTTCACAACCTTTAAGAAAGTCGCCCACAATATTTTCATATCAAACCAGAAGGATTGATGATTTAAATACTCCACATCGAATGCCACTTTATCAGGAATTGACAATTCATCTCGTCCATTCACTTGTGCCCAGCCTGTGATACCAGGTAATAACTTATCCACACCTTCTTCAGAACGTAAAGCAATTAAATCTTCTTGGTTAAAGAGTGCAGGTCTCGGCCCTATAAAGCTCATATCACCCTTTAAAACTGAAAACAATTGTGGAAGTTCATCTAAGCTATAACGTCGCAAAAAACCACCAATAGGAGATAAATACGCATCTGGATTATCTAATAGGTGAGTTGCTACAGCAGGAGTGTCTGTTAACATTGATCTAAACTTTGGCATCTTGAAAATAATATTATTTCTACCAACTCTATCCGACCAATGTATTGCAGGACCTTTTGACGAGAACTTTATAGATATACAAATAACAATAAATAATAATGCTAAGATAAAAATTATCATCAAACTTATTACAATATTAAAAGCTCTTTTAATCATTTTATATTTTTTATAATTTTTTTATATTTATCAAGAACAATATTTTCATCAAACTCTTTTTCCATCTTCTCTCTTCCTCTAAGTCCCATCAAAATTCTCTCATCATGTGTCATTTTAATTACCTTCTTAAGTTTATCAGTTAAATCATCAACACTTCTGGGGGTACAAATAAAACCATTTACGCCATCATCAACTGCATCACGACAACCTACATTGTTAGTTGTAATGACGATCTTACCCATAGCTCCAGCCTCTAATAGAGTGCGTGGAACACCTTCTGAATAATATGAAGGTAAAACAATGCAGTCCGCATAAGTAATATATTTTTTTATATTGCTAGTTGACCCTAAATAATCAACATAACCACTTCTAACCCACAAATCTATAGTGGTTTGAGTAATTGAAGAAGGATTGTTGGCCGCAGAAGGCCCGAGTAAGAAAAACTCAGCATTTGGATAGATTTTTTTGATTTTTTTTGCGGCTTCTACATACTCTAAAACTCCTTTTTCATATAACATTCGAGCAATAAGAAAGAATTTTATAGTTGTATTTTCTTCATATTTACTAATAGAAAAAAAACTTAGATCTACACCTGATCCTGGTAAACGGTCTGTAATCTTAGCAGGAACAATACCTTTTGAAAGAAAAGTACTCCTATCACTCTCATTTTGAAAAAATATTGTAGTTGCTTTTTTTTGAGAAAATTTATACAAAACCTTCATAACTTTAGACAAAAAACCCTTATCAAGTGTTACGACCCCCAAACCTGAAATATTACTAATAAAAGGAATTTGTTGAAAACTACATGCGATTGAACTATAAATACACATCTTTGGAGTGAAGTGTAGGACAACTAAAGGCTTTATTTTCTTATACAATTGTTGCAACTGAAAAATAGTTTTAAGATCTTTGAATGGGTTAGTTCCACTAGGATCAATATCAATATTTTTACAATTACATCCCAATGATGAAAGTTTTTTTAAGTATTCATCATGAGAAGAAACTGTAAAAACTTTATAACCCTCCTCTATTAAAGATAGTATCAGATTTCTTCTAAAATTATAGATTCCCCATGAAGAATTAGCTGCAATAATTATGTTGCCTTTATTGATATTCATTAACTTAATAATATAGATATTTAAATAAAGTTGAAAATATAAGATATTCTATAAAAAAATAGACATCATGATTTAAAAATATAGCTTTGTCTATAAAAAATTTTAGGATTAAAATATTTTTTATTTATTAAGAAATACAAAATATCCAGTTGGGCAATCATAAGCTTTATTTGGTTTGGAGCCAATCATAGCAAATAAATGATTAAAAATTCTTAATGAAGCGGCCACCTTACTTCTAGTGGAAATGATATCCGATACAACATGTAAACTATTTCCAAGTGCATTAATTTCTATTAATTTAAATTGACTAAACAATTTGATTAGGCCATTATATGTAAAACGTGTAAAGTCATTTGGATCTGCATGTATTCTAAACATATATGGAATACTTATATAAGCTGAGCCATTGTTCCTTAAAACCCTATATACTTCACTTGAAGCCTTGTAAGGGTCCTCTAAATGCTCAAAAACTTCGAATGCAATGACGCTGTCAAATGAACCATCCAAAAATGGCAAGGAATGAGCATCAGCCACTTGATCAATATGTATCAGTTCATCAATATCTGTGCAAATTACAAGTTCGGCATTTTTAAACAAAGATTTATATTCGCCAAATCCAGCCCCAACCACAAGAACTTTTCCAGAAACTTTTGGCGCCACTTCATTAATCATTTTTTGAAGTATAAGTTTATGGGCTGTAGGAAATAATTTACGATACCAAACTTGAGTATTTTTTGACATTAAATATAGTTAAAATCTGAAAAATTATTATTATTTTAATAGATGATTTCTTCGTTTTTTAACCTCTTTTGATCCACATCGACCATTAGAGCTATCATCGATTCAAGTGAAGTTTTAGCTTTCCACCCCATTACTATTTCAGCTTTAGATGGATCACCAAGCAATGTTTCAACTTCTGCAGGGCGAAAAAAAGATTCATCGATAATAACATAATCTTCATAGTTAAGACCTACATAATCAAAAGCTATTTTGACCATTTCTCTAACCGTTGTTGTTTGTCCAGTGGCAATTACATAATCATCAGCTGAATCTTGTTGAAGCATCAACCACATAGCTTCTACATAATCACCAGCATAGCCCCAGTCACGTTTTGCATCAATATTACCTAGTCTTAACTCAGAGTCTAAGCCAGCTTTAATTCGTGCAACTCCTGAAGTCACTTTTCTAGTAACAAACTCTATACCGCGAAGAGGGGACTCATGATTGAATAAAATTCCACTGCTAGCGTGCATTCCAAAACTTTCTCGGTAATTTATTGTCATCCAATGTGCAAATACCTTAGATACGCCATATGGACTCCTAGGATGGAAAGGTGTTTTTTCACACTGATGCGCAGCCTGAACAAGACCAAACATTTCACTCGTAGATGCTTGGTAAAATCTAATTTCCGGATTTACCAGCCTTATTGCTTCAAGAATATTGACAGTCCCTACAGCAGTAACTTGAGAAGTTAATATTGGCTGATTCCATGACATTGCCACAAAACTTTGAGCAGCAAGATTATAAACTTCAGAGGCTTTTGAAGTTTCAAGTGCTCTAATTAGTGACGACACATCTATCATGTCGCCATCAATTAATATAACATCGTCTATAACTCCTAGTTCTCTTAATCGCCATAAGGTATCTGAACCTCTTCTTGCGACCATAGCATAAATAGTGTAATTTTTTTTGAGCAAAAATTTACAAAGATAGGCACCATCCTGACCAGTTGCACCAGTTATTAAAGCAATTTTTTTCATGAATCTATATTTATTTTTTTTAAAATGTATTTATTTTTTCACCTAATAAACACACTAATTTATTAACTGAACTTGATCTTTTAATAAAGCAACCTAAGAAAAATTCAATATTTAAATAAAGGATCATAATGAAACATTATATATTGATATTAAAAAACATTACTCATTTAACCAATAATTAAATGTATCAAATAAGCTTTTGTCAAATGAGATAGTTGGCGTCCATCCAGTTTTCTTATTAACTTTATCAAAACTACCTATTACTCTTGGCTGATCAATACTTCTGTACAATTCTGATGATACTTCTATGTCAAAATCAATATCAGAAAAGTCTTTGAGTTTAATTAAAACATCCTTCAGAAAAACTTCAGTACCGGAACAAATATTATAAACTTCACCATTATCTCCTTTGTTTAATAATAAATGATAAGCCATAACTACATCTCGAACATCAACAAAATCTCTACTGACATTGAGATTACCAACCTTTAAAAAAGGTTTAATTAAACCTTTTTTCATCATTGCGACTTCTCTACAAAATCGTGCAATTACAAAATTTTTATTTTGACGCGGACCAATATGATTGAATGGCCTTGCAACAACAATATTCATTTCAGTAGAAGACAAACTTAACGATCTACAATGAAGCTCGGCCGCTATCTTACTAACTGCATAAGGCGAATTAGGTTGAAAAATAGAAGTTTCCTTAATTGGAAATTCATTTTCAGAAATTGTTCCAAATACATCAGATGAACTCACAAACAAAAAAGTACCTTTGAAGTTTGATTTTAATAGTGCATCTAGTATATTCACCGTTCCATAAAAATTAATTTCATAGGTTTCCCTAGGACTTTCTATAGACCTTGGAACAAATGTTTGTGCTGCAAGATGAATAACATAATCAACAGAATTTTTTTTGAAAAATAAAGAAACATTGTCCTTAGATCTAATATCCATCGCGGATGGAAACTCAATAACCTCCATTTTCTGGCTATTAAGATACTCTTTAAGATACTGACCTACAAATCCATTAGAGCCTGATATTAAAACTTTTTTAGTGTGCAAAGCCATGGTAATGTTGGAAATAAAATTTAAAAAAATGAAAACTAAATGAATGTTGATTCATGACTTCATATTTATTAATTTAAATAGCTCTTTAAAAATATTATCTTCAGAATACATACTATCATAGAGTGATAAAGATCTTTTATTGTTATTTTTATAATTATTTCTATTTAATTTTTCTAGTGAAGTCGCTAGACCATTAATATCATCTACCTCAAAGAACTCATCAATATAATCTGACATTTCAATAAAAGCAGGAATATTCGATGCTAGAATGTATTTATTTAATGCAGCATATTCAAGAATTGGTATTCCAAAACCTTCATATGAAGATGTAAAAACACAATATCTTGAAGTAGAAATTAAAGCAAACAATTCAGAGTCATTTTTGACATCCAGGAATATATCTACCTTAATTTCATCTTTGCGTTCGTTGATTAGATCTTTAACAACTTTTAATTCACCAAGTTCTTGTCCTATAAGGCAAGTTTTTGAGCCAGAAGGAAGAGCATTAATGAGTAGTTCATGATTCTTGTGCTTTGCAAAACCAGAAAGGTATAAAAAATCGTAGACCCTCTCACTTTCCTTGAATGAACTTGCTAAATTGAGTCTAGAGTCAGAAATTCCATTTGGGATAACATGGATTTTATTTAATGGAAAATTACATTGTTTATGAACATCTTTTTTTACAAAATTCGCACCAACAATAATATTTGAGGAAAGTTTAATAAATAATAAATAAATATACTTTCGAAATAACCCACCTCTTGATTGTTTTTTCTCAAATGCTTTTAAATCATGGAGTTGCAAAAAAAAATTATTTGACCAAGTTGGTGCAAAGATAACTTCTGAGATAATTTTTACATTTTGTCTCTTGAGAAGTTTTAAGATAACTAGAAAAAAAACAAATCGACACAAACCAATTCTATACATAAGTTTTTGAAAAGGGGTGAGTATTTTTAGTAATTTATCAAGATGAAAAATTTCGCAATCAACATTATTTTTTCGAAGAATCCTTTGTAGTAACTCAATTCTTCTATTTGCACCATTCTGAATTCCAAACCTATATGGATAAAAAAATATAATCACTTTTTTGAATCCTTCTTTACATCTATGATTTTGATTTCTGATTTATTCATAAGTAGCTTTCTAACTAATAAGATAATTAGAAATGATAATACATAAAAAAATGTCAACTTGTCATTTCTAATAATTGATATTGCCTTTCCAGCACCTGTTGATGAGTATAAAAGCCTTTTTAATTTCATTAATATTGAACCTCCAAAAGTGGCGCCGCCAGGATGGATAATTAATAGTTTTTTATTTAATATAATTTTATATCCAATTTTTTTTAATCTGTCTGATAAAACAAGATCCTCTCCATACATAAAAATATTTTTTGGAAAACCTCCTGAATCAGTAAAGCATTTATACTTGACAAGACAGAAACTTGCGTCTATAAATTCAATGACTTGAATTGAATCATTATTTGCATTTAATTTATCATTTACAAGAGATCTCTTGTAACTTGAAAAACTCATTTTAATTTCTTCAAAAACCCCAATGTCGCTTCTAAAAACTGAAGTTTTAAATGAACTATTCGAACCAATTGATATCGGCACAACTGCCCCATAATCTTTATTTGATAAAGATAAAATCATTTTTTCAACATCCTCAATTTTAAAAATAACATCTGGATTAATAAAGAAAAGAAACTCTGGATTCTGTTTTAATTGAGATACTGCAAGATTAATTGCGTTTCCAAAGCCAATATTTTGTTTGGTTTTGACAACATTTTCATTTTTAATTCTTGAGTAGTCATTCGAGCAATCAACAATGTAAATAGAGCTTGAAACATTAATTAATTTAGATATTATCTGATGAATGTACTCAGAGGATTTGAAATTAACAATTATGTATGAAACTTTGTATTTTGATAAATCAGTCATATTTCTAGTTTAAGTAAAGTAGCTCTTATTTTTTGATAAGAGAGTTATTAATGAAAAAGATATGAAAGCAAATGGCTCATAAAATTGACTGAAAACCATAAAAAAATATAAACAAGAAAATACTGACAACAAAGGAATTAATCCAAAAAACTTATAATTCTTTAATACTAAAAGCAATATGCTCGAAAAATAAACTAATACTAGGAATAAACCAATCCAGCCAAGATCTGATGCTAGATCAAGATACCAATTATTATAAGAGCCGCCTATTCCTGATTCTAATGTAGTCCACCCTAAGCCATTTCCAAAAAAACCCGAATTTGTTGCGTTTTCTAGCCCAATCTCCATCCGCTCAAGACGGATGTTTCCAGAGCGAGATGAAGTTGGATTTATCATCTTTAATAGCATTTTAGATTTAGATAGAAAATAAAGACAAAACCCAACAAAAATTGAAATTAATAAATAAGGGCGCTTCTTCAATCTTAAACTAACCAGGAACTTAAGAAAACTTGGAAGTCCAATAATTAGAGAAACTGTTATTAGAGACGATAAAAGCGCAAACAATGCGGATGAAGAAAAAGTTGCTATAAAAGCCATTGAAAAAAATAATGTATAAAGATAAAAAGAATAATTCAAGATTTTTTTTGATCGCCACCAAAGCCCTAAAAACCCAAGTGACATAAGGTAGAAAGAAAAAACAGATGGCTCCTCATTAAGGGCATATGCTCTAAAGAAATAAAAATCAGATGAAGTAAAAGTTGACACCGCATTACCCCGATCAAATAAATGAAAGATTGAAGCAGGTGAAGGCATATCAAAGTGCAATAAAGTAATATCAATAATTGAATATATTGATATAAATAAAACAGCTTTTGAATTTGCCTCTAATGCAAATCTTATAAGTATGGGTTTATTCAAAAAACCCATAATAATAAAAATGCTCACAAAAATAACGACAAAATAAGCAAAAAAATAATTTAGTGATTTTTCATTATTGAAATAAATTGCATTCCAAAAACATAGTAATAAGAATATAAATATTGAGACAATACCGTAATCTATCTTAATTTTTATCTTCTGATTAATTAAAATATTTATTGCCAAGAATAAGGACATTGGAATTGCAATCATTAACCAAGGCCTTAAGTATGCTATTCCACCTAATTTGATTGCTGTTGCCGGTAGACAAAGAAAAAACAACCAAATAAGTGTTTTATTTAAGATATCAAAGCTCATAAATGTATTATTTTTTCTAATTTTGGCTGCTCAAGAACATGTTTAAAAAAAACAGAAGCTATTTCATTAAATTTAAATTTTGCTTGATTTGGTGATAATTTTGCCCAATATTCAACATTTTTCTCTAATTCTTCAATTTGAACTAGAATTTGAGCATCTCTTAATAAAGATATAAACTTAATAGCATTTTTACTTTGAGGTTTGTAATTATTCTTATCAATTATCAGGAACGGTCTTTTGGTTAAGATTCTTTGATATAGTAAAGAGTGAGAAAGATTGTCATAAATAACTAATTGGGCTTTTTCATGTTGACGATACCCAATACCATATTGAACATTGCTATTATTAAATTTTTGACCATTGGGATGTGCTGCAATAACACATAATTTATTGAAATTTTTAAATATATTTTCGGATATATCCAGATACTTCTTAATACCTTTTGCGTCAACCTTGTCTGATAAAGCTAGTACAACCTTAGAGCTTAATTTTGGAAAGAATTTATCTCTATACCTTGTTGGATAGACGTTGTTTTCTCCAGTACCCCAAAAATACATACAGTCTGCTCCACTTTCTTCAATTATGAATGCTAAGTGTTCACTATTAAATCCTGGTCCTCCCCCATGCTGAACATAAATTAATTCACTGTTATGCTTTTTAATCAAAAACGATAATAATGGATCCTCCATAACACCATAAATACTTGTAGCAACTTTATCAACTTTAATTGAATCTAATAATTTATGGCTAGAGAACTTACTATATTGCTCCAGATGACTTGTAGGAAATAAATGAGTCAGATATTCAACTAAGTTCAAATCAATTTCATTTTCAATCAACTTGCTTTGGAAGATTTGTCTTAGTTCTTCATTTTTCTCAATTGTCTCTTTAAAGTACATATCTGATAAGTTTGGGATAACAAAACTTCCATATCTTAAATGGGCACAATAGTGAATTATTTCATTTGCATTTTTTAACTTATAATTAAGTAATAATTTATGCTTAAGCTTGATTAACAATCCTCTAAATTCTATCAATATTTGTCTTACATTTTGACTGAATTGTTGATTACTATTTTTATTTTTTTTTCTTCTTAAAATCTCATCATTCCAAATATCCATCATTCGAAATAACGTACGATTTTTATAATTTACAATTTTTACAGATGTTTGGTGATTTGAATCAGGCATGTTTTGAAAAACTGCCAACAAAAAAAGCTTTTCTTCATTGCCGACAAATACTCGCTCTTTTTCTTCAAGACCTAGAGTAGATGCTACAGATTTTGCTAACTTTACTGAAAGCGATTCAAGCTCATTATAACTAAGAGTCATTTATTTAAAGTAATAAAGTAAAAAATTGAGATATTATAATGCTTAGCGCTTAATTAATAGCACTTATAAAATATTATTAGTCTAAAACTATTGATTATCTATTAGGCATAAACCTAACTCTGAAATAACACTTTCTAGAGATGATCTTGAAGGAATATAGCCTAATTTTCTTGCTGCTTTATTAGTTGAATAATAAAATGTCTTTGAGCCAGTAGCATTGATTAAACTATCACTTTTCTCAATTTCATACTTTAGTCCAAAATTAGATTTTAGTTGAGACAATAAGTCAAATTTCGAAATAGGAGATTTAGTGTAACAATCTAATGCGGTGTTAATTGATTTAAAATCAATTATTGCTTGAATTAAATTATAAAAATCAAGTGGTGAAATAAAATCCCTATAAATATTATCTTTTGACGTCTTAAAAACTTTTTTATTTTTTATTGCACGGACTATATCAGTAATTAAAAATCGAGAACTTAGATCCTGTGTATGACTGAAATAGTTGAACACCCTAACGTCGATAATAGAAAAATCAAACATAAGGCGATGTTTGGCTTCTGCATACATCTTAGCAATAGTATAGGAGTCAGTAATCTTAAGATTATTAATATCAATAATGGCAGCAGTATTCTCAGTGATTGGCTCTTGATAATTACCCCCATAAACCGCCCCACTACTTAAAAAAATATACTTTGTATGTTTATTATTTTTTAAATATTCGAGTGCCATATTATCATAATGCTCGGTTATCTTGATGATATCACTACCCATCTTTTGAGTTCTTGCTGGATCACCCGCCCCAACAAAATTAATTACAACATCAAAATCCCTATGAAAATTAAATTCTGTATAAGGTTCAATTAGATATTGGAGGCCTAATTTTTTGTTTTGAGCCCAACTAAATAATAATTCAGGATTGCGGCAAAAGAGCGAAAAACTATCTTTAGTATTTATAGGAAAAGAAAAGATTAAATCTTTTGCTATTTGGCTAGTCGCCCCTATAATTGCAATTTTCACGTTTGTATCATTTCATTTATTGCTTTAACTATAAATTTTTCAGAAATGCCTACAGAATCTCTTAAAAATTTTTGCGAGCCAACAATGGAAATAAATTCATCTTCTATCCCTAACATTTTCATTTTAGATGGAAAATAACCTATTGATAAACATTCCTCTAGTATGGCAGATCCCAAACCTCCAGTAATACTTCCTTCTTCTAAAGAAATAATTCCTTTATAGTTGATTACAGCGTCGTAGATTAATGAACTATCAATTGGTTTAATCGAATGCATGCTAACAACCCTGCAACCAATATTCTCTTTCTCTAAAACAGTAGCTGCAGACAAAGCTTCTTCAACTATACCTCCACAAGCAAAAATAATATAGTCTGAACCTTCATTTAATATGTTTCCCTTTCCTATCTCAAATTTATGTTCAAGTTCATTATTAATTTCAACTTTACTTTTATCAAGACGCAAGTACCCGACACCATTATTATTTGATAAATCAATAGTCGCATAATAGGCTTCATGTGAAGTTGATGGAGAGATTACTGTAACTCCTGGTAAAGCCCGCATTATCGCAATATCTTCTGTTGCATGATGTGACATTCCAAGAACACCATAACTAAAACCAGCCCCCATACAAATTATATTAATATTTAAATTATGGTAGGAAGCATCATTTCTGATTTGCTCCAGACATCGCAGAGTAGGAAAATTTCCTATTGAATATACGTAAACTATTTTTCCCTCTAATGCCAAACCCGAAGCAATGCCTATCATATTCTGCTCCGCTATACCAACATTTATAAATTGATTTGGAAATTTTTTAGCAAAATCTTCAACCATATTAAAGCCCAAATCTGCTGTAATAAGCATAATGTGTTTATTATTACTGGCAAGCTCATAAAGAGCTTTCATCATTGAATCTCTCATCTTAGGTTGCTTCTAACTCATTAATTGCTTGAATAAATTGCTCATCACGAGGAGTTTTATAATGCCACTCAATATTATTTTCCATAAATGAAACCCCTTTACCTTTGACTGTTTTAGCAATGAGGCATAATGGCTTTGCTGAGCATATATTTAATGCCGACTCAAGTGCCTGATGATTGTGCCCATCCAATTCTTCAACATGCCAACCAAAAGACCTAATTTTTTCAGCCAAAGGCTCTAATGCCAGAGTATTTTCAGTAGTATCAATACTTTGCATATTATTTCTATCAATTATTACACACAAATTATTTAGCTTACTATGAGCAGCAAACATAAGTGCCTCCCAATTCGAGCCTTCATCTAGCTCACCATCACCCAAAATAGTAAATACTTTGTAATTAATATTATCTAATTTAGCCCTCAATGCCATTCCAGAAGCTACAGAAAGTCCATGACCTAATGATCCTGTTGAAAACTCCATGCCAAGAATGCCAATAGATGAAACATGTCCACTATATTTAGATCCATCCTTGCCATAATCTAATAATTCTGAATTATCAAAAAAACCTACTTCAGCCAATACAGCATAAACTGCAGCTCCAGCATGCCCTTTGCTTAAAATAAACCTATCACGAGTTTCTAATTTTGGATTCATAACATCATAATGCATAACTTCTCCATATAGAACAGCTAGTATGTCAACAATGGAAAGAATTGGACCTATATGAGAAGCACCAGCATTATTTACCATTCTTAAGGTATTTATGCGAATTTTTTTTGCTAAATCTAGTGTGTTCATACCTAAAAACCAATTCCAAAAAATTCTTCAATTTTTTCCGCTATAAAATTAAGTTCTTCAATGCCTAGACCTGGATAAATTCCCAGCCAAAATGTTTGTTTCATGGTAATATCAGTATTTATTAAATCTCCACTTATTCGGTAATTTACATCAGTAAATGATGGCTGTTTCACTAAATTTCCAGCAAAGAGTAATCGAGTACCTACCTTATTTTGATCCAAATAATCAATTAAATCTTTGCGTCGAAAAATGGAAGATTTTTTAATTGTAATTGGAAAGCCAAACCATGAAGGATTTGATTCCTCAGTAGACTCAGTAAACTCTACAAACTCTGTTAATGTTGATAAACGTTTCAACAAATAATTGAAATTGAAATTTCTTTTTTCAATAAAGCTTGGTAAGCGCTTCAATTGAGCAAGCCCACATGCAGCCTGCATGTCACTAATTTTTAGATTATAACCTAGATGGGAATAAGTATATTTATGATCATATCCATGAGGCAAGTCACCCAGCTGTTGATTAAAACGTATACCACATGTATTTTCACATCCAGGATCACAATAGCAATCCCTCCCCCAATCTCTAAAAGACTCTGCAATAGAAATTAGTTTAGAATTATTTGTAAAAACAGCTCCCCCTTCACCCATAGTAATATGATGAGCTGGATAAAAACTACATGTTGCAATGTCACCAAATGTTCCAACATGTTTATCTAAATAAGTTGCACCTAGGGCATCACAACAATCTTCTACCAACCAAAGATTATGTTTATCACATAATTCTCTTATTTTATTAAGATTAAATGGATTTCCCAAAGTATGAGCAAGCATTATTGCTTTCGTTTTTGATGTTATTGCGGCCTCAATGAGATTGGCATTTATATTGTGTGTTTTTAAATCGACATCTACAAAAACTGGAACAGCGCCGAACTGCACAATTGGGTTAACAGTTGTTGGAAAGCCAGCAGCAACACCAATTACCTCATCACCTTTTTTTATTGCTTGTTTACCTAACTTAGGAGAAGTAAGTGCTGAAAATGCAACTAAATTTGCAGATGAGCCAGAATTAACAGTAATTAAATGTTTTATTCCAATAAAGTCTGCTAAATCTTTTTCAAATTTTCTATTAAATCGACCAGTTGTTAACCATCCATCTAGTGATGCATCCACCATGTACTGCAGTTCAGATGTACCTATTACTTTTCCAGAAGCTGGTATGAATGTTCTGCCTGGAATGAATGGTGTTTCTTCGTACTTTAATGAAGCAAAATCCTTTACAAGTTCAGCAATTTCTAGCCTTAGCTCCTCAACAGTTTTCATCATTCATCTCCTTCGTATATTTTTGAATTTCCTTCAAGCATAAAGATTGCATATTTTCTTTACTTAGCCAAGACTTATGCCAAGACACAATTTGCTCAATAGCATAGTCTAATTGCCAGGTTGGTGCCCAATCTAATTTAGATTTTGCTTTTGAAATATCTAACTTCAATGAATCTGCTTCATAAGGATTAGAATCTTTATCTAGCGTCCAGTTTGAATTAGGCCAATTTAATATCATTTTATTTAAAATCCATTCTACTGGCTTAACGTCTTTTTCATTAGGTCCAAAGTTCCACCCTTCTGAATAATTTTGATGATCATTGAACATTTTTTGAGTTAATAAAAGATAACCTGATAATGGCTCTAAAACATGCTGCCATGGACGAGTAGCATTAGGATTTCGGATTACAACAGTCTCGCCTTTTTCAAATGATCTTAAAATATCTGGAATTAACCTATCCTTAGCCCAATCACCCCCCCCAATTACATTCCCAGCTCTCACTGAAGCAAGCCCAATACCTTTATTATGTATAAAAGATTTTCTATAGGAAGAGGTTACTAATTCTGCACAACCTTTGCTACAGCTATAAGGATCATATCCGCCAATTTTATCATCTTCAGAATAACCATGTGAACGCCCATCATTTTCATAGCATTTGTCAGTTGTAATATTTACAATAACTTTCAGATTTGGGCAGCTTCTTGCAACTTCTAAAACATTCGCTGTTCCAATAACATTTGTTTCATAAGTTTCAATTGGTGAATCATATGAAAATCTAACTAAAGATTGAGCTGCCATATGAATCAAAATATCGGGGTTAAAAGAGGTCATACTTTCGTAAAGTATCTTTAAGTCCCTTATGTCAGCAATTTTTGTTTCAACAAGGGAATCGATTTTTGCTTCATTAAATAATGCTGGGAAAGTTGGTGGTTTTTGCGCATATCCCCTCACTTCACAACCTAGAGATGTCAACCATAAAGAAAGCCAACTACCTTTAAAGCCAGTATTTCCAGTTAAAAAAACACGCTTTCCTTGCCAAAATTTTATATCAATCATTTGCATTTACCATTTCTTCCATGGAGCCATTCCATCGTCCCATAGTTTTTGCAAATAAGTTAGATCCCTCATTGTATCCATTGGCTGCCAAAAGCCCTCATACTTATATGCCATTAAATTTTTATCTTTTGCTAGACCCTTAAGTGGGCCTTGCTCCCAAATACAATCATCACCTGAAATCCTATCCAAAACTTTTGGAGATAAGACAAAAAAACCACCATTGATAAAAGAACCATCACCTTTTGGCTTTTCATTAAATTTTTTTACTTGGCTTCCATTAATTTCTAATGCGCCAAATCTTGCAGGAGGATATACCGCAGTAAGTGTTGCGTCTTTACCATGTTTTAAATGAAATGCTATTAATTTTGAAATATTAACATCTGAGAGTCCATCACCATATGTCATACAAAAGGCATTATCTTTTTTTATGAATTGTGATACTCTGCCTAATCTACCGCCAGTCATAGAAAGATCTCCAGTGTCAACCAAAGTAATAGTCCACGGCTCTGCCCTTTTCTCATGAACTGTCATAGAATTCTCTTTCAAAGAAAAGGTAACATCAGTTTGATGAAGAAAGTAATTAGCGAAATACTCTTTTATAACATAACCTTTATATCCACAGCAAATTATAAAATCGTTAATGCCATGATGAGAGTACATCTTTAATATATGCCATAAAATTGGCTTACCACCAATCTCTGCCATAGGCTTTGGCTTCATGGCTGTCTCCTCACTTAGACGGGTTCCAAGACCACCAGCTAATATAATCGCTTTCATATAAATCCTCTCGTTAGTAAATAACAATTATCATAAAAAATTAGATTTTTTATTAATAAAACTCCTATATAAAAAAATACATAACTTAATAATTATTCTTGGCAAGAGCGCAACGAAAAAAAATTTAGCTATGTTTTTTTTTCTCAAAGCAATATCAAAATACTTTCTATAATATAAAAACTCTGAGATGTTGTAGAAACCTTCAGAGCGATATAATAGCAAACTAGCAAAAGAGAATAATTTAGTATTATGATTATGAGTTTGTATCATTTTTAATTTATTATCAAGTGAATATACCGAAGGAAGGGATAAAACGAAATTTGACCATTTTTCAATCCAAATATCAAATGTCTCCTTTTTCCAACCATGCTTTACAAGGCCTTTTTTTTGTATCCTGTCGATAGATAAGTGTTCATTCCAGCTGACCAAAATACTATCTTTATAGGCAAAATATTCAAATATTACTCCAGTCTGAACAAACCTAGTACCAGAATATCTTAAAAAATTCGAATTACTTATTAAGTCTCTATTGTATACAAGTGAGGACATTTGAGTCATATTCCAACCCAGTTCAGATAACAAAAAATGTTTATCTTGGACTAATTGAGTTTTTATGGTTCTAACTCTCTCCTCATTATTAAGAACTATCAAATCATAAAAATCATTCAACTTTTTCATGACCTCGTCAAAAACACTTAGTGAAATTTGCGAAGAATCTCCGAGTAGCCAAATATACTTAGTTGTTGGAATTTTTAATGCAATTTCAAAATTCGCATCAGGACCAAGATTTTTCTCATTTTTTGAATAAAATAGTAAATCGTATCTTTTAATCCATTTTTCTACTACTTCTTTAGTGTTATCTTCAGATGCATTATCAGAAACATATATTGGTATATTGTGCTTTCTAACAAATGGTAAATGTATTTCTAGAGAATAGTCTAAGAAGGGTGCACGATTAAATGTTGGTATAACAATTGATAAGTTTTTATTAATTTGGGGACTCATATGCCTCTAGCTTAAAAATTAAGTTATGGTAATGTTGGTATATTATGCAGAAATAGAAAATATAAATGGTTTAATTTGAACTGCTTCTTTAACTGTATCATCGAACTCATGTAGAGAAAAAAATAATCTTGAAAGAGTTTTTCCCTTAAATTTGGAATTTTGCAACATTGGCATTGCTGCGCAGTAACTTGGATCCCATTCTAATTTAATCGATTTCCCCTGATTATCAATCTGAATCTTGCCACTGGTCGCTCCTAAACCACTTGATGAAGAAACAAAGTTAGTTGCTGGCGAAGAATGATTAAATTCTCCATCAAAACTAAAGCTTTCAAAAGTATCTCCACCATTACAGCAAGATAAAATAGTGTTAGAATCACTAAATTGATTTATTAGTGTTATAGCCCCAAGCCTTAAACTTCCAATAATTTTATCACAATTAGTAAAATAATATCTCAAACTAACAAGCTCTTTATTTAGCGAAATCTCAAAAACTTTAATAATAGTTCCAAAATGAGTTTTAATCTCTGCATGAATTTCAATGTCACCATTCTCTCTCAGCAGAAATTTTGGATGAACTAACTCAAGATCCGTTATTTTTTTTCTTAATAATGGGAGTTCTAATACAGTATTACCTGAATAATAATCTGCCCCCAAAGAAATATTTTGGAAATATCCGTGAGGAAGTGTTCCAATACATGGCTTCATTTCATGTGAAACAAAAGAAAGGCTTTCTATTGCCAACCCCCTTCTTAAATTTAATTCTAATTTAATTTTTTTTGTTAGAACAGATAAATAAATATTATCATTATTTAACTCTATCAATGCATCGCCATAGATACCAATTACGTTATTTAGTGGGTCAAATTTTTGACTGGCATCATATTCTGTAAATTTACTATTTATTGAGTGTTTACGAAGTGTTTTGATAAGATTTTTTTTAGTTTTATCCCATCTTTTTTCAGTAATATGTGTTCGTAAGTCACTAGTCCATAATTCACATAACTCTCTCCAGTCATCAGGATTATCATTTTTTGACTCTATGAGATGTTTTGTAATTCGATGACATAGAGTGTTGATCCAGGTATCTTCTCTTCCTGAAACAGCCCATCTCCCAATATTATATTTGGACTGTTTCTTTACAGGTACTGGATAAGCAGTACTTACAAGTTTTGAAATAACTTTTTCTTCATTAACACTATCCAATGCTTCTGAAGGTGAAACAAAGTTTATATTTGTTTCAGATTTTAAAGACTCTAGGAGTCTTTTAATTCTATTCCACTCACCATCAGAATGAGTTGGCCGCTCCTCCGCAAACCGACCTGGACGAAAGTCAAAAATTTCAGCATCATTACAATAAATAGGCAAGACTGTTTCACCATCTTTAATACGTTCTTTTACATAATTAATATAATTTTGTAGTGGAATGTCGCCATGAGCAAAGTGCTGTAATTTTTGGAAAAGAATTGAATCTGACCATAACACTGGCATTGATAAGCCATTTGAACCCTCTGCATGAGTAGGGATATTATTTAATGATAAACTATCGGCCTCAATTGCTAATTTCACATTATCACGATCCATTATTAACCCATCATAATCAAACTTGCTATACAAATCTACCAGACTGCTTGAGAAAGCCATTTCATTAACTAAGACAACTTTTGGTTTATAGTCAAGAATTGCTTTATAAGAATCAATTCCTAATTTTTGATTCCAAATATTTACATCATTTGGAGCAAGAGGAGCAATAATCTGAGAATAACCACTTCCAATTAGTTCACAACTACCTGAATGCAATAGTTTTTTGAAGCGAGTTACCCAAGAATCGTCAATTTGATGGATTTGACCAAGAGTCCATCCAGTTAATTCCACTCCAACAGGAATGCCTGTTTGTTCAATCAAATCGAGAAGTGAATGGTAGCAAACTCTAATAACGTCAGCACGGGTTTCTTCCTCAATAGATGAAAAAGCTAGATTAAGATGAAAAACTAAATATCCTTTTGGTTTCATTTAGGTTCTATTAGAGAGTAAATTTCTTTAGAAAAATTCTGCACGCCATTAATTGACATTTTCTTTAGTGAGTTCATAGAATATTCTTTCGCAAGCTCGTCATTATTCATAAGTTCAATAAGTCCTTCAATAGCAAGTTTAGGATTATTCACAACCATGGCAACACCTTCTTTTGATAAAGCGTTCAGCTCATTATTGTCTTTATTACTATAAGGTGAAAAAACAACTGTAGGGATGCCATATTGCAATACTTCAAAAAATGATACGCCAAATACTGTCATTACATAATCACTTTGCACTATTAACTCATCTAACTGTTCAGGCGCATTGTGAACAACCCAATTTAATCGACACTTCTTTGGTAAATTTGGTGCACTAGAAAACGGCCCTTTAACCCAATGCAACTCAATATTATTATCTAATAATTCATCTAATTGAGCAGGAAGGGTCTCTCCTAAATTTGCAGCATCACTCCCACCAGTTAAGATTAATACTTTCGCTCCAGGGGTCCAGTCTTTATGTTGGAGTCGTTTTTGGATCAGAAAACTACTCCACCCTGACTTTAATACACTAGTGCAGTCAGTATATTTTTCACAATCAAAATTAAATGATGGAATCCAAATAAGATCTAAAATATTGCAATAATCAATTAAAGAATCGATACTAACTATACAAATATTACGCCGCTTCAGTTGTATAAACAATTCACCAAGGTTGCCAATGTTATGCCTTGGATAAAGATCAAAAATCAATGCATCAAAATTATCAACCTCTAAAATATGTTCAATCGTGGCAGTAAAGTCATCTACAAATGAAAAAGCATGGACGTTAAAATTAGCTAATTCCTTTCTTTTAATAAAGTCACCAAAGATCAAAAACTCTGGAATAACATTATCATCCTTTCTTAATGTGTCTGCTAATGCCAATAGTCTAGATAAATGACCAATGCCTATTTCAGGGCTCACATAACATACGAGCAAAATTTTAGGCGCTCTTAATTTATTTGGTGTCAGCATTAAAAGAGTTGCGAATTGATTTAAATGGTCGTAAGCCGTCCAATGGATCTGTGCGCCATAGGCGGTCAGATACTTCAGAAGGAACTGGCTTTTTAATGCCATCTCCATCAGCATTTTCAGCATGTCGAACCTGTTTAATTACTGCACCAATTTGTTCAGGTAGCCAACAATGCCCAGACTCAAATTCCTCGCCTCTCCCTTCTAGGTCTAAATGAAACTCAACAACCTTTGCATCCCATTTGTGTATCGCACGATGTATAACTCCCGGATCAACAGTATGATCTGACCAGCCGATCTCACAGTCAACTGAATTACGAATAGTTTCTATAGCAGATAAATTTGCTTCTTTATATGGTGTGGGGTAAGCAGATGTACAATGGAGCACTGTCGGCTCACAATTATTATTTCTCAAAACTTTTACAGCATGCTTTATCTCGTCTAAATTAGCCATACCAGTTGAAATAATAACAGGCTTTCCAGTACGGGCACAGGCAACAAGCAAATCATCCCAGAGTAACTCATAAGAAGCTATTTTATAAAAATCAACATAAGGCTCTAATTCCTTAACTGCACCAAGATAAAATGGTGTACAGCTAAACTGAATACCTTTTTCTTTACATCGCCCTGCCAAATCAGGTAAGAATTCTAATGGAAGCTCCCATTGCTTGCGACTACTAATTTTTTCTGACTTCCTTAATATCTCAGGTGAAAAAAGCTGATCAATTTTAAATAATTGAAACTTTACTGAATCACATCCAACTTCAGCAGCAACATCTATAAACTCAAGTGACCTTGCAAGATCTCTTGAGTGATTACTTGAAACTTCGGCAATAAAATTAACCTTCATTAATCAACCTCAAATTGAATAGTATTTTTTACATGCTCGACTATTTCAAAAGCATGTTCTTTTGATTTTCCAACTACGATTACCCAGCAAAAACGCTCCCCATTATCAAGATAGTTCTCGATAAGGTCTCCAGGTTTTTTTGTAATGATCACTTTTTCAACCCCTTCAATCTCCTTAGCTTTCTCAACACCATAAATTGCTTTAAGTATTCCTTTTGGTGGAAAAATTCCAGCACATATAGAAGTTAAAGTCTTGGTTTCCTGGATAAGTGCCTCATTAAAATCATAACCTAAAGCAATTTCCATAACCGCGCGAATAGGGTTCTTGCCTGATGAAAGAGGAGTGGTATATTGTGAGTGAAATCCACCACTAAGTCGTGCAGGCATTTCTAGAATCATAGGGCCTTTAGGCGTCCATATCATATCTGCTTTTGCTGGGCCAAAATTAATTCCAAGTGAATCAGCGGCAGCATCAGCAGTATCGTAGATGCGAGTTTGCATGTCAGTAGTTAATATTGAAGGGTCGATGTGTGCTGTTTCAACATGGTAAGGATGATAACCAAATACACGATCAGCCATTCCAATATGATAGTGGCGTCCATTCCATATTATAGTTTCAACACTTTGTTCACTACCTGTAATATATTCTTCAACTAAAGCGGTACCAGTCATTGAAAATTCTTTGGCATTTACAATTGCATCATCCAATTGATTTAAAGACTTAATTTTCATACTGCCACGAGATGCTGCATTATCGACAGCTTTAATCATTGCAGGAAAACCGATATGCTTAATAATAGATTTTGCTTCATTAATAGTGGTTACTTCCCCTCCAAAAGGAGTGGGTATTTTATCTCGTATCCACCGCTCTTTCATAAGTGCTTTGTTATTTGAGCGCTTAGCAGCATCCAGAGGTATACCAGGAAGTTTCAAAGCATTGGTAATTGCTGAAACTGTTACGGCACAATCCGAACCAGCGAATGCGGCCTTTATATTAAGACTTTCAGAATTTTCAAGAGCAAAACGAACATGTCCTTCAACATCTTTAGTATCAAGTGTAACCTTATGGTCACAGTATTTAAAGCCAACAGCATTAGGATTTCGATCTGTAGCGATTACGGTCAACCCCATTGCTTTGGCCATTTTAATTGCTGGCACTTGCATTGATCCTGCGCTAACAATAATAATTGCTTTCTTTTGCTCTTCTTTCATATTAATTCAATACCATTTAATCTATTTAATTAACAACACAGCGAGAGTATCTCCGAAGCCATATTATTTTGCTATTTGATCCATTGCTATCTTATTTGGCGCATTGGTATCTTTACCATCATTCCCACTCCCAAACCTTACCCATGAATCTATTTTAAAACCTGTATTGACACACTTTTTAAATAAAGCATTTTGTGTAAATAAATTGATATGCTCAATAGGCATGAAATATCTCCAATCTTTACCAAAACCAGCTGATACTGAACCGATAACAGGAGTTTCAATAAGTAACCACCCGCCAGGAGATAATAAGCTATAAGAATGTTCAATAAATGCGATAGGGTCTAGTAAATGTTCAATTAAATGCCACATTGTTATAACATCATATAATCTATCTTCGTGTAGAAAGTCTTGAGAAATGCAATTTAATCCATACATTTGAGCAATATCAATACACTCTTTCGATTTATCAATGCCCTTAATTAATTCAGTTTTTTCTGTCATCATCTTTACGAATTGACCAGTGCCACACCCAACATCCAAAATAGATTTTTCTTCTAAACCTCCTTTTTCATCAATACCTAAATCTTTAAATGTAAACTCCTTATCCCGTTTAAAAATAGAAAAACCCGCCTCAGTTAAATAAACTGAATCAGAAGATTTCTTTGTTTTATAATTCGTATAGTACTGATCCATCTCATTTTGATTTGGTTATGGGTATTGACGCACAACCTGACAACCTGAACACGATACATATTTAAACCCTAATTTTTCAAATATAAGCTTATGTTCAGACCCGCCACATACCATACAATCAAATTTACTATCTTCTTTCATAACGTGGCAACTCTATCAATATTTGCCAATAATTCATCTAATTCATCAGGCTGACCATATAAAGCAGCATTTCCTTCAGGCCATGAATGTCCTTCTATATTATAACCATCATCACAAAAAATAATATTCCCAGTCAAGTGCTTTTGCGGTATACACGTCGCAAGTATTGTTTCAGAAATACCATCCAATGTTGCAAATTTTTTTGTTGGTGTATGAGCGAGAATTGAGGAGGCCCGCAAGCTATAATTTTCCCCAGTATTTGAACGAAGTAATTTTTTATTTAAGGCAGTTTCTACCGTACCTGGAGCGACGCCATTAACACGAACACCATATGGTGCAAATTGAGATGCTGCGGTTTTTACAAGACCTTCAAGACCATGTTTCGACATATTATAGGCATAAGACCCATAAAGAGAGAGTCTGGAGGCATTCGAACAAAGATGTATTATATGTCCCTTTCGTTGGGCAACCATCTGCTTACCAAAGATCATTGTTATTATAAATGCACCTGTCAGATTAACACCCATAACACGATTATATTCACTTAAAAGTTTGGTCGCCTCATCCAAACTTATATCCATCGGCTTATGGTGCGTACCAGCGAAATTAATAACAATATCAATATTTCCAAGTGCCGAAATAGCCTTATTTGCTGCAGATGTAAAATCATTTAGTGAAGTTACATCAGCAGAAAAGAAAGGAACTTTGTGTTTGGGGGCATTTCGCCCAATTGCCACACATTTAGCTCCTTGCTCAATCGCTTTTCCAAGAAAATTTTCACCAATCGCACCATTTGCACCAATAATAACCATTTTTTGATTTTTTAAAATGTCATTCATTAACGATCTCCGATGTATTTAAAAGCATTAGTATAAAATATTTTTTCAAGAAGGCGTTTCAATTGAGTTATATCATTATCTATTAGACCACGTCGAACATCTTCGCCAATCATATTGCACACTATTCGTCGAAAATAATCATGTCGTGTAAATGATAAGAAGCTTCTAGAATCTGTAACCATTCCAATAAAGTGTGAAAATAATCCAACTTGTGACAACGCATTGAGTTGTTTTATAATACCCTCCGGCGTATCTAAGAACCACCAAGAAGGACCATATTGGACCTTTCCAACTACGCCATCTTCAAAAAAATTTCCAATTATGGATGCAAATAATAAATTATCGCGGGGATTGGAATTAAATAATACTGTCTTTGGTAAGCGCCCCTCTAAGTCCAATGAGCCTAAAAATAAATTTAAACTTTTTGCATGTTCAAAATCACCGATAGAATCGCACCCCGAATCACGGCCAACTTTATTCAACATATGATGATTGTTATTTCTTATAGCTCCAATATGAAGTAGCATCGTCCAACCTTTTTCATGTCCCCATCTCGCAAACTCATACATGAGATAAGATCGCCAGAGGTCAACATCAACTGAACCAACCATTTCACCATTTAGATATTTATTAAATATCCTATGAGCATCAGCTTCACTACAACTATCAGAGTAACATCTCTCAATCCCATGATCAGAAAAACAACAACCCACTTCAGCAAAAGAATCATGACGAAGTTTTAACGCTTCAAGAAAAGAGGTAAAATTAAAAATTTCTCTATCAGTTCGTTGAGCTAATCTATCTATCCACTCCTTGAAAATTAAAGGTTCATCGATCATTAGCGCGAGGTCAGGTCTAAAAGTCGGTATTACCTTAACTTCAAACGAGTCTGATCTTATTTTCTTATGATGCTCGAGGCTGTCAGCAGGATCATCTGTCGTACAAAGAACCTGTACATTTGACGATTTCAATAACTCACGAGGACTATGGCTATCAAGTTTAAGAAACTCATTTGACTTATCCCATATTGCCTTAGCAGTTTTAGGGGTTAGTTTTTCCTCAATATCAAAGTAGCGCCTTAATTCTAGATTAGACCAGTGATAAAGGGGGTTTCTTATTGTCAAAGGTAGGGTATTCGACCAAGCTTCAAATTTCTCCCAATCATTAGACTCTCCACTACAAAAAGCTTCAGGTATACCATTTAACCGCATCGCTCGCCATTTATAATGATCTCCACGGATCCAGATATCTGTTATATTTTTAAAGTGTTCATTCTTAGCTATAACCTCAACAGGTAAATGACTATGGTAATCTATAATAGGTAATGTGCTTGAAGACTCATATAACGCCTTGGCAAAATCAGTTTCTAATAAAAAGTCACTATAAAATTTTGAACTCATATAATTTTCTCTTTTTCTACTTTAGTTTTTTATTAGAAATGATGTATCATTTAAATATAATTTAGAAGATAAAATATTTTTTTAAATCACTGAGTTTGCTTCTTTACAAACATTACAATTTCTCGCCCTATACCCTCTTTAGCAAAAGATGAATACAGATTCTTAAGTACACTATTATCTCCGCCAAAACTCACAGACTTTTCAAAATTCATCCTCTTTTTATGACATTCTCTCCCTACTATATCGTCGCCAATATAATTATCCCTCATGAGTAAGAACATATCAATAGGAAAGGTAGCTTCTTTATGTACAACTTCAAAACCACACCTCTCTACTAGCCCTGTAAGTGACTTAAAATTAAAATAATTTATGTGATGCGGAGGTGCCACCCACCAAGGCTTAAAATCTAAATGGTCTCGAAGTATTAATTGAAAGGGATTAAAATCATTTGGCACTACAATGCATACCATACCGTCATCGTTCAACTGATTATGTATTAACTTCAACAACCCTGCCGGGTCTGTAATATGTTCCAATACTAACCCTAGATTAATAGCATCAAATGTCCCCAAATCTAGAGCAGTTTGTTCTGAAAAGAAACCATGCTCTACCTCCAAACCCAAGTTTCTTTGCTTCCTTAATGGCAATTGCTTGCTCTAAGCCTGCACCTAGTATTAGTATAGTTTTCTTCATATTGCATTACCTAATTAATATTCAAACTCTCAATCTTTACTATCCTGTCATTTTCTTTGTCGGATATGTAAAGCGTATCATTACTTGATTTACTAATCTTGACTGGATTATTCCAATCTACATTTTTTAATATAAGTGGGGATATAATTTCTCCACTATATACTGCTTTCAATACTTGATTTTTACCTCTTACACAAAGTATAAGAGAGTCTTTTAGGGCGTATACAGACCTTATAACCTTTATGTCTTTTTTATATTGGGAAAAATCAATTTTATTTTTAAACTTGAGGCTTGAGTCAAAATGATACACAATACATTCATCAAAATCTGCTGTAAAAACGTCGCCATCTTCTCTTTCACTGACACTTTTTACAAGGATTCTTTCATTGTGTGATATTTTAGCCATATCAACTTGAGAGACTAATTGTCCATCAACGTTAATTTTTATAATTCTACGATTTAATGTGTCAGCTATATAAACATTAGATGAAGTATTGCTATCCATATCCTGAGGATCGTTCATACTAAATTTACTATCAATCGTATTTATATGCTTGGCAGACTTTAAGTCAGCTGACAGTGAACAAAAGTTTAATAAACAATTTGATCCACTTCTTCTCTCAATAATAACGGCAATTTCTTGGCGTTCTGTTTTAATAATTGAAATAGAGGAAGGTCGATTAAGTATTTTATCTTTAATATTTAAAACATATAAATATTCACAATCTTTATCAAAAACCTGAATGATGCCATTGCTCCGATCGGCAATAAACAATAAATCTTTATAAAAAGATAATCCTGAAGGTCTTGATAAAAGTCCTTTAACAAACTTATCTTTTACTATAACTTCGTACTTGTAGTTATTAAAGGCATTTAGCTTTACAATTCTATCATTATTTTGGTCACACACAAACAGGTCATCATTAGCCGTAAAGCCTGACACGGGCAAATCAAAGTTGCCAACATCTTCACCTTTACCTCCAACCTGGAACACAAATTTCATATTGTGATCAAAAAATTGAATTAAATAATTATCATTATCATGGACAGCAATCAGTTCACCTACAACGTTAACATCTGTTGGACGACGTATTTTCCCAAATCCATTTCTGCCATATTCTAAAAACTTTTCTATAGATATTTCTTTCTTGTCTAGAGATACAATAAATAAAGATGAAAGCTCTTTATCAATAATTAACAATTTATCTTTTTCTAATAACGCCAACCCATCAATTGAGGAGATACTATCAATATTGGAATAATTAAATAGTGTTGAATATCCTTTAGATTTGTCATAATCAACCGTTATAACCTTTGATTGATCCAAAACTGAAATATAAATTTTGTTTGTTTGTTTGCAGAGTTTCATTGCACCATATTTTGTGCCCGGCAATCTCAACGATGAAATAAATTTTAAATTAAGATCAAACCAAAATAGCATGCCATTAATATGATCTAAAATTATTAGCTCATTCTTATGATTAATGATTAATGATTGCGCGCCTTTTAACCCAATGTCATTAATATTTATTGATAAGCTATTGTTTCCACTAGAAGGAATCACAACTAATTTAGTTGTTGTAGGTCGAATTAAACACGCAACAATTCCACTGTTCGATATTGCAATGGAATATGGTCTTCTAAATTTAACTAATTCCAAACACATAATTTTATTAATCTAGAATTTGTGGGTAAGTTACTTGGCCATACAAATATTGGTCGATATAATGCTTCGCAAAATTAACATTATTTTTTTGAGATTCTCTAAGCATTCTTGAGGGCGGATCCATGCCAATATCTAAAACAACATATTTATTATCACTCAGAATAATATCAAATTTAACCAGCCAATTTTGCATTCCTTGTTTCTTAATAAATTGTTGTAATGTTTGAACAACATTTAACGCAAGAATTTTTTTATGGTGAATATTTGTTTTCTCTCCAGTTAAAAAATCAAACACGTTGAAACGCTCTCCAAATACATTTATTCGCAAAGAAACACCTTGAACTTCCTCTTGAAGAACATAATACTCCCTTAGATATCTATCCCTCCCCCAAAAAAAATCACCCCAAGGAATGTCAGACGAGTTAAACCGATAAACATAATTTGGATTCTTACTAAAATCTGACTTTAAATAGAACCATTCGGACTTAGACTCTCCAACCTTGTCTTTTAATTCGTCTACATTTTTTATATTCCATGTCTTTGGAATAGGAATATTGTTTTTTGAAAAATATTCATAGTATGCAGTTTTATCCAAACAAAGGTCAACAGATTTCTCAGATGGAAATGAAATCCCAAAATGGTCTGAAAAATGCGCTGCACCTTTCTGAGCAAACTGGGCAGCCGCAGTAAACACCATATCATTATTGGTGAACTCTTCTCTTACACCTACCTCAACAAGACCTATAAGATCATCATACCCAACACTATGGAATTTATCACAAAGGAGTTTTCCTGGTGCATTTTGATTTAAATCCACTCCTATTATTTCCCAATCTTGTTTATTTATAGATTCTAAATATGAAATCTGGTTGTAATTACACCCTAAAAAAAGTAATTTTCTTCTCATACCCTAGCCTCTAAAATTTTTTCCTCAAGCGATTGACTTGAATCAGCTGTAAAAATTGTATAACCTCGATTTGTCAATAAACCATCTCCTTCATCATAAAAAATTGCAGTAGGTTTGATTTTAAAATCATTTGGACACTTGATATTGCCGGTCGCCATCTCAACTGACAATTCCAAAAAATCAAAAGGGAATGCTTTCGGGTAAACCTCCTCAATTAAAAGATCACCCCCTAAATCAAGATGAACCTCCATCAATCTTAAATTATTCTTAGAATCTACACGAAAAGAAACCATAAATGCTGAACGTTCAATATTGAACGTAGAAATAATTTTTTTGGCAATATCATGCGCTTGCAGCTTCCAATTGTTTTTACCTGGAGAATGTATTTTAAAGCCCTTGCCAGTCACAGTCCCATCTTCTCTCTCTATATTTATTTCGTCTAATAGACATATTGAACACAGTTTTCCATCTTCAACAAAACTTGTAAGAGACAGGTCTGGCCCTTCAAGAAACTCTTCTACAATTATCTTCTTATTAATTGTATTAGTTATTGCATAATTAATTGATGATTTCAATTCATTTTTTGAGCGAACCACGCTAATTCCACTTTTTCCAACCAAACTTAAGGCTGGTTTAACAACAACAGGAAACTCATCGCTATAAGCTACATCACATTTATCTATATCGTATATTCTGAACTTAGGTGACGGAATATCATGTTCTAAGCAAGCTGTTCGCAATTTGTCTTTATTCACTAGGGTTTTAGCAGACTCTATAGGAACACTTGGAATGTTGAAGTGTTTACAAATTTTAGCGGCAGTAATTACTGGCGGACCTGAACTTCTATTTAAAACACCCATCCATCTATACTCATCATTTAATAACTCTAATTCTTTGATAATAGCGTCAGCATCATGTGTACTTTGAAAAATTTTAATATCTGCACACTTGAAGCCAGGGGCTTCTCTATCCTGATCAATTGCAATAACAACATATCCAAAAGATTTGGCTTTGGCTATTAACTGCTCTTGCGACCTTCCTGCAGCTAAACAAATAACTGCACTTTTATTAAAGCCTGTAGATTTCATAAATTTTTTCAGCTTTAGTCCAATCATCCATTGTATCTATATCTTGAACAAGGTGATTAGGCAGTTCGATGATAGTGCTGTTCTTGGAAAAGCCATTAGGCTTATCCTTCCATACTCGAGCACTTGCCCAATAAAATTGCCCGGCATCATGGTACGCCTCTACCAAGTCTTGTGACCTTGAAGTATAGTGCTCAGGAAAGAACATTTTCAACCCTCCATTTGGTAATTTTTGAAAAGATCTGAATATGGGATAGGAAAAATTAGTGGCCGCAATAACTGATTCCCATTTTCCTGTTTTAATAAGTTTAAAACCTTTTGTTAAGTCTTTTATTTGAATCAGCGGTGCAGTGGCATACAAACAACAGACATAATCAACCAACTCATTATTATCTTCTAGCCACCCAACTGCATGCCCTATAACCTCATGCGTGCCTGAAAAATCTCCTGATAATTTCTTTGGACGAATAAATGGAACTTCAGCGCCATATTTAATTGCAACCTTTGCAATTTCATCATCATCAGTTGAAACAATCACTCTGTCAAAAAGATTACTATCTATAGCATTTTCAATTGAATAAGCAATAATAGGCTTACCTAGAAAATCTTTTATATTTTTCTTAGGTATTCTTTTACTTCCACCTCTAGCAGGAATAATTGCAATATTCATAGCGATTCCTTTATAGCTTGAATCACTACATCTTGATCTAGATTTGACATCATGGGATATAAAGGAATGGTAATCGCCTCTGAATAATAAGACTCGGATTCTGGAAAATTATTATAATCTGAATCATTAAACTGATAATATGGCTGACGATATAATGGAATGTAATGTAAATTTACACCAATCCCTTTAGCTCTTAGGGTGTCAAAAGTTTGCTTATGTTTATTCCTATTTTTCAGGCGAATAATATACAAATGAAAAGAAGAAAGTCCATTTTTATGCTGAAAGGGAGTAACTAATGGCAAATCTTTAAGCAATTCGTTATACCTATAAGCAAGCTCATTTCGACGCAACACATATTGATCTAATCTTTTTAATTGACTCATTCCTAATGCTGCTTGAATATCTGTCATTCGATAATTAAATCCAAGGTCAATTTGCTGATAATACCAATCTCCATCAGGGTCATGAGTCATTTCAGAAGGGTTACGAGTAATACCATGACTGCGCAATAAAAACATTTTTTGAGCAAGTTTAGAATTATTTGTAATGGCCATACCGCCCTCTCCAGAAGTAATTATTTTCACTGGATGAAAACTAAACACGGTAATATCACTAAAAGCACAATTACCAATCGGTTGATTTAAGTACTTTCCTCCAATTGCATGCGATGCGTCCTCTACAACTTTAAAGCCGTACTTTTCTGCAAGAGTACTAATAGACTGCATATCACAGGGTTGGCCACTTAAGTGAACTGGAACAACAACTTTTGGAAGTTTGCCTATTTTTTTTGCAAATATGAGTTTCTTCTCTAGTGCTTTTGGGCAAAGATTATAAGTATCAGGATCAATGTCAACAAAATCAACTTTTGCACCGCAATATAGTGCGCTATTTGCAGATGCTACAAAAGTTATCGGACTAGTCCATAGCCAATCGCCGCACTTAAGACCAAGAGACAAATATGCAAGATGTAATGCAGAAGTAGCTGAATTAAATGAAATTGCATGCTTAGCATTACAAAATCTTTGAATAGCTTTCTCAAACTTTGGTCCCTGGGGTCCCTGAGTCAAAAAATCAGATTTAAGAACATCAATAACAGCGTTAATATCATCTTGGGTGATATCTTGTCTTCCATAAGGAATATAATCAGTTAATGCCATAATTCTAAACTCTCATCTCTGAAATATGCTTCAAATATCAATTTAGCTTCAGTTTCCTTAAATTCACCCGAAATAACTCTAGGCCAATTAGAAATATCTCTCTCAAAAATACAATGAGGAAAATGTGGCTGTATAGATACTGGAATATTTTTCCACCCCAAATGCGCTAGTGCTGCAACACGATGTTTTGCTCCAACAATTCTGAAAACCCAATCACCATTATTGGAAACCAAAAAATAACCTCTAGGGAAGCCATTATATATTCTTGTATATTTGTCCTTTACTAAGTAACCACTTTTCTTGATTGAACGCAAACAATAATCCAATCTTTTAGCTTCAAGTTTCAGTTTCTTTTGACTTACTGGTCCATAGGCTGAGTGCCCATTTTCTGAACCAATACCATGCTCTCCTTCAATCTTTGCTTGGTTAGTATTAGACCAAGGAAGACTAATTTGCTTACTATCTTCATTAAGAATAAAATGCTTTTCAAAAACTGAAACAGGATTGTGTCTAATATAATAATTATCTAGAGATTCGATTCCATATTTGTAGTATTGCATAAAATGATGTTGAATGTAGTTATAGGCCTGACCTCCATGGTGTCTGATGTTTTGAATTGGAACGTTATAGACAGCATTATTCGTTGAATAATAGATTTGATTGAAATCAAGATTATCAGAAATATTTTTTTCTATATATTTTGATTCATTTTTGTCTTTTTTTAAATTATTAATAAAATAAATAATGAAATCTAACAGGAAAGGAGGTGTAATCCTAATAATAAATAACTTTATTTTATAAAAATTCATTCTTAACTAGATCGGTTTGAAATTTTGGTCTACGTTTTCCTTAATAAGGGCAACAATTTCATCAGTAGTCAAAAAATCTTTATTTGTCCCGGAGCTATATGAAAAACCTCTAACTACTGGTTTTGCATCGACCTTGTGAACATAATTTTGAATCGCATTCTGCCCAGAGCTTGGTAGAATTGCATAATAAATTCCTAAATCAACAGTATGATTACTATCATGCTCAGTAATCATCTCTTCATGTATTTTTTCACCAGGCCTTATACCCACATTAACTAGTTTAGAGCTTGGAGAGATTGCTTTAGCTAAATCAGTAATTAAGTAAGATGGTATTTTTGGCACAAATATTTCCCCACCTTTTGAGTTTTGTAAAGCCCATAACACCATATCAACACCCTCTTTTAATGAGATATTAAATCGAGTCATGCTCGAATCTGTTATAGGGAGCTCACCTTCTTCTCTTTTTTTAATGAAGAAAGGAATTACTGATCCCCTAGAGCCCATTACATTTCCATAACGAACTACAGAAAAAAATATATCTTTTTTTCCTTTATACCGATTAGCTGCTACAAAAAGCTTATCACTACATAATTTAGTTGAGCCGTACAAATTACTTGGGGCTGCAGCTTTGTCTGTTGAAAGTGATACCACTCCCGAAATGCCACAATCCAAGCAAGCTTCAATTATATTTTCAGAGCCATAAATATTAGTTTTTATAAATTCAGTTGGGTTATATTCTGCCGCTGGAACCTGCTTTAATGCGGCAGCATGGATTACATAATCTACACCCTCTAAAGCCCTTCTTAAACGACTTAAGTCTCTAATATCACCTATAAAGTATCTTATACATGGAAACTCTCTTTCAGAAAATTTTTGCGCCATATCGAATTGTTTGAGTTCATCTCGACTATAAATAATTAACCGCTCAATCTTGGGATATCTACGAAGCACCTCTTCAACCAAAGCCTTTCCTAACGTACCAGTTCCACCAGTGATTAATAATGATTTATTATTTAGCATAATCCTTTTCCTTATAAGCTTATTTTTTATTTTCTAACATATTTTTAAATCTACTATTTCTTTCAACTAATTCATCAAAAGTGCCTTGGTCTTCTAATCTGCCATTCTCCAAAACAAAAATACAATCACAATTCTGCACTGTTGATAGTCTATGCGCAATTATTATTATAGTTTTTTGGTGGCCAAGTTTATTAACCGCCTCCATCACTAGCCTCTCAGTAACATTATCTAAAGCACTTGTAGCTTCATCAAAAATTAGTACTTCTGGATTATAATACAATGCTCTAGCAATACCAATTCGCTGTCTTTGACCGCCCGATAAGCGAACACCTTGCTCTCCAATTTTTGTTAAGTATCCATTGGGTAGTTTATCAACAACAAACTCATGTAGATTTGCTATTGTAGCTACTTTTTCTACCATTTTATAATCTATAGATTCTTCATCAAGTCCAAATGCTATATTTGCTGCTATACTATCATCTGTTAGGAAAATCTGTTGAGGGACATAACCAATAGTTTTCTGCCAAGATCTAATATTTTGCTTATTAATTAATATATTATCAACTTTAAGCTCTCCATTATTTGGCTCTAGAAGACCTAAAACTATATCCACCATGGTTGTTTTTCCAGAACCAGTACTTCCCACAATACCAACTGTAGTTTTTACGGGTATATTCAAACTAATATTATTGATTGCTGAAAGACTCTGGCCTGGATATTTAAAATTAACTTTATTCAAGGAAATGTGTTTTTTAATACTCATTGGTATAGTATTAATTAAGGGCAATTCATCAATATCAGATTGATTTAATGATTCCAAGTCTTCATAGAGTAAATCCAATGCAGGAATACTGAAACGTAACGTAGTAACCTGGCTATATACTTGTTGTAATGACGGCATTAACCTATAGGCAGCAACAGTATAGAGTGATAATATTGGCACTATGCCAGAAAAATTATTATAACTCATCATCAAATAAAGAATGACTGAAAGCATCCCTCCAAACGCCAATATCTCCATAAAAAATCTAGGAAGTTTACCAATAATATGTTGAGTAGCAGTATGTTTTGCATAACGCAAAGAAGGGCTTTCAAAACGACTTAATAAAATATTTTCTAGGCCAAAAACTTTGATATCTTTAATTCCACTGAATCCCTCCTGTACTATTTTATAACGCTCTTTGTTAGCCAACACTCGATCATCACCAAGATTGATTAATAGTTTTCGAAGAAAAAAATAAGTCAATGCATAAATAAAAGAAAGACCTAATCCTATATAAATTGCTAGCAATGGGTCCACGATAAATAGAAGTATCATAATTGCGATAGTAACAGAGCCATATGCAATAATCATTATTAACGGGAATAATGCTCCATTTATTACTGCAGTTGCTTCAGAAAGGATTGCTTTACCAATATCAGAACTATGTCTATTTAAAAACCAAACATATGACTGCCTGAGATAGCTTCTAACTAATTGATCGCATAAAGAAACATTGCATTTTTGAGCGTATCTCTCTAATAAATATATCGTCCAAGCCTTAAAAAGAGTTGAGAGAATAAAAGTTATAAAAACAATTAATCCCAACATAAACATAAAACCTTTAAGATTAATGGGTTCATTTTCAACTCGTAAAAAACCACTAAAATCATAGAATTTAGATAAATATAAATTAGAAGAAACAAGCTCTGGATTAGCAATTACTGCCATGAAAGGCGCTATTGAAGCCACACCAGCTGCTTCTAAAATCGCCATAGTAATTACTATAGTCAGCATCCAACGAGCTTTACTTCGCTCAGCTGGTAAAAGTAATCTATAAATTTTCTTAATAGTATTCATTTAGAGTGAGCTATTGATAAATTCACGAAACTTTCTTTGATTTTTTTTGACATAAGGTTTAGTCTTTTCTTCTCCTCAATCAAAGAATATTCATCTTTAAGATTTTTAAATTGTATTTTCGATTGTGAGTCTGGAAATTTCTTAGATGAGATCTCATCAACTAATTTTATTACCTCACTACAAAAACTACTCAAATTTCCAGAAGAAATTGGGCGAAATAATGGGTACTTAAAATATTCTTTTGCGCCTTCGCCTGTATATCCAACTACCATTGACCCGCAAAGTGCTGCCTCAAGTGGGGGGAGACCAAAGCCTTCTTGATTACAGAAAG
>Ga0257115_1000392_pt1 | contig 41169 bp, 38 predicted proteins | sample SI112_100mmetaG_FD_194465 | JGI IMG/M metagenome (GOLD analysis project Ga0257115, IMG submission 194465) | Marine microbial communities from Saanich Inlet, British Columbia, Canada - SI112_100m | ecosystem: Environmental > Aquatic > Marine > Inlet | place: Canada: British Columbia | collected...
GGCTTGTATGACATGAGCGGAAATGTATGGGAATGGTGTTGGGACTGGTATGGCGATTACTCAAGTTCATCGCAGACTGACCCGCAGGGCTCAAATTCAGGAGAATATCGCGTTCTTCGCGGTGGCGATTGGTACGGCCTCGACTACTACTGTCGGGTTGCCAATCGCAGCGGGGACCTTCCGAGCTACAGGAATGACAGCAGCGGCTTTCGTTTGGTTCTTTCGCAGGACTTGTAGCCCCCTTATCCCCCAATTCCGCCATAGCGGAATTTGAAAATAGCCATTGTAGGAATAATTAAGCATCAAGCCCCACATTCGTGGGGTTTTTTGTTTGTGGGATGATGGGTAGATTTGGGTATGAAATGCATTTCTTGTTCACATAATTGGAAAAGAACCAAAATGAAAGAGTACTTTTCTTTTTTATCCAACTGTCCAAGTTGTGGTAGTCGTTTTGTAGCAAGGAATGATATGGTTCTAGCGATTTATACTTTCTTTAAGAAGTTAATTTATAAATTATAAGCCAGAAGCCCCCACATTAGTGGGGTTTTTTGTTTGTTTACACCACTACTTAATTGAAACAGGTAAAAATACTTAATGAAAACACCCAAAAATACGTAGATGTCCCCATTGTAGAAACTTTAGGTTGGGTTGTAGATTTGGGTATTATGAAAATGAAAAAACTCTATCCGTTATAAATCAATTATATGAAAAAGTATAAAAAAGATACTATTCCCAAAAAAGTGAAAGTACCAAAATTAACGGGAGAAGATGGCCAGTCAAAAAAATTAGAAGAAAAAAGATCAAATATGACAAAAGTTTCTGAACCCCTATTTGGTAAAGATGTAAATGATCCATCGGAACGAGGGCATGATTAACTTTATGGATAGGATTTTATTTAAAAAAATATGACATTAACGGTCATTGACAAATGTCTTTCGTTTAAGTATTATCTCACAATTATTTAAGTAAAAAACATTATTAATCGTGTTTGAAACTATAGATTTAGAAAAGAAAGGAACTTGTCATCACAAAATTAACATTTGAACAAAAATTATCCAGGATGATTTTGGATAAACCCAGTTTCAGAAAAATTGAATCTCTTAGGCTGATTATGAAAAAAATCGTAATCATTTTAGGCGAAGAAAACTGGGAAGAAAGTGGTTTCCCAACAAATCATATAAAAGCTTCAAGAGAATTTATTATTGATTATTCATTTGTCGTATGCGTCTTTGAACTTATTACGGTTCAAAATGATAATGGCACTTTTGCAAAACAAAAAGGAGCTAAAACTTGGGGACCTGACTACGCTGATAGTTTTAAAGAATTTTTAAAGAAATCAAAAGAAATAAAGGGTCTAGGAAAAAATGTTACTTCTAAAGATTGGACAGCTTTTGGAAAATCATTTAAGAATTTTGAGAAAAGTCCAAGTATTGATGAAGTAGAAGCAACATTGGAAAAAATGAGAACAAAATACAATATCAACAGTAATGATCTTGCTGTAGGGTTTAGTTTTAGGCTCGAGGATAAAATATTAAATATAATATGGGAATTGGAATAATATCCATTTGATTCCCTAGAAAGGAATAAGGGTGAAATCCACCTTATTGAAAATATGCATTCTTTTTTGCGCTGTCATATCAGTATCAATTGCTGATGTTCCATCACACACACTTTCATATATTGAAAAATTTAAAAATGCTGTAGATGAATATGAAGCGGGGCGCTTCATTCGGGCTGAAAATCAGTTTCATTCTATTTTAACAGACGTTATGGATTATAATGATCCTTCTACTCAAATGATGTGGGTTAAATCGTTATTTCATGTCGGAAAACTTCGTCAAGCAATGGTTGGAGCAGAATCATATTTAAACCTATTCCCTGGTAGCCCATATCGGAAGGCTATGATTCAAATAATGGGGGATATTCATGTCAAAAATGGATTTTATACTCATGCATTTCAATCATATTTAAAAGCACGATCTTTTGCTGACATTCAAGAACAAAACAAAATAGATCATCAATTAATTCAGTGTATCGCAAATGGAGTTAAAACTGAATCACTTGAAACATTATTATTTAGAGAACAAGGGAAAGAAGTAAGAGCCATCTTGAATTTAGCAAGAGCGTACGATGCCTATAAACGAGGTGATCGATATGATGCAAGAATTACACTCGATGTTGTACGATTAGAATATTTACCTCCTAATTATCATACATTATATTTTCAATTAGATAAATACTATCTATTGGGCAGGAATTTAAAAAATATAGGTGTTATTTTACCATTGACAGGTGAGAAAGCATTTGATGGTCAGTCTTATTTAGAAGGACTATTGAGCGCCTTCAATCATAAAGAAAAATTAACGAATATGTCTCTTTTTATTTTAGATAACGAAAGTGAATGCACAAAAACGGTTAAACTTGTAAGACAATTAAGAAATGATAAAAAAATTAGTGGTATACTCGGGCCTCTTTCCGACGAAAATGCCCAATGTGCATCTGCAGCAACAGAAGAAGGAATCCCAATACTCATTCCAGATTCTAATATGCCATCTTTAAGCCATTTATCCCCAGCTATTTTTCAATTAACGACAGACTTAGAAGCTAGGGGAAGGGCAATGGCGCATATGTTAGTTGATAGTTTAGGGTTAACTCAGATTGCCATATTAGCACCTGCAGATAATGAACGAATTCAGAAAGAAACAAAATACTTTGCAGATGAATTATACCAAATGGGAATTGAGCCCGTGGCTTATGAATGGTATATAGGAATTCCGGAAAATGTATCTCAACAGTTTAATGTTATTAGAAAAGGCGCATGGGCTCTTGTAGAAGAAGAAGTCGAAGATGTTGAACTAACACTATCGATTGATAGCCTTGATGCATTATTCGATGTGGATGTTTCAGATTTTTTTGATATACCAGAGCCAGAACCAAAAAAAAAGATGTCTAAAAATGATTCATCAAAAGTTACATTATCTACAATAGATGCTTTATATATGCCTATTCACGAAAACCATTTAAAATATATTGGTACTCAGTTTCCTATTTACAATCTAAGCTGTAAAGTTATAGGAAATGATGGATGGATTTCTCCCGAAATCAAACAGAAATCAATTGGGCCCCACTTTTCAGGTATGATAGTATATACTAATACATTTGATAATAACGGGTGGGACACTATTGTAGAATCACATTTAATGAATAAACATTTCTATGATCTCGGCGAAGATCATGGGCAATTCCTTATATCAATGGGAGCATTAATGGGCTCTAGTAGAAAAGCATTATCAGAAAAATTGAAAAAAATGGAACCCTATTCAGGAAATTATAGCCGTATCCATTTTAAAGGTTTAGATCAAAATATGAATATACTTTTTCAAATTTTAAAATTTTCTAACAATCAATTTTCAATAAAAAGTAATATAAAGAAATTAGACTAATACTCATTTAACAACATGTCAAATAATTGGATTTCCTATTCTAACTTTTTTGATATAGTTGGATTAAAAGCAGTCTTTTCAAATAGAAATACACTTTCAAACGAAGGTGTGCATGATCGTATTGTATTTTCCGAGTTAATTGGATTAAACCCCAAAAACCTTGTTATACCAAAGCAAACGCATTCTTCCAATTATTTTGTATGTGAATCACCCGGAAATTACCCAGATACAGATGCCGTAATATCTATCAATAAACATGTTGTTTTGTCGATGCAAGTGGCAGATTGTATTCCTATTTTTATCGTAGATATAGAAAAGAAATATACAGCACTAATTCATGCAGGGTGGCGAGGGCTCGTTACAAATATTATTCAAAAAACGATTAAACAAATGTTTCAACATGGATGTGAAACTAAGAATATTAAAATTGTATTAGGTCCATCAATTAAATCATGCTGTTTTGAAGTAAGTGATGATGTCATCCACCAATTCTCCCAATCTATCATAACGCGGAATAGAAATAAAAAAGGAAAATATTGGGTTGATTTATTAGCCTTAGCGAAAAAACAGCTATCAGAGTTATCGATAAATGATGCAAATATTTATGTAGATCAAAATTGTACATCATGTGAAATAGACCATTTCCATTCATATCGCAGAGATGGAATGAAAGCAGGTCGAATGTTGGCCTTAATAGGTTGGGTATAATGCATATTCAATCACACGATTTACCAGTATATTTATACCTTTCATAGGATTACGATGACATTTTTTGAAGCTATATTACTAGGGATAATACAAGGGCTCACAGAGTTTTTACCCATAAGTAGTTCTGGCCATTTGGTGCTATTTCAATCATGGCTTAATATTTCCATAGAAGGAAATACATTTGAAGTAATTGTCCATATTGGGACATTGGGAAGTATTTTATTCGTATTTTGGGAAGATGTCTATACCATCTTGAAAAATCTCACAAAAAGAGAAACGCAGTTTCAAGTTGGTACACTTGCCTTAGCAACTATTCCGGCTGTATTAGTTGGCTTTACTCTTAAAGATTATTTTGAAATTTTATTCGATAATACTACGTCTGTCTCAATCGCATTAATGGTTACAGGTGTAATTTTATTTATATCCAAGTTTGCAAAACAAAATAATAGTTCCATTACATGGAAATCAGGATTATTAATTGGGCTTGCTCAAGCAATTGCAATAATTCCTGGAATATCAAGATCAGGGTTTACCATTAGTGCGGCACTATTATTAGGGAAAAATTCTCGTGAAGCTGCTCGATTCTCATTCTTATTGGCTATCCCAGTAATCACCGGTGCAGGATTATTAACAGCTATGGATGGATTGAATGGTGAATCTTTTCCTATTCCAATTTTACTTGGCGGATTGTTGAGTTCATTCATTATTGGCGTATTCGCATTACAATGGTTAATCCAATGGTTAGAATCTGGTAAATATTATTGGTTTGGTGCATATTGTATGGTCATTGGGCTCACAACTTGGATATTTTGATATGAGTGTTGTAGGGATTGCATTTGGAATCTACTTGATCCTTATCCTATTTGTAGGATTTTATGCATCAAAACAAACTAAGAATTTGAAAGATTTTGCTCTTGGTGGACATAGACTTGGTCCCTGGGTTATAGCATTTTCTGAAAGAGCTTCAGGCGAATCTGCATGGTTAATTCTTGGATTACCGGGAGCTGCACTTGTTGCTGGGTTATTTGAAGTATGGACAGTAATTGGTTGCATAATGGGAATTATATTTTCTTGGATGATGATAGCAAAACCATTGAGGATTATGACAGGGAAATATAATGTAATCACTTTACCAGAATTGTTTCATAAAAAGTTTAAAGATGAAAAGGGAACAATACGTCTTTTGTCTGGATATATAATTACTTTCTTTTTTGTTTTTTATGTTGCTGCTCAATTTTCTGGAGCAGGTAAAGTATTAAATGTTACTTTTGGCCTAAGTCAATTTGAAGGCATGATTCTTGGTGCAGTTATAATTATATTTTATACATTAATAGGTGGTTTTTTGGCTGTAGCATGGACAGATTTAATTCAGGGAATCATAATGATTTCTACACTTGTTATTTTGCCCATTGTAGGTATAATTCAGTTGAATACTATTCCAGATCAACCTTTATTTCAATGGGATACACTCTATGGTGGCAAAACAGGAATACCTGCAATTATTGGTATGATAGGTGGTTTAAGCTGGGGATTTGGTTATATGGGACAACCTCACTTAGTAACAAGATTTATGGCCATTGATTCTTCAGATAATATTCAAAAGAGTAGAAGGATAGCCATATCATGGGCCCTTCCAGCATTTTTCGGAGCTATGATTATTGGGTTAGTTGGAAATGGACTTTTACAGTCAGGTATTTTAATTCATGAAGGAGAAAAAATATTTTCTAGCCATCAATTGCCAGATCCAGAAAAGATAATGCCAATCATGGCAACTTCCTTACTGCCAGCATGGTTGGCAGGAATATTTATTTCCGGGGCCATTGCAGCAATGATGTCCACAGCTGATTCGCAATTATTAGTAAGCACTTCAGTAATTACTGAAGATTTATTAGCTCCTAATGTGGCAACATATGGTGGACTTACAAAATTAACATGGAGTAGAATATTCACGTTATTGATTGGATTAATTGCCTTTATAATGGCATGGCGTACAAAAGATTTAGTTTTTGAAATGGTATCATATGCATGGAGTGGTTTGGGCGCATCCTTTGGTCCTGCATTATTATTAACACTTTGGTGGAACCGTGTTAGGCGTGAAGGTGTGATTGCAGGATTATTAGTTGGATCTATTTCAACCATAATATGGGCCAATATAAATGGATTATCTATTTTGGTTACGGAACGAATTATCAGCTTCATATTGGCTTTTCTTTCTGTTGTTATTGTCAGCATTTATTTTGAGAAGAAAAATGGCGATTGATATAAAACTTGCCATACAGTCATTGGCGAAAAATGACGCATTACCCATTTATTATTTACAAGGGAGTGACTATTATCTCCAAAAGTTATTTATGGATAAAGTTTCAAAACAATTTTTTGGAGATGAAAAACCATCTAAAGTTTTGATGCTTCCTGATGAAATGGGTGGTAAAGAAATCATTCATCGATTAACATCGACAGACTTATTTGCGAGTAAAGCTTTTTTTATCATTCGAAATTGCGCTCAGCTAAAAAAACCATTTAATGATGAGTTAATCGATTATTGTAATAATCCGTTAATGAGTCATTGTGTTATAATAATTAATGATGATTATATGGCAAAAACAGCCATTTTTAAAAAATTGTCAAAAATAGTTGAACCCATTAATACTCAACCGCCTCATCCCAATAAAATAAAACAATGGGTACGCTATTTCTTTAGTGAAAATGGAAATACTGCTAATTCCCAAGTTGTTGAATCACTGTCAAATACTGCTGGTGATTCTTTAGCACATTTAGCTGGTGAAATTGATAAGATTTGTCTGTGGGTTGGTGATGGAAACGCAGTTGAGATGGAGCATTTAAAACAATTTACTGGTTGGAAAAGAGAGCATAAACAATGGGAATTTATTTCTGCAATCGCTCAAAAAAATTTAACTAAAGCATTATCAATTGGAAAAACTATTATTTCTCAGAATGAAACGATGATATCACTTATTTATCCATTAACAGGGCTTTTTCAGGAATTATTATTTACAAAAAGGAATTCTGGAACTTTTTCGAAACCTACCGGTTATATTCCTATATCTGCTTCAATTCAACGAAATTTACCAAGTTATGCAAAAGGTTTTTCGGAGAAAAAAATTATACAGATTTTAAAATATCTTGAAAAAATTGAACGAAAACAAAAAACATCAACCATCTCTGATGAATCAGAGCTCATCCAATTTATATACCATGCCTTCAGTTAACGAAAGTAGAAAATATATATATACCGATGAAGAATTAATTGGTCACTTCCAAAATGGAGATGAAAATGCCTATGTAGAACTTGTAAGACGCTACAAGGATCGATTAATAAATTTTGTTTTTCAATATGTGGGTGATTATGAACAATCTGAGGACATTGTTCAAGACACTATGGTTAAATTATACATTAAAAAGCACTATTATAAAGAAATAGCAAAATTCTCTACGTGGATTTATACGATTGCAAAAAACCTTGCAAATACTGAACTCCGGAAAAGAAAAAGAAGAAAAATTACACAACTCAGTCACATGAGTCGTGAAGAGAAACAAATAGATTTACCCGCAATTCAACCCGAAACAGGGCAGGAAGTGCAAAATGAGTTTGCGCATAAATTGATCCGAAATGCTATTCAACAATTACCTGAACATTTTAAGACTGTTATTATTTTGCGAGATGTTCAGGAACTTTCTTACGATGAAATAAGTAATATTGTTGATGTACCATTAGGAACAGTGAAGTCACGAATTAATCGTGCGCGAATTCAATTACAATCTGAATTACAAGAATTAAAATAATAAGGAGTATTGATTATCGATGGAACGCTATCAATTTGAAGATCTGATTTCAGATTATTTAGAAAATACATTAACAATTGCTCAAAGGAAATCTTTTGATTCCTACTTAGAGTCTAATCCTAAAGCAAAACAATTAGTTGATAATATGAAAAACAATATTAATGAACTAAATGAATTGCCAAAAGTAAAGACATCTGCAGCCTTTATGAAAAACCTTCAAGGAAGATTAAGTGCTGAAAGGCGTATTCCTGTTGAGTCAACCGCTAAATCATTTTTAGGATTTACACCCCTTTATGCAACGGTTATGACAGGCCTCGTTGTAGCATTTCTCTTTGTGAGCATTGAATTATTTAATCCAGAAAAGCCAAATTTGCCCATTCTAAATAAAACTTTTGCCACACATGCAGATGAAGGATCAATTTCAAATAAACATGAACCAACAGAAAATGACGATAATCAAAATTTGGCCGATGTAGAATCTGATTCACTAGATCAATTGGATGATGATATCAAAAAGAAAGACTATTCTAAGCAAATCCATCTCGTAAACGATTAATTGATATTTACGATTACCTGTTTTTTAATCCCCGTTATTAAAGTAATTTAATAGACGGGGATTTTATTTTTGGTAGGTAAATGAAATTAAGCATAAAAACAGGCATAATTTACAGTCTCAGCTGTTTAGCAGTATTGCTCCTTGTATTGTACCCATCATTAGATGCACCCTATGGGCATATTTTACGCATTTTAGTAATTTTTGGTGTTGCTTGGTTAATTTATTTTTATTTTACTTCATTAGGGCAATTCAATAATACAAAAGTTGACTCATCTAATGGTAATGACACTTCTCAATATGCGATTTTCCCTAAACCTCATGTCGATGAATTATTCCAAGAGATTCAATCGATGGTTTTTTCAATTGTACAATCGTTAAATGACTCCTATCAACCAGAAGTATTCTTGTTCGAAGATCAATTTGATACTTTAGTAAGGCAAAAAGATTCCAAGTCGATTTTTTCAGATACAATATTGACAAATAATTTGCTAATCAATACTATTTTAACATCAACGGGGCCTCAAACTATTTACCAAAAAGATTGCGGCGCAGAATGGGATGAAATATTTGGAGACAAAACATGGAGAGGAAGTGAATGTTTTTTAGCAAATCCAATTCGATTTAATGATAAATCCATTGGTCTGTTTATTATATATATTGATCATTTTAATGCATTAGACAATAAATCGTTAATAATCACATCACAACTATCATCTCTTCTAACCAAAAACTTAGAAAATTTAGATAGTTTAGACCATCAAGCGCTTGGAAATTATAAGAAGGAAAGTATTTTAACTTTTATTTCAAATTTAAACTTTCAAGATGCAGAAACTGATATATATAGACAATTTTCATCTTTAGTAAATAAATTTGTGCCAAGTGATCAAATTATCATTTCATCGGCAACTTCTTTTTTTACTCAAGGTGTCATAATGTGGTCCAAAGGTGATGATCCTAATTATATTGAAGGAAAAAAGTTTAATCTCAATGAATCTTTATTAGGGCTTCCCATGATGGTAAATGGCGGTATTAACGATGATATATTGTTGAAAAAATTCCCCACATTCATACCTGCTAGTGGTGATGGTGACTCTATGATAAATCACTCTGTAGTTGGACTTTTGTTAAAAATTGGAGAAGAAAAATTAATTTCTGTTATTCTTGAAAGAAAATCAAAAAGAAAATTCAGTCTGAAAGAAAGAGATTCTATCAAATCTTTTTTCCAAATATTAAGTACTATTATGAATTGGCAGCAGGAATATCAACAAATATATTTGAATGCTACTCAGGATGGACTTACGGGGCTTCTTAACCATAAAACTTTCATGGATCGATTTGATGAAGAAATTCAACGTGCAAAACGTTTTAACCATGATTTAGTTATGCTCATGTTTGATCTTGACAAATTCAAAAGGATAAATGACACTTTAGGCCACCCATATGGTGATTATGTAATTCAAACAGTATCACAGATTTTGAAGGATAATGTTCGTTTAATTGATGCAGTAGCGAGATATGGTGGAGAAGAATTTGTCATTATCCTTGTAAATACAAATATTGATATGGCTATGCCTGTTGCGACAAGAATTGTCCAAAATATTGCAGAATATCCATTTTCGATGGATGAAAAAGATGTTAAAATGACTATTAGTTGCGGAATGAGTGAATATCCAACGCATTCTGAAAATATCCGTGAAGTTATTGATTATGCTGACCAAGCTATGTATAGTGGGAAAAAACTTGGCGGTAACAGCGTTACCGTATTTGAATCAAACAACTAAAATTATGAAATATATTATACTTATTTGCAGCCTTGGTTTATTAAATGCCCAATCAGAAACTCCTTCCGAAATTGCATTACAACATTTTATGGAAGGAGAATTCCTCCTTAATCAGGGAAACTACGCAATGGCTGTGTTGGAATTTCAAGAAGCATTGGAAGCTGACCCTAATGGAGCGACAATTCATATTTCAATAGCTGATGCTTTTAGAAGATTGGGAAAAGTAAAGAGAGCTGAAAAACATTTAGAAATAGCAATAGAACTTGACCCAAATGATACTGAAGCATATGAAATGCTCGGATTTCTTTACACTTTAGAAAAGAAACTTGATTTGGCTCTAATCCAATTCAATAAATTAATAGAATTGGATCCAGAGAATAGTGACTATCATTTTTCTTTAGGAGATATTTTTCGGCTTAATAGTCAATGGGAAGATGCAATAAATCATTATTTATTATCCTACAATCTCAATTCAATTACGACAAATGCGCTTGAGCAAGCATTGCAAATTGCTATCAATATTAGAGATTTGATTAAAGCAGAAGAAATATGTGAATTACTTATAAAAGAACATCCAGAAAATGCTCAGTTTTATGAAACATACAGAGATATTTCATTGTTCAATAATCATCCAAAAAAAGCAGTATTAGCCATTGATGGTTTAATGCGTATCCTTGGGCGAAATGTTGATTTATTGCTTCAAAAAAGTGCCATATACCAACGAAATAACGAATTAGAAATTGCACTTTCCGTCGTCGACCAAGCATTTATTATCGATTCGTTAAATCAAGATATTTATCAACAATATGTTTCTCTTTTTATTGATATGGAAAAGTTTGACCTTGCTATAAAATATAATAATAAACTTATATCGCTATTTCCTACAAATCCACGTGGTTTCTTGAATAGTGCTATCGTTTCTCTAACTAATAAGGAACCAGAAAAGGCGACAGAAATATTAATTGAAAATATTGAATACCTGGATGGAAACTTTACTGCCTATTATATTTTGGGTAGTGCTTATAGTCAATTAAAAGAATATGATAATGCCGAACACTTTTTATTGAAGGCACTTAAAATATTCCCAACTTCAAAAAATGCAAAACATGCCCTAGCAATGATATGGGATAGTATCCAGAAATGGGAAAAATCCGATAGTCTTTATCTCGAGTTAATACGAACGGATTCATTGGATGCTCAAGCCATGAATAATTATGCTTATAGCTTATCCGAAAGAAACGAATTGTTACCTATGGCATTAGAACAATCAACTCGCGCTGTTAAACTATCTCCCAATTCTGCACCTTATTTGGATACGTTGGGTTGGATTTATTATAAAATGGGCAAACTTAAAGAAGCCATTAAATACATAGAAAAATCAATTGAAATGGATAGTACTAATTCAGTTGTAATAGAGCATTTAGGTGATATTCTATTTGACACAAATGAAAAGGGGAAGGCATTGGACGCATATAAACAAGCCTTGAAACTTGATGGTGATAATCAATCTCTTAAAGAAAAAATATTATCTAAATAAATACTCGCTCTTTTCAAATCTACTTATTCCACTCATATTGAGTGGATGTGGTAGTACCATGAATCAAAAGATAACTGAGCTACATTTAACTTCAGATTCTGAAACCAACTATATGTCTTGTTCAGGGAGAGGAGAGCTCCACTCAAAGGGGGAGTATAAAGGTAAATTAAAATTTACTTATTTTTCTCAAAATGATAGTACAGTAATCCAATTCAGAGATTTTATGGGACGAAAAACTTTAATCATGTGGATAGAAAAAGATAATGTAAATGCATGGGATATTCTTAAAAATAGACAATACTATAACGATGAAATCATGTCCACATTCCCTATTATCAATAGGCTTAATCCAACAGAGTTCACAAAATTACTTTGGGGGGAATCGCCCATTATCACTGATGAAAGTATATTAGGTACTCCAGAAAATGGGACTATTGAGATTTCAATCAATAAAGGAGATTCAACTCAAGAAGAATTAGTAGATAAAGTTATATTTAAGGAAAAATTACATAATTCATCTGTAACATTAAGTATTGTAAAACGTACACTCAATCAAGATAAAATAGAACTAGGCAATCTTTGGAAAATGAAACCATCATGAATGAAATAACGAATCAAAGTCAGAGGAAACAATTATCTATCGTCGGACCGGCGATGGATGAAGCAGGAAATCTTAAGGAATATGTTGAGCGATGTATTCAGGCATTTGAATCCCTAAATGTTGATGGCGAAATTGTAATTGTTGATGATGGAAGTTCGGACGATACTGCTTCTATATTACAATCCTTAGTAAACACTTATCCAAATATTCTAACAGCTGTTAAGCATCGAAAAAATCTAGGATTAACTCCAGCACTTCAGACAGCCTTTCATCAATCATCCGGTGAAAAAATCATTTGGATACCAACTGATTTAGAATCTCATCCTGATGAAGATATTCCATTGCTTTATGATAAATTAATAAATGGATCTGATGTTGTAGCTGGATATAGAAAGGATAGAGGAGATGGTAAATCTTTTGCATCTAGAATTTATAATGTATTTACTCGGTGGCTTTTTGGAATTCGTTTAAAAGATATGAATTGGATTAAGGGATTCAGCCGGGAATGTTTACCTTCCCTATTTCTAAGAAGTGATTGGCATCGATTTATGCTTGTTATGCTACATTCCGATGGTTTTGTAATAAAAGAAGTTGAAACACAGTGGTACGAACGAGAATATGGACAATCAAAGTTTGGCCTTCTTCGGTTCCCAAGATCTGTTTTAGATTTATTGAGCATATGGTTTTTAATTATTTTCAGCAAAAAACCAATGCGTTTATTTGGGTTTTTGGGTGCTCTCAGTATGATAATTGGTTTGGGGTTTCATGTATACTTATCAGCATTATATTATTTTTATAGCACACAAATACGGCCGTTATTTTGGTTTGCACTCACATTAGAAATATTTGGCATCCAATTTATATTATTTGGATTTATTAGCGAATTGCTCGAGAGAACACGTGAAAATGTTTTAAATATTGATCGAATTATAAATAAGGACAAATTGAAACAACCAATTAATAATGAAGTAAAAATTACAAAAAATAATTAAAGGCTATTTGTTGCCATTTGAGTTAATACTTCTTTAATAAAATTCGTGACATCTATTTTATCAGTTAAAAGTAATTTATGTTGCATATCCATGGATATAATAGACTCAGGAGTTGACCATAATTTAATTGTATCTAGTATTTCAGTAAATTGATCTGAACGAAAAGTGCGAGCCATTTTATATTTTACATCTTGTTCATCTGTGTAACACCTTGGAATGGGTGAAATAAAAATTCCAGGAGTACCTAACACAACTGCTTCAGAAACCATTGTTGCGCTTTCCCCAACAACCATAGAAGCAGATGCAAGTGCATGATGCATTGTAGATCCTGGTAGTGGATATTGATATTCTGCTAATTCACCTTCAAGCGGTTTTTCTGAAGAAATAAATACTTTCCCTCGGCTAAGTAACGATTTTACGATTTGTCTTTTTTGGTCAATTGATAATCCTTCAACTGTAAAATCATGGGAAGATTCCCATGCGGTAAATCTTAAAATTGAAAAAGAACCATTTTCAGGTACACCTAACTTTTGTTTTATGTTTTTATCTGGCTTAAATCTATTTGGGTGTAAATAAGCTAATTCGTGATAACCAGGGTATGTAATGAATTTTTTATCCATATAATAAAAGGGGCCAGGATAACAATCAGGAATAAATATTTTTGATGCAAATGGAAGAGTAATGGCATTTTGGATTTTGGCAATATGAGTGTCTGTAAAAATAGCAACTGGGCACCGTCGAAATCTGGAAATATGAGTGCACAATGGCCCTCCGAGTGCAGTAATGACATCAGGCTTATCCCAAATGATATTTTTCAGAATACCGCCTTGGTGAACGATCATTTCAAATAAAAGTCCTGCAACCCCTGTACGGGCCGTCGACAGTGTTTGATGGTGAATCCCATAATCATCCAATAATTCACAGACTAATTCTTTATGTCTAGAAAATACCCTTACAGTATGCCCAGTAGAAATAAAATCTTTGATTGTAGGCGCAAAGAAGTGAACGTGGGCAGGGTGGATGATATCAAATGCAATATGCATTAAGATAAAAAACTCTTTAGACTATTCTTCAGGTTTAATCCTAATGATTTTTGCAGGATTCCCGGCAACAATTGCATTGTCAGGCACATCCTTTGTAACCACGGATCCAGCACCTACTTCAGCATTTACCCCAATTGTTACAGGTAGTAATGTTGAATTGCTACCAATAACAGCGCCTTTTTTTATATGTGTTTTTTCCCATTGATCTGTTGAACCCGTTCGGCGGAATGAGGGTGGATGTAAATCATTAATAGTCATAACACCATGTCCAATAAAAACATTGTCATCAATAGTGACTAAAGAACAAATAAATGTATGAGACGATACAGTTACATTATTTCCGATTGTTACATTATTTTGAATCTCAACATAGGAACCAATCGTTGTATCGTTCCCTATCTGGGCTCCATATACATTTGCAAACTCCCAGACTTTAGTCCCAGAACCAATATGAGTATCTTTAACTATGGCAGTATTACTAATCATAATTCTATTATGACCCCATTTCTAAGATTCGGACCACTTTTTCAGCATGCATAGCATCTGTAATACATTTTGTTCCATTTTGAATACAATCAACAAAATGTGTGATTTCAGTTTTTAATGGTTCTATCCAATTCACTTTTGGCATTAAAACATCACCAGATCTATGTTGAAAGGTAAATGTATTCCCATTATCGAAATCCATGTTTTCTCCTAGAACTGCCATTCGATCTATTCCTTTATCGAAGATTGTTATTTTATTTTGAGCAATATCATCATAAAAAACCATCTTTTTTGAACCAACAACAGTCATTCTTCTAATTTTTCTTGGATCAAGCCAACTCACATGAATGTTAGCCATCACATTATTGGGATATTTAATATTCATAAAAACTACATCATCAATTCCATCTTGAACAAAACTCATTCCATGACGGTCCACCTGTTCTGGATTAGGTTCGTCTAACCAATATTGTATAATACTAATATCATGAGGAGCGAGATTCCATAGAGCATCAACATCAGAGCGAATTCTTCCTAAGTTAACTCTTTGACTATAAATATAGCGGATTTCGCCTAATTCACCATCATCAATCAGTTTTTTTATGGTGCGCACAGTATTATTGAATAGAAAAGTATGCCCAACCATTGCGACTAAATTCTTATCCGTAGCTAATTTATGGATGGCATTCACTTCATCGGATGTTGTTGCCATAGGTTTTTCAACTAGGATATGTTTACCCGCATTTAAAGCTTTAATAGCCAAGTCATAGTGTGTTTCAACTGGTGTGGATATAACAACCGCTTCAATTTCAGGGTTATTAAAAATATCTTCAACATTATCTGTTGTTTGAACACTGGGGTAATGGGATTCAACAAAGTGTCTTCTCTCTTCAGAAAGGTCGACCACAGTGGTAAGATTTACATTTGTATTAGAAACCAAGTTTCTTAAAAGATTTGGGCCCCAATACCCAACGCCGATTTGTGCTATATTAACCATAATATTTATTTTTTATTTTAATTATTAACTGTGATAAGATGAAAGGATATTCAATGAATATTGGATAAATTAATAGATATGGAAAATCCAATTATGATTCATAAAATTTCCTCAATTAAGATTGCTGGAAATTATCATGTTACCCCCGAAATCACTTGAAAAATATTAAATATTATTTGAACCTTTTCTAGGTGTATTCATTCAATAGATTCCATAACTAATAAATGAAAAAAGTTTTAATTATTACATACTATTGGCCACCAAGTGGAGGCCCTGGTGTACAAAGAATTGTAAAATTCTGTAAATACTTACCACAATTTGGGTGGGAGCCTACTATTCTAACAGTAAAAAATGGCGAATATCCAGCTATGGATAAATCCTTTATTGATGAAATATCTCACATACCGGTCGAGTCAGCTAAGGGATTCTCCTTTTTCGCCCTTTTTAAACTATTAACAGGGAAGAAAAAGGTATCATCACATCAAATGAGTTCCAAAGAAGGTGAAACATTTTTCTCGAAACTTACACGATGGATTCGTATTCACATGATAATTCCTGACGGACGAATTGGATGGTATTGGGCAGCTGTCGCAAAAGGGCAAAAAATGATTGAAACAAATCAGTTTGATTTAATATTTTCAACAAGTCCACCACACACCGTTCATTTAATCGGGAAATCTTTAGCGCAAAAATCGGGAATACCATGGGTATGTGATTTTCGAGATCCCTGGACAGATCGGTTTTACTATCAAGAAAATCCACGAAATGCACTCATATCATTTTTGGATTCTCAACTTGAGAAGAGTGTTTTGAGAAAATGTAACCATTTAACTGTTGTTAGCCCTGGGTTTCAAAAATTATTAGATTCACATTGGCCCATAAAATCTAAATCGACTATTATTTATAATGGATTTGATTCTGAAGATTTTATGGCAATAAGTGAAAAAATATATACATCCAATAATGTTACGATTGGTCATATAGGTTCCTTGTCAAAATCTCAAAATCCTTTTGGATTAATTCAATCCATAAAAACTTATAATGAGTTACAAGAAGAGAATTTTATTTTAATAAAATGCATTGGATCTGTTCATCCAGATATTGAAGAAACGATTCAGACTCACGGATTAAGTGGCTTCTATGAAAAATTATCATATATGGATCATGATAAAGTGATTGAAAAAATGAAAGAATTTGATTATCTATTTCTTGTAATTCCAGATTGTGAAAAAAATTCAGGAATAATACCAGGAAAATTATTTGAATATTTTGCCAGTCGTTCGGAGATTATCCTTATAGGAAATCCAGATTCAGATGCATCTAGGCTTATGAAAAAATTGGGTTATGAACATACGTACCCCATAAATGGACAAATAGACTTTTCAAAATTAGAATCAAAGAAACATTCTGATTATTCATCTATTGAAAAGTTCAACCGTAAAAATCAGACAGAAACACTAGCAAATATATTTAATTCAATAATCGTATGAGAAAAAAAGGAAAACGTTTAAGAGATATTTCAATAAAGGATGTGAAATCTTACTTTATCGAAGAACGTTATAAAATAAAAAAGCCCATTTCGAATTACAATTCATTGCCGGAAAAAATGTTTACTAATATGAATCCAGTATATGTCGTATCAACAGGAAGAGCCGGTAGTGAACTATTAGTCAAATTAATGAATGCTTCAAATGTCGGATCTGTGCATCACGAGCCGCGACCTAGAATGTTTTACGGATCAAAATTAGCTTACGAATTAGGGACAAATAGTATAAAAGCAATTCAAATGGCATATTTAAATGCAAGATATGATTTACTGAAAAAAACATTTTTAGAAGATGTTAGGTTTGTGGAAACTAATAATAGACTTTCCTTTTTTATGGAATCATTAAGTGATTTATTTCCGAGAGCTAAGTTTATTCATCTTATTCGACATCCAGGCGCATTTGTGAGGAGTGGGATTCGTCGTAATTATTATAAAAGTAATGAAAATGATGATGCTAGACTTACACCTTTACGATCAGATATAATATATGATACATGGGACAAATTTTCAGATATTGAGAAAATTGGATGGTTATGGAATAAAACGAATGAAATTATAGAATCAGCAAAAAAAAATATAGATAGTAAAAGAGTATTAACTCTCAAATCTGAAGATTTATTCAACAATTATGAAGTATATAATCATATATGCGAATTTATAAATCATGAATTACTAGGTGATTCTATGATAAAAGCACTTATTGCAAAGCCAACAAATCGACAGATTCAAAATGATTTTCCGAAGTGGAAAGATTGGTCAATTGAAGACAAAGAAAAATTAAAAGGAATTACTCCATTAGGTATTAAATATAATTTTTGGGAATCAAATGATTAAGTGGGTACGCTCTCATATCCTAAAAAGTGAGTTTAATAAAAATGTGGCTAAACTTGTTTCTGGAACGGCATCCGCAAATGTAATTACAGTGTTATTTTTACCCATTTTAACCAGACTATATTCAGTTGATGATTTTGGGCAATTTCAGCTGTTACTTTCTGTTGCTCTCATTATTACTGTCATATCAACTCTAAAATATGAAATGACTATTCCGTTGCCGAAAAATAAATCTGATTCAGATGCCTTATTTTTAATTTCTTTCTTATTCCTCATCATTATTAGTTCAGGTCTTTTTATTACATTATATTTTTTTGGTAAACCAATATTAAACCTTTTTGATGCAGGACATTTATCCGTCTACCGTTGGTGGATAAGTTTTGCTGTATTGTTTGGGGGCGGATTTGAGTTGATGAATTATGTTTATATGAGAAATAAGTCTTTTGGATTAATGGCAAAATATAGAATTCTTCAAGTGGCAATTATTCAGGGTGTATCTTTAGCCTACGGTTTGGTGTCACCGGATTTCTCCGGTTTACTATATGCATACTTAGCAGGAAACGGAATCGTAGCAATAATCATGTATCTAAAGTCAAATGTCTCTATTAGATTTGTTAAAATTCGATATGCATTATATCAGGCAATGAAATTTAAAAAATTCCCAATGATTAATGCACCAATGGCACTCTTAAACACTTTTTCGATGCAACTTCCTGTATTTATGCTTTCAGCATATTTTTCCCCAGAAATTGTTGGATTTTATATGATGGCAAATAAAATGATAACTATGCCGATGAATTTAATAAGCCGATCAGTTGGAAGAGTCTATTACCAATCTGCTTCGTCAGCTATTCATAAAGGGAAAAAAAGTATATTAAAAATATTTAACCAAACTGTTAGAAGAGTAGTGAAAGTTGGAATTATTCCCGCCATAATTATTTTAATATTTAGCCCGACTCTAGTAACAGTTCTATTAGGGTCACAATGGTCACAAGCGGGTGTATTTATGCAAATAATGATTCCATGGTTATTTTTCCAATTTATTAATTTACCCATAAGTACCACATTCTCATTAGTTAGAAGACAAGAAATTGGATTCCTACTTATTGTAATTTCAGTATTAGTAAAATATGTTGCTATGGAATATTGGCATTCGACACCAAATATACAGTTGTGGGCTTTAACAATTGTTTCATCTTTATTCTACATAACATACACTTTCACATCATATTCAATCCTTAAGCGAGTAAAAAAATGATTTTTCTTGGGAGAATACTTTATTTTTTAAATAAAGTAAAAAATAAATTAATACACAGTTATCTGGCGAATAAGTATTCAAGTAGTTCAAAATCTATTGGTATAAATGTTAGATTTAATGGTATTAGTAAAATCACAGGATTAAACAACCTTGATATTGGAAACAATGTGCATATTGGAGAAAATGCATTTTTTAAGGCAGAAGGAGGTTTATCCATCGGCGATAATACTCATTTTGCAAGGAATGTTGTTATATACACTCACAGTCATAATTATGAAGGAGAACGTCTTCCATATGATGATACATTTCGATTTAAGAAAGTTTCAATAGGTAAAAATGTTTGGATTGGCATAAATGTTACAATTCTTCCTGGAACAACTATAGGTGATGGTGCCATAATTGGAGCTGGAGCAACAATCTCAGGTCAAATTGCTCCAATGGAAGTAATTGGAGCGAAAGTTGGAGAAAAAATAAAATCAAGAGATAAAAATCATTATGAAAATCTTGAGTCAGCGAAGCAATATGGTGCAAAAAATGGACAACAATATGAAAAATAGAATTTGGATTTTAATTCCATTAATTATTTTTGTTCTGTTTTACAAATTAATATTATTAAATGAAATTCCATTGGCTGGAGATATGGTTGCTCATGAACCCATTAAACAATGGATTAGCGAACAAGATGAAATGCCACATTGGTTTCCTAATTTATTCTCAGGTATGCCTTCTTATGGTGGATATATTTATACACCGGGAGACCCAACAAAAGCTCTCTTGTCTAAAATATTTATTAATCAAGGATTACGCTTTTGGTTCTACTTTACCTTAGCAGGATTGGGTGTATTTTCTTTCCTCAGAAGAAAGAAAATAAATGAGTGGGCTTCCACTTTAGGTGGGCTCATTTTTTCTTTAACCCCATATAGCTTTGGATTGATTAATGCAGGGCACAATAATAAAATTCTAGCTTTTGCCTGGTTACCATGGGTTTTTATGGCTTCTGAAAAAGTGATAGAAAAATATTCAATAAAATCAATTTTAACCCTAGGTCTTTTTACAGCATTCCAAATGTGGTCCAATCATCCACAAGTTGTGTATTATACATGGATGTTAATTGGTTTTAGGCTTGTATGGTTGCAAGGAGAATCAATTGTAGACAAATCCTGGAATATTATATCATTTAGCAAAAGTTTTGGAGGATTAATTGCAAGTGTAATATTAGCATTAACAATGGTGGGAGATCCTTATGTGTCAGTATTTGAATTTAATAAATATTCAAATCGTGGATCTTCTTCAGTTTTAGACCAAACAAATGAAACAAAATCAGGAATGAAATGGGAAAAGGCAACCCAATGGTCCTTTCATCCATCAGAAACAATTTCTTTTTTATATCCCTATTATTATGGATTACAGAATTACCCCACTCGTGATATAAAATCAGCTTCATATTGGGGTTATATGCCATTTACGCAATCGACTCATTATTTTGGTATACTTGTTTTATTAATTGCGCTGTTGGGCGCATATATTAAAAAGCCAAATCGATTTGAATGGTCAATGTGGATTGTTTCTCTTTTGGCTATAATTATTGGATTCGGTAACCATTTCCCAATTCTTTTTTCTCCTTTTTTTAATTGGGCACCTTTTTTCAGCAAATTTCGTGTCCCATCTATGGTCTATATGACCATACCTTTCATGATGAGTTATTTGGGTGCTGTTGGATTCAATCGAATAATGAATAATATCAATGACAATCCTTCAAGAGTATTAAACAAAGCCTATTATATTTTTGGCACATTTATTGGTTTATCTCTTTTGCTTTTTATGGGTGGCGAATCATTATTATCCTTCTTTAAAGAAGGGGAAATGGGCAGATATAATGCTCAAATTATAAATTCTATTCGTGAAACACGTGCTGCACTCTTTCAAAAAGGGTTTATGGTTGCTTTAGGCATATCAGGAGCATCCCTTGCTATTATTTGGGCAGGATGTCAGAAAAAAATCACACATACAATAACTGGCGCAGCATTAGTTGGGCTAGTTGTTTTAGATCTTGGTCTTATAGATTCTGAATTTCTCCATTTAAAGCCAAGTATTGAAATGAGCAAACAGTTTCAAACTAATCAAGGCATAGAATTTCTTAAAAATGAATATAAATCGGAACCATTTAGAATTTATCCAAAAGATGACTTTTCTTCTAACCGGTATGGATATTATGGATTGGAAAGCGTCGGAGGATATAGGCCATTAAAGCTAAGACATTATCAAGACTTAATGGATGCAAGCACACGAGATGGGAAAGTTGAATTTTCACCAGCTGTTCAAAATATGTTAAATATACGATATGTAATTGATAAAGGCCGATTACTACCAAATCCAAATTATTTACATCGTGCTTGGATGGTAAATTCCATAATACCTGTTGAAGATCAGGAATCATCATTGATGACTGTTTTACAGCCAACGTTTTCACCTGAGAATCAAGCAGTAATTCTTGCTTATGATGGGCAATTGACTTTCGAAGAGGGTATGAATGAAGTATTGATAGAACAAATAGAAGAAAATAAAATTATCTTAAATGTTAATAGTGAAAAAGGTGGCCTACTTGTTTTATCTGAAATATATTATAAACCAGGTTGGAAAGCATTTGTGGATGATGTTGAGACTGCTATTTATCAAACGAATCATGTGTTAAGATCTCTTGTTATCTCATCGGGAAATCATCATGTTATTATGAAATATGATGATCAAAAGTGGAAATGGATTCGTTTAATATCGCGAATATCATTTTTTGGGACTTTAGTAGGGTTACTCTTCCTTAATAGAGATTCCTTACTAAGGATAATAAAAAAATAATGAAACAATATCGTCATACTGGGAATATAAAAGCTGGATTATTTATCCTAGGTATTATATTAATTTCCAGTTTACTCATTTATACTCAATCCCTTGTAAACCGTCTGCGTGTTGATAGTAGGCAAATTGTTACTCTCTATGCTGAAATCATTGCAAATACTGTGTCACAGCCAGATGATTCAAATCTTGATTTTGTTTTTGAAAATATTATTCAAAAAGTTCAGTTCCCAATCATTCAAACAAGTTTGGATGGTGAACCACAGTCATGGCGTAATCTTCCTGATCACGTACTTTCAAATAAAGATCGAAATAAATTCCTTGTCAAAATGGATGCTCAAACGAGTCCAATACCATTAGAGTTTGTAGACATAAATTCAAAAAATAAAATAATCTTTGGTCATTTGCATTATGGTGATTCTGACCTTATTCATCAATTACAATGGTTAGCCTATTTGGAAATTATTGCGGTTGCTCTTTTTATTTTCTTGGGCTTCACTGGTTTCTCATTTATTCGTAATAGCGAAAAAAGACATATTTGGGTGGGTATGGCAAGAGAAACAGCACATCAATTAGGAACTCCTGTTTCTGCATTATTGGGTTGGGTCGAATGGTTAAAAGAACATCCTGAAAAAACTGAAGAAATAATACCTGAAATCGAATTAGACCTCAATCGTCTTCAACAAATTAGTCGACGATTTAGTAAAATGGGATCAGAGCCAGAAATGGGATGGATTGATTTATCCCAAAATGTAGATCGTGTTATAGGATATTTAAAGAAAAGATTACCTTCACTTGGAAAAAGTGTCCAATTGAAAAATGATATATCATCTGAGGTACCAATATTCGCAAATGGATCCTTACTTGCTTGGTCTATAGAAAATATTATTCGAAATGGAATAGATGCTATTGAAGGTGATGAAGGGCTCATAACTGTTTCTTTAATAAAGGAAAATAATAGAGTACATATTCAGATTAAGGATAATGGGTGTGGTATACCGAAAAAAGATTGGAAAAATGTTTTTCGGCCAGGATTCAGTTCTAAAAAAACAGGGTGGGGTCTAGGATTATCTTTAACTCAACGAATCATAGAAGATATCCATGGCGGACAACTTAAAGTATTGGATTCTTCGGTTGGTTTAGGCACAACATTTGAAATTAGTTTTCCTGACCAAAAATAAGGATTTAAAATCAATTCTCTGAATCATTGGGTTATTCTGAATCTAAAGGTAATTTTCAGACTAATTTAAAGGAGAATATTGTGGATTTATTATTTGGAGCAGCTCAGCCAGGGCAAGGAAGTGGTGGCATAGTAGCCTTTTTGCCATTTATTCTTATCATGGGAATTATTTATTTTTTAATGATAAGGCCCCAAGCTAAGAAACAAAAAGAAAAATCATCCATGTTGGATAATTTAAGTAAAGGGGATAAAGTTGTTACTATGGGTGGAGTCTATGGCTCTATTTCAGGATTTAAAGAAAAAGGTCGCATTGTATTACTAAATGTGGATAAAACAACAAACTTGACCGTCAATAAATCTAGTATTGCTGGATTAGCCGAAAAAGTATCTTCAACGGACTTAGAAGGCCAAAATTAATGGCAGTAATGGATATCGTCCATTATGGGGATGCTATCCTCAGAAAAAAGTGTAAACCTGTTAAGCAGTTTAATGGTATCGAACGATTACTCGATGATATGTTTGATACTATGTATGAAGCAGATGGGATTGGACTTGCAGCAAATCAAGTTGGTTTAAACCTACATTTATTCATTATTGATATATCTCATACTGAAGAAGTCGAAGAACCATTTATTTTTATAAATGGTGAAATAGTAGGCAGTGAAGGTGAATGTGATTATGATGAAGGATGTTTATCTATTCCAGGAGTAACATTAAATGTTACCCGTCCAGAATCAATTGATTTTAAATACCAATCTCAAAATGGTGAGTGGAGTAGAAAAACTTTCTCTGGTTTAGCTGCCCGAGCCATTCAGCACGAAATAGACCATTTGAATGGAGTTTTTATTGTGGACCGGATTCAAGAAATTGATAAAATGTTCATTCAATCCGAATTGAAGGATATAGAAGCTCAATCAAAAGAAGAAAGTAAAACGAGACAGACCTTAACAAGGTATAATTTTTAATCTAAAGTATTTAAGAGGGAATTAATCCATGCGAATAATTTTTATGGGAAATCCTGCATTTGCAATTCCTTCATTAAATGCAATTCTAGAAAGTTCACACGAAGTTGTGGCTGTTATATCAAATCCTGAAAAGCGTATGGGGCGAGGGAAAACATTGTCTCATACACCCGTAGGGCAATTTGCAATTGAAAAAGGACTAAATTTAATTCAAGCTAACTTATTGAAAGATCCAGATTTACATTCTCGTTTGAGAGATCTAAATGCTGACTTAAATGTTGTTGTGGCTTATCGAATTCTTCCCCAATTAATGATTGATATTCCTAGAATTGGATCTATTAATGTTCATGCATCCCTATTACCAAAATATAGGGGAGCCGCTCCAATACAATGGGCGTTAATGAATGGAGATCATGAAACGGGAGTATCTACTTTTTTTATAGAAAGAAAAGTTGATACAGGAAAAATTATTCATCAAAAACAAACTCCTATAGATATTGGCGATGATTATGAATCCCTTTCAAGTAAATTATCTGAATTAGGTTCAGCCCTATTACTTAAGTCGCTAAATGACATTGAATTGGGAAAAAACGTTGGGATATCCCAAGATGATACACTCATGACGCGAGCGCCAAAAATTTCACCTGAAATGACTCATATCAATTGGGAAGAGTCGGGAGAAACAATTGCAAATTGGATTCGTGGATTATCTCCAAAACCTGGAATGTCAACTCAATATAAAGGAAAAAATATTAGATTATTTCAATGTGAATGGATTGTGAAACAAATTGGTAATAGTTATCCCGGTTCTATTTATGAAGTTGACAATCAATATATAGAAATTATTACTGGTAATGGGTTACTTAGAGTTTATGAACTGCAACTCGAAGGTAAGAGGCGCATGCCCGTTCAAGATTTTCTAGCTGGGAATAAAATTCAAAAAGGTGAATATTTAGGGGAGACCTTTTGAACGCTCGAATGGCAACATTATTAACTTTAACATCATTCGAAAAATCAGGTTTACAATTAAAGGTTGTTCGAGATTCGATTTTTAGACGAAAAAAAGTATCATCCATGGATCGACAAAGAGCAACTGCCCTTACGAATGAAATAATTAGGTGGATGTCTGTTTTGGACTCAATGTATACACCATTTTTAAAATATCAATTAAAAAGATTGAACCCTAAAGTAAAAGCAGCTCTTAGAATGGGAGTTTATGAAGGTGTCATTGATTCAGAAGTCCCACCCTATGCTGCCATTGATTCAGCTGTAGAAACAATAAAAGTAGCCAGTAATAAAAAATCAGCAGGATTAGTGAATGCCGTTTTAAGAAAAGCAATTAAACAATATCCTGAAAACGTATTTATTGCCAAAGAATTTTCTCAAAAAGCATTTCCTAATTGGCTTTCAATAAAATGGATAGAACAATTTGGCGATAAAAAAGCTATTGATTTAAGACAAACATTCATGCAACAAAGACCCATTATAATCAGGATTGACAGTGGTATTGAAAATGTATTTATAGAATTAAAGCAAATGGGTGTCATTTGGAAACCATTTCCTGAATTCGATAATATCGTGGAAATTCAAAAAGGTGGGGCTCAATTAACAAAAATACCATCATTCTTAAATGGGGATTTCTCAATACAAGATTCGGGATCTGCAGCAGTTACATTATTATTAGATCCAAAGCCAAATGAAATAATATTAGATGTGTGTGGTGCTCCTGGGACAAAATCTTTTTCAATTGCACATAAAATGAATGGATTGGGGGAATTATATGTTTCAGATTCAAATTCATCTCGGTTGAATATGGCGATAGAAGGGGCAAAACGATTTAATTTTAATCATATTAGATGGGAACAAAAAGATGCATCAGCCGATACATATCCTATGGCGGAAAGAATATTGATTGATGCCCCCTGTACAGGGACAGGTGTTATTGGGCGAAAACCAGATTTGAAATGGCGAAGAAACAAGAAAGATATATTAGAGATGAATGCTATTCAACAATCTATTTTGTCCCATATGAGTCAATTTGTTAATCCCAATGGAATAATTGTTTATGCAACATGCTCTATTGAGCCAGAAGAAAATTGGCAAGTAGTGAATGATTTTCTTAAATTGAATGATGATTTCAAAATCCAGTCGGCGAAACAATGGGTCCCAGAAAATTGGGTAGATGAAAATGGATGTTTATTTACATTTCCTTCAAAGCATAATGCAGATGGTATATTTGCCTGCCGATTAAAAAGAATATGAAAAATATTTTGATAAAATCAGTGCTTATTTGTAGTGGTATTGTAATTACCTTTATTATTTTAATGGATTTTATGATTATGCCATCATATGTAAGGCACAAAAAAGAGCAATATCTCGTTAACGTAAAAAATAAAAATTTAAAGTATGCTTTAATAGTGTTGGAATCTGAAGGGTTTAAAGGTGTTGTCTCAGATACGTTATATACAAATCGATATGATGCTGGAATAGTTATTGACCAATATCCACGAGAAAATACTAAAGTAAAAAAAGGTCGAACAGTTCGTCTCAAAATATCCCAAAATGAAAAACTTGTACGAGTTCCTTATTTAGTAGGACAAAGTTTAAGAAGTGCAGAATTAGCTTTATCCCAATCAGGGTTATCTATTGATACTGTTTATCAAGAATATAACTCAGATTATCCATCTGGAAATATTACATGGCAACAGCCAAAAGGCGGAGACCGATTGAAAAAAGGTTTGGGAGTCCACATAATGGTGAGTCAAGGCGTTCCACCCAATTTTTTTCAAGTACCGAATCTTTATGGATTAAGCCTAAAAAAAGCAAAAAAAGAATTAGTCACTGCAGGTTTAGGGTCAGGGTCTATTAAGTATAGACAAAATGAAGATTTAATTCCATATACTGTATTAGACCAATCTATTTCTGCTGGAACAGTTCTAGAAAAACGGGCAATCATAAATATTACAGTGAGTATTCTTGATTTGAATGATATATATAATAAGGTGATTGATAAGTGAAAACCATTCCAATGAGTGAATATGCTCGAAAGGGAATTCATTTAAGTTCATCCTTTATCCCATTGTTTTATTTATGGGCTTCTCCAACAAAAGAGTTTATCCTCGGTTTCATTGGATCCCTTATTTTATTTTCTCTTTTATTAGAATATGGGCGAAAAAATATAACTTGGGGAATATCTATATTTAATACATATTTTAATTTTATGCTTAGAAAGCATGAATCTAAAGGTGCATTAACTGGAGCAAGTTGGGTTTTAATTGGTATGTTTATAACCATTTTTATCTTTCAAAAATATATAGCTGTATTATCGATTTTATTCATGGTGTTCGGGGATACATTTGCTGCATTGATTGGAAAATCAATTCCTATGGGACAAATAGGACAGAAAACATTATCAGGATCATTTGGTGGGTTAGTGGTTATATTGGCGATTAGTTTTTTGTTACGAGATTATGTCCCATTTATACCAGCAGTAGGGGGGGGCATCGTGGCGATGATTGTCGAGGTACTTCCAATACAATTAGATGATAATTTGACAATTCCATTAAGTTCTGGTTTAATGATGACTTTTCTAACAGGAGGGTTTGCTTGACATTTTTATCACCTACTGTTTTATTTGGCTTAGCAGCGGTTTCAATTCCACTCATTATACATTTATTTAGCAAATTTAGGACTCAAAATGTTGAATTTAGTACTATTCGGTTTATTCAAGATTTAGAGCATGAAACCATTCGAAATATAAAAATTAAGCAATGGATTATTCTTCTCTTGAGAATGATCATTATATTAGCATTAGTTATTTTATTTTCTCGCCCAGTGATGGAAGGATTTATTCCAGGGTGGATGGGTGCAGAATTAGAATCAAGAATCGTAATTGTCCTAGATAATTCAGCAAGTATGTCTGCAAAAATTGATGGTGAATCACGCCTATCTAGATCAAAAAATTCCATCGTGGATATGGTATCTGTATTCGGCGATAATACATTGTTAGATGTATACCAAACAAACCCACCCAAATTGTTATATTCTAGGTCTATTGATTTACCGGTCTTGAAACCCATTATTCAGGCTATATCACCAACATCATCAAATGATAATTTGTGGACATTTGTTGATTCAGCATTATCTATAATTGAGTCAACAGAACCTAATAAAGAATGCATCATATTTAGCGATTTTCAAACATGGCCTGATTCTGTTCAATCTGTTAAAGACTATGAGCATAATTGGCGTTATTATTTAGTATCTCAAGGACACATTCAAGATAATTTATCTATATTAGATGTTCAATCTGTGAGTCGCGTTAAAACAAAAAATCAATTATTAAAATTAAATACTCGCATTCTAAATAATGGTTCAATTCCAAAAGCAAATATACCAATAGAATTGTTTTTTGATGAACATCGCGTTGGGCAAGTTGTTACCGAATTTTCACCTGGTATATCAAAAGATTTTCTATTTCAAGCTTTTCCAACTGGGGAAAGATTGGTCCAAAGCAAAATTCAACTTCCTAGTGATGATTTTATTTTGGATAATGAGCTCGTTATCAATTTGCCCATAACACATGAAATTAAATGTGCTTTGTTCAGTCGGTCCACGGATAATATATTTATGTTGGAAACAGCTCTTAATTCCATCAATGAAAAGGAAGAATTCCTGACAATTGAACGTCAAATTCAGCCTGAACTAAATCGATTATTTCTGGATGATATTGATGTAGCAATTTTCCATAATGTTGGACAAATGTCAGATCAAAGTATCACTGATCTCAAGAAATTTCAAGAACAAGGTGGTGGAATTATTTGGTTTAGTGGTAGGTTAGAAAATCAACCTAGTCGCCTAGAAGAAATTGGCATACCAATTCCTCAAAGATTAATTGAATCAAATTCTGGATTTTTCAAAGCTGAAAAGGGTGAGTACTTTAATCAATTATTCCATGATTTGAATGTTAGGCATGTTGACCGAGAGATGCCTGAAATTTTCACCTATGTAAAAGTTGCACCATCCCGCTCAAATCAAGTACTCATAAAACTAAATAATGGTGATCCCTTTTTAATGGAAAGCATCGGTGGGTCTGGGCATATGTTTTATTTTTCTTCTCTTATCGATTTACGGTGGAATGATTTACCTATGCGCGGATCATTTATTCCTATGATTCATAAGTTACTTGTAACAGCAGGAACGGATGATTATAATTCAGATCCTGTACAAATTGATGAATCAAAGTGGGTTGCATTAACACATGAATTATTGAATCATGAATGGGAATTGATTCGCCCTAGTGGATCAAAGGAAAAATTAATTCCAGATTTCAAAAAGAAGGGATTAATGATTAAGAATACAAGTGAGTTGGGTTCTTATACTATTTATTCAAACGGTAGTCCATTTACATCATTTTCCACAAGTCTACATCCAGATGAAATTCCAACAGATCCATTTAAAAAGGCAGAATTATTATCCATATTTCCAGAAAATAATGCTAAATATTTAGAAAATTCCACTGACTTCACACAAGTATTTAATGAAGCTCGGCATGGGAGATCACTCTGGAAATCTTTTTTACTTATTGCTCTATTATCTATGATAGCCGAAACTATTCTAAGTCGAGGAACAGGTGAAACTATAAAACGGGATGAGAATTGATTCGAGGGTTTGACACGGTTGTAAAAGAAAAAGCACTTCTTGTTGGTACTATAACTCGCGGGATGGATGAGTATGATTTATCTGATCATCTAGATGAGTTAAATATGTTAGCTGATACTGCTGGTGCAGAAGTGGTGGGTAGAGTTACGCAAAAAATTAATAAAATTAATCCTGCTTTTTATATCGGAAAGGGGAAAGCTGAACAAGTATTGTCTCAAGCTGAAGAATTAAATGTAAGTTTATTAATCTTTGATAATGAATTGTCTCCCGCTCAAATAAAAAATTATCATAAAATTGCAAAAGATTTGAAAGTGATTGACAGAAGTGCCCTTATTTTAGACATTTTTCAAAAACATGCCAATACAAGGGAAGCACGCACTCAAGTTGATTTAGCCTACTATGAGTATTTATTGCCACGATTAACACGTCAATGGACGCATTTAGAGCGTCAAATGGGTGGAATCGGAACGCGAGCCGGTATGGGTGAGACTCAAATTGAGATTGATCGGAGACTTATTCGTGAACGAATTTCTCGACTGAAAAAAGATTTAAAGAAAATAGAGAAAGAGCGGCAAACACAAAGTAAAAAACGTGCAGAAGAATTCAGGTGTGCTCTTGTGGGCTATACAAATGCGGGAAAGTCAACATTATTCAATGCATTAACTGGTTCTAAAGTATATATCCAGGACCAGCTATTTGCAACATTAGATACAACCATTCGGCATTTGGAAATAAGTGAATCACATAAAGTATTATTAAGTGATACTGTTGGATTTATTCGAAAGTTACCACACCATCTAGTGGCATCATTTCGTAGTACATTGAAAGAAGTCATAGAAGCTAATCTGTTATTAATACTTTTAGATATGTCTTCACCACAAATAATTGAACATGCAGAAACGATAGAAAATGTATTGAAAGATTTAGATGCTCAAAAAATTCCAACATTATTTGTCCTGAATAAAGTTGATTTAATAACAGATGATAATCTAGTATTAAAATTGCAACGACGGTTTCCGGATTCAGTTATGATTTCGGCAAAAAGTCACTTAAGATTATCAGAATTAAAAAAGAGAATTGGTGGACTGATGGAAATAGAATATGAAACAATTGATTTGTCCTTCTCTTTTGATGAAGGAAAAATGATAGCAAAAGCTCAAGAAGGAGTTGAAGTTATTGAACGAGAGTGGACAGAGAATGGTTTACAATTGCGCATTCGTGGGCATCGAACTCGCATTGAAAAATTATTAAAAAATAAAATATAATTATTATTTATTCACAATGCTGTTATTTCTGATTATGAGTTACTTGTCGCAATTTACGATTCAAGTACCAAGGGAAAAAAAGTCTAATGAGTGGAATTAGACTCAATTTCCATGGAAGATAAATAGTTCGTTTATTTTTTTGAATTCCATCAATAATCCTGTCTACGCACTCTTCCACACTTATTGATTCTTTATTATGGCCTTTTTTATTTTCTCTAATTTGAGTGCCATCAGCTCCAAATGCATTACTTCTTAGGTTGGTTCCGCGAATCCAACCTAGTATGATATCCATAAATTGGACAGAATCTCCTAACTCACATTCTAGAGAATCGGTGAACCCTTTTAATGCATGTTTTGAAGCAGCATAACCGGTATGATTTGGAAAACCCATAATCGCTTGACCTGTTGAAACTGAAATTATGAGTCCATGAGAGTCTTGGATATGTGGTAGTGCAGCATGAATAGAATTCACAGCGCCATGATAATTGGTATCCATTAAACCTTTAAAAAATTGGACATCCTGAATTTCATTAAATGGAGCCCACATACTAATCCCAGCATTTAGAATAAGAATGTCTAGACTTCCAAACGATTCAATTCCATTAGCTACTAATTGTTTACAATCTGCTGGACGTGTTATATCTGTTTTAACAGCTACACAATTACCGCCATTTTGAATTATTTCATTCTTTACATTATTAAGTTTTTCTTCAGAGCGTGCTCCAATAATTATATTGGCGCCTAAATCAGCACATTTTTTAGCTAACTGTTCTCCAATGCCCGAAGAAGCCCCAGTTATAAGGATAGTTTTCCCTTTTATTTGAACCATGAACGCCTAAAATTAATCTGCGAATACATTATTTTTAATTCCAAAAATATTATTGGGATCTATAGAATCTTTCACATTTTTAATCATATCAATGCTAGAGTCCGATAATGTATCTTTCATAAAATCTTTTCTTAATTTCCCAACACCATGATGATGGGAAATTGATCCGCCATTATCCATAATTGATTGGCGTATTTTGTGTTCAATTTCCCCAAATAGAATTTCTGCATTATCAATTCCTTTGATGTATAACCCAAACATAAAATATATAGCTACACCTGTATGATAAATTTGTGGAATACGATAAGACATATAAGGAATTCCTGGAATAGAGTGTTTCTCATGTAAATCGTATAAAGTTTTTGTTGCTTCGTCACATACTTTTTGAATATTAGACCAAGGAACAGATGTTTCCATTGTTTCACCAATGATATGAAAATCGGTTAAAAAGTCCCGTACATATGCAATGGCATATGTGAGCATATAACCTCGTTTCCCATTCTCAGACCCGCCAGCTAATCCAGAATGCTTTACAGCTAATGCATTTAAATTCTTTTCTTGATAGGCTACTTCTTTTGCATTACCCTCCATAACAAAAGTTGCAGCACACATTTTATGCGGATCAAACCCTTTAATATTGAGAACGAAAAATTTCTTTATATCGTCCAATATCTTTGAAAATCCTGACGATTTAGGCTTTAACGCTTGTCCGAATCGAAATTGAATATTATCCACTAAACGCGCACTTGCAGGTATATAATTTGTTTGGGATAATTCATGTAAAAATTGCACTCCATTTTCCCAATCAGGGAAAACAGCCGAACCATATTTTTGGACTTCAGGTTTTTTATGGATTTTGACGATTGCTTTTGTAATAATCCCAAGGTTTCCTTCATTCCCATAAATGAAATTTTCAGGGCGCATTCCAATTGAAGCTCGAACAATAGGGGATACTTGGTCAATTACACCCGTGGGTGTGATCATAGTAACATTTTTTACAATATCTTCAATATTCCCGTATCGGTTTTTTTTCATACCACTGGCATGAGTTGCAATCCAGCCGCCCAATGTGGATAATTCAACACTATCTGGTTCATGGCCAACCATATAACCTAATTTTCCTAATTCATTTTCCATATACGTCCCTGTAATACCTGCTTGAATACAGGCGCGGCGATCTTCTTCATTCACCCATTCAATTTTATCCATTCGTCTCATATCCACGGCAACCATCATGCGTGTTTCATTCTCAGGTAGCTTGAGAGCACTGCTCACACTTGTGCCTCCGCCATAAGGAATAATACATACATCGTGCTTAGATGCATATTGAATAATTTGTTGTACTTCGTCTTCCGATTCAGGGTAGAATACCATATCTACAGTAGTATCTATTTTATTATACAATACTTTATATACTTCTTCAGATGTCGTTTGTCCATGACTATGAATCAATCTATCATCATTCGCCACCGTAAATCGATCTAAATCAAAGTTTGATTTTATATCATTGAGAAAAGGTTCATTAATTGTTGGTTCAGAAATAGGTTTATCTTCTATTTGTGGTAGCAAATCATCAGAATCAATTTTAAATCCTAATACTTCTTCGACGTAAGGTATCAAGTCGGGCATAGGTGTTCCACATAAATCATAACGATTACCAAACATAGTAACGGACCGATCTTCGTTAAGGGTGAAACCAGAATCTTTATATCCCCATTTATGTTTGAATGAAATATCATCATTTGCAAAAAACTTTTTACGAGACATTGTATTTTTCTCCCATTTGTTTAATCGTACTTTCTAAATCTTGAGTGAATTGAATCACGGGTTGTGGATCTAATCCAGAATCATATTCTGTTCCAATATGTTCTTCGATATACTCACTTGGGTAAATGGGATCCGCAATTTCCATTTTAATAAATGTTGGTCGCATAAAAAATTTGTCTTTTGGCCAAGCTTTATGAGATCCATGAATATATAGAGGAACAATAGGTACATTTAATTTAAGGGCAAATGCTGCAGCGCCTTTTTTAAATCGTCTCATCTCTCCAGGTTTACCACGTGTTCCTTCCGGAAACATAATAAGACTCCGATTATCTAAAGCCATAAACCCTCGACAAAGTGCAATAGTATCATTAAGGCTAAATGAATGTTTCCCTTTTATCCTACGGTCAATGGGAATCAAATTCATACCAATATTAGTGAGTATGCGCTTTAATTTATTGTCAAACCAATAATCCCTAGCAGCCAACATCCCAAAATGACTAAACCCTTTTCCGGAAGCTGACATAAGTAAAGCTACATCCATGTGACTATTATGATTGCAACACAAGATATAGGATGTAGTTGGAATTTTCTCTCGTCCAATAACTTTGACTGGTGTATAAATAGTAAAAACTGTTTTACAAAATATCTCGAATAATTTTTTAAAGAAATGAGATATAAAAGATTGTTTTGTCAGTAAATACGAAAATTTATCGTCTTCAAGAACAGAATAAGCTGTCATTTACTTTCGTCCATATTTCATATGTGCTTGTGTAAATGTACCACTTGCAATAGCAGACATTAATGATATTTCAAGAGCTAAGCTTGATGCACATATAATTTCTGCTAACTTGCGTGAAGAATGTGTCCCATTATCGCACCCAAGTAATTTTAAATTCTTTTGTTGAGCAATTAATCGAGTGCCACCACCCACGGTACCAACCGTAATTGAAGGGAGTGTGAGCCGGCATTTTAATCCTTCATCAACTGGTTCTGTTTGAAAATGACCAATTGAATTTTCTGCCACACATGCCGTATCTTGTCCAGTTGCTATATAGATAGCTGTTAATGCATTCGAAATATGAAGATGGCAACCAGTCGTTCCTGCCATATTCGTAACAGTAGGTCCAATTTGCTGGAAAATATTCACATCATCTAAATGAAGACCCAAAATACGTTTAAGGACAGAATGTTTTAATGTCGTTTCCGCAATAACACTATGTCCTCGCCCCATAATCATAGTTCGAGCAGACGCCTTTTTATCACTGTTAAATCCTGACTCTAAAATATAATTATACCCAGTGTTATTTTGGATATAATCACAGGCAAGTTTGGCTGCTAAAGTAACCATATTTTGGCCAGCAGCATTTCCAGTATCCAAAACCATATCTAAAACCACATAATTTTGAATCGGATATTGATCAATTCTGAGAAGTTTCCCATAATTTGTAGATGATTCTGCTATTTTTTTAATTTCAACAAAATGAGTATCTACCCATTTCATAAAGTCTGAAGATTCCTTTAAGGAATTAAAGACAAAGACAGGGGAGCGCGATAGTTCTTGTTTAATATATTGAGTTGAAATTCCTCCGGATAGAGTAGTCGCATACATACCGCGGCTCATGGAAATGGCTAATGTGCCCTCAAGCGTACACACAGGTACAGTGAATTCTCCTTGTGCATATTCACCATTTATAATCAAAGGTCCTGCAATTCCCATAGGAATAGGCAAAAACCCAACATGATTTTCAATAATCCCTTTTAAGTCTTCCGGCTCATTCGTGGGCGTTTGATCAAAACACATCCCTGTTTTTTCTTCAAGCCAATTTAGGCGATCGAGTGTATCTTTTTTTGAATATCCACTTGGGATTTTGCGATTGTTATCTGATTCTTTTTTATTAATATTTTTCATGGGTTATCTATGGAGAATGGAAATGTGAATGAATAAAAAAAATGCCGGGCAGTCGACTTTCAGGACCGCAATCTGGTTGACGGTGGAAGCCTCTTGCAAACAGCAAACTTCCTTGATCTCCGATAGAGAGAAAGGCCTGTTTTTTGTTAACAAAGTACAGCTCCCTATTATTAAGGGTAGATCCAGAATAGGCATACACTGCCCGGTAAAGTATTTCAAAAATCGATATGAATTTAGATATCACTAATCTTTACCTGCAATCAAATTTAGGAACCATTTGGAATATTTATTTGGTTCTCGGTTGACGCTACTGCCACTGCAACGGATGCATCGCCAGTTACATTAACGGTTGTTCGCATCATATCAAGAATTCTATCAACGCCTAAAATTAGAGCAATTCCTTCGCTGGGGACACCCACAGCTTCAAGTATAATTACAAGCATGATAATGCCTGCACCAGGAACGGCTGCAGTGCCAATAGATGCTAACACAGCAGTTAAAATAATAGTGAGTTGTGCCCCTAGATTTAGTTCCATCCCTAAAGTTTGAGCGATAAAAACAGCAGCAACTGCTTGATATAGTGCTGTCCCATCCATATTAATTGTTGCTCCTAAAGGAAGAACGAATGATGATACTTCTTCGGATACACCTAATTCATCTTCACATCGTTCCATAGTTACGGGTAAGGTTGCACCACTTGAACTGGTAGAAAAAGCTAATAGTTGAGCAGGAGCAATTCCTTGATAAAATGTTTTTAATGGCATTTTTGAAAACAATTTCAATACAGTTGTGTAGGTTCCAATCATGTGTAGCAATAGTCCAATAATGACAGCCAACATGTAATACCCAAGTGCTCCAAGTAATTCCAGAACTTGACCTATATTATCTCCTGCCACTTTATTGATGGTTTGCGCAATAAGGGCGAAAACACCGTAAGGTGCCATAAGCATTATAATATCAACCATCTTAATGATAACATCATTGAAACCTTCAAAAAAATCTAATACAGGTTTGGCTTTTCCCTTGGGGACTTGAATTAATCCAATTCCTAAAAAGATGGCTACAAATACGATTTGTAACATATTCCGATTGCTTTGGGCCGAGTTGAAAAAGTTACTTGGGACCATATCTACAATAGGTTGTAATGGGCCACGATCTTTTACTTTTTGTGCAGAGCCAGCACGTGAATTGGCATCTTCTAAATATGTTTGTTGTAATTTGATTTTCATCTCTTCTGGAACTTTATCTCCAGGGCGAAGTCCGTTTACTATAACCAACCCAATGGTAACAGAAATAGCTGTTGTTATTATATAAATTGCAATGGTTTTTCCGCCGATACGTGAAAGTTTTTTCAAATCTGAAAGTGAAGCTACACCTGTTATGAGGGAAGCTAAAACAAGGGGTACAGCAATTAATTTTAATAAATTAATAAAAATTGTTCCAAAAGGTGCGACCCAATGTGTTGTAAAAAGTCCCCATCCTAATGTTGCACTTAGGATTCCGTACCCTAACCCCAGAACGAGTCCGATAATAATTTTCCAATGTAATGGAAGGTTTTTCATTGTTATTTCCTTATATCTATAACCAAAGAACTGGGGAATTTAAATGGGATAAATTTCAATTTCTTAATTTTATTTATCTCCTCAATAATTGTAGTCAATGACCTATATCTCTGTTTTAGTAATTATTTATTAAGGCTTTGAACTTATTGATTGCTATATCTAAATTAGCAATAATGGGTAATTAGTAATATGTACCTCAGTAGAATCAGAATCGAAACAGTCAAAGAAAAGGATAAGATAAATGAAGAAAACAATATATATAACAATGCTATTTAGCATATTCATGACTGCTTGCGGTAGTCCACCTCCTGCTCCAACACCAGTTGATATGCCCCCTCAATCTCGTGCAGCAAATCCGCAGACTCCAATGGATGTTCCTAATTGGTTTATGATGACACCTGAACCGGACGATGAGTATGCAGTATATGCTACTGGTGAAGCAACTTCCCGTAAGATGAATATTGCCATGCAAAAATCGACACAACAAGCGAGGGCAAATCTTGGCCAGTCTATCAATGCAAAAGTTCAATCTCTAATAGAGTCGATGGTTGAAGAAGCTGGTATGGGAGAGAATGTGCAAATTACAGAATTCTATTCAGAAGCTTCCAAGTCAGTAAGTAATGAAACACTCTCTGGTGCTGTTGTTGTCAAGAAATATCCATATCAGATGAGTAGTGGCGGTTACAGAGTTTATGTTTTGATGGGCTTAAGAAAGGCACCATTTGATAATGCAGCGAAACAAGCTATTGTGTCAAAGGTCAAAGAGAATCAAGAAGAAGCAATGTATGCTAACTTTAAGAAGACTCAAGCCTTTAATCGCCTCGACGAAGCAATAGGGGAATAACCAAACATTTTATCTTTCCAACTCACAATCAATCTCAGATTGATTGTGAGTGTTTTATCAATAAAATATTTTACCAAATTGTTTGAAAAGAAAGATAGAAAGAATATTCAATTAATATATATTAAGGAGAAATAAAATGAAATATTTACTAAGCACAATTCTAACAGCAGTTCTAGCTATGGGGCTCATTTCATGTAGCGGTTCTAAACCAACTGGAGCCGGTGGACCGCAGGCACAAGCTGGTGCTGTAGCAAAACCAGCTAAGACTGGCAATGAGAAGATTGATAAGTTTGTTGAAGATGTTTTTGCGATTCTTGACCAAATGCAAGAGATGAAAGAAGGTTTAGCAGAAATAAATGTGACTCTTGATGAGATGAATGATCATCCTGTCAGTCCAGTCGAATGGATGAAAGAAGATATGATAAAATCTTTAGCAAAGGCTAAAGATGGAGCAAAACAATTAGATCCAGATGCAATTGTTGAGGCGCTAAAAGGAAAGATTTATGGAATGGTGGAAAGTGCTAAACAGACAAAAGTGGGTATGGACAATGTAATTAAAAGAGCCCAGTCATTAATGCAAATATTACCTCAGCTACCGTCGGAGACAGCAAGCTTGGGTTTAAAAGCACCGAAAGCACTAAAAGCAATTAAAGCTACGGGTGCCCCACTTAAAGCTATACCTGGAGAAGGCAAGGCAATTGCTACTGAAGCCCAAACAGTTTTAGATAATTGTAACAAGTTGCTTTCATCTATTGGTAAATAACAATTCTCAAAATTAATGCAGATACTAAGGAGGAAAATATAATGAAAATATCAAAAACAACAGTTCTCATCATAATCTTCTGTCTTGGGTCAATGTTGTCTGCCCAACAGGGAAAATACGTTCGAAAGTCGGTGAGTTCATTAGAATCAGTTTGGTTTAAACCAGGCTCCGTTTCCGGGATGTCCTTTGATTCCAAAACATTTGACAAATTCATTGACTTTTACGTCGAGGTTGAACGATTCGACTATAATGTCATCCCATCAAATTTATTGCAAGATTTTCGACGTGAAGCAAATTCAATAGACGAAGTAACTCCGGAAGCACTCTCCGAAGTGTTGGAAAATACGGTGACGAGTAAAATCGTTGAAATTCTCAATGACCCTGATGTGATGAAACAGCGAGGCGACGCTTTAAAGGACGAATCAGCATTCCAATCCTTTGCTGCCACAAAAGCAAAATCACTAGGTCTAACCGTTGATGAATTGAAAACATTAATGAACTCAGCATACATTTACCTACCTTTTATTAATTCAGCTACTAAGGAGAACGAAAAGCCAGATAACATCTCCATTACGCTGGAAGGTGGCATCATTTGGTGGCAAATGGAAATGGATAGTGAAGGCACTACAAGTGTGGAACAGGTCTTATCAGCAACCACAAAAGGAATTGGAAGCGCTGACCCAACAGAGAAGCAAGTATTAACTGAAGCATCTGCATGGCCTAAAGATTTTAGATTTGGAGATGAAAAATGGAAGACAACCCCGGAACAATATGCTCAGAATAGCGCTATGTTGGCATTCTGTAAAAATTTGGGAGTCAAAACGAAAAAAATTGACGACTTCAAATTAACAGCCCAAATCACTGAAGCAGATGGGAAGAAATATGGTTTCCCATTAGGACACAGAGAAGGCGTCCATCTGGATGATGGTTTTAATATTGTTGAATATGAAGAAGACTCGGAAGGTAATGAAGTCGCCGTAAGAAAAGGATTTGTGCGTGTTTCAAAGACTGGGAATAACGTGGAAGATCCTAATGATTATACCTATGCCAAACAATTATTGGGCTCAAAGGTATCTGAAGGGACTGTGGTCATGGAACATCCAGTCTTAGGGATGGATGCGAGGGTCAAATTTGGTTATGTGGCTGCTGGGATGAATATTACTAGAGAACATTCTCGGTTACCTAATTTTAGTTTTATGGGGGCTGCTGCTGGTCAATACGTGTTTGCTGAAGGTGATGGTGAGCCTGAATTTACTGAAGACGGTGACACGCTTAGCCCTGGAGGTGCAACTAGTGCAGCGGGTATGAATATGCATTTAGCATATAATGTTGCTCCTATAATCAATGTATCACAGACATTCCTGGATATTGACATAGGCGTGTATTTCCCATTAGTTAAGATAGATCTGGATGCGCAAGCACTCCCCTTGATTATATCAGCTAATTTTGGTGCAACAAAAAAATTCCAAAATGGAAGATCTAATGTAAGCGTTGGTTTGTATGGAGGCATGGATATGTTTTCGCTGAATGGTTCTATAAAACAAACATATGGTGATGATATTACATATTCATACTCTGTCAGTGCACTTGGTTTCGGCGCTACGGTAGACTATGAAATGATGTTCACCCCAGACATAAGCATCAATTTTGGTGCCGGATATAGACTTGGATTGGCTCCAAGTTCAGCTTCGATTACCGTTGGTGAAGGTGAACCTTATGATTTAACGGAACAATATCCAGATTTTGATGATCGTTATGGAGATATGAAACTAGGTGGTTTAAGACTCAATTTCGGAGTCAACTATGCCCTAAGTGAACTGCCAGTAGATGTATTTGGATTCTTAGATCCGTTTAAGAAACATTAGAAAATTATTTATTTAATTTTAACCAAATTAATGATCGGAAAGTAAATAAGAGATGAATAAAACTTTCTAAGATTACTAACTTACTCAGTTGTTTTTCATAATCATAAAAAAAAAGGTAAAAAATGAATA
>Ga0257115_1000395_pt1 | contig 40997 bp, 33 predicted proteins | sample SI112_100mmetaG_FD_194465 | JGI IMG/M metagenome (GOLD analysis project Ga0257115, IMG submission 194465) | Marine microbial communities from Saanich Inlet, British Columbia, Canada - SI112_100m | ecosystem: Environmental > Aquatic > Marine > Inlet | place: Canada: British Columbia | collected...
AAAAGTATAGGGTTTACAAATGTAATATTGTCTTCAAAGCCAGATTGGTATCATTACTACAGAACTAGGAATTTGTGGTTGATTTGTTTGAATTACCATCCAAGTGTTTTGAGATTTTTAAGAGTATTTCTTAGAACTATTGTTGAGACTATCTTAATTTGTTTTGGTTGGAAGCAAATCTCCAGGAGGCATTCATTAAAACTGCAACTCCAAGGTTTTTTTGATGCTTGGAATTATATAATTGGGGAAAAGGATATTTAAATGAGGATATTGATTACGGGAGGTGCAGGATTTATAGGAAGTCATCTTACAAGAAGACTTGTCAAAGAAGGTAATATTGTCACCATCTTAGATAATTTTTCCGACCAAGTCCATGGGGCTGATAAAGAGTTAGATCGAGATTTAGTATCAGATTCAGTAAAACTAATTCGCGGTGATATAAGAAATAAAGAAAAAGTTGCAGAAGCAATCTCAGATGTCGAAGTGATTGTTCATCTTGCCGCTGAAACTGGTACTGGCCAATCGATGTATGAAATTGAAAAATATGAAACTACAAATGTCCTAGGTACGTTAAATATTATTGAGTACTTGCTTCAAAATAAAACCTGTGTTAATAAAATTATTGTTGCTTCATCAAGAGCAATTTATGGAGAAGGCGCATATTCATGCAGAGAGCATAATTTAGTTTATCCAAAAGAAAGAGTAGAATTAGATATGCTAAATAACAAGTTTGATCCCAGATGCCCTTTTTGTAATGAGTTCCTTAAGCCGACTCCAACTATAGAGTCATCGCCACAAAATCCATTAAGTTACTATGCTCTTACAAAACAAATGCAAGAAAAAATGGTCTTAATGTATTCAAAAATTTTAGGTATTTCTGGTATTTCTTTACGATATCAAAATGTATACGGTCCGGGCCAATCATTGAAAAATCCATACACTGGAATAATGGCGATTTTTTCGTCACTTGCTAGAAAATCAGAAGATATTAGGGTATTTGAAGATGGAAAAGAAAGTAGAGATTTTGTCTATATTGATGATGTTATAGAGGCAACATATAAATCTATTATTAATACTAAAATCAAAATCGATTCATTTAATGTAGGAAGTGGTGAGAGTACTTCAGTAAATGAAATTGCAGCTGAAATTGTAAGTTTTTTTAATAGTAGTTCTAAAATCAAAAAAACTGCAGAGTTTCGTATTGGAGATATTAGACATAATTATGCAGATCTTACTAAAGCTGAAAAAATATTAAAATATAATCCTATATGGAGTTTTAATGATGGCTTAGAAATGTTTTTAAATTGGACTTTATCAAAACCAATTCCTGAATTAGAGTTTCAAAAGTCACTAAAAGAAATGGCCGATATTGGTTTATTTAAAAAAGCAAGAAAAACTTAGTTTTTTTCAAAAATTTAAGTCAAGGAGAAGCATTGAATAATATTTTATTTATTGTAACTGAAGACTGGTATTTTGTTTCTCATAGACTTCATATTGCAATCGAAGCTATTGAAAAAGGCTATAAAGTAACTATCCTTACAAAAGTTTCCACTCATAGATCTCTTATTGAATCTTTTGGAATTAAAGTTATTCATTGGAGTATTAATAGAAGTGGATATAATTTTTTTTTAGAAATAAAAACTATCTATGCTACTCTAGTTGTAATAAGGGAAGTCAAACCTGACGTTATTCATGCAGTTGCACTGAAGCCAATTGTATACACTTCAATAGTAAGAGGCCTAACCAGAACGAAATTGAGTGTTTTTGCATTTGGAGGCTTAGGATTTATTTTTTCATCAAGCTCTTATCTTGCTAGATTATCTAGGAATATATTGATTATTATTTTTAAATTGTTATTTAAAAGTTCCAAAATTCTTTTAATTCTTCAAAATCAAGACGATATTGATTTCTTTATAAAAAATAAGATTATAAAGCATGAAAAAATTATATTAATTCGAGGAGCAGGTGTCGATATGCAGGTATTTAAACCTAATAAATCAGTTAATGAAATCCCAGTTATTATTTTGCCTGCTAGAATGTTATGGGATAAAGGTATTTCTGAATTTGTTGACTGCGCTAAAAGATTTCAAGAAAATGGTATTGCTGCGCGTTTTTGTTTAGTTGGTAGTCCTGATTTTCATAATCCTGAAAGCATCTCTGTTAATCGACTTGAAGATTGGGTAGAAAGTGGTAGTGTCGAATGGTGGGGACAACAATCTAATATGCCAGAAGTTTATTCTAAGGCAACGATTGTTTGTCTTCCTTCCTATCGTGAAGGGTTTCCAAAGTCATTATTGGAAGCTGCAAGTTCTGGTTTACCTATAGTAGCATTCGATGTTCCAGGATGCCGAGAAATTGTGAGTGATGGAGTAAATGGTCTTTTGATTCCATTTAAAAATGTTGATGCCATGCATCTAGCATTATTGAAATTAGTTGAAAATAAGGCTTTATCAATTAGAATGGGTACGAAAGGAAGAAAAATTGTGGAAATGAACTTTTCTCAAGATATAATAGCTTCCCAAACAATTGAGGCATGGAATTCAATAAAATAATTGTTATACATAAATATGTTTTCTTATCTCACAGCTAAAATTGAAAAAAATATTGTATTGACTTTTGTCATACTTTTAGTTTTTCATGCCTCAGTCTCAATAGTTTTATCTCTAATCGGAAATAGTCAATATTTTTTAGATCTTCATAATTTTGATGGATTTTGGTATTTTGCATCCGATGCTATGACTTATCAGGTGGAAGCAATTGAATCATTAAAGTTTCTAAAAGAATCACAATGGATTCAGTGGTGGTATGCTTTTCAGTCACATTTTCATGTGAGGTTTATATCTTTAATTTACTTTTTAACAAACAATACTAATCCAATAGTTTTTGAGATAATCAATGGTCCAATATGGGCCGCCACTGTATTTATAATCTATCGAACAAGCCAAGGATTATTTAGTAATAGTGTTGTAGCGCCAATTGTTACGACTTTATTTGTATTCCAGCCCTCCGTTTTATTGCATTCAACTTCATTATTAAGGGATAACTTTGTCATCTTCTCTGTAGCTCTTATGTGTTATGGATGGGTTTTAATTCCAAAAAATAAATTTAGTCTAAAACCAATAATTTATATAGGAATTGGATCATTTTTATTTTTGAGCCTCAAAGAATATCTCATTGCTCCAACGTTAATTATATTTTTGACCTACTTAACTTACACATTAGTTGCAAGAAAGATTTCTGTAATAAATATTCTTGTATTGGCCACTTTCTTTACACTTATATTTTCTAATATAGGTGTAAGTGAAAAATCAAAGGCATTTAATAAAGAAGATTTGACATTAGATATTTCTAATAAATCTGAAGTCAAAGAAAATGTTATTGAAAAATTAAATTCTAATAACACAGATCGCAAAAATGCAGGAAATCATAACTCTTTTATTAATATTTACAATATACCAAAATGGCTTGATATTGATCAAGTAGTTCATCAAATTAAATCTGACAAAGATGATGAATTAATGCTAACAGAAGCCCTTAACATTAATTCAGTAGCAGCAAGCGCTACAGCTTCTTCAAATTTCAAAACATACTTAGTAAAAATGAATGATATAAATACTCTGTATTCACAAAAAATTCCTCCTAGTGTTAGAACTATGGAATTAAAAGAAATAACTGCTATTGAAAATTTTCTGAACATGATTTCTCAGATTGAAATTAGATTAAACAAGAATTCATCGTTAGCTGAACAGCTAACTAATCTGAAGATAATTGAGTTAAAAAATCTAATCCAAATCAATAAAAATTTATTAATAGCAAGATCAGATGAATTAGTAAATAAAGAATATGCATGGCAATCGAAACCAGCGGCGCTGAAAATTCTAGATCTTGCCAGTGCACGTATTTTAGAGTTTAGATCTAGTTTCTATTTTCGAGAAGGGGCTACAGGCTCAATGGTGGATGTAAATGTGGTTTTTATTGGATTTAATGATATGTTGAGATACCTACCAAGAGCATTACAAGTTGGTTTTTTTGCGCCTTTTCCTAATGAATGGGGAGATACAGGTGAGATGACTGGAAGAATTGGGAGAATTATTGCCGCTATTGAAGTGACAATTTTATACATAGTTTTAATTGGGTTTTTATACATATTTTTTACTAATTTTTCGTTATTATTACCTATATTACCATCTCTTACTTTGTCCTTATTCATAATAGTTTTAGTAGCGTATTCAATACCCAATATTGGTGCGATATATAGATTCAGGATGGACCAAATATTACCATTCTATATTGTTGGTATCATTGGAGTCGAGTTATTAATTAACAAGATTAGAAATAATAGTATTTTAAAATGATATTTATAATTCGAACTTTTTAGTAAATTATAAAACTATGTTTAGAGTGCCAATTCATAAAATAAATGAGAAAACTGTATTAGTTTTTATAGTTTTAATTGCATTCCACTTATTTATAGCTTCTTCCTTATTCCTAATTTCTAATAGTGAGTTTTTATCGAGTCAGCATTATGGTAATGGATTCTGGAAGTTTGCTGCTGATTCTATCCTTTATCATAATGAAGTAATAGATTCATTAGCTTTTTTAGAGAAATCGCAATGGGGTTTATGGTGGAATGCTTATTCAAGCCACGCTCATGTTAAATATATTTCCTTAATCTACTGGTTAACAGGTTATGAAAATCTATTAATTATTGAACTAATTAATGCCCCAGTATGGTCTATCTCAATAATTTTGGTCTTTAGATCTGCTCAAATTATGTTTCATAATTATCCTTCGATTCCTTTTATTGCTTCACTATTTTTTCTTCAGCCATCAGTATTGATCCACTCTACGCAGCTCCTTAGAGATCCTTTTGTTCTTTTGGGTGTATGCTTTATATGTTATGGATGGATTTTATTACATAAAACTAACTTTCATTTAAAAGCTATTTTATATATTGTTATTGGTTCTTTGTTTTTTATCTCAATGAAGCCTTACTTGTCTCAGATATTGATGATTTGTTTTTTCGGTTATTTATTTTATGCATTGTTTTCAAAAGATATTTCAATTAAAAATGTTTTACTATTATTTTTTTCTATTTTAGTTATTACCATTACTAATCTTTCAGTAGCTAAGGGAGATATATTTTATTTCTTTAATAAAAGTTCAAAAATAGATCTTCAGACTAATCAAAAAAATTTAATTACAGTTAAAGATTTTCGTAATACAATTAAAGCTCTGAATGGAAAATCAATAGGAAAAACTCATCAAAATTTAATAGACCAAAGAGTCAATTTTGATTTAGATTTATTAACCGAGTTATTCTATTCTCCTTTAGAAATAAATAAAATTGATAACTCCATTAGTGAGCAAAATAAACTAGAAGTAAAATCTTTTTTAACTCTAATGAAAGAAATTAACAATAAATATTTAAACCCAATTGATGAGAGTATTAGGCCAGTCCAAATTAATGAAGCAGTAATTTTAAATTTTCATTTATCCTACATAAAAAAGTTTAATGAAAGCTTTCATTATGCTATATCCAACAAACTAACATTTAAGAATCGTGATGTATTGGAATTATCAAAATTAATACCTCAAAATTATCAATTAATTTTATCTCGTCTAGATTTTTTGACTGAAAATGAACAAAAATGGCAATCAAAAAATGGAATTAGTAAATTTCTAGATCTTAGTTTTTGGCGCTTATTAGAATTTAGGACTGGCTCCTTTTATGATATTGATTCTAAAAACTCTAAAATTGATTTCAATATAAGTTTTAATGGATTTAATGATGGGATTATTTACCTTCCAAGAGCAGTGCAAATAGCATTTTTATCTCCTTTTCCTCGAGATTGGTTGAAGAAAGGCTATACTACAGGTCGGTTAGGTAGGATTATTGCTGGTTTTGAAACATTAGCTCTTTATACAGTTTTATCTGGATTTATTTTTGTAATGTTTACTAACTTTAAAGTATTAAAACCACTAATTCCAATTTTGATTTTATCTAGTATTATTATGGTACTTGCATCTTACGCTATGCCAAATCTGGGAACAATTTATAGATTCAGAATGGACCTTATAATGCCTTTTGTAATTATTGGAATATATGGGTTAAATTTAATTATTAGACGGTTAAAAAAATAAATGAGCAATGTTTCTAAGAAATTTCTAATTTTGAGTTATCATTAAATGTTGATAGTTAACTAATGAGCACTTACTTAATTACTGGCGCAACTGGTTTTATTGGGAAGAGGCTGGTAAAACTATTAATTGCTAAAAATCATAAAGTTGTTCTTATGACTAGAAAGCCAGTTCAAGGTCATGATTCAATAGTGTTTGATTTTGAAAATGATGATTACTCAAAAATAAATCTTAAGGGGATCGATGTTATTTTCCATCTTGCTGGTATTGCCCATAATATGAAAAGTTTTAAGAACCAAAATGACCTTTATAAAAAAATTAATTCTGATTCTGTTCTAAAACTTGCTGAAGTTGCACTTAAATATAATGTCAAAAAATTTATTTTTGTGAGCACTGTAAAAGCTGGAGGAATTAAATTGAATAGCAGAAAAATGATTTCTGAAATTGATCAAAATACTCCCGAGGGAATTTATGCAAAGTCGAAGCGAGACGCGGAATTACGAGTTTTGGCTTTGGCTGTTAATTCCAAAATGTTTCTATCAATAATAAGACCTGCTCTAGTTTATGGTCCTGGTGTTAAAGGCAATTTGGATATTATGTTAAAAGCAATTAAAAAAGGTTGGTTTCCGCCTTTGCCTAGAGTAAGTAATAGTCGATCAATGGTACATGTAGATGATCTAGTAGAGGCTATTTATTTTGTTTCAAATGAATCAAAGGCTAATAATGAAATATTTAATGTCACAGATGGAAGAACATATACTTCTCGTGAGATTTATGACGCAATGTGTTATTCACTAGGTAAACCCATTCCAAAATGGGAGGTGCCTCTTTTTGTGTTTAAAATAATTGCTTTAATTAGCAAGAAAAAAAGAACAAGTATTTCCAAGCTTTTAGGGGATGAGAGTTATTCTTCAAAAAAAATTCAAAGTTTTGGCTTTAAAGTTAAACGATCACTTAAAGAGATGAATGAAACGTCTTTTTGATTTAATAATAAGCATTTCTTTTGTACTATTGCTTTTAATGCCGATAGTAATTATAGCATTTGCTGTTAGGGTTACTTCAAATGGACCCATAATATATTGGTCAGATAGAATTGGTAGAAACAATATTGTATTTAAAATGCCAAAATTTAGAACAATGAAATACGACACTCCTCCAATGGCCACTCATTTAATGAAAGAGCCACATAAATTTTTATCTCCAATTGGTGGATTTTTACGTAAATATAGCTTGGATGAAATACCTCAACTTTATTCAATTATTAAGGGAAATATGAGTTTAGTTGGGCCTCGGCCAGCCCTATTTAATCAATATGATTTAATAAAATTGAGAACTGAAAATAAATTGGATAATTTAGTTCCAGGCCTAACTGGTTGGGCTCAAATTAATGGACGCGATGATCTATCAATAGATTTAAAAGTTGCATTAGATAAAGAATATTTGAAGAAAAAATCTTTTTCTTTTGATTTAAAAATACTTTTTTTGACTATTAAGATGGTTACTAAAAGAAGTGGAATTACTCACTAGGTGAATAGTTTATGAGGAAAAATATAATTGATTAATAACTTCTTAAAAAAATTTATTCATTTAAATAGAATAAATAAAAAAGTAATTATGATTGCTATTGATTCAGCTTTAGTGATGATTATTTTATTGACCTCTTTTTCTTTAAGGTTTAGTTATTTTTATTGGCCAGAAAGCGAAATGAATTGGGTCATATTTGGATCACCTTTGATTGCAATTCCAGTTTTTTTCACCTTTAAAATGTACCACTCTGTTATTCGTTATATTGGCACTAAGGCTTTAAACTCTATTTTTCAAGCTGTAACTCTGTACTCAGTTTTATGGGGCTTAGTTGATGAGATGTTTAGCTTACAAGTAATTCCTCGATCAGTTATCTTTATAAATTGGATGTTGTGCCTTATTCTCATAACTGGTTCAAGAGTTATTGCTAGATGGGTTTTTTCTGATTTAGGCGGCACAAATTTAAATCAAAGAAATAACATTATTATCTATGGTGCTGGACGAGCCGGCATTGAGCTTTCTCGTTCATTAAATTCGACAGGTGATTATTCACATATTGCTTATCTAGATGATAATGAAAAGTTGAGTGATAGCTTAATTAATGGTGTTTATGTTTTTGACCCTTCTCAAGTGGAATTACTTGTTAAAAAATATCAAGTTGATAATATATTTATTGCACTGCCTTCAATATCACGTAAAAACCGTAATAAAATAATTGAAAAATTATCTCCTTTACCTGTCAAGATTCAAACTATACCAAGTATGTCTGAATTAGCTGAAGGTAAAATAAAAATTGATGATTTGCGTGAAATAAATATTAAAGACTTGTTGGGTAGAAAGTCAGTCGAGCCAAATAATAAGCTTCTAAAAACAAAAATATATAGCAAAGTTGTTTTAGTTACCGGTGCTGGAGGTTCAATTGGTTCAGAGCTTTCTAGGCAAATTATTAAATATAAGCCAAAACATTTAATTTTATTTGAAATAAGTGAGTCAGCACTTTATCAAATTCAACAAGAAATTAGCACCAAGATTAGTCCCAATATAGAGATTTCAGCTGTTTTAGGGTCTGTAAAAGATTATAAAAGAATGATAGGAGTTTTTAATTATTTTAAAGTTCATACAGTTTATCATGCTGCAGCATATAAGCATGTTCCCCTTGTTGAATACAACCAGTCTGAAGGGGTTTTAAATAACTCAATAGGAACAATGCTTGCAACTAGAGCAGCTATAAAATCTAATGTAGAAACTTTTGTATTAATTTCAACTGATAAAGCAGTTAGACCAACAAATACAATGGGAGCAACAAAACGAGTTGCAGAATTAATACTACAAGCGCTATCTAAGATGAACCACAATACATCTTTAACTATGGTTCGTTTTGGAAATGTACTTGATTCAAGTGGTTCAGTAATTCCATTATTTAGGAAACAGATTAAAGAAGGTGGCCCAATAACAATAACTGACAAAAATATGGTGCGATATTTCATGACAATTCCAGAAGCAGTGGAGCTTGTAATTCAGGCTGGAGCGATGGGTAAGGGCGGTGACGTTTTTGTCCTTGATATGGGTGAGCCAGTTAAGATTTTTGACTTAGCAGAAAAAATGGTTAGTCTTAGTGGTTTACAACTTATTGATGATGCGCATCCTGATGGTGATATAGATATTAAATATACAGGGCTTAGGCCTGGTGAAAAGCTTTATGAAGAATTGCTGGTAGGAAATAATGTTTCTAAAACCGAAAATAAACTTATATTTCGTGCTGAAGAAGAAATGATCGAATGGGAATTATTAGAGCCAATTTTAAAAAAACTTGAAAAAGCTGCTTCAAATAGTGAAGATGCTAACATTAGAAGCTTACTTATGCGTATAGTCCCAGAATTCAAACCTAATTTTCCATTAGAAAAATAGTGGAATTTCTTTATGTCTATATAAACTTACTTGCAAAATAATTTGTTGCACTTACAAAGCCTTTTACATCACCGCAATCAAATCGTCTCCCTTTAAATTTATATGCGAGAACCTTGCCATTTTGAGCTTGGATATTTAAGGCTTCGGTGATCTGAATTTCATTGTTTTCATCTGGCTTAATTTCTTTTAAAATATCAAAAATATCAGGCGTAAGGATGTAGCGACCAATTATTGCCATATTTGATTGGGATTCACCTAATTTTGGCTTTTCTATCATCTTGGTAACCTGATAAATATCTTTATTTCCATCTAATGGTTTTCCAGAAATAATGCCATATTTATTAACTTTATCCATAGGAATTTCTTCGATAGCAACAATCGTACATTGGTATTTATTGTAAGTCTCTATTAATTGAGATAGAACACCTTGATCTTGAGAGTAACACAAATCATCTGCCAATATGACTGCAAAGGTCTCATTTCCAATAAGAGGCCTTCCAGTAAGGATTGCATCACCTAGACCAAGCATTTTTCTCTGACGAACATAAGTAAAAGTTGACTTTTCTATGATATGTTTAATATCATTTAACAAATATTCTTTTTCAGTGCCAATGAGTTGTGATTCAAGCTCAAAAGCATTATCAAAGTGATCTTCAATAGCACGTTTTCCTCGACCAGTTACAATTGCCATATTATTAATATTAGATGCTAAAGCTTCTTCAACGCCATACTGCAAAAGAGGTTTGTTAAGTATGGGTAACATTTCTTTTGGAACAGCCTTAGTTGCTGGTAGAAATCTAGTTCCAAATCCTGCGGCAGGGAATAGACATTTTTTTATCATGGTTTCATATTATTTAAAAGGTTCTGGCGATTGTTATAATATTTCAAATAAGAAAATACTTTAATAATTTCTTTCCAACATATTATAAATACAATCGCAAGATTGAATTAATTTTTGTATTAGATAGTTTAATCACTAGTTAGATACCTATAAAAATTGAACATAATTTTTTGAACTTCAATTTAACATATAATGTTTAATCATTAGTAAAAAGGATTACTTTCTATTGATTACTCAATGCAACCAATAAAAAAAATGATTAATATAGATAAAAAAGTTGTCGAAGATTTTGGAGAGGAGTGGAATAAATTCTCACAATCAGAAATTGCTGATGATGATCTAAAAAAATCATGGAGTCAATATTTTGAAATCTTTCCATTTGATGAACTTAATTCTGATTCTGAAGGCTTTGATATGGGTTGTGGGAGTGGCAGGTGGGGTAGATTTGTTTCAGACAAAGTAGGTTGTTTAAACTGTATAGACCCTAGTGCTAAAGCTTTAGAGATTGCAAAAAAAAATCTTTCTAGTTTTTCCAATATTAATTTTTATAATGCTTCTGTTAGTGATAAGATCCTCGACGATAATTCACAAGACTTTGGCTATTGTTTAGGAGTTCTTCATCATATTCCTGACACTCAACAAGGAATAAAAGATTGTGCAAGGTTACTAAAAAAAGATGCTCCTTTTCTTCTTTATCTTTATTACAATTTTGAAAATAGATCTTTATTATTTAAAGCTATATGGAAAGCATCTGATTTTGTTAGAAAAATTTGCTCATCCATGCCATCTAAAATAAAGATTTTCATTACAACTATGATTGCTTACCTAATATACTTTCCACTAGCTAGAATAGCCTTTGCCAGTGAAAAGTTAGGACTTAATGTAAGTAACTTCCCATTAAGTGATTATAGAAAAAAAAGTTTTTATTTTATGAAGACTGACGCACTGGATCGCTTTGGAACAAGTCTTGAGAAGAGATTTAGCAGGGAAGAGATTAAAAATATGCTTTTAGAGGCTGGATTTATAGATATTAAATTTTCAGAAACAATGCCTATGTGGGTCTGTCTTGCTAGAAAATTATAGTTAATCCTACTAAAGTTAAAGATAATAAGTCTTCAAATGAGTAATATATCAAGCAATAGAAAAATTAATACAAGTTTAAGGGTGTTATGGAGTTTAATGTCTAAAAAACTTAAACTTCGATTTTTCCAGTTGTTATTCTTGGTATTTATTGGAGGCTTATCTGAGGTTATAAGTTTAGGGGCAATAATACCCTTTTTAGCTATTTTAATTAATCCTGAAGACGCATCAAATATTCCATTTATTTCATGGGCAATTAATTTTTTAAATTTAGACCTAATTAATGGTAATTATGGTCAGCTAATGATTATTTTTTCAATGATAATAGTCATCGCTAATTTATTTCGTTATTTGTTGATTTATATGACCAACAAATTCAATTATGGCCTTGGCCATGAAATAGGCATTGGTATTTATAAAAAAGCTCTATATGAGTCATATGATATACATATTTCTAGAAATAAAAGTGAGGTAATTAGTGGCTTTGTAAAGTTAGAGCTCGCTCTTTGGATGATAATAACAACACTTAATGCCCTTAGCGCAATAATATTATCTTTATTTATTACTTTTACTTTATTTTTTATAAGTCCATTTTATACAACAGCAATTTTAGCTTTATTAGGACTGATCTATACGCTTTTTTATTTTATTTCAGAAAAATGGTTAGTTACAAATAGTGATATTCTCAGCTTGAATGGTGATACTCGGATTCAATCTGCTCAAGAGGGCCTTAATTCAATTAGAGATATTATTTTAGGCGGTAAGCAAAATTATTTTTTAGATAATTTTATAAAAATAGATAAAAAATTCCGATCTGCGCAAGTTAGTACTGAGGTAATTGCTCCAGCACCAAGGCATATGATTGAAGTTTCATGTATTTTATTTATAGTTTTTTTTGCATATATATCAATGAACAAGTACGGAAATGCTTCAAGCTTTATTCCAACAATTGGTGTTCTGGTTGTGGGTCTTCAAAGGTTAATACCTTTAGGTCAACAAATTTACCATGGTTGGACAAAATATAATGGAGAGAAAAAACCATTTAATGATGTTATAAATTTAATTAATAGTAGTTTAGTGGCTACTTTAGTTAATTCTAAGGAATTAGAATTTACTAAAAAGATAGAGTTTAAAAACGTTTTTTTTAAATACAAACCCAATGAATTAAATACTATTAGTAATGTTAATTTTAAAATCAATAAGGGTTCTAGAATTGGATTAATTGGTTCTACTGGAAGTGGAAAATCCACATTAGTAGATTTATTAGTTGGGTTATTAACACCTCAATCTGGTGAGATATTAGTTGATGATATTGAACTTACACAAAAATATCTAAAATCATGGAGAAAAAAAATTTCATATGTCTCGCAGGATATTTATTTACTAGATGGTACTTTTTTAATTAATGTTGCATTTGGTGAAAAAAGAGAATTAATTGATGAAGTTAGAGTTAAATGGGCCTGTGAAAGGGCTCAAATTTCTAATTTTATTGATGAGTGTGCTGAAGGATATGAAACAGTAATTGGGGATGATGGGGTCTATCTTTCTGGAGGCCAAAAGCAAAGAATTGCCATTGCACGTGCATTATACAAAAATTCATCGATTTTGGTGTTTGATGAAGCTACAAGTGCATTGGATACTAAAACTGAAAAGTCAATTGCTATCGCAATAGATACCTTAGGGCCAGAGATCACAACTATTTCTATTGCTCATAGATTATCAACAATTGAAAATTGTGATTGGGTTTATAAAATAAATAAAGGAGTTATAGAGTCTCAAGGCTCTCCTAAAGATATGCTTTAGGTTTATTTTTTTATTTATTAAATTTTTTTTGATTTTTTTAGTAAAGTGAGTTGATCTCTATAAATATGAGATTAAACTTAAAAGCAATTTAGATAACTATCGGAACACTTCATTTGAAGACTGAAATATTTACATTTTTGAGAAAATTATGGTTTTAATTACTGGTGGTGCTGGATACATAGGAAGTCAAACAAATAAAAATTTAGTGTTTTCAGGTCAATCTACTGTTATATTGGATAACCTTTCTCGAGGAAATTTAAGTTCAGTCAAGTGGGGAATCTTTGAAGAGGGAGACTTGAGTAATGTTGAGCATATAAGATCTGTTTTTAATAAACACAATATAACATCAGTAATGCATTTTGCAGCGTACTCCTATGTTGGAGAATCCGTTAATGATCCTGAGAAATACTATTATAACAATCTTGTAAATACATTAAATTTATTAAAGGTAATGAGAGAATTTAATGTTAATAAGATAATTTTTTCATCCACATGTTCAACATATGGAAAACCAATAAAAATTCCAATAACCGAAAATCATCATCAAATTCCACTAAATCCATACGGAATGAGTAAATTTATGATTGAGAGAATTCTATCTAGTTATGCGAGTTCGTATCAATTAAAGTATGTCATTTTAAGATATTTCAATGCAGCTGGAGCTGATGCTGATTTGACTATTGGTGAAAGTCATAATCCTGAGACTCATTTAATACCACTAATCTTAGATGTTGCTCTTGGAAAATCTGATTCTATCAAAATATTTGGAAATGACTATGATACTAAGGATGGAACAGCGATTAGGGATTATATCCATGTTTCTGATATTGCTGATGCTCATATTTTAGCGTTAGAATATTTAAATAAAGGTGGAAAATCTGACGCTTTCAATTTGGGTAATGGAAATGGTTATTCTGTTAAAGAAGTAGTAGATATATCCAAAAAAATAACAGGTAAAGACATAAAAATTAAAAAAATTGGCAGAAGGAATGGAGATGTGGATTGCTTAATTGGAAGCTCTATAAAGGCAAGCAAAGTATTGGGCTGGAGTCCTAAAATTTCAGAACTTGAAGATATTATTGATAGTGCTTGGCAATGGCACAAGTTAGTTAATTCATGAGTATTTATTAAAATAAATACATAAAGCAAATTTAAATACTGGAAAATTTAGCTCTTAGTCTTAGGAAAAGGTAATGAAAAAACTCAAGGTAGGATTTTTGGTTGATGAGCTAATTGTCTCTCACTATGTTTATGAGTTAATTAATCATGTTTGTCAAGAAGATCTTTTTTGTGAACCCACATTAATTCATGGTTATGGCAAGAAACCTAGTTTAAGAAAATTTTCAAACAGTCTCTTTTTAAATTTTGGATTAATTAAAGTTATTAACCAAATAATTTTTAGAATTTTAAAAAAGATAATATTAAAAATTGAACTTCCTCAGACAATTAAACTATATCCAAATTATACAAAAGAAATTGAACTCAACAATAATTTAAATTATAGAGAAGTTTTGATTATGGGTAAGTGGTCAAAATCTGGTGAGCATCTTAATTTTACAAATTCTGATCTGAAGTTGCTTGGCGAAGAAAAATTTGATTGTATTATTCAATGTGGAGATGGACTTGTAAATAATGATATTTTAAATATAGCAAAATTAGGTATTTTTTCTTTCGATCATAATGAAAATCTTTTAATCAAAGGGTCTTCAGCGGGCTTTTGGGAGGTTTTTTATAATAAGCCTAGTTCAGAGTTTGTTATTCAAAAGCTAACTAAAGAATTAAATGAAAGCGTTATTCTTGAAAAAGGTAATCTAATGACTTTATCTACTTGGACTCATAATCATGCTCAAATATCTGAAAAATCTAATTTTTTCTTAATAAATTTACTAGACAAAATTGCAGAATCAAGGTCCCTTCCAAAATCTTTAGAACCAAGACTCAATAGCAATATGACAATAAAGCTAGATAGTTCTGTAACTTTATTTTTGTATATCCTACTTAATTTAATTCCTTTGATTAGTAAGAAATTGCTTAACAAACTATTAACAGAAAAGGTTACTAGGTGGGGTATAGCTTATTCAAAGCATAATGATCATACTAAGGAGTTATCAAGTTATAAAGAAATAAAAAATCCTAGTGGAAGATTTCTAGCTGACCCATTCGTATTTTCTCATGAGGGAAAGAACGTTATTTTTGTTGAAGATTTATTCTATTCAGATAATAAAGGGCGAATCTCAGCAATTCAGTTACATGAAAACTCTGAGGAGTTTTTGGGTGTTGTATTAGAGGAAGATTTTCACCTTTCTTTTCCCTTTATATTTAAAGAAAAAGGGAATGTTTATATGATTCCAGAATCCACTGAAGCTAGAGATATTAGGCTTTATAGATGTTTAGAATTTCCTAAAAAATGGATTTTAGATAAAACTTTGATGAAGGATGTTTTTGCTGCAGATACAATGATGATAAAACATGATAACTTATGGTTTATGCTTACTAATATTTGCAGTTCTGGAATAGGTGAATATCAATCTGAATTGCATATTTTTTTCTCTAATAGGCATAATTCAACTGATTGGAAGCCAATTGAAAAAGGTAATCCTGTTCTTTTTGATTCTCTTGCTGGAAGAAATGGCGGCCTATTCTATCAAAATGGGGATATTTATCGAGTCAATCAAATTCAAGGTAAGTCTCATTATGGAAAGTCATTTGGAGTCAATAGAGTTCTGCACTTAAGTTCATCAGAATATCTAGAAGAGAGGATAAGGACAATTGATGCAAATTACAAAGAGGATATATATTCCACTCATCATTTCAATGCAAATTCAGAATTTGCTGTACTTGATTTCTGTAGACTGGAAAGAATAAAAAATATAAATAAATAAATTTAATTAGAGTGTGATTAGTATCCAAAACTTTAATATAGATTACAATATAATATAACAAAAAATTCTTCTAATAAATAATAATCAATATGAACGCAAGTGACTTCGAATCTTTACTTAACGTAAATCCAGATAATTTGTCTCTACTGGGGATGTTGATAAGTTTAACTATTGGATTAATTCTCTCAATTTGTATAAGATGGCATTTTGTGAGATATGGTTCAACACTTTCGAACAGAGAAGAATTTGGACAAGTTTTTCCATTTATACTCTTAACAACTGTGCTTATTATAGCAGTGGTCAAATCATCTCTTGCTTTATCACTTGGATTAGTTGGAGCTTTATCAATAGTTAGATTTAGAACTCCAATTAAAGAGCCTGAAGAGTTAGCTTATTTATTTATTTCTATTGCAGCAGGACTAGGATTAGGGGCAAACCAAACTATAGTAACTGTTGTATCAGTTTTGATAATTCTTTTGTTTATGGCAATTATTAATAAGAGTTCTATTGGTGTTTCTGCTTCTGGAAAAAAATTATTCATATCAATAGATCTTGAAAGTTCAGAAAAAAAAGATCAAGAAGGTTTTCTTGACCTAACAAACTCAATAATGAAACAATATACTATTGAGCCTGATTTAAGAAGATTTGATATTCGTGATAAATCAATTGAAATGTTATATCTTGTTAACCTTTCTGAAGAGGGTTCGCTTGATAAAATAGTCAAAGCAATCAAATCAACTCATCCTGATGCAGGTGTAACATTTTTAGATCAAAATAATCTCCCAGGCGTTTAATTTGAAAATTGCCCTAAACGTTAGCTCATTAGTCAAAAGTAGGAAAAATAAAAAGAGTGTTCCCTATGTTTTAATAGGGTTATTCATAGGTTTATTACTAGTATTTATAGCCTTCAATCAATCTTTTGACTTTTTTAATTATTTAAAACTTAAAGGTATACAAGGCCCAGCTTTTAGAGCAAACCCGTCAGAGTATATTAGCTCTGTCATAACTCAAAGTCCTAAATCTTTAATATCTAGATCTGATATAAAAAATCTGAATATTGATATCAAGCTTAATAATTGGCAGTCTTTAATGAAACATAAAGAAAGGGCATTGAAAAATGGAATTATAAGTAATAATGAAAAAAAATATATAAAGGGATCAGTTTCATTTGATGGTAATAAGGTGCCAACAAAAATTCGTCTTAAGGGAGACTGGGTAGATCATTTATTGGGAAAGAAGTTGTCACTAAGATTTAAATTAGAAGATGATAGCTTTATAAATGGAATGAGTACATTTTCTATTCAAAATCCTTCTACAAGAGATTTTCAAGGCCAATTAATAATTGATAAGATGTTAAGAGAATACGATATTATTTCACCAAGAAATTTCCTTGTAAATACAAAAATAAATGGAGATGATATTGGTTTAATGTTTTTTTCAGAGCATTTTTCAAAAGAATTACTAGAAAATTTCAATCGTAAAGAAAGTGTAATAATCAAATTTGATGAATCTGAATTATGGAAATCTCGCCTTAATAACAAAATTTATGAAGCTGATGAATTTAGTTCAAAAATTACTGCTTTTGGCATGAGTAAAGTAAAAAATAATGAAAAATTGTTTGATGACTACAAAACTGCAGTTGGATTATTGAGGGGGTTCTTGAGTCAAAGTATGATGGCTCATGAAGTGTTTGATGTTAAAAAAATGGGTGAGTTTTTAGCAATAAATGATTTTTGGGGCGAGAGCCACGGCTTAATATGGCACAATTTACGTTTCTACTTCAATCCAATTTCTTTCAAATTAGAGCCGATTGGCTTTGATCAGATGCTTTATCATAATCCAGATACTCTTGATTTACCAAAAGATTCGATTGCTAGTTCAAAATTTCTTGATAGCATAAGAGATAATGGATTTGTCAAACTTATCTACATTAGAACGTTAAAAGAGTTAAAAAACAAAATTCAAGATGCAGATTACTATAATCAGTATGTTGATTTAGATATAACCAATGAGAAAATTCTTAGAAAAGAATTTTTTCTTAAACCTCCTCCACTTCTTTTGAATAATGACCTCCTAAAACGACTTAATTTGCTTATTCAAAATGCTATTAGTTCAACTGTCCATATGGAGCCTTATGGAAATAATTTAGGATGGGCTGTAAATCCACGAAATAATTCGAATATTGTAGATTTAATTTATGGAAAAAATTTAATTGAAGCTAATATGTTTGTTGGTGAATTTTATAAGTATGGATTAAGTAATTTAGGACTTGAAAATCCTTATCATGGTTATCGATTAAATAAAAATGAAAATTCTAAGTTAAATATTGCTTCAGTAAATAATGATGTTGTTTATCTAATTGAAGATAATCCAGATTTAAAAAATTTTCAGAGAATAGTTAATTTTTATTCACATTCGAATGATCAAAAAGTTATTTTTGAAATTGAAAATTTAACACCAATAACAATTAAAGTAAAAAAAATTAAAGTTATCTTCAAAGAAGAAAAAAATATAATCCCTCAGGAAATAAATCTTGATGATTTTAATTTGATTATGCAAGCAAATTCAAAAAACCATTTTCAAGCTGATAACATTAGTTATCAAGATGTTGAAAGGTTTTTATTGTATTTAAAGCCAGTTGGGGGAAGCCAAAACTATATAGTTGAATCTGAATATTATCCAAAAACTTTGACTATAAATCCCATTCCAAAATCAACAATCATAAATGGCATTAATACACATAGTTTTCTTCAAGTTGATAACAAAAATAAGACTATTGATGCTTTATCGGGAGACTGGAATGTTGAATCGCCAATAATTATCCCTGAAGGATTTACATTTAATATCTCAGAGAATACTATTTTGAATTTTAATAAAGATAGTTTTATTTTGTCTAATGGTCAAATTAATTTTATAGGCTCTAGTTCTAATCCTATTATTTTAAAACCTCAAGATAATATTAAATCTTGGAAGGGTGTAAAAGTTTTTGGTAATTCTGAACTACCTCTAAGCATAGTTAAAAATGTACATATTTATGATACTTCTGCACTTTCCTTAAACAAATGGAAAACCGATGCAGGTTTTTTAGCTTATAAAATAACCTTAGAATCAAATAATTTGAAAATTATTAATAATAAAACTGAAGATGCCATTAATTTAGTTCAATCTGATTTTAGTATAAAAGATATTGACGTTATTAACTCTTACAGTGATGGACTAGATGTAGATTTTTCAACTGGAACAATTGTTGGTGGATCATTTACTAATATTGGTAATTTAACAGGTGGTGACGCACTTGATTTTAGTGGTAGCGAAGCAAAAATTTACGATATTTCAGTATTTAATGTTGATGACAAAGGATTGTCTATTGGAGAAAAAAGTAGAATTTTTGCAAAAAATATAGATATCTCTGAAGCAAATATTGGGATTGCAATAAAAGATGAGTCTTCTTTAGAAATATTCAATTCTGATATTTCAAATTCAGAAAGTGGAATTCTGGCATATATTAAAAAAAGAGAATATGGGCCGCCACAAGCTTTATTAGAAGAAATTGGCTTTAGCTCAAATAAAGTAGATTATGAGGCCCTAGATGGGTCTAAGATTATCTTTACTAGATAATTTTATTCAAAAAGATAGTCTAAGCGAGGACTCAGCCAAATAATAATTTTATGAATAACTGAATCTTTTGTTAGTTGTGTCCAGTGCCTAATATCTTTTTTATTTTTCTTAATAACTTGATTTAACTCTATCATAGAGATTTCTCTAATTGAGTTATTATTACTGTCATATAAAAGTATTTTATTTTTTAATGGGTAGGTGTAACCATATTTTTTATCTATAAGTATTTCTCCATCAAGTTCAGTAAAATTTTGAAGAGCAATCACTTGCTTACTTTTTGTATTATTTTCAAATAATGCAATTACATGCCAGGGCATACTGAAAAATTCAATATGGGAGAATGGTCCTAGTTTGCTGTAATTATTTCCAGTAATAACAACAGTGCTGTCAATATCAGTAATTTTCAATTCTTCGTTATGGGTAATATTATTAATTATGATTTTTTGATTTGTATTCCATTTTTTCCAATGATCTGATAAACCAAAAACTGGAGCAATGAAAATAATTGTTATTATTATTAATGAAATTTTTTTATGTGTAATGTATGTAGTTATAAGAAAAGCTAGAAGAAGAGAACCATATATTGTTGTTCTATTAGATAAATTAAATGCAGTGTGAGAATAGAGGCCTGTTAAGGCAAACATTGAGAATGATAACAAAACTACAATAATTAAAGAAATAAATAAAGGCTTATTAATTTTGTTTTTTGAGGATATGTTCCAAAACTTTAATAAGCAGCCAAAGATAACTAAAACAAAAGCTAATGACAATAAACTCAGTGATTGTATTGAAAAAAATACCTTAAGCCAATAAGATGGTCCTAAAGAAGCCTCAAGAAAACTAACAATTTGTAATAAGAAATTTTTGAGAAAACTTAATATTTCAATTTCTGGACTTATTCTTCTTTCTACATCAGGGAAGCTATGCTTGAACCAAAAATAATAAAGAAGATAGATTAAGCCAGGTATTAAAAATAATATACCTTGTTTAAATTTCTTTTCGAAAAAAAATACCATTGCCATACCTAATACATATGGGGGTGATGCATAATGCCACATTGATCCAATTAGTGTTAAAACAAATCCTAAAAAATATCGATCATTTCGGATTAGTGAGTGTGCGTATAAAAGAATTGCAGGAATTGTTACATAATAAAGTGTCATGTACCAATAGGTAGTAGCATCATGAAGTGGGTAAAGTACAAATAATAATGAAAATAAAAGAGCTCTATCAGAATTAAAGTAATCTTTCGCAAAAACAAAAATTAACTTAATACTTAAGCAGTGAACGAAAATTTTTATGAAGTCATATATCCATTGGTATTCATATCCTAAAACTGGATAAGCCCACCAGTATGTGTAGAAGTTGGGTAACCCTAAAATTTGAATAGTATGTTTATATGGATCTGGATTAAGAAAATCAGTTAATCCAATATTTTGCATTCCAATGATTTCAGTGTAGTCATCTCCATGAACACCGATTCCTGTCATCAGATACAACAGAATCAAAACTACAGCTATTGGAATAAGTAATTTGTAATTAGTGTTTTGCAAAATAGTGATAATTTATATAATGCTAAATAGAGCCGAATACTACTAATTTAAGTTAATTACAATTTTGGAGTCATTTTTTCAATAATAAATCGAGGCCTATCTTTAACTTCTTGATAAATTTTTCCTAAATATTCACCTATTACACCTAAAAAAAGTACCTGAATTCCACCTAAAAAGTACATTGGTAAAACAATTGATGACCAGCCTGGTAGGGCTTTGTCAGTAAAAAACCATAATAAAAGAACATATAAACTCATAATGAAACTAATTAAAAAAATAATTAATCCTGTAAGAGTAACAATCCTCAAGGGAACGATTGAAAAGGAAGTTATGCCATCAATGGCAAAATTCAACATTTTTTTTAGAGGATATTTTGATTCTCCTTGATTTCTTATTTTTCGAGAGTAGTAGACATTTGTTGACTTTAGCCCTATAAGAGGAATTACGCCTCTTAAAAACAAACTCACTTCTCTAAAACGCTTTAGATGCTCAATACATTTTCTATTTAACAACCTAAAATCAGCATGATTTTTTATAACTTTTGTACCCAGGATATTCATTAAAGAGTAGAACAAATGTGCACTAACTCGCTTAAAAAATGAATCTGTATCTCTTTTATTTCTTACTCCATAAACAATATCAAAGCCTTCTAAATTTTTATCAATCATATCTCGAATAATTTCAATATCATCCTGTAAGTCTGCATCCAGAGTTATCACGATATCCTCATTTGAATTAAATAGACCAGCAATCAAAGCATTTTGATGCCCATAATTACTAGAAAGTTTTATCCCAGATATTTGCTCATTATTTAATGAAGTAAGCTCCTTAATTGTTTTCCATGTATTATCAAAACTACCATCATCAACATAATAGATTCTAGAGAATTTTGATATTTTTCTTTCATTGATTAATGTATTAAGAAAAGTAATTAACTGTGCATTAGTTTCTGGCAAAGCCTCTTCTTCATTAAAGCAAGGAACTACTATTGCAAGATTTAACATATCAATTAAATTATTTGTTATTTAAATACATAATATCTATTTCCAAGATAACCGACTACAGTATACGCAGGAACACCAAGTGCATGAGAAAAATAACTATCTAGACCTATAAAATCAATACAAATTATTACTACTAATAAATTAGAAAAATAAGCCAAAATAAAAATTAAAGCAAATTTTATATAAATAAAATGACTATATTTATTGGATCTAAATGTCCATTTATTATTCAAAAAGAAACTAAAAATCAGGCCAACTATGTAGCCTATTAGATTAGAGGGAACATCTCCAAAATCCAAAAACCATTTAACTGAATAAATAATTGATAAGGTTATTGAAGTATTTAATAAGCCAACAACTAAATATCTTCTGAATGAAATATGAGTAAATATTTCAAAAAATCGATTCATATTTCTACTTAACAAATAAAATTAATCGACTATGTCGATTAATAGTAACCTCTTCCAGAAACTGAATTTAAGCAATTCATGTATTTAGAGTGCCTAGAAACACGAATTGGAAGGCCATTAAGGAGAGATGATACAATCTGTCTATTTTTATTTTCAAACTTAAACTCTAGGACAAAAGTATCTAAAAGTCTAGATTGTACTTTAAAGTTTGGATTAGATTTGTACCTTTGATCATAAGCTTTTTGATTAGTATCAATTGTTAATCTAATTTTTTTATCTTGAGAAATAAAATAACAGCGTGAATAACTATTTGAAATAACTGGAAAATTATAAATTTTTAAAATATGCTTTGCTTCATCAGGTAATTCGTGATTTATGTGTTTTATCACTTTTCTCCATGAAACATTATTTTCAAATGGATTATGACAAATTTTGTAAGTATCCTTCCAACCTAATTTATTTTTCTTATTTTTTACCTCTAACTGTCCAGAATTAATTTCTCCTTCACCGTACCACCTATACCTTACTTTCTTTCGAGTGCTCTCTCCAGATAAATTGGAAGCATAAGCAGTATAATCATATGTATCAAAATATATGTTGTTAACCTTACGATCAGGATATTCATTATAGAAGCCATGATTATTGCTTTTAATCCAAGCTAAGATCTTTGGAAGAGTATAAAAATTAGCCACAAATTTAATTTCATGCCTTGGAGTTATTGGTTTCAAATTCATTTTATGCGTTAATATATCATTTTAACTATATTGACCAAAATAATTAAAGATGACTTAAGTAATCTTGCGCTATAGATTTTACAGTAAAGTTTTTCTCAATCATTTTTCTTGAAGAAATACTCATTGGACTAATTAATTCAGGTTTTAATATAAATTTACTCATCTTAGAAATTAAATCATTTAAGTTTTTTGCTTCGATTAAAAAGCCATTACAATTATCCAAAACACATTCTCTGCAGCCAGGAACATCTGTTAAGATTAGCGGCATTCCAGTTGAGGCTGCTTCCAAGGCACCCTGTGCAAAACCTTCTCTATATGAGGGCAATACAAATATAGTTCCTTTCTTGTAAAAATCATTCATCTTATTAGGATGAATTTCTCCCAAATACTCTATTCTAGATTGTTTTAATTCATTAAAGGTCTCTTCAGAAATAGAATCAGGATTATTAAAATCAAGTTTACCTGCAACAATGATTTTAATATTAGGATGTCTATTTAATAAAATCTTACCAGCATTAAGGAATTCATTAAAACCCTTAGATTTTACTAGTCTTGCAGCAAATACAAATGTCAATTCATTTCGCTTATTTCTCTCTATAAATGGAAATTTATTTGTATTTATTCCAAGTCCCTTGTTCAAGAGGATTGAGTTGGTTTTACTAGAAATATTTTGATTGCAAAAAATATTCATATCATCCTCATTTTGAAATAAAAATTTATAATTATTTTTAAATAAAAGAAACAAATATGCACTCTTATTAATGAGTCTAAACAATTTCTCTTTTAATTTATTTTCCAAAAAAAAAGGACCTAAGCCAGTTATTAAAAAGAAAATTTTTTTAACATAAATAAATCTAGAAATCAGCGCTCCAAACATAGAAATTTCAAGAGTTAAAAAGTATATATTTTCAGGAGAGTGTTGATTAATTTTTCTTCTTAATTTAATTAAATATCCAAAATTTTTAAATATAGCGGTAAATTTCTGTCTTTTTTCTAAATGATAAATTTTTATTCCAAGAACTTCTAAATTTTCACATGCATTGTCTTTTGCATCAGAAGTGTCAGTAATTAGAATAATTTCATGATATTTTGAAATTTCTTTAGATATTTCAAAAAAAAATTTATGAAAAAAATCCATTTCACTGGCTATAAAACAAATTTTCATTTCAATTAATAATTAAATTAAGTTCACTTATACTAACTGAAATTTCTTCAAATGAGGAAATATATTATTGATTTTATTTTTTAACTGCAATGACTATATTGCTGAGATAGAATTTTTGATTATTTGGTAAAATCTTTCCTAGCAATACACCAATTATATTTAAAGGAGCTACAAAAAAAGGTGTTAAGGCAATTTTAAAATAAGCATTGCCTGGGAGAAGATGTTTATATATGTAAAGTGCAAGCATTTGAAATATTGTCTCAATATAAGATGAAGATTTATAAATACTTTCAATTTCAAAACCATGTTTTTTCAATAGGTCATTGATACCAACAGAGCTGTATCTCGAAAAGTCATAAGATGGTGATTCATGTTCATCCCAGACAAATGGACATGTAAAGCCAAGCTTGCCGCCATGTTTTAAAACTCTATTAATTTCTATAAAAAGATTATCTAAGTAAAAAACCTGTTGAAAAACTTCACTAGAAAAAACCCAATTAAATTCATTATCATCGAAGGGTAAATTAATTCCATCATAAAACTTGTCTACAGATTTATGACTCGAGCCTTCAAAAGACTCTTTAACATCAATACCAACATATTTATCAACTTCGAATAAACGAGCATAAGGCTTTGATCCACAACCAATATCAAGTAATTTATTACCAATAAACTGTGAAGATATTTTTTGGACTCCTTTAAGTAGACCTCTCCTAACAATAAATACAGGATTTATCCAAATACCGAATAACCAACTTGGATAAAAAGATTCTTTAAAATAAATTTTTTTTAACGTTTTGTTCATTTCTAAGTTTTTTTATAATGCAAAAACTAATAAATTAGACATTGATTATTATGTAGATATTAATATAATTTTACATATTCGTAAACTGAGAATGGGCACATATTCACTTAACCTTTTTTAGTGAAAATCTTTAAATTAGAAATGTCTAAATATAATCTTTTATCTGGACTATAAATAATTATTAAGGTATATTTATACAATGCCATTTTCAAAAATTAACATTCTCAAAAAACCATTAATTTACTTATTTAGATTAATATCTAAATGTATCTTATTAATGGTGCCAGACCTATTTAAACATCAAAAAGAAATCTCTCTAGATACCTTAATTAAAGATAATACTACTAAAGAAAATTTTGAGCATTTTAAAGAAATTTTCAAAACGTCCGTTCTTTATAGAGATCTTTGGGAAATTAGAGAGTATGCAATTCTAAATTCCATTGATGATGACAAACTTGATGATGGTTACTATTTAGAGTTTGGAGTTTGGAAGGGTGAGTCAGCAAATTTTTTTTCTAAGTATGTAAATAAACTATATGTGTTTGATAGTTTTGAGGGGTTGCGTGAGGATTGGCTTGGCAACCAAGTAGGAAAAGGATATTTTAATTTGAATAAAAAAATTCCTAAACTTAATTCTAATGTTGAGCCAATAGTTGGATTTGTTCAAGATACTTTGGAAGGTTTTTTAAAAAAAAATAACCCAAAAATAAACTTTGTTCATTTTGATATGGATACATATCCACCAACAAAATATACTTTAGAGAGGCTGAAGCCATTTCTAAGCAAAGATGCTATATTAATTTTCGATGAACTATATAATTATCCTGGGTGGAAAGGCGGTGAATATAAAGCTTTGCAAGAAGTTTTTAGTGAAGATGAATATATTTTCAAAGCATTTAATATAACTGCTTTTCAAGCAGTAGTTCAAATTAAATAAAAAACAAGTAGGACCATGAAAAAAGGATATTAACTTAGGTGGTTAACTGTTCTGATACATCTCCCTAAATCCTAATACTGAATTTAATTAAAAAGTATAGTATTTGACTGAGAATTTACCAATCTTGACAGGGAAGACTCTATCTCTTATCTCTTTATTTGGGTTATACATGAGACTGTTAGACTCTATCTCAATTGTGAACTCTAAGCAGGGTATTAGACCCTCTAAAGGGGAACAAGCAAAACTACTCCACCGTGACGGATTGATTTTGCTCGTACATGTTTATTACCCCTTAAATTCGATGATTTGTATTAAAAATCTTTCACTGTATTAGAATACGATATTCCATTTTTACTTGCGCGATTAATTATACCCATCATCTTTAAATCAGTAAATCCGCTAAAAGAAGTATTGTAAGAACTTGATTTCATAGTAGCAATATATTCTGCCCATTCTCTTTCATAATAATTTACTGCTCTTTGCCAAACACTATCAGTAGAGGTTATTGAGTTTTTATAATAATTTTCAGTTGCAATAGTTATTGCTTTTACTTGTTTCATTTGAGAACTAGTTACATAATAACTACCGCCCTCATATATATTTTTTATAATCAAATAATCAATATATGTATCGAGTAAATTTTCTGCTTTTTTAGCATCTGCTATTTTCTTTTTTTCTGCTTTTTTAGCATCTGCTATTTTCTTTTTTTCCTCAGCAATTCTTTTATCTTCTGCTTTTTTTGCACTTTGCATTTCAGCATAACTGCTGTATCCGGCATCTTTTGCTATTTTTTCCTCAGCAATTCTTTTATCTTCTGGACTTAACGCATTAAATATTTCTTTTTCTTTTTCTTTATTATCTCTGGTTTTATTATTATAGATTTTAACAAGTTGATTGTGTTGCTGTGAAAATTTCCAGGGCATTTCTTTGATCTCATCAATCCACCAAGGATCAATTTTATTTACTTCATTAATTCTTGAATAAAAATTTCCATTCTTTGTAAGTGAAAAGTAAAAATATTTTTTATTTTTTTCAAAACCCTCAAATAAATAAGCACAGTCATGTTTTCCATATTTAGAACCATATTAGAATATTTAGATATAAGAATTGTTTAAAAAAACTCAATTATAGGCATGGTGGAATAAAACTAATTATCTTTGATGTAAATCAAGTCAGTTTGTTAAGAGGTGCACTATAATTAACATAGTCAAATTATTTGGATGTTTAAATGGAAGCAATAAGTATTAAAGAAGAGGATAGAATAGTTGACATATTAAACTTAAATGGAATTGTTAAGTTTAATAATATTCTTTCTGAGGCTGACGTTAACTTAATGAAGGATGATGTCTTAAGGCTATTATCTCCTGCTACTGGAGATAGCCGAAATTGCATTATACCATCTGAAGGTGCTAATTTTATTGGCCACACCATGTTTGTTAAAAATGCTATCAAAGCATATACAAATCAACATGTTATAAGTATTGGAGAAAAATTCTGTAATAGTAAAATTCATTTGGCGAATCATCGTATTTACCAAAATATAGAGACAAAGAAAGAACCTCAACATTGGCACAAAGATAATAAAGTAGACATTATTAAAGATGGTAAGCTTATTACTGATATGGTATCTAATGATAAGGGATTAATCATGATTTATTACTTGGAAGACGTTAATGAAGGGGGTACTGAGTTTATTTTAGGATCTCAGGAAAAGTTAAATAATACAGAATCCTTCAGTGATTTGGAAGTAAGAAAATTGGGGGATTTTTTCTCTATGAACGGCTCTAAAGCTGGCGAAGGTGTCTTATATGATTATCGTATGATTCATCGTGCTGGACCGACCTATAAGTCAGGACATTCAAGATTATCACTTTTTTCACAAATGTCTTCAAATAAAATGCCAGCAGGGGAGCCAATTGCTGTGCGGACTTCTGATTTAGGACATTTAAGTGAGGAAGCTATGGCTTTTTTAAACTATGGTGTGCAGCCGACATCCGCTAATTGGCCCCTTATTAGAGTTGGCAATCAATCCATATTCAAGCGCTTCATTCAAAAAGTGAAGCGGAGTTTAAAAAGTTAAAATCAAATATGATGTTCGTATATTTAATCATTTAAATGAGATTTACAATTTTTTAAGACTTGATAGAAGCCTTAAGAATGAGTTGAGCACAGTTCATGATGATAATTCAATTTTGGCATTTTGCAATCTTTACCATAATATCCAAAGTCTCTTAAAATTGTTGGATTGATTTTGTTTGTTATATTTTAGTTAACACCCTGAATTATCAATACCTGAGGGCATAATTGTATTGCATAAAGTAGCTCCTTTAAGATCTGTACTTTTAAGGCTTACTCCACTTAGATTTGCTCCACTTAGATTTGCTCCCCGAAGATATGTCTTTTTAAGATCTGCTCCACTTAGATCTGCTCCACTAAGATTTGCATTCTTAAGGTATGTCTTTTTGAGGATTGCCCCACTAAGATTTGCTCCACTGAGATTTACACCACTTAACTTCGCTCCACTAAGGTCTGACCCACTTAGATTTACTCCAGGAAGGATTATATTAAATAACATTACAGACTTAAGACTAACACTACTAAGATTTGCCCCGCTTAAATTAACTCCACTAAAATCAGTTTTCTTAAGGTTTGCTCCATTAAGGTTTGCTCCATTAAGGTCTGATTCACCAAATTTTGCTCCACTAAGATCTGCTCCACTGAGATCTGTATTTAAAAGGTATGATCTCCTAACTGTTGCTCCACTTAGGTTCGCCCCAATAAGACTAGCCTCAGTTAAATCAACTTCATTAAGATTTGCTTCACTAAGATCTGCACTACTAAGGTCAGCATTACTAAGGTCTGCGCCAAAAAGGTATGCTCCATTAAGGTCTGAACCACCAAGATTAACCCCATTCAAAATACATAATTCACAAGAATTTGATGTTTTCAATTCCAAAGTATTTTTTTCTATGATTTCAGCTAAACTGAAATTAATCAAACCATGAGATAAGAAAAAAAATAAGAGATAATTTTTCATAATTAGATCAGTAAATAATCTTATAAAGTTTACTTATAAAACTACTAAAAAGGTTAAAAAACGCCATTATTGCTTAAAATAACTTCATATTGGCCCTTCTTCACATTTCAAATGATTTGATTAAATATATAAAATACTTATTAAATCAATCTCAATTCTTGAATCAAAAATTTAACATATAATCTTTTTTATATATTAGACTTTTTATTGAAGTTAACTCAAGTATTTAATTAACGTAACCACTTTAAAACTATAAGGTTGAGTGAAGATTAATTTAATTTTTCAGCTACTAATTTGTCAACAAAAGTGAAGTATAAATCTAAACTAAAATTTTTTATCAGTAGTGTTTTTCTATACAGTATCTTAATTGTACCTTTAAGTGCAAATACTTCTTTTATTGTTGCTGGTCATCTATATGGAATAACAGATGACAGAGTTGCATTAGAAAAACTAACGTCTTCATTTGAATCATTGAACCCAGATTATATATTTATTCTTGGTGACTCTTCATTACAAGATGAAACTGTTTATAATTTTTTTAATAATAAATTTAATGGTAGAATTTTTTTCTCTCCAGGAAATCATGAAATAGTTAAAACATCCTTAAAAAAATACATTTCAAATGTTGGTTATACCTACAATTCTATTGAAACTGATAATGTTAGATTTATTCTTATAAATTCCTTAGATAGCGCTAAAAATATAAATAATTATTTAAAAACATCAGTAAAAAATGATAAAAAAGTTCAAATTATATTGACTCATCACAGGTTATGGGATGATTCTCTGACAAGTGATTTTCCATATCAGCATAATAAAAGCTACTACTTTAAAGAGATTTATCCAATAATATATGAAAAAGTAAGCGCTATTTTCTCTGGTAATTCGAATAGACAATATTTTGCGAATTATATTGAAAAGGATGAGTGTTCCTTGCAAAATGTAAATAATATTTATTGGGTTGATCAGGTAGGTGGTATCGATGGTTATTCTATTGGAACAGGCCAAGGAAAGCCAAAGCTAGGTTTTGTTTATGTTGAGGAATATAATGGTAATTTGATAGTTAGACCTCAGCAGATAAATTTTGAAAATGAGGATTTAATACCTCTTGATAAGCTTTGTAAGGCTCGAACAAGTGTTGACCCAATCGATAGTAGCTCAATGTATTTTGCTATTACTTGGCCTATTAAAAAATTCCTACAGAGTCAAAGAAAACAGACGATATTTTTATTTGGCATCGGTTTAGGTGCTGGAGTACTTTTATTAGTATATTTCTTCTTCTTAAGAAGATTTAAACAGAAAATTTAAATCTAAAAAATGATCATAGCAAAAAAAAAGTTAAAGACTTCTAAATTTGCTTTGTTAGCAATAACTGCTTTAATGATTTTGGTAGTCTTTAGTTTTTTTACGATTGATAGAAAAAACCTTAATTTTTGGTTGCAAAATGTCAATGAAAAGTTAATGGCTTTTGATCCTGGCTTTTCTTCTCCAAGGAACCTTATTGACACTGGAGAGGACATCATTAGGGCTTCAGATAACTCCCTAAAAATTAAATCAATTTTTATTAATATCCCAAAAATTATTTTTCATAAGTTTAATGATAATAGCAATGATTTAAATCATATAGATATTACGATAAAATTTAAAAATCTCCAGAAGATCTTAAAGGAAAGAAAATTAGCAATAAAAAATGGCTTTTTAAACAATTCATCTTATGTCAATGCAACTATAAAGTTTGACCAAAAGAAATATGAAGCCGAAATAAGACTAAAGGGTAATATATCTGACCATTGGTTGAGTAAAAAAAGAATGAGTTTAAGGGTTAGGCTCAAGAATGGTGAATCAATTCTTGGATATAATACATTTTCTATACAAAAACCCCGTGCAAGACAGTATCCATATGAGCAAGCATTTCAAGAATCACTTATATCTAGTGGAAATCTAGCTGCTAAATATAACTTTGGAAATGTGAGGTTTAATGGAGAAAATTGGGGCGTAATGATTATAGAAGAAGAGGTGTCAAAAGAATTCCTTGAAAAACAAGGAAAAAAAGATTCTATAGTATTTAAATTTTCAGATGACAGAAAGAGACTTAAGAATACATCTAGCTATCATTCTGATTATCGAATGTCTGATGAAAGATTGTTCGCGACTTTGGTTAGGGAAAAAAAATATCTAAGCGATATTGATAATAGAAAATTTTATACCTATATTTTGGAAAAGAGACTTGAGAAAAAACATCCAGAAATATACTCAGAAAGCCATCATATAAGGTCTTTTATTGCGTCATTATTTTGGAATAATCAGCACACGCTTTTTAATTCAAATTCTAAATATTATTTTAATCCTTATACATTGGAGCTAGAGCCAATAACTGCTGATCAATTAAATTTTTCTTTGTATACTGATCAATTAGATGAAGTTTTGGAAGATATATCATTAAGTGAAGTATATAAACAAGTTTTTTCTTTACCAATGGAAGATTCTAAAATAAATAGATACTTGGCCTCAAGTATTGAATTATTCAGTGACATAGAAAAAAATCTTAATCAGAATCATAATTATTTTCCCTTGGATGCCTATAAAAAAGATGTTGTATTAAAAAGTAATATAAATTTAATAAATAAAAATAAAAATTTACTTTATCAATGGCTTGATAATGTCAACTTAAAACAAAAAGCACTTTCGGAGCAACGAGAGAAAACTTTTGATTCTCAAGATGGCATATTTCCTCAACATCTTCATGTGAGACATTATGATGACGGCCAAATTATGTTGTTTAACCTGCTACCACAGCCACTAAAAATTAATACAATATCTTTTAGTGGTAATTTTATAAGAAATAGAAATTTTATAATTCCAGGTTATAAAAAAGGGAATTATGAGCCATATGTTATCAATACAAATATTTCTGGAATTCAAGATAATCAAATTTTAGTTGAGTCTACTTATAAAAACAATGTTAGAAAAACAGTTGCTTACCCAACTTTGGTTAGTGATGGAATAATTAATCCATTAATGAATAGTAATTTTAAAGAATTTGATTTTATTAAACAATTAGACAGTAATTCTTATGAAATAGAGAGTGGAGATTGGGTAATAAATAAGCCAATTGTTATTTCTGGTAGTCTTAATATATTGCCAGGTGCTAATCTTAAATTCTCAAAAGATGCATATCTTATTGTAAAAGGCTCACTGACTGCTGAAGGTAATATTGAAAGTCGCATTACTTTTAAAGCTTTAGCTGACTCATGGAAAGGGATTTATGTATTAAATTCTAAGGATAAATCATCACTTAATCATGTAACAATAAGTAATATATCAGCCTTGGAGGATAATCTTCTTAATCTTAGCGGAGGGCTAACTTTTTATCAATCTGATATTGATTTAAGAGATGTTAAATTAATAGATATTAAAGCAGAAGATGCTATTAATATTGTAGAGTCAAAATTCTCTATTAATTCTCTTCATATAGAAAATGCATATTCAGATGGTCTTGACTCAGATTTTTCTTCAGGAACTATAATAAATTCATTTTTTAATGATATTGGAGGAGATGCTGTAGATTTTTCTGGGAGTGAAGTTTTGATTGATAATGCTATTATTGAAGGAGTCAAAGATAAAGCAATATCAGCCGGTGAAGCAAGTTCAATAAAAATTAGAGATAGTTTCTTTGATAATGTTGCTATTGGCATAGTATCGAAGGATGGGAGTAATGTAGAAGTTTTAAATACAAAGATAACTAATTATTATCTCCATGCAATTATGTCTTTTTATAAGAAAGGATTTTACTCCATGCCCAGTATTGAAATTAGATCCTGTCAAATCGATCCAGGCAATGCTTTTGTCCGACAATCAGGAACGAATATGATTATAGATGGCGCTGAGGAGCCAGAAATCTATTTAAATGTTGATCTACTTTACAAATAACTTTAAATAGAAAAATAAGTTTATAAAAATATAAATACTACTATTTCGCAAAGAAAGACTTTTTGATAGAGATGTCTTTTATTTACTTTGGTTGAATTAATTTATTAATATTTCCAACTCTCGGCTATCTGGAGATAAGAATATTTTATTTGTTTTTTTATCAAGATTCATTCCCCAGATAGGATCTTTCTGAACTTCTTCATGGAGTAAATACCAATCACCATTTGCTTTTTGTTTCAACAACCTAATTGTTCCAAAAAAGTCAGAGAAAACGTATGACTCTATTTCTTTAAAATAAAATCCACCTGTCATACATCCAGGTCTAACAGTAGTTTCGAAAATTGGAGCTAGAACATCATCTAATGTCAATGGATGTTCAACCATTCTTTTACTTCCCTCAAAGATAGGCCATCCAAGATTAATTGGAGTGCCAGAATATAAATCATTTAATAAGAAGACTTTTTCAACAGAAGCGTTTCCACAATCTGGAACAAACATTCTGTCTTCTAAATCTATAGATACTCCCCATGGACTTCGAATTCCATATGCAATAATTTCTGGATTTAATTTTAAATCTGAGGTATCAAGACGAAGAATTTTACCTCTATAGTCATTAAGGTCCTGAACCGCTAAAAAATTTCCTTGAGAGCCTTCATCATCAGAAAAATTATCATTGATTGTACCATCACCAGTTGCTAAGTATAGTTGGCCTTTTTGATCAAACATTAAATCACCACCAAAATGGTTTGCATTAGCAAACTTATCGATTTGAATAATATTCTTAACCTGAGTAAAATTTTTGGAATATTCATCAACTACTAAAGAATTAATCTTGGTAATTGGATCTAGAGTTGAGTATGCAACATACACAAGATTATTTTTTGAGGCAACACCCAATAATCCACCAGCAGGATTTTCTGCAAACGGTGCAGAGGAGTGTGACTCAGAGCTTAAATCCAAAACAAGGCGTACCTGATCATTTTTTGATTCGAACAAAAACCCATTTTTAGTAGCTATATACTGAACATTCTCATTTAAATCATATCTTGAAACATAAAGATCTTTAGTTTCATTTATCCCTGGCCAATTTGAATAATTTGGGTTTTTTATAACTAAATTTATTATTACATTAGACTCAATAATTGCCAAAGTTAAATCAGTTTTACTAAGGTCGACATCACTTAAATTGGCTCGAGTCAAATCAGTATTAGTCATAATAGCGCCCGCTAGATTTGCACCCTTAAGGATTGATTCAATAAAAATTGTTCCAGTAAGGTCTTTATTGCTAAGATCTGTATTAGCTAGGTTTGCACCTTCAAGATTTGCATTTGTGAAAATTGTTCCAGTAAGGTCTTTATTACTAAAATCTGTATTAGCTAGGTTTGCACCTTCAAGATTTGCATTTGTGAAAGTTGCACCAGCCAAATCAGTGTTCGTAAGGTCAGCTCCAGTAAAATTAGCTCCAGTAAAATCAACATTTCTTAGATTTGCCCCACTTAAATTTGTATTACTCAAATCAGCTTCAATTAAAATGGCATATCGTAAGTCAGCATCTTTTAAATCACTTCCTTTAAGGTTTCCTTGGGTTAGAACACAAAAATTACAAGAATTTGACAACTTAAGTAAATTAATTTTGTCATTTACGCTTCTCAATAAAATATTATTTTTAAGGGGAACTGCCACTTTGGCAATTTCCAATATTGCGGTTCTAATAAAATTTATTTTAACAACCTCTGTTAAACCACCTCTCTTATAGCTACTGCTTATATAACTTATACTCAATGTAAGAATTAAAAAGCTTGCTAGTAAAGCTATAAGGACACGAAATTTTTTCATATTATGGTTAATTGATGAGTTTGAAGTAGTATTTTTATTGTTTGGCTTAAATAAAAATGACAATTATAAGCTGTAATAAATCTACTTTTTATCTTTTGATAGGGTATTTAACAAATTACTATTTTTACCAATTATTAGATTGATTAACATTAATTAATCTTCATAAATAGATTTTCTAGTTAATAATTTTTAATGAATCTAGTATAAATTTGGCTAGATAAAATTTTATGTTGAAGGGTGTTAACTAACTAATCTACCCTTATTGTATATCCAAACTCACTCAACAGTAATGGGGTAGTAATGAGAACATTCTTGTTAATAGTGTTGATCTGATAACATTTATCTTACTTTCTTCTTAATTTTTTTACCAAAGTATCCTATTATGGTATCCGTTTGATCATTACTATCAAGTAACTTTTCATAATGTTTATGAAAATCATCATTATTTAGATTGAGATAAATTTCATGACCAGATGGTTGACCATTTAACAACCAATTAAAATGATTTGAAATTGGGTATCTTTGAAAACCTTCTATATTTTTCAGTTGCAGCCCACTATTTGTAGCAAATGTTTCTAGTGACTTTCTAGTATGCAGTATTAAATGCTCACTCCATAATGTGAAGTTTTTAAATGATTCGAGATTGAATGTTTCTAACAATAAGTCTCTAGCATGCGGAACTTCAATAATAATAATCCCGTCATCCTTTAGATATTTTTGTAATTCAACCAGAATATTGATTGGATCATTTAAATGTTCAAAGACATGATTTAAAGTTATTAAGTCAAATTTATCATCATTTAATTCAGAAAGTGTATTTACGCATTGAATACCAATATTATTTAAATATTCTCTATTTATTATATTAAGTTCTAAACCTACTGATCTTTTTGAAATTTTCTTTGATAGTTGAATAAAACCACCTTTTCCGCATCCAAAGTCTAATATCTCAGTACCTTTAATCAATTCTTTGTATGATTCAAACCTTCTTATATCATCTTCCAGGGGTTTAGAATCAATCAAACCTTCAACTGTTTCAGTATTTCCTTTAAACTCATCAGTGTACTGAATATTTTTTTCATAATATTCTTCAGTTGATTCGCATTTTTCAAGGACTATAACTCCAGATTTTATACATTTAAAAACTTTCAATTTTTTCTTGTCTCTTGTTCTGTCATTGAATAACTTAAGACTATCTTTATCACAAAGGTTAAATTTATATAACAAATTAATATTATGATTTACAGTATTATTTTCTTTTGACTTATCAGGCATTTTTTTTCATTTTTTTAATTGTTATTTTCATTTTAGGTCTTTAAATGCCAAATAATTAACAAATTAGTAAATCAAAATTAAATATTGGTTAATTTCAATTCCGAATGATTAAATCTTCTTTCAATCTTTCTTGATTTATAAAAATACATTCCAATGAGTTGTCTTATGTAATCCTTTCCTGTAGGTGTTTTGATTTTATTGGAATTGAGGTAATTTGATATTTCCTTATTACCCATTCCTTCTTCATGAGGTTGGTTAATGAGATTATGGATATGTTCAAATCGTGTTGATTTTTTGAATTTTGTTAATACTTGAGTGGTGATATTTACATCAAAGGTTATAACGAAATTATCGGGATTTTTTACTACTGGGAAGGATGGTCGAATTTCCTAAAATTTATTCGACAGTGACTGATTTAGCCAGATTTCTTGGTTTATCTACATCAGTGTTTTTTTTCAAAGCGACATGATAGCTCAAGAGTTGAAGGGGGATTGTAAAGATAATTGGGGCAGTAATTCGACCTAAATTTGAAGTAATAGGAATTACTTCCATTGAATCCATAGCGGCAACTTGAGAGTTTTGATCCTCAAAAACTATCATCTCAGATCCTCTAGACTTTACCTCTTGTAAATTAGACTTTAATTTTTCTAGTAAATCATCATTTGGAGCAATAGCAATCACTGGCATATCTTTATCAATTAGAGCTATTGGCCCATGTTTTAACTCTCCTGCTGGATATGCTTCAGCATGAATATAGCTGATCTCCTTAATTTTTAGAGCTCCCTCCATGGCGATTGCATGCATTGTGCCTCTTCCTATAAACAGAGCACTATTTTTATCAATAAAGCGATTTGCTAATTTTTTGATTTGATCTTCTTGAGATAAAGCTTCGTTAATAAGCCCAGGTAGTTTTTTTAACCCATCAACGATTTCTTTCTCTTGTATTTCATCTATAGTATTTTGTAATTTACCAATTGAACATAGAAGTAGTGCTAGAGAAACCAACTGAGTAGTGAAAGCTTTTGTACTTGCGACTCCAATTTCTGGTCCAGCATGTGTCAAAAAAGTTAAATCAGATAGTCTTGTTAGGCTTGATTCAGGGGAGTTACTTATGCACAGTGACTTTACAGAAGTATTTATTTTTTTAGCTACTTTAAGGGCCTCTAAAGTATCTGCAGTTTCACCGCTCTGCGAGAGAGTAACAAAAAGAGTCTTATCTAGAAGAATAGGGCGACGGTAACGATACTCACTCGCTACTTCAACATTACATGGAATTTTAGCAATATCCTCAATCCAATATTTTGCTACAAGGCCGGCGTTATAACTAGTCCCACAAGCAACAATTTGAATTTGCTTTATTTTTTTAAAAATTTCATCAGCTTTATATCCAAATGATGATGTAATAACAGAATCATTTGTAATTCGAGACTCTAAGGTGTCTCTTATTGCTTGGGGCTGCTCAAAGATTTCTTTTTGCATGAAATGATCATAATTACCCTTATCAACTTGACCTGCTTTAATCTTGGACTTTATTACTGGTCGATTAACCAATTTTCCATCAAGGTCAAAAATTGTAATCTTATCTAATTTGATTTCAGCAACATCACCTTCTTCAAGAAAAATAAATTTATTTGTTTTAGATAAAAGAGCCATCTGGTCAGATGCAATATAGTTTCCATGTGAACCGATTCCTAGCACTAAAGGTGAGCCTTTTCTTGTGGCGATAATTTGGTTTGGAAATTTTGATGACATAATACCCAGACCGTAAGACCCTTCAAATAACTTAACTACTTTTTGAACAGATTCAATCAGAGTTTTGCTTGATTTTATTGCATAGTCAATTGCATGCGCTATAACTTCAGTATCTGTCTCTGATTTAAACTCATAACCAAGCTTTTTTTGATCATTCTTTAATGCAACATAATTTTCAATAATTCCATTATGAACGACGCTAACTGAGTTCTTAGAAATATGCGGATGCGCGTTAAGATTAGATGGTTCACCATGGGTTGCCCATCTTGTATGTGCAATACCAATGTTGCCTTTTATCTTATTAGATCTTTCATTTAAGTTTTTTTCTAGATTTTTAACTTTTCCAACAGACCTTGCTCTATTAAAAGTATTCTTCTCTGACAATACAATAAGACCAGAGGAGTCATAGCCTCTGTACTCTAATCTATTTAACCCTTCTAAAAGAAGTGGTGTAATATTTGAATTTGTAACGCCGCCAACTATTCCACACATAACAAATAACTTAAATATATAAAAGAATATGTAATTATAGTTAATAATGAAATCTAACCCAACATGATGAATTTTATTTAATTATCCATTCAACTTTGAATAACTTAGCAATTTAGAGTTGTTTTGAGTTTTAGCTTATAATGAAAAGCATAATGAAAGCTGATCTCCATAATCACTCATACTATTCAGATGGATTACTATCTCCCAGTGAGGTAGTGAGACTCGCGAGCAAGGCCGGCTGTGATTTATTTTCTTTGACTGATCATGATTCAACAGATGGTATAGCTGAAGCTAAATTAGAAGCTGATAAAGTAGGCTTGAATTTGGTTAATGGCGTAGAGATATCTGCGTTTTGGAGAAATATGGCTATCCATATTATTGGTTTGGGAGTAGATATTAATAACGATGAACTTCAAACTGGGCTAGAGCATAATCAAGAGTTAAGAAAAAATAGAGCCGAAAAAATAGCTCTCAGTTTATGGCGTTCTGGAATTAAGGATACATTAGAAAAAGCTCAAAGTATAAGTGGGGGTCATATGCTTACACGAACTCATTTTGCGCAAATGTTAATTCAAGAAGGATACTGCAAGGATATGAAGTCTGTCTTTAGGAGATATTTGACAGGAAAAAAACCTGGAGGCGTTAGAGTTGAATGGAAGGATTTTGATGAAGTTATAAATTGGATTCAGTCTGCAGGAGGCATGGCTTTTATTGCACATCCATTTCGTTATCGAATGACACATACTAAAATAAAAAATATGATTAAAGACTTTAAGAGTGCTTCTGGAGATGGATTTGAAATAGTTAATGCAAATAGCTCTGAAGATGAAATTTCTATTGGAAATCAATGGTCAGAAGATTATGATTTGTTAACATCATGTGGTTCGGATTTCCATGGATGGCCTAATCAAAGAGTTCAAATAGGAAATTTGAGTGATATGCCTAATCCTAAAAGAGCTGTTTGGAGTCACATATAATGGCCTTATTCCTTGATATTCATCCTGATAACCCCCAATCAAGACTTATTGCTAAAGTAACTGAGACTTTAAAGGGTGGTGCTGTAATTGCTTATCCAACTGACTCTGGCTATGCTTTAGGATGTGCCTTAGGCAATAAGAATGCGATGGATAGAATTATAAAAATTAGACAATTAAAAAGGCACCATCACTTTACATTAATGCTAAAAGATTTGTCACATGTTGGAGAGTATGCAAAATTAAATAACTCAGGATTTAGGTTATTGAAAAAAATATTACCAGGCGCATACACCTTTATTCTTGAGGGAGCAAAAGACATACCTAATCGTTTACTAAATGGTAACAGAAAGACAATTGGTGTAAGGGTTTCAAGTAATGTAATTGTGCAATCAATATTGGAGGATTTGATGGAGCCAATGATGAGTGTCTCATTAATTATGAAGGGTTATGAGTTTTATCATGGAAATGATGTTAAGACAGTTCTCAATAATTCAATTGATCTTATTATTGATTCAGGCCACTGCCCTCCAGAACCAACTACAGTCATAGATATTTCAGACAATGATGTTGTTGTCTTGAGAGAGGGCGCAGGAAGTCTGAATTTTGTAAATTAATTCTACTTGTTTTTAAAATGTAATTACAATATAATTACAATATGGCAAAAATCATAAAAATTGGCAACTCTCAGGGCATCAGAATTCCTAAACCAATCATATCTCTTGCAAAGATTGAAGACCAGGAACTTGAATTTGTAGTATTGGATAGTGGTTTACTGATAACGCCTGAAAAAAAAGCAAGAATAGGTTGGGACAATAATAACGAACATGAATTAACTGCAAAATGGGAATGGAGTAAGAGCTAATGAAGCGTTTTGAAGTCTGGCTTGTTACAAAAAATCCTGAATATGGACGGGTCGTTGATAATTTAGGCTTGTGTACGATTGTCACTCCCAATGAACTCAACAATTTACCAAGTCTATTGGTAGCTCCGATGACAACATCACACCAAGAAATTCCTAGTCGAGTTGCGTGTAATTTTGAGGGTGCTAAGGGCTTCATAATGACAGACCAAATTAGAGTGGTTGAAAAGTACTGCTTTATTAAAAAATTAGGTGAACTTGAATCTGAGGTTCAAGTGAATTTATGCGATTGCCTTCAAGAGTTTTTTGCTTACTAACAAGCGCTGTGAGTATAATCATCTCATTTAAATGTAAATCAATTTCAAAATGAAAACTGCTGAAATTCGTCAGAAATTTTTAACTTACTTTGAGAGTCATGGGCATTCAATTCAGCA
>Ga0257115_1000398_pt1 | contig 40708 bp, 53 predicted proteins | sample SI112_100mmetaG_FD_194465 | JGI IMG/M metagenome (GOLD analysis project Ga0257115, IMG submission 194465) | Marine microbial communities from Saanich Inlet, British Columbia, Canada - SI112_100m | ecosystem: Environmental > Aquatic > Marine > Inlet | place: Canada: British Columbia | collected...
TTCCATCGGCTCCATCGGCTCCTGCAGCTCCTGCAGCTCCTGTAGCTCCTGTAGCTCCTGTAGCTCCTGTAGCTCCTGTAGCCCCATCGGTTCCATCGGCTCCATCAGCTCCATCAGCTCCTGCAGGGCCAGCATTACCTGCCGCAAAGCCAGCCCTAGGTATAGTAAGGGAAATGTCACCTGAGCCATCTTCAGGTGATAAAGTGATTGAGCCGCTAGTGCTCTTTAGTTTTATACTCATGTTTAATTCCTATAATTGCCTTTGTGCGGCCCAAGTTTCTACTGTAAGCTCACTGCTCTGAGGTATAGTTAATGTAATACCATCCTCAATAATAAAGTCTGAACCAGTAAGATATAGGGTATTATCATCTAAGACTTTATCAACACTAATAGTTTCACTTTTGTAGAGAAGATGTTCAGAGGAAGCGCCATTAGTTATATTAACCTTACTACCGCTTCGGAAGTATTGGTCACCACCTGAGCCACCTTGGATCTCTCCAGCATCTACTTCATTACCATCAGAAAACTTAATGACTAAATGATTATCAAAGTCAACAGTAGCATCAACGATTGAGATACCATCAGCTCCGTCGATGCCATCAGTACCTGAGTACCCCCTGTCACCTTTGTCACCTTTATGGCCTACACCATCAAGTCCTCTATCACCTTGCTCACCTTTGATACTTATACCATCAGCGCCTCTAGCACCATCTTTGCCATGTTTAAGACGTAAGGCTTTTATCTGAGCTTCAAGATTATCAAAGATGGCAACTAATTTAACATCAGAACTTATCATCTCTTATAGCTCCTGAGTAGTGGACTCCACAGGTACACCCTGTACAGGAGCCTGTAGGCGCTGTATTAAGGCGTTTTCAGCTTCGTTAGGTTTAGAGTCACGTTCTTCTTTGCGTTCCTTAAGAATCACCTCACGCTCCTTCAGTACGCTTTCCGATATCCGCATACGGCGTTCAAACTCTTTATCGTCCTTATCACCTGCTTGTATATTCGTTGTAATAGCCTTAATACGTGCTATCTCAGTCTCTTTAGGTACTGCTAGAGCTTCCTCGTGTAACTTATGTGCCCTCATGTTGGATTCTTCAGCTTGTGAGTTAAGTGCGGAAGTTTGAGAGGCTTGGAAAGCTAATTCAGCTTGTCGAGTCTCTTCTTGAGCCTTCTGCTGCTCAGGTGTAGGCTGTGCTGCCTTATCAATAAGACCGATAAGTTCTTCACGGTTAGCCACGTTCATGTTGTCTACGATAGACTTGAGCATGATAGGATAATAAGGTGTATCTTTACCCATGGTCTGCAGTAACTGTACCAACTGAGATACTTCGTACTCACGAGCAATAATACCCAGAGAACTAGTAGCTAAGAAGTTATAGTCAGATACTGGGTAGAGCTCAGGCTCATACTGCATATAACGCCAAGCTGCCTTCGATACGAATGGAATGAGGAAGGCTTCTTGGAAGTTAATCAAAGTGCGCTTATGTCGCTTGATAATAGCGCCCAGAGACATCGAAATGCCAGCAGCAGTGGCTTCACCGTTAATTTGACCACCAACACCAGAAGAGTCCACAGCCCCTGTAGACTGTTGAACCATGGACTGTAGTGCCTGAGCCTGAGCAAACGTAATCTGACTAACATTACCAAAGTTGAAGGGGTTGATGATCTCTTTAGGATCACCATTAGTCAATAATAACTTACCAGCACGAATCTCTGGCTTAGTGCCTCTAGGGATACGTGTAGCGTCCATAGCAAGCATTGGGTGTACTGTAAGGGCCAGAGCGTCTATACGTGCGCGTAGCTCTGCATCTAGAGCCTTCTGGCTGTTGTATCCCTTCTCACATACACCACGACCATAGAAGCGGCTGGGTACAACGTCCCATGGGAATGCTACGATAGGACGGTCTTTCATCATGTAAGGACTAGGTTCAGCTTTAAGCATGATACCTTCGTTACCAATGATAACTACAGCTTCTGTGTAGTAACCTTCCTTCTCGTCTTCATCAAGATCATAATCAAGTTCTTGTTCAAGGAGATGTGTAGGGACTAGACCATAATACTTGGTAAGCCGTACCTTATCATCTTGAGTAACTGTGAGCTCACTGTCAGGCTCTAGGTTGAAATCTTCTGAGGCATTACCTAGGTAAGCGTCTTTATAAACACCTTGTTCTTGTAGGATCTCTACCGTATGGGCTGACACAAACTCGTCTACAGCTACGCCCAAAGCTTCCTCTACATTGGTAGCCACTGGGTCAATACGGAAGTTCTGAGGCAAGATGGGACGTAGGCGAACCACGGTACGCTTGGAGATATTAACACCCACAGCCTCCATAGCACCACCCATGACCTTCTCAGTCGCAGGCTTCATCTCGTTGATCTCTTCTAAAACTACCTCAGCAATACCATTACCGTAGACCGCTGCGTTGATCAAGCACTCACTCATGTCCCTGCGGATACGTGTACGTTCAAAGTCCTCATGTAGCTTGTTACGTAGGAACTGAATGTCCTCAGTCTCTGAGTCACCTAGATTGTCTTTAATGTCAAAGTACTTACCACGACCAAAGGTAGCCTCTTCAATCTCAGCTACGTTAGACTCTACGGCTTGCTGAAGGGCAGGGGCAATGATCTGTGATCTCTCTGCCTTACGTGTAGCATCTGAGGCATTCCAAATACCCCGCCAGAGGCGATAATACTCTTCATGCTTCTTGGCATAGTTATTCTCGTAGTAATCACCCCAATCGTTCACCTTGGTCATAACGAAGTCTATGAGGGACTGTTCGATAATAATAGGGTCTGTACTCTCGTTATGGTCATTTAGTTGCATGTTTAGTATCCACTGATTAAGTCTATGGTTTCAAATTCGTCATGTTCTTCAAAGTTACCTATATAGGCTACCTTGGCTAACTGGTCTATATAAGCCAGCGAGTCTATTAAGTCATCATGTGTTAAGGGGTCTGGGAACTGGAATAATTCATCACAGAAGCGTGAGTGCCATTCTTTAGACTTCTTGTTGATGGTTATTAGACCATGCTCAAAGCGTCCTTGAAGTGCCCACATTATCCTATCAGTCTTCTTCTGGTTACCGTGTGTAAGTTCCTCCACCCTGAAGAAGAAGGACTGACGTTTCATCATGTCCATGAGGGGTGACATTACAGCTTGTTTGGCAATACCTTTCTCTATACCTACAGAGAGTGGTCTGTAATCCTTTACAGCTTGGAATATCTTACGTGCTGTCTCGTCAAGAGTCCAACGCCCATATATGATATTCTCAACAAACCAGCCATCTTCATTGACATAAACTACAGCCATAGAGGTGTTGTCTAGTCGGCTTGTGTTTCCTTTCTTCTTAGAAACATCTTGGAAACCAGCGAGGTCAATAGCAATATAATAATCACCATCACCAGTAGGTTTTGTGCCCGTCTGTAACCACTCTTCTTTAAACATCTCAGAGCCTTGGTTCTTGAAAGAAGCCATGAACTCTTGTTGGAAGGCGTGGGTTGACATACTCTTTTTAGCAATGTTGATCTCTTCAGGATCTAAGGTTTCATTGTCGTAGGAGGTGAAATGCCATGCAGAGAACGTAGGGTCATCCTCAGATAGCTCTGCATACTTGTATAAGTCATAGAAGTGATTACGTCCCTTGGGTGTACCTATGAAGAGACAGGAACCCTTTTGGTCAGCTAGGGCTGGTCGTAGGATCTCCTCAAATACCTCTGGTTTCATATCTGCATATTCGTCTAGACATAGAAACTTAAGGCTAACACCACGCATCGTATCGGGTCTATCAGCACCTTTAAGTGAGATAGTTGCACCATTGATCAGGGTGATTTGCATGTTGTTGATATGGGAGCTGCGTATTACTGGGTGACCTAATTCTATCAATAGGCCCCACATGATGTCTCTGGCCTGCCCTTGGGTAGGTGCAACATAGAATACATGGGAGTTTGGTTTATCAGCTTGAAGGGCATTGACAATTAGAAGCCATGCAGCTAGTCGTGACTTACCACAACGTCTTCCTGCAGCCACTACCCTGAAGCGTGTAGGGTCTGCCCATACTTTCTTTTGCCAATCCAGAAGTTCAATCTGTAGATCACTCATACGACAGTGTACTCCGCATCACTTATGTCTTCATTGGAGACCTCTGTCTGACCTACACCAGTGATATTAATCTGTATAGCTGACTTAGCACTACCTTTGGTGATATCCTTCTCAAAGGCTGCTACAGGGGCTACACGGTCCATGACAAGTTTCCATGCTGATGCTTGGTTCTTATGATCATCGTTCAAGGCAGCATTAAAGATAGCCTCAAGTACTTTGGCTGACTTAGGGGACGCAAGCATCCTAGCTTTGTACTCGTTGATGATAGCAGCATCACCTTTAGGACGACCAATAATACCCTTAGGCTTCTTAAGAGCCGCCTTAGGTGGCCTACCTGTACGCTTCTTAGGTACTGTTCTACGGTCAACCCTGCCTGACTTGGTAAGCTTAGGTTCTTTAGGTTCTTCTTGTTCTGACATATCTATGCAATTGCCTCTGTGTTGAGATTGCTACGGGGGGGTGGGGTTACTTAAGACTGACAATCTCTGTTAAGAGACATAGGTGTCGCCTTAAGTATACTTAAGTGTCTTTATGTTTATTCTTTAATTATAACTAAAAGTAACTACTAAAGTGTCTAAAGTAGTTACTTTATGTTTATACTAAAAGAATAAACTGTAAGTGCCTTAGGGCCGCGTTAAGCTGCTAAAGCATACTATAGGTATATTATACCACATCTGAGCCTGAAAGTCAAGTAGTTTCTACAGTTTCTTCAGTATACTTAAGGTCATGTCCATAAGCCCCATGAATACCCTTGTGATGTTAATGAGAACTATTATCATTCCCATGTATATCATAGGGTTATCTTATGTAACCTACAGTAATCTTTTGTTACTTACTAAAGCAGAATCACTCTTTTGTAAACTTAGGTTTTCTTCAGAAGCAGAATCACTCTTTTGTAAACTTAGGTGCCTACCACAGTTATCCCAAGAATACTCCACGGCCCCTCCCCATTAAGTTATCCACAGGCACACGGAAGTGTCCACAGGTTATCCACAAGTCCTCAAGGCCCTGTGGATAACTCAAGTCCTTAAGTTATCCACAGGTTATCCACAGGCTACCGAAGTGTCCACAGGTTATCCACAAGTCCTTAGGTAGCCTGTGGATAACTTATCATGTGTCAAACTATTGACACCTAAGTCCTACTGTCAAACTATTGACACCTAAGGACTTGAGCATACTCGAGACACTTAAGCAAGCGTGACTACTCAAGGCTCATTTGTTTCATAAGTTGACAAGTGTAAGCCTAGGTGGGTGCCCTAGGACACACCAGAACCTGTGGATAACCTGTACATAAGTCACATAAGTTATCCACAGGCTCCTTAAGCTGTCTAGAAGCTCGTCTAACGTATGCCAGTGTAAAACCTAGGCCATCATATGCCCAAAGTATTTACGTTGATTCTGTGATATTGGCACGACTATTGCATACTCATGTATCCTTCTATCTATTATGTGCGCATACGCGAGTATCATGTTGTCTTGGTTGTTGTCAAGTATTATTTATCCGAGCCCAAGGTAAAATCAATATCGAATATGTATATAACTTAGTGATCTAAAGACAACGCTTGACACTTCTGTAGTATCATTTATACTTAACCCAACAACAACGCAAACACAGCCCATAGGGCCTAATGCGAATCATTATCATTTAACGGAGCAAGACATTATGACATATTCACAAGTAAAAGCAGCATGGTTTAACGAGTCTAGCGACCTAGTTATGGCGACACAGGCACAGATTAGCAAGCTTGAGGCCGAGTTTGAGCGCACAGGCAACGAACATGGTGCTGACTGGTTACAATCTCGCTATGATGATTTCAAAGAGGAAATGGCTTATGACATGTCAGAATTACTAGCCGAGTTTGCCTTATAATCTAACCACTAACAACAAAGGGCCCACGGGCCCATAGGAGTACACCATGCAGCTATTAACTAAAGCACAACTATGGCAAGCTTTTGCACCGGCCTTTAACTTTGAGCTAGATGAGGAACAATTGCTAGCCGAGGCCCTTAAGCGTGGGTTTGTAACTAAACATAGTGATGATCAATACTTAGTTAACGAAGATTATTGATTGACCATAGAGCCTTAGATACCCTAGGGCTCTAGAGTAAACCAAGTAACTAACTGGAGTTTCCCATGATGAATAGTAAAAAAATAGAAATGCAGATAGACGCTTTAAAGGCTAAAGCAGACCTAACTAAAGACGCGTCAACTCTTCAATACATTTTTGATGAAATATATGATTTAAAAACTTTAAAGAAAGAAATTCGCGATAATAACCTTTAACTGGCGGTAGTTGTTTTACTCAATGGCCCATTACTAGGCCATTCGTTAAACCAACCATAATGGAGTACACCATGCAAACATTAAAGAAAGCACCTGCAACGCTAGGCTATACACTATACCAAGGCCCCTCAGTACTCGACGGCGCACCTATCGCGGCCATCTTGACGCTAAAGACCAGTAACCGCAAAACGGGCAACATGGCGCAAGTATGGATCATTCGCACCGATGATAATCCAGTAGCCATAAGCCAAGCTAAACTAGATGGTAGTATTTGTGGATCATGCCCTCACAAGCAATCGGTAGGCGGCGCGTGTTATGTTAATATTGGTCAAGCCCCACTAGCAGTATACAAGGCTTTTAAGCGTGGTAGATACTCAAATGATCTAAGTGGTCTAGCGGATAAGCTGGCAGGTCGTATGCTTCGCCTTGGCGCTTATGGTGATCCAGCGGCTGTACCTTATGAGGTCTTAGCTTCAATAGCGGCCATGGCTAAAGGCCACACAGGCTACACGCACCAAGTAACGCACAAGGCTTTTGATAATCGTTACCTAGGCCTCTGTATGGTATCAGCAGATACACCAAAGCAAGCATTAAAGTATCAAAAGCTAGGCGCTCATACGTTTCGTGTGGCCTTAGAAGGTGATACACTGGCAGAAGATGAGCTAGAATGCTTAGCAGACGCACAAGGCCTTCAATGCGCTGATTGTGGCTTGTGTGATGGCACTAAGCGAAACATAGCTATTACTGTACATGGTTCACGCTCTAAACGTTTTAAGTCTAATCTAATTAGTCTAAAAGAAGTAGCATAATGAATAAACACGACCAAACAATAGCTTACAAGATCATGGAGCTAAGCCCTTCGCCTAGTCACTATAAAACCTTATTCCATGGTAACGAGGGCTCTAGGTCCATACCGACGGACCAATGGGTAAAGGCTCAAGTACGGCCATACGCTAAAGATGGCACACAAAAGACTACATATGCTAGTGGCTGGCATACGTTACCCACGTATCAGGAGGCTTTAGACTACTTTGCTAAGTTTAAGAATAAAGAGAATAGGTGCATAGTATTATGTAATGTGTGTCAATCACGACCTAAAGCACATAGCCCTAGTAATGTGTCATTGAGTGACTATATTTATATCATTGGTGAAGTTAAACGTAAACGCACAGGAGGCGTAGAATAATGAATATATATATGGATATACTTTACTTGCCATAGTCATTTTATACGTGGTATGGTTTAGTCATTGGCTTTATAAGCTAATAACTACGGACGAAATAACAGAAATGAACAAGGCACTAGAGAAAACTTTTGGAGGTGATAATAATGTTAACTAATACTAAACTAAAAAACCTATGCATGAACCACTTGCTTAAACGCGACACTACCAGTATACTAGTGCTTGAGGAATTATATCTTGATTTCTTTAATGACTACCTGACACTGGCTTATGCAGCCGAAAACATGGGCGTACAAGAGGATTTACTAGGATACGCCATTGACCTAGGTAAACAATTTAATCACAAGACTAGAGGGTAAGATAATGATGATATTTAATTACAAAAGCAAAAAGCACTTAAGGGAACATATCGGCCAGCCTTTAAACTTTATAGAGACTAGCCTATTCGGGCCTGAATACTTAAGCAATGGCTCCATAGTAGGGGCCAATAGGCCACACGTTACGGGTATAGGCCGTGAGTTTTTTGCTACAGTAACACTAAAAGACGATATTATAACCAAGGTGGTATAAATTATGCACAATCACACAGAAGCAGAGAGAGAATTATATAACGTGCTGTTAGATTTGAACTATAGTGAACCATACATCACACTGGGCAGCCTTGCTAAGGTAACGGGCACATCAAGACGTCTATTAGCTCCCCTATTGGGTGATTTAGTAACTAAGGGTAAGGTACTGGCAGGGAATGAAGACGTCATGGGCGACATTATTCACACGTATACGCCTATTGTGTCCAGAGGCCTAGCATATGGCTACCCTTTAGATTATTATACATATGAAGAATGGAGCGGGTTTGCATTATGAGCTATTTATATGATATAGTTTACCTAATAGGCTTAGCTGTTGTATATACAGCGGTAATTATGAGCCTAGTAGCTGCAACAGCCGCAGGTGTGGCAGTATTATTAACATTATTAACTAAATAAGGTGGTATACAATGAGATGCAAAGCGTGTAATATGATCCTAAACGACTATGAGTTAAGCCGTAAGGAAAAGGAAACCGAAGAATTTTTAGATTTGTGTGGTAAATGCTTGACAATCAGTAATGAGGCGGCATATAATGTCGTTATTGATGCGGGTGATTTTGACTTAGAAGAGGGTATTAATTATGGCACAAGCAACTTTTGACCTAGAGATAGGCGTAGGCACTTTAGAAGAGATGCTAATTAACTTTGAGGTTGACTACTATATCGACCAAGATGCAGAGGTAGTTATTAATGACTACTATTGTTATTATATCAACGAGGCCGAGAGCGGCCTTAAGCATTACGAGAGGCTACCTAGGTGGCTAGAGAAAAAACTAGAAGGTGAGGTAGAAGACTATAAATATGAAATGATAGCAAATAACGCTTGACACGATTAAGCAACCTTGGTATAATACTAAGGTAACCAAGACACTTTTAGTATATTCTTAGTTTATAACTAAAAGTAACTACTAAAGTGTCTTAAGTACAACTAAGGGCCATAAGGGCCTTTAGAACTAAAACCCACTATAGCCACTTAAGGCTAAGGATAATTTTATGTCAGTAATTACAGGTAAAGTCGCTTTTGTCAATCTAGAAGAGCATGAGATGTATCAAGGTCAGTCAACGGGTAAATACTCAGTGGTTGTCACACTAGACGAAGCGGAGGCGTCCAAGATGGAAGATCAAGGCGTTAAGCTGCGCGAGTACGAAGGTAATAAGCAGAGAAAATTCGCTTCCAAATTTTCAGTCGATGTAGTAGACTTAGACGGTGAACCTGAAACGGCACGACTTACTCGCGGCTCTTTGATCCGTATTCAGTACTCAACAGGTCAACCGCACCCAGTGCATGGTATTACGCCTTATCTGGATAAGATCCGAGTACTTGAGCTAGCTAATCAGTCTGATGACGACTTCTAGAGGCTAACCCTAGGGCTTACTATAGGTAGGCCCTTAAAACCCCTTAGAACGCACCACAGGAGCTCACAGAGCATGATACAAGTAGAAAGTACATTTGTTAAGCATGAACCATGCCCCTCGTGCGGCTCCAGTGATGCCTTAGCGAGGTATTCGGATAACCATGCAGTATGTTTCAAATGCCAGCACTATATACACGGTGATGGTACAACAGCAACAGCAACCAACATAAGAGCGAGGCCACTGGAAATGACAGGCACAATAGCAGCCCTACAGGATAGACGTATATCCATGGACGTATGTAAACGATATGGCGTAACAGTAGAATATGACGCCTCAGGGGTGATTAATAAACACCACTACCCATACCATAGTCTAGAGGATAGAACTAAAGTCGTAGGTACTAAGGTGCGAGGCGTCAAAGATAAACAATTCTACAGTACGGGAGACCTAACACAAGCAGGACTATTTGGTCAACAGATATTTGCGGAGGGAGGTAAATACATAACCATAACAGAAGGCGAGATAGACGCCATGGCTGTTAACGAGATGTTTGACGGTAAATGGCCAGCAGTGTCTATCAGGTCAGGAGCAGCGGCAGCAGCCAAGGACATTAAAGCCTCGCTTGAGTATCTAGAAACGTTTGATAATGTTATCATATGCTTTGATACAGACGAAGCTGGTGTAAAGGCCTCAGAAGCTGTTCTACCGCTCTTTAGCCCTCGTAAGGCTAAGGTATGCACTCTGCCTCTAAAAGACGCTGGTGATATGCTCAAGGCCAATAAGGTACGAGAGTTTACCCGATGCTGGTGGGATGCTAAGGCATTCAAACCTGAGGGTGTGGTAAGTTTAGGTGATGAGTCAGTATGGGATAAGTTTCTAAAGCGTGGTACAGAAGAGGTGACACCGCTACCTGCTAGTTTTGGTTCACTAAATGCCATGATGAATGGGGGTATTGCAGCGGGAGAGGTGACAGTCATTGGTGCCTTGACAAGTATTGGTAAGTCTACTATGGTGTACAACCTAGTACACGGTATGTACGTGGAGAGCTCTAAGAAAATAGGTTGTGTGTTCTTAGAGGCTGACGTAGGTGAGACAGTGGAGAAGCTTCTATCTGTCTATATGGGAACCAATATAAGCGACATAGAACAGAAGGACAGGGATTACAATCTGTACCATGAGAAGTACAACGAGCTGGCCCAGAGTGATAAACTACATATCTTGGATCACCAAGGCGCTCTAGAAGCTGATGAACTATTCGCTAAGATGCAGTACTTGGTTAAAGGCTTAGACTGTGATATAATTATCTTAGATCCGCTACAGGCAGCCGTGACTTCTAATGACAATGGTGTCATTGATGGCTTTATGGATAAATGTCTAAAGCTTGCAAAGAATACTGGAGTAAGTATTATCATTGTTAGTCATATGCGTAAGCCTAATGCTAAGAATGCACATGACGTAGGTGAGTATGATTTGAAAGGCTCAGGTTCAATCAACCAAATAGCCTTCAACACTATCCTACTTAGTCGTGATAAGATGTCTGACGATGATTACGCACGTAACTGTACTCAGGTGCAACTAGTTAAGTGTAGACGTACAGGACGTACAGGGGTAGCTGGCTGGCTCTATTATGAGAACAACACCAGCCGTTTAGTAGCTACTCAGGCACCTGAAATTAAGAAGGCTAATGATATAGAGGACTTTTAATGTGGCTATTACCGAAGAACTACCCACTGTCATTAGCTTTTGCAGCGGGTATGGTGGAATCGAAAGAGGACTTGATCTTACAGGATTTAAACATCGAGTTATCGCTTATGTGGAAATCGAAGCCTTTGCGATTGCAAACTTACTATCGAAAATGGAAAGCGGGCAATTGGAACCAGCACCTATTTACACGAATCTTAAAACCTTCCCATCACACTTGTTTCGAGACAAGGTTAGCCTTATCACTGGGGGTTATCCCTGTCAACCCTTTAGCTCAAGTGGTAAGCGTAAAGGAAAGGATGACCCACGACACTTGTGGCCTTACATTAGAAAACATATGCAAGCTATCAGACCAAGAAAATGCTTCTTTGAGAATGTTGAAGGACACATATCGCTTGGACTCTCCAGCGTCATCAGTGACATGGAAGAGGATGGTTATGGAGCAACGTGGGGGTTATTCTCAGCGCGTGAAGTATTCGCAGAGCATCAAAGAAAACGAGTATTCATATTGGCCTACACCAACGGCACATATGGGAGGGGAAGGAGGATATCCAACGGAATGGACAAGGAATACGCCCACGTTGACAGCGGAGGCCATGAAGAGGGAGGGTTTACCTCACAGCAGTGGCTACCTGAACCCAGAGTGGGTAGAGTGGTTGATGGGTGTGCCGACAGGGTGGACAGACTTAGGATGCTGGGGAACGGAGTAGTACCACAGACAGCAGCACTTGCGTGGCTTACATTAAACGAAAGACTGGAGACTGAGAAATGATAAGTGCAGCGGTCTTATGCATGGCTATGAACCTCTACCACGAGGCCAGAGGTGAGCCTTTAGCAGGCCAGTACGCAGTAGGGCAGAGCGTTATTAATCGTGTGAGGGACAAGAGGTATCCCAATACAGTTTGTGAGGTAGTACATCAGGCCAAGTACCGAGGGTGGGATCAGGTAAACCCCATACGTAACCAATGTCAATATAGTTGGTACTGTGACGGTAAACCTGACAACCCACAAAATGGTAAGGCTATGCTGGAGGCTACCATACTGGCCCAGTACATATTAGCCTCTACGGTAATAGACATTACAGAAGGTGCCACACATTACCATGCGTCATATGTACACCCATATTGGGCAGACCATATGACGACCACGGTACAGATAGGTACACATATATTTTATAGATAATAGGAGCAAGTAACATGAGATTGATATTCGACATAGAAACAGACGGCCTTAAGCCTACAGTAGTTTGGGTTATCGTTACTAAGGATATTGATACTCAAGAAGTCAAGACTTTTTATAAACCATTTGATACTTTTAATGAATACATAAGCAAAGCTGAGGAGGTGATAGGGCACAACATCATTGGTTATGATATACCAGTGTGTGAGAGGCTACTGGGTACTACGTTTGACCATTGTAAGGTCACAGATACTCTGGTACTATCCAGATTAGCCAACCCACAAAGAGAAGCACACAGCCTAGATTACTGGGGAGGAGTATTAGGGAATGCAAAAGGTACTTATTCGGATTGGTCACAGCTTACTCCAGAGATGGTGGTATACTGTAAGCAAGACGTTGATGTTAATGAACAAGTATACGAACGATTGCTATATGAGCTTGCTGATTTTGGAAGCGAAAGCTTACTTCTTGAGCATAAAGTACAGCATATCATCCAAAAGCAAATCAGGAACGGGTGGCTCTTAGATGAACCTAAGGCCCGTGACCTAGTAGCAGAACTAAAGGAAAAACAATATGATCTTGAAGAAAACGTACAAAAAGTATTCATACCGCTGCCAACATTTATCAAAGAAGTTACACCAAAAGTTAAAAAAGATGGTACGATAAGTGTAGTAGGTTTAAAGTTTCTAGGTGAACGCTGGACAACAGTCGGTGGCCCCTTCAGTCGTATTGATTGGCCAGTGTTCAACCTAGGCTCTAGGAGGCAGATAGGGAGATACCTACAACACTTTGGGTGGAAGCCTAAAGTATTTACAGAAACAGGACAGGCCATTGTGTCTGAGGACGTACTCAAGGACGTTAAAGGTATCCCTGAGGCTGAACTGATAGCATCCTACCTACTGGTACAGAAGCGCATAGCTCAGGTACGAAGTTGGCTAGAGGCTGTTGACGAAGACACTGGGAGGGTACATGGGTACGTTAACACTAATGGTGCGGTTACTGGACGTATGACACACAGTAAGCCTAATTGTGCTCAGGTGCCTTCCTCCAGTAGTCTATATGGTCCTGAGTGCAGGGCTTGCTGGATTGTACCAGAGGATTATAAGCTTGTAGGTATCGACGCTTCTGGTTTAGAATTGCGAATGTTAGCCCACTTCATGAATGATCCTGAGTACACGAAAGAGATACTGGAGGGTGATATTCATACGGCTAACCAGAAAGCTGCTGGATTAGCAAATCGTAATTTAGCAAAGACTTTCATATACGCTTATTTGTACGGCGCAGGTGACGAGAAAATAGGCTCTATTGCTGGTGGCGGTAGGAACATGGGACGGAAGCTTAAGGCTAAGTTCCTTAAGGGTACACCAGCACTGGCGATACTTAAGGAAAATGTATCAATAGCAGCAGGAAAAGGTTACCTCAGGGGCTTGGATAAAAGAAAAGTATTTGTTAGATCAGAGCACTCGGCTTTAAATACACTTTTACAGTCAGCAGGGGCATTAGTTATGAAACAAGCCTTGATTATTCTTGATGAATATGCTATACTATGGGGTATAGACTATAAGTTTGTAGGTAATATCCATGATGAATTTCAGGTGGAGGTACGAGCGGATCAAGCAGAACGTTTCGGACAGTTAGCCTGCAGTTGTATTGAGGCCGCAGGGCTTGCCTTTAAGCTTAAATGCCCACTGGCTGGTGATTTTAACGTAGGAGATAGTTGGGCTGAGACCCATTAGGGGGAGTTATGAATGCAGCAATGGAATTAACAAAAAAACAAATCAGTAACGCAAAGTATAATCCTAGGAATAACGCAAGAAATAATCCTAGGAATAACCCTCAACGTATGTTTGTCAACGGTAAGTACGTACCTAAAAACCATCCCATGTGGAAAGCCGGAACCTATAGGACATTTAATGACGCAGCCTTTAGTTCCTTTACTAATTACGCTTCCTCAACCAAAGGTGATGTGTACATTGTCACTAACAAGGCGTGGCCTGAGTGGGTTAAGATAGGTAAAGCTGTTGATGCTACAGATCGTCTTAAGGGTTACCAGACAAGTGACCCATTTAGAGCTTATGAGTTACATCATAGTGTCACTAAGGATAACAGACACACAGCAGAGGTAGAGGCGCACAAGGCACTTGAGGTCTTAAGTAAAGACAGGAAGAATGAGTGGTTTAAAGTAGACTTAGAGACAGCAGTAAGTTGTATAGAAGGTAACATATGAAACATAATAAAGGAAAGCCATTTGACATCTGTTTTGTTGATGCTGATAGTTTGATATATCGTATCGCACTTAAGACTGATATAGACTTAAGCACAGCCAAGGAATACTACGATAAAGCCATAGAGGATATTGAGTGGAACACCTGCAGCACAGTGACTAAGGTAGCACTAAAGGGCGTAGGTAACTTCCGCTATGCTATAGCAGAGGATTACAAAGGCCAACGTAAAGTTAAAGAACAAGAGGAAGACCCTAATCCTGCGTTGACAGAGAGGCGTAAAGAACTTAATGAGTATGCTTATGGCCTAGGGCACTTCGCTAGTGATAACTGTGAAGCAGACGATGTAGTATCTATATGGGCGCAGGAGGCTTTAGACGCTGGTGTAAACTATGTCATAGCACATATAGACAAAGACATTGACATGGTGGAAGGCTGGCATTATAACTTCACCAAAGAAACTTTGTACTACATTGATGCAGAGGAAGGTTGGTACAGGATGTGCATACAGATGCTTACGGGTGATTCTACGGACAACATACAAGGTCTTAAGGGTATTGGGCCTAAGAAAGCAGAGAAGCTACTGGCTGATGTTGCTAAGGCTGATATGCTGGCTAAAGTACAGGAGGCATGGCAAAAGGCTCACCCTGATGATTGGCATGATCGACTTGAGGTGTGTTGGAACTTATTGTACATGAGGCGTACTTGGGACGGCTTTAAGAGACTAACGATAGAGGATACTTTAGATGCTTAAAGAGCAAAAGTTTAGGTCAGGCCTAGAGAGTGCTTTTAGTGACGCTGTAGGCACTACGGGATTCCAGTATGAGCCTTACAGGATACCTTACATTATAAATAAGAAATACATACCTGACTTCATATGTGAACGTACAGGTGCCATGATAGAATGTAAAGGATTCTTTAGGGTTGGTGATACACAGAAGTATAAAGCTATTAGGGACGAGATTGATCGACCATTGATCTTCCTGTTCTCTGATTCAACTAAGAAGTTACGTAAAGGTTCTAAGATGACATTAGGGCAGTGGTGTGAGAAAGAAGGTTTAGCTCACTTCACCTTACGTACCGTAGATAAGTTACTGGAGCATTTGAAATGTCTAGCACCTTTGAAGAATTAAAAGAGAAAGTACTCAAAGAGTTTGATGTTGACTTACTGTGTGAGCTTATGAAGATTGACAGTGAACAGTTACTTGACCGCTTTGAGGATTTATTCATGAAGAACATGGAGCTATTTGAAGATGACGAATAATGCCTTGGACATACAAGTAGGCGGTGAGCATTACAATACACTGGGCATTCAACCTATAGAGTTTATTGTAAGCAACAATATGCCTTACTGTGAGGCCAATGTGATTAAGTATGTATCCCGCTGGCGAAGCAAGAATGGCCTAGAGGATCTACTTAAAGCTAAACACTATATTGACCTACTTATAGAATTTGAAGACTTACACGAGGGGAACCGATAATGCAGCTAATAGAGATGCTTAAGAAGCATGAGGGTGTTGAGACTCATGCGTATGTAGACACGGTAGGTAAGACGACCATAGGTGTAGGGCGTAATATAGACGCTGCAGACGGCCTAGGGCTCTCTGAGAAGGAGATTGATTACCTACTGCATAATGACATTGACAGGGTAGAGAATGAGCTTCTAAAGAGCTTACCTTGGGTTTCTAACCTAAACCCTGACCGTTTTGATGCTTTGGTTGACATATGCTTTAACTTAGGTTTACCACGGTTCCTTAAGTTTCAAAAGGCCTTGAATGCTCTGATGACACATAACTATGAACTGGCAGCTATTGAGTTCTTAGATAGCCGTTGGGCTCAACAGGTAGGTGGTAGAGCTATTGAGTTAGCTGAGATGATTAGAACAGGTGTTTACCAAGAGGATTACAAGCATGATAGTTAAATTATATACAGGTTCAAACTGTCCAGCGTGTGTCACACTCAAGGGACGTTTAGAAGGTCTAGGTATTAGTAGCTACAAATATGAAGAGGCTAACGTTAATGTACCTGCGAATCGTGAGGAGGTTATTAAGCTAGGATTCCGAGGTGTTCCCTTGTTGGTACGTTATGATATTGATGGGGAGGTTGTAGGTGCTCTAATGGGAGCCACTAAAGCGGATAGTGCTTACACTGATATCTTTAAAGGCGCGTGGGAGAGTCCTCATGTTATTCATGAACCACTTTAAAATGATTATGGAGGGTTTTGACTGTGACCTTAACACAGCTATTCAACTATATCAACGCGGTACTGTCTGGGAGGACTAAATGAAGGCTGAATACATAAGTCATATGGGTGACGACCTGACTGTAGTGAATGCAGCAAGAGTATCATTTGATAAGGAGAGCGCAGAGGTTAGTTACAGTGACACAAAACTAATCAAGTACCTAGCATCTCATGGTCACTGGACACCATTTAGTCACCCTCAGATCACCATGCGCTATACAGTGCCTATCTTTGTAGCTCGACAGGAGTTTAAACATATCGTAGGCTTCACACGTAACGAAGTGAGTCGTAGGTATGTTGATGATACCCCTGAGTTCTATATGCCAGAGGTGTGGCGTAGTCGGCCAGAGGGTAGCGTCAAGCAGGGTAGCGGTAGTAGTGTTAGTGAAGAAGATAATGCACAGATTAAACGTCATTATGAAGGCCAAATGCGTGAGTGTTTAGTCGCTTATACCAACCTTCTAAATAGGGGAGTAGCACCCGAACAAGCCCGTATGGTCTTACCACAGTCGATGTACACAAGCTACTACGTCACTGGCTCACTTGCAGCCTTTGCTCGTATGGTCAAGCAACGTACTGACCCTCATGCTCAGGTAGAGATTCAGGAGTTAGCCAAGGTGGTTGATAAGGTGATTAGACCGCTATTCCCCATATCTTTTGCGGCGTTAGTGAATCCTTAAAGTGATCTAAAGTGTAGGAGAATGAAAATGAGCAGAACAAAGAGAAAAGCCAAGACAGGAGCTAAGGCAGTATCAAGTAACTGTAGGAACCACGGAAGTTGTGACTACTGTAAAGGAAACAAGATGCACAGGCATTCTAAGAAACTAGTTAATGATAACGAGGAAGTAACATATTATGATGAACCTTAAATTGAAAGATTGTCAAATGGAACAGATCACCGTAACGTACTTAGATGGACTACACCATGATCTTAAAGAAGAACTTAAGGCTCATGATGCTGACCCGTACTTAGGTGCTCAAGAGGCACAGGACGTAATGTATACCTTGATTTCTATTGAAGTTGTAATGAAAGACCTTATGTTCATGGATGCTTATTTAGATTGGAAGATGGAAAACGGAGTAGACCTGTAATGAATGCACCAACTAACGTTAGTAGCGTATATGAAGATTACATTCACAAATCACGTTATGCTCGATACCTGCCTCAAGAACAACGTAGAGAGACATGGGGCGAGACAGTTTCCCGTTACCTAGACTACTTTAAAGGACAAGGTAAGCTGGATGACAGTACATATGACGAGCTATACACTGCTATCTATGACAAAGAAGTGATGCCCTCTATGAGAGCATTAATGACCGCTGGTGAGGCTCTAGACCGTGACAATGTAGCAGGGTTCAATTGTAGCTACATGGCTATTGATCACCCCCGCGCCTTTGACGAGATGATGTATATTCTCATGTGTGGTACTGGCGCTGGTTTCTCAGTTGAACGACAGTACGTAGCTAAGTTGCCTGAGGTTGCTGAAGATATGCACCCTACTGACACCTGTATCCACGTAGCCGATAGTAAGATTGGGTGGGCTAAGAGCTTCCGTGAGCTGATCAGTCTGCTGTACTCAGGCCAAGTACCTACATGGGACGTTAGTAAGGTACGAGCAGCGGGTGAGCCTTTGAATACCTTTGGTGGTCGTGCGTCAGGACCAGAGCCTTTAGTTGATTTGTTTAAGTTTGCAGTAAGCTTATTCAAGGGAGCTAAGGGCCGTAAGTTGAGTAGTATTGAGGCTCATGACCTATGTTGTAAGATAGCACAGATTGTAGTCGTTGGTGGTGTACGTAGGTCTGCCTTGATTAGCTTAAGTAACTTAACGGATGATCGTATTCGCCGTAGTAAGCATGGTAACTGGTGGGAAACTGAACCACAACGGGGATTGGCTAATAACTCAGCTTGTTATACTGAAAAGCCTGACTTTGAAGCCTTTATGAGTGAGTGGAGTAGCTTGTATGAATCTCGTAGCGGTGAGCGTGGGTTCTTTAGTCGAGTAGCTAGTCAAAACCAAGCAGCTAAGAATGGACGTAGGGATGCTGAGCACGACTTTGGGACGAATCCGTGTTCGGAGATCATCTTACGCCCACAACAATTTTGTAATCTCAGCGAAGTAGTTGTACGTCATGATGATACCTTTGATACCCTTAAGAGCAAGGTACGTCTAGCATCTATCCTAGGGACGCTACAGGCTACGTTGACTGACTTCCGCTACCTACGTAAGAAGTGGCAGGATAATACCGCAGAAGAAGCTTTGTTGGGTGTGAGCCTTACAGGTATACTTGATAATAAACGAATGGCTACAGTAGGGCCAAAGTTAGCTGGAGAGCTTGAGGAACTTAAGAATGAAGCAGTTAGAGTTAATAAGGATTGGGCCAAAAGATTGGGTATCAATCAGTCTACAGCCATTACGTGCGTTAAGCCGTCAGGTACAGTCTCACAATTGGTCAACAGCGCCAGTGGAATCCATGGTCGGTTTGCTGACTATTATATTCGCAGGGTTCGTGCTGACAGTCGTGATCCCCTATGTACAGTCTTAGAGGCCGCAGGAGTCCCTGTAGAGGACGATGTGACCTCAAGCAGTACTAAGGTATTCAGTTTCCCTCAAAAGGCTCCTAAGGGCTCTACAATAGCTTCTAGACAGTCTGGCATGGAACAGTTGCACCTTTGGGATATGTATCAACGTCATTGGTGCGAACATAAACCATCCATTACGGTTTACTATAAGGATAATGATTTCCTTGAGATTGGTAACTGGCTATTTAACAACTTTGATGAAGCCTCAGGGTTGAGCTTCTTACCTTTCAGTGAGCATACATATCAACAGGCACCTTATGAAGAGATTGATAAGGCTACCTATGAGGCTATGCTTAAGGTTACACCTACTGAGGTGAACTGGGATATTGTTGAAGCAAGTGACTTGACAGAAGGAGCACAGACTCTGGCTTGTACTGGAGGTGCTTGCGAGATATAGTAGACAAACAAAAGGCCCCAAGGTGTGAACCAAGGGGCCTTTTTTGTGCTTAAGATTTAACGGGCTCTTGTACGCGGTGGTAAGATTTGCCTAGGTGGTCTAGATTCTTCGGTGAAACGTTTTCCCGCCCACTCCGTAAGTTCATTAAAGAGGCTCATTACTCACCTCTTCTTCTGTAGAGGTTAGTGTATTCTTAGATAAATAATGCACAAGTACTGCTCTGTCTGCTTTGTAGAGATTAAGCTTAATAGGATCAGTCGTTTTTGCCATTACTTTACTCAGTGCTGTGAGGGAAGCCCCTACGTAACTACGCATGGAAGGTGATCTTAGTGTGTTAAAAGCCACAGACCCTGCACCGCCTAAGGCCAATCCCGTAGCTATAGCAGGAAACCATGGCTGTGCTAAGAAACTAGAGGCTAATAAAGCGTTACCTGCTATACTCGCGGGTGTCTTAGGTACTGTTATACCTGTCTTATCACGAACATAGTGTTGTATTTTACCAAGTACGCCTAATATTTCAATATCAGCCTTAGGTACTAATACGTCGAGGTTCTGGTATAATCTACTCTGGCGTGTTAATAAGCCCTGTGAAGCCCTATCGGGTATCATGGCTGCTACTTCCTTGTTTAATACACCCCTAGCTAGCTTCACTATCTTTGAACGAGAGTTAACAAGACCACCTTCAATGTCAGCAGGTTTCCAATCCTTAATAAAGGTATCAAAATCCTTACGTACTTGAAGTAGACCCGCAGTAGTACCATCAGATGCTAGTATTAAATCCTTGAGGTGATCCATTAGAGAGGTTACTTGACTTTCAGCACCGTTTATAGCTTTCCACCCGTTAGAAGCAACCATTGATTCTACGTTAGAATCCAAGATATCAACAACAAGGTTCTTATTGATAGGAGGGTTACCCTCTGCGTAAATGTTCTCAATAACTCTATCGTTCAGCCTATCAATAGAGTTATAAACTTGATCAACATTATAACCTACAGGAGCTTGGGGATCAAACTCAGGGACTTTCTTTAACTCTAGTAAGCGTTCAGCTTCTATTTTGGAAGGTGTCCAAGTTATCACACCACCTTTAGTTGTAGTGCGTGTACCTCTATCACTCTTCGACATATCCTTCTGGAGAGGCATCATCATTTTAAAGATACCTTCGTCCCTTTTAGTACGTTTACCTTGAGCCCCGAAGATAGACAATTCTTTACCCTTAAGAGCTACTTGAGCAGCTTGTGGTTTCTTGCCTTTGAAAGCTGCTACATTCACTATGGAAGATAACTGACGGGCTTGGCGTGGACTCAGATCAAGAAACTCCTTAGCTGCCTCCCAGCTTTTACTCATTGCTCCAGTAAAACCTTCCCATGCCTCAGATTCACTAACGTCAAAGACAACGCCTTTAATAGCTTCAACTGTCGGTTTCTCTATAACATCAGGTGTAACATTACCTAATACCTCTAGAGCAGCATTAACGCCTTCTACGATAACACCACCCACAGCAGGGGCTACGCCTTCACCAGCTTGAAACAATAAAGCTTCTTCTCGTGACCGAGGTTCAGTAGTTCCGTCATCCTCTACATAAGGGCTTATCATTGCCCCAGCCATGAGAGGTACGCGAGATTGTGGAGGCACTGCTTGAAGCCCTCCTTCAATACCCTGTATAGTGCTTGTAGCTGTATCAACAGCACCTTGGACACCTTCATAAAGACCTTGCTTAATGTCTTCAAAAGGTGTCATTGAGGGTGTATGTTCAACAAAGGCTTCACGCTCAGTAGCTAACTGTTGTTCTTCAAGAGCTGCTTGCTTCATTGCAGCAGCTTGTTTGATAGCCACCTTTGCGATAGCTGCGGCTAAGGCTTCATCACCTGCATTACGCGCTTTCAGTATCATAGCTTTGAGTTCAGGTATGGTTTTTGTATACTGTTGTGTCATTATAACCTCCTTTATTAATCGTCTAAAGCGTCTGCCAAGGCAAATAATTCTTGAGGGGTTTCTTTACCTGTTAAGACCCCACCACTTAGAGATACAACCCCTTCGCCTTTAGCCTCCGCCATCTGTTCGGCTGTCGGTAGGATTAGCATATTACTATCTTCCCATTCCTTTACAAACTCTCTCATCTCGAAACGCTTAGGTGTTTTACCGCCTTTACGCAGTGCGGCATATTTCTTGTTAATAAAAGCACCCCGATCCCTAACCCACTGCTCTGCTGCCATTGCAGTTTCAAGTAATAGTTTGTTACCAGCTACAGTTTTATCTAGACCAATACTAGCTTTAGCAAAATCCTTCATCTCCTGCTGGCTTATGGAGCCTTTCGTTTCAGCAACACGCGCTAAAACAGCATCCATGATATTAGCCCTAAACATTTCTACGTTAGCGGCAGTAACCTCAACATCTTTAGGAGCTAATCCTGTAGCAATCAGTAGTTTTCGTACAGTCTGTAGAGCACCAGCACCTGTACCTGTATAGAGCCCTGCATCCAACATAGCTATTGATTGCTGATAACTCGCAAGGCGCTTACCAGAACTTAATGAGTCTTTATTTGCGTCCGTGAGATAAGAAGAGATATTCTTACTATCCTGTTTTGCTGTCTCAGTAATGTTTGGATCAGTGGTCATACCTAACGCAGATTTAAGGTTATCTAACATCACAGCACCTGCCTGCTGGGTTATACCCCCTTTCTCTGGAGGTGTAGCCATTAACTCCGTGATTGACTGATTCCCTTCTGCAAAAGCGGCTAGTTTCTTCTCGGCGGTGGATAGTCCTTTATCCTCACCCACCCATATGGCATCTGTAGGCATAGGTTTAGGTGTACCATCTGCACCGTAAACGTAACGTGCAGAGCCTTGAACAAAACCTGCAACCAAGCTACCATCAGCTAACCTGTAATTACCTTGTTTTGCCACCTTAGCTTCGTTCTCAGGGGCTAATAGTTTGTATGCTAATGTGATAGCCTCTGGCCGCCCAGCTTCTACCTGTGAGGCCAAGACGCCATGCTTCTCACGAATACTATCTGCTAGCTCAAGATTAGCCTCTCGTTCAAGACTTAACTGTAACTGCGCCTCCCGCTCCTGCTGTAGCATTACTTCGGTAGCTTTCGCATCCTTAAGACCTTCACGAGCCTGTATCACTAACTTACCACCATACTCATGATAACCAGCGTTAATCATGGCCTGTCCCTCGGCTAGTTGCTCCTGTGGTGTACCTGTAAGAGCTTTAGAATAGCGACCTACGAAGTCTTGACGTTGTGCTTCCTTAGCCCTAATTTCTGCCAACTGTTGATCCTGACCACCGCCCACAGCACCACTTAAGGCCCTGCCAAGGGAAGAACCAAGTAAGCTGAATGCACGAGCCTTAGCTGGTGTACGTGAGCCTTGAGCAGCCTGAGCCATAAGCTGCTGTTGTAAGTTAGCAGCTCTTGTGTTACGTTTTTGTAATAGGTCTTCTACTGAAGGCCCTTGAGTAAATAATCCTGCTTGTTGAGTAGCCATTATGAGAACCAACCTCCCTTACCAAAACCTTGTGATAACCAATTACTACCTGCGTCAGTACCTAAGAACGCTGATGCTAGACCAGTACCTGCGTCCCACCAAGGACTCTCTGTTTCACCACCACGCTCAAATGTCCTATCTTGTAAGTCTGCACCACGTAAGGCCAACTCATAGTTCTGACGTAGAGCCTCAAGACCTGTAAGGTTACCAAACAGTTGCTGTTGTGCTCCTTGGTTAGCTCCCCATTGTGATAAGTCTAAACCAGCACGTTGCATAGACTCACCAAAGGCATCAGTAGATGACCGAGCAGCTAAGTCTGCCAGAGCTTGTGATTGTGCCTGACCAAGACCAAAGACATCTGGTTGTACCATACCTGAGCCAGCACCAGCGCCTTCACCTGCCAGACGTAGACCTAGGCGACCTGAGCCAAACATACCCTCTTGTAACTGAGCGCGTTGTTGAGCAAAAGCAGGCTGCAGTAAAGCTAAACGTTGGTCAAAGAGTTCCTGAGAACGTTGTGCAGGATCAAAGTTATAATTAAACTCATCAGGCTCACCCAACATACCTTCAGCTCTACCCATGAGGTCAGAGCCTATAGACGTACCTTCAGTACCTGTACCTTCAGTATCTGTAGCAGGTCTAAAGGTTACAGGTTTAAAAGTACCTGAATCAGCAGGGCCGCTAGGTACTGAGGCACCTCCAGTGCTTATAGCACCTCCTGAGCCTGTAGTCACAGGTGAGCCGTTGGAAGTAGTAAGACCACCCCCTACGTTAGCACTGTCCTTGTATTGCTGTCTAGCCATTTGTACTAGTTCTGCTTGGGATAGACCAGCGTTAGCAGGGTCTGCTACCAACGCACCGTAGTTACCGGCAGCGGCTTCGTTCATCCCGTATTTAGATTGATTAAAAAGGTCACTGCCTACCTGTTTTACACCATAACCAATAGGGCCTGTAGCCATGCTAAGGTAATCCAACATAGAAGGAGTGGAGGTATTAGGCGCGGTGCCTTTTGGATAATAAGCGCCCGTACTGCTCTGTGTTATGGGGTATTGTTCACCCGCCTGAGCATACGCTAATTCCATTGTTTGTTGTTCTAACTGATCTGCAATACGTCGTGACTCTGCATTAGAGCCTGTCACGTTGGAATAGATATCTGGTTCTGGCATAATAAAAATCTCTCTGTTAAATCTGTGTTACTGTGAATGAGCTTGGGTTATAATAATCGGCACCAGCAACACCGCCCGTACCTTCTTCCGACTCTAGTACGTGGGGGTCTGTACCGTGATCACCTACAATATGTGAACCATCAGCACCAGATACTCCGTAAGTACCACCAGAGCCGCCTGAGCCACCACCAACTGTTCCATCGAAGCCTCCAGTACCGCCAGTACCAAATGAGGATATAGTGCCATCAGCACCGTTAGTACCACTATAGGTAGTAGAGCCTCCGTTACCACCAGAGCCTAGAGGATAACCACCGCCTCCTCCACCGCCACCACTGTATGCTGTACCAACGTGAACAGCACCAGCGCCACCTCCGCCGCCTCCGCCACCACCACTAATAGTACCATTATTGTCAATGGTTACTGGTGTTTCAACGTGGATAGCTATACCACCGTCCGTACCATCAGTTGGTTGAGCAATTTGGTTATAAGAGTAACCATAACCAGCGTTACCACCGTCACCACCCCGACCTAATATCTTACCATTGTTTTCAATCGTTAACTTTACATAAGTGGTTCCTGTCTTCAACGCATAACCGCTAGTGGAGCTTGCCACCAATATAGCGTCGGAAGGAACAACAACCTTGACATTATGATATTTGTCTAAGCTAATTGTATCCAAGTCAACGTCTGTATGTGTACCTGAACTGAACGTGTATACAGACTCATATTCATAGGTGTTCTCCCATGTGCCTGATACTTTAGAGTAGCCTTTCTTGACTTTAGTCCAAGATCCACCTACCTTTACGTGGGGCTTCGCATCTGTCCAAGCCCCTGAGACTTTGACTTTAGTATTCAAACCATACATCTCCATCGTTACCTTCTGAGGCAGGGGCATCATTATCAATATAGATATTCTTACCTGTAGCACCAGAAGCACCATCAACGATCACAGTATCAATGCCCATAGCAGGGCTAGCTGCTTGTACAAAGGCCGTAGTGGCTACTTGAGTAGTATTAGTACCTGAGGCCGCTGTAGGCGCTGTAGGGGTTCCTGTGAGGGCTGGTGAGCTTGTATCAGCCTTAGAGTTAACTGATGTTTGAATACTAGTAAATTCATCATCAATCTCAACACCACTTACGGTCTTGAGAGGGTTACCTGTTGTATAGGTATCCTTGGCTGCAAAGTTAGTTGCTTTAATATAATTAGACATTGTTAGAGTACCTTACCTTGTTTGGCATAGATTGATAATTTCTGAAGTGACATAGGAGCACCATTGATTTCAGTGGTGAAGCCTATTTGTATAATGTTTCCTGCTCCTTGAGTAGAGGCTTTCTGATCATTGATAAGTACTGAGCCTGAGTACTCAGCTATACCGTACTCAGCCACTCCATACTCAAAGACAGTACCAGTTTCTAAGGTGAAGGTATAAGAATAATAAATAGGACTATACTCATAACCTACCTTAAGTGTGAAGGTTTGACCTGTGGCACCCACTGTGGTTGCTGCAAGCTTCTTCACTATCTTGTTAATGTTAGGCATCTCAAGATCAAAGTAGTTGCTGTAGTAAGCCATCTCGTACTTAAGACCATTATCTTGGTAACCAAAGTACTCTGCAATACCATCGGGTTGAGCAAAGTATAGATCAGAACCTGAGGATAGGAAAGCAGAGGGGGTCAGTGAGGGCCAAATGGTTACCCTGAATGAACCGTCCTGTAAAGGTGTTCTAGTATCAAAACAGAAGGTCTGTTGTGTACTTGGGAACGTCAGTAGATAGAACGCATTGACAGGGGAGTAGACTGACTTAACCAATGATAGGTCTTCAGAGGTTACAGCTTGTATAATGTCATCCCTAATGTTCTTAGAGATATCACGCATTGGCTGAGACTTCTCTTGTACAGTACGGTTCAATGAACGTACACCAGTGTTACTTAGGAATAAGATATCCTCACCAGTGTTCTGTACGGAGTCTCTGGCAATACAACCGACACCCTCAATGACCTCGACTAAGGTTAAGCTTGAAGTGGACATACCTAACTGGAAGTTGTCATTGTCACCATAGATGATAATGTTGTTCTTACAGAAGATAATTAAGTAACCGTTATGAGCACCTAGTGCTACAATCTCGTCCATGCCTTGAGTAAGGACACTTGAGATGTCAATAGAGCCTGACGTACCTGTTTGATACTTAGCACCGTCAAGTACATCAGTAAACCATACTGTAGTCTTATTGGTTACCGTATCAGCAGCCCATAGGCGACCATAGGCCGCTAGAACTGTATTAGCTGAAGGCATTCCAGCAGTGGCGTGAGAATGATTACTGTAGGACTCAAACTCTGAAGAGCCTGATTCAGTAGTGTAGATTAAAGGTTCATAACCCCTTTGGTAGAAGAAGTGATGATCATTCAGTGTTGCTGCCTGCCAATTACCTGTGGTGATTGTATCTGAAGTAGTTGGCGTGATTGTGGTTAAGTCTAAAGTCCCTTTGAAGAATGTAGTGTCATTCCACGATAGGCGGGTATTTACACCATTTATATCTTTGAAATCAGCGATACCTTTAAGGTCAACACCTACGTTAGCGTCTGCCACAGTGTCCTTAGAAGCACTACGCGTCACCCAGCCCTTACGAGCACCTAAGCGTCCATACTTGTCAATGACACAGTTGTCTGCGTGTAGTGCAAAGCCCTCCTGTAGCGTTACACCAGACTCTTGGGTGTTTAAACCAAAGAATGCAGGTGCAGCAATGGAAGCTGCCAGTAGTTGTTTAGCCATCCTTAGGGTGCCTCCCAGATAAGTTCCTCAGGGTGCTTGTTAGCATCAAGTGCAATAGCGTCTGAGAGGTAGTTAGAGGCCAGTACCTTAGCTGAGGCTGCTGACATACCACCGTCTTCACCGCGCTCCTCTACAGCCATAGCGTAGGCCAAGGCTTGTATAGGTAGGTAAGGCACAGTGATGTTATCATCATCATTCACAAGGTCATGGCTACGTTTAATAACGTTAAAGAATAACTGATAAGCACCATCAGGGATAGGGTATATATCTACTTGTGTATCACCAGCGGTGTTGAAACCATTGAAGACGTAGTAACTGGGACTACCTACAATAGGATCATTATTCAAGAAAGTGTTATTAAACCACTTAGGGTCTTTATACTGCATGAAAGTATTACTGGTGTTATTGACAACATCAAGAACTGCTGAACGATTACCTGAGTCTGTTAATACGTAGTTGAATACGTCAGCTTGTGTGTTCACAGTCAATGTTTCCCGAAGGGCTGACCAGTTCCAAGCATTCTCAACCATCTCTTTAGCATCATGTACGAACAAACCTATGAGCTTTGAGTAACTGTTCTCATTGACAGTTGAAACTTCACGCTCCCTGAGTCGTATCAATACATTATTAACTATTTCTTTATATGTTTTCATTTGTTACCTTTCTTCATTACGCTATCTGCTAGACCACCACCAAAGTAGAACATTACAATTGATAACATTATCCAATCTATTTGAAACTCTGCCAGTATACCTTGTACGCCTGTAACATCTTTACCTAAGAAGGTCATGACTATTACAGTTATATAAGTGCTGATATAAGTACCACCAAACATCAAAGCTAGGTAGCGTTGGGCTATCTTGAATGGAGCATAAGCCAGCATTAAATCAGCCTTGGCTTTGGTCTTAGCTTCAAGCATCTCTACATCAGAGGTATATGCGTCATCAATCAAGTCTAAACCTTTAGTGATTACGTCACCACTGCCGAATATTGTACTCAGTATACCCATCGTATTAACTCCTCAGCATAAATGCTAGACCAGTAACCAAAGCAGCTATGAGAATACGAATGAACCACTCGTTGCCTCCAGCCGCTTTAGATACTGTAGCCAGTTTAACAGCGTGATTATCAATAGTCTCTGAATGTTTATTGAGCCTACTGTCCTGTGTGTTATTGTGTTTAAGAAGACCATCAATCTTTGTGTCAATCTCCACTAGTTTAACCATAGCATCTGCTAACTTATCTAGCTTAGCTTCCAGCCTGTCGAACCTCTGTTCCATCATAATCATCTCAGATAGATAGCTGCACCAAAAAGTGCCGCCATTGTTACCAATAAGCCAGCCATAACTTTTATGCCTAGAGTTAATGCTTCTTCCATAGCCTGTTGCCTTTGGTACTTCTTACGTGCCCTAGCCTTAACTGCTTCTTTCTGATCTCTAGCAAACTGCGCTTTGAACTGTAAGAAGTCGTGGTATCCCATCATGGATTGTTTGTTGAGCATTTGCTTTAGTTCTTCTTCTTGCCGCATTAACTGCTGTTGAGCTTGGTAAGCTTCTAGTGCGTTAGTTTTACCCTTAGACGCAACCTCTTTGTTAATGGCACTGGAAGCTCCGAAGTAGTCGGTGACAGCCTTACCAGCATCAAGCAACTCTTTACCATTACAGAGAGTTTTCTTGATGATAGAAAAGGCCGCATTGGCTGCTGCTAGCTCGATTAACATTTAGCCACCCTTAACTTCATTAGGCGTAGCATCAACCACACCTTGCGCTGCGGCTCGTTCAGCTTCATCTTCCACAATCAATGGATTAGTGACTGTCTCAACGGTAGGCTCTGCGTCAATGTCGTCAGAGTAAACAGTCTGCTCAACAGTAGGCTCAACGGCTTCAATGGCACTCTGCACAACAACTTCGTGCATTACGTCATCCATCTCCATTGTTTCCTCGTTCCAGACTTGCTCACCCGTAGGCTGCATTTCTGTTAGCTCAGGGCGACCATCGGCAACCACGTACTGCTCTAGTCGAGCTGTGGCTTGCTTATAGGCTGCTAGTTGCTGTGCGAATAACTTATCTGCGGCTGCGGCTAGTAGCTCCTGCGGAACATCACCAATGGTCACGCCACCTGTTATGGTCTTAGGGAACTTCGCTTTGACTTCGGCTACGTGTGCGGCTTGAGTGCCATCTGCAATCATTCCTAACTGCTCACCTGTCGCTGCGTAACCCTCTGGGCCAGTGCGTAGTGCTACATAATCAGGTTCGATAATGTCAGCACCTTCGGGTAGGTTGCCATCGTTAATCCAATCAAGGATTAGTTGGTAGTGGCGGTTAGCTGGGTCGTTAGGTACAGACATAGTGCCGTTAACGAGATAACCGTGTTCTTGAAGTTTTACTGTTTGAATAGTCATGTTATAGCTCCGCGTCTGCTGCTATGTAACCAGCCGTTGTGTCATCCCACCTAAATGGGGAAGTGCCATAAAAGCCAATATTGGAAGGAGAGCGATAATCAACAATACAACTCCCTGTTCCGTTCAAGAAAGTCACCGTGGGGCTAGTTCTCAGGGTTACAGGAAAAGTAACCGTGTCCCTATGATTACCTGTATCGTAAAGAGCTGACGCATAAACACCATTACTGATACCTGAGTCATGATCCCATCTCCAAAAGTACCTCTGACACAACGCCAACTCTTCACCGTAACTCCGATGCTCGAAGTCTGTGGCTACTGAGCCTAGTTCTAGTTGTACTTGAGTGAACTCAATGTAGTCGCCAATAGCATGGGCTGTATTAGAGCCATCATAGGTAATAGGATATACACCTAATGCACTACCCCCAGTTGGAACAGTGAGTGTTACAGTCAGCTTTTCCCATGCCCCAGAGCCACTATGCCTACCCGAGTAAAACGCATTAGTTCCATCAGATATGTACAGTCCAGCTTCTGTCATATTACTTTTAACCCATGCCGATGCAGTGACCTGCCGCCCATGTAAGTTAGCGTAGTCCTCTAAAAGTTGTCGACCACCTATATAGCCTGTGGCTGCGCTTGTGGCTGTGTACTTGATAGACGTTCCATTGAGTCCGTTAGGCTGATTTGCTGTTATTGTTTGTGTTGTTGCTGTGACAACTGTAACGAATGATGACCACCTGTCTTGATAATAACTACCGTTTACTGTGGTAGCACTTGTATAGTCGCCCCTTTGACTAACCTGCATTGCACCATTAATAATAAGGTTCTTACGTCCAGCACCAATCAGATCACGCTGCTCCTGCACAGTGTCAGCTCTTAGTACAGCTTCACCAGCGATACCACTAGGCTTGTCTAGCTCTGCCAACTTCTCACGTAAGTTTAGAGCTGGTTTACTTATATTAACTGTCATAATTTAATCCTCTACCACTAAGCCATTGGACGCTGAAATAGCTGCACCAACTGCGGTTGTTGTGTTATCTACTCTGCGTAATCCTTGGAACACTGAGCGACCTGAGCTTGTGCCTACGTGGAGTAAGTTGGTGTCTGAATCGTGAGCCAATGCGGTCACTGCGTCACTTGTGCCGTAGAGAGTTGCTTTGGCGTTCTCTTGGAACAGCACCTTTTCATCTTCGTAGATTTTGGCTATCTGTGAGGCGCTTGGGGCTGTGGCTGAGATACGTAAGAGGGCTAGGGAGCCTCTCATATAGCTGGAACTAGCTGTTATGTTATTACCTACGTTTAAAATTGCGTTGGTGTTAGTCAGGTCGTATACCGATGTTAATGCTAAAGAGCTATCGAGCTTACCATTTATATATAATGATAAGGTTGAGCCATCCCTAACGGCACTAACATGAACTGGGGTATTTGTTGGAACAGTAGACCCATATAGATACTGACTTGAGCTATAACCATTAGGCGTGTGATTAAAAAACAATGTGCCGTCACTATTCATCCTAAAATTATAAGACGCCCCTAGACCTGAATTATTGCTTGAGGTAGTACCCCTTTCTACTATGAAAGAATTAGCAGAGCCATCCCAGTTAATCCAAGCTGAAACTGAAAAGTCCCCTGTAAAGTCCAGATTAGCGTTGTACGGCTGCTGTAAATAGTTACTGTTAGTAAACCCACTGTACGCCACAAGATCAGCACCCGTTGCTACAGCACTCTTGGTGATTGTTCCGTGTACTTGTAGGCCGTTTCCGTTGACGCTGCGGTCTGAGTCGGCTAGGCGAATGGTTATATCTATTGTGCCTAGCCCGCCTGTCGTGAACAACCCGAGCGATGTGCCAGTGTAAACAAAAGTTTCTGATATAGAGCCATTAGCGGATAAGCGGGCGTTAGAACTAATACCGCCTTGTGTTGCAAAACCCATCTGACCAGAGCCGGAGTAATTAGATACTGCCAGAGTAATTGTGTAACGCTCCCCTGCAACCATACCAGAAGACATTCCATTTAAATAAGACAGTGATGTGTATGCAGTTATTTGTGCCTGTGTTGTACTATTTAGCACCCACGTAGCATTAGCATCTGGCGTACCCGAATTCACAGTAGATAGCTCACTACCAGTCACATCAGTATCATCCGTGTCGCTGAGTGCGGCTAGTTTTATGTCGCCTACCATGTAGCCTGTTGAGTAGTCTGAGGTGATGTAGGCTACTGAGGAGTTTGCGTAATTACTTGTGTTTTCGATAAAGGTAATTACGCCTTTATTGGTGCCTATAGCATCCTTAGTTGCTTGTTGGGTGCCGCTAGTGGAGTTAGGGATGTATGCAAACCCAGAGTAATCCCCTGTACTATTCAATTGTATTCCATGCCCTACGTTAGACCAGTTGCTTATACTCGTATCGGTTGTGGGTATATTATGTGTCCTATAGAAACGCCAAGCCGTTGAATCCATAACAAACCGCAACCTATTATCTTCTGTAAAAGATATGAGTTTGGTTTTTTCGTATGCGTCACCACTTGTGTTAGTTATATCAACCACACTCCCATCATCCTTAATCACACTCACACCACCATCCGTTGCAACTGCAATCGTTGGAATGGGTAAGCCTGTTGCAGAGTCTATGGGGGCATTGGGTAGGACGGTCATTGCTATGTCGTTGCCGTTGTTGTTACATAATTGGCGTAAAGTTCCGTGATGCTCCCCAGATTGTATATTGCGTTTTGCTAATTCTTTGGTTGTATGAAAACCTCTCATACCATCATCATTTGACTGCCTAAGAATTTCAGAGGTTTCTTTAAGAAAATCTATCAAAACTAAGGCTTGACCGCCATTTTTTACTGCACCCATAACACCATTACGGATTGCTACGGCTTCAACATTATTATTCTGGCCTAACATCGTGTGATTGCTAAAGCTACTACCGCCACCCTCAAAAACCATCCACATAGGCATTGACGGGTCATCACCATCGTATATCTTGACCTTGCCACCCTCAGCGACAATCACAGCAACGCTGGGGAACTCTTTACGTGAACCCCTTGTGCTAGTGTTTAGTGTCTCGTTGTACCAAGAGGTTGCTTGTGTACGCTTACGCCATGCTCCACCGTCACTGTCTTTGCTTGTGTCGTAGATGAAAACGTCTACGGCTGTGTCTGAGATTGAGGCGTCTATGGCTGCAACATTAATGTCATTCGCTGAACTGGCTGCTGCTAACTTAGAGACTAATGCGGCGGCGGCACTTGCAGAGGCTTCACTTGCCTTTGTGGTTGCTGTACTCGCCTGAGTAGTCGCTGTACTTGCTGAACCACTCGCAGAACTTGCAGAACTGGCCGCATTGCTCGCTTGTGTGGTTGCTGTGCTGGCAGACGCTGTGGCGGATAGTGCTTGAGCGTTTGCAAGGTTGGCATACTGGATAGCCGCAGCACCAGAGGCAGCAGCATTACTGGCAAAGGTCTGAGCATCAGCTTCTGCTGATAGTGTTATTGCTTCGGCTGCTTGCGCTGATACCTTAGCTGCCTCTGCGGATACTACATCAGCGTTAGTTAGCAGTAAGTCTGCGGCTGATGCGGCTGCACTTATGCTTGCTTCACCAGCTTTAGCAGTTGCAGTAGATGCTTGAGTTGTAGCAGTAGTTGCTTTAGTCGTAGCAGTAGCTGCGGATGCTGCGGCCTCAGATGCTTTAGTCGTTGATGTTGATGCTGCGAGGGTGGCTGCCGAGGCACTGCTAGCTGCGTTGACCGCTTGTTGTGTTACTTCGTTTAGAGAGGAGTCCTGAGTTGAATCCCCTGAACCTCCTGTACCGCGAAATATAGCCATTTGTTATTACCACTGTTTAGAAAGAAAAAAAAGGAGCCTTTCGACTCCTCTTGTGTTTACAGTAATGACTAACCGTTAACAGCCAGTACAAAACCTGTCTCTGGACGTAGTACCTGAGTACCGTACAAACGGTCAGCAGTGTACAATGTACCTAAGAACTCTTGCTTGTACTGAGTCTGTGAACGTACACCTTGCTGCTCTGCAAGTACCATGGTGTCCTTATGGCACAATAGAGCACCTCGGACAGCACCGCCAGCAGAGTTATCAGCAGCAGATTCTAGAGTAGGGCAGTTGGTAGATACATAAATATCCACACCATACAACTCACCAATCTTGCCATTAACAACACCTTGGCCATTTACGAAGTCAGAAGACACATAACGATCAATACCCATGATGGCGTTACGTAGACTAGGTGGGATTACTAGAGAACGACCGTCCATAGGTGCGTCACTGTCATCCATCTTCTGGATCATGTCACGTAGGAAAGCATCGGAGAAGGCATCACCAGCGGCTACAGTGTCAGCAGCATAAGCAGTAGTACCGCTAGATGCATCATTGTAGAAAGCTGCTGAGGTAGCCCAAGAGGTGCCATTACCGTCACCAAACTTCTTACCTAGTGTGAATAGGTCATCATCAACCTGCTTACCAAGGGCGTAACCAGCATCACCAGTGTAGAACTGACGAAGGGAAGCCAAGGCTTGTACGTTGGTGATATCCTCAATCAAACGTGAATATTCAAAGTGCTTGTCAATAGTTACTAGAACTTCTGACTCAACAGCATTCTGGATAGTTACTGCGGTGTTCTCTGCTTTAGCAGAAGCTACACCACGAGTAGGCTTAGGGATGTGAATAGTATCACCCTTCTTGCCTTGCATTGCAATCTTCTTAGTCAAAGGAGCTAAGACTAAAGATTTCTCATAAGCTGCAATAACTTCATCGGACCAAATTTCGGGGATGAATGATGCTGCGCTAGTGTTGTCTACGGCACCGCCTTGTGCGGGATATACTGAAGTAGCCATTTTTAATTCTCTCTATAATGTAAGGTTATTTGACCCGTTTCTCAGCGTATGCTAATTGAATATCGTCTGATAGAGCAAGGTAACGCTCTGGGTCTGTTTTCATAAGTTTAATAATATCAGCTCGTCTGTAGATTTTTTTGGAAGAACTAGAGTCTGGATTACCACGAGTGTAACCTGTTGACCCTTCCTTGACAGCCTTCTGTCTTCCCTCTTTCTCAGCCTGAAGTGTTTGATTGATAGCACCTGTACGTTCTTTCCAGTTAGAAAAGAGTTCGTCAGCCGCTTCCATGTCAAAGTGTTGGTCTGCCTGTACAAACAAACGAGTCCTAATCTTAGAGGCTTGAATCCACTCAGCGAACTTAGGATCTGCAACGATCTGTGGTATCTCTGGGTGATCCTTCTGTAAAGCGGCCATCGAAGTTTGCTTACGATAAGCGCGTGATGTTTGCTCTGCTTCCAGTACTTTAGGGTGTTTCTCAATTGCTCGACTGATAGCCTTTTCAGGATCAGAATAGAAATCTACTTCTTCATCTGTGTCGTCAGTTGCCGTTACGGGTTCCTGATCATTGAGTTGTGTGTTGATATAGCTATCGACTACTTTACGTAAGTCACCTACTTCTGAGCTTTGACGACCTAGGAGCTTCTCAGCCTCTTGGTGCATCCGAACTACATCTTCAAGTGATTTACCGCTGTACTTATCTGGGATTGTATCCTCAGTGGTCTCTGCTGTAGCCTCAGGGGTGTCCTCTTGCGGAGGTTCCTGTTTGGTTGCTGAGTCCTGAGTTATATCATCTAAGCTATCAAAACGCTCATCTTTGTTAAAGTCCTCATCGAGGATAACTGCTGCCATACTAAACTCCGTACCTTGGTATTATGGAGGTGAAACTAAAATAAAGGCTCCGAGTCATCGGTTAGCCTTCTCTGCTTTTGCTCTCTTACGTTCATGATCCTTAGCCCACTTTATTGTTGCCCCAGCAAAGTCGCCAGAGTGTGGGTCTAAAGAAGAACGAGGAGAGGAAAGTTGTCTGGTCGCATGAGCCCCGCAGGTTTTACACACCTGTGTATCTGGGGAACCCTTGACCATGTGTTCATTAACGTGCCCTAGGTCACATTTATAATCATAGAACTTAAACATGTACGTAATCGTCCTCAGGGGTCTCTTGTGAGGCCTCTTGTCCAATACGTGTAGTCTCTTCTAGATTAAGTAAAGTACCTATGATGTTCAACTGACCCTTACGGAAGTTTAGGTCAGCCTCGTCTTTGGTCTTCTCTACGGAGTTAATGAGAGGGATATTGAGCCGCATCTCTTCAAGTAATGATAACCATCCTTTAGTACGGAATAGTTCGTTCATGTTCCTGAAGTACAGTTCTAATTCATTGTCTGTCATATATACTACCTATTATAACATAATTTCACATAAAAGTCAAGATTTTTCTTTACTTTTGGTTGTTTTTGTGGTAGGTGCTGATAAACTCAATACTTGAGCCTCCAATACTTCCACCTTCTGTAATAAGGTAGCATAGCTCTGATTAATCTGCTCAACTACATTCTGTAAGTCTCTGTGGGATACCATTATATCTCCTTAACTAGGTTTTGGGTATTTATCTTTAATAACCTTAATATCCGCTGCCCACGCGACAATGCCATTATGGTAAATGTTATCAAGCTGCTCTGCTATTGCAGGGTACTCGCTTAGACGACCATCAAGCCACGCCCTTGCTTCAAGCTCGGCTTGTGCTGCTGCACCGTCTGCTAGACGTTGGTTGTTTTCTGCTGTGGTTAGCTCGATGCGCTCACCATTTACTAGTTTAAATACGTTTGTGCTCATTTGCTTATTCCTTGTTTAATAATTAAGAAGTTTTAATGCCGTAAAGAGTGAAATTACCCTTTGAAATCGTGTTTCCATTCCTACCCAAAATTTGCAACGCATCAATTGGGTCTGTCGCTAAATTTGTACCAGCGAAACGGGCTGTGCAAAGCATTATCGAAGATTGCCCTTGGTTGCTTTGGTTTTCGCTTGTATAAATACGCATATTTTTATTAGCTTTTCCATCATTAATATGGCCCAGTGTTAGTTCAAATTCGGCTACGGCGTAGGGTCTGGCCGTACTATTAAGGGGGATATAATTTGTTGAACTGCCACTCCAACTGCCAATGCTGGTCGAAGCCTCATTAAACCGCATAGCGTTAAATGAATAGTTGTTTCCGCTATCGAATGTTGAGCCATTATCTTGACTAAAACGCAGTGCGGGTCCACTGCCATTAACGGTGCAATCTACGTTTGTGCCAATCAATTTATATGCAGTGTAACTGTTGCCGAGTCCTGTAAATGAAACGCTTGCAGTAGATGACGACACCACTTGATGTGACACAACCTCCCAAGCACCACCACCACCGCCTCCAGCGTTATCCAAAGCTCCTGCAACAACGTCACCGCTGGTATCTAGGAGTGCTGCTAAGTCTCTTGATTTGCTCATTGTTTTCTCCTATGAGTTCTTGATGCCGTAAAGGGTGAATGTGCCGCCTGTAATTGACCCGTTATTATTCCCTGTTAGCATGAATTTAACGGTATCTATCACCGAGGACTCAGCTACTGTATAACCCCCACGAATATGATAAAGGCCATACTGGTCAGTAACGGTAGAGTTGTATGTGCCGTGTTTAGGATTCACTGATGCTTTATTACTCAACCTCAACAAACCCGCACTTGAGCCTTGATTGACGTTAAGATCACCAATTCCTAGATAGCTTGCGCTTGACGCGTTTGACGCATATGTCGTAGTTGTCCAGCTTAAATTCTTTAACTGGGTGTAGGTTATATTAGACGAGAAAGTAGAGCCGCCATCCGTTGAAAAATAGAATCGTATAAAATCGTAAGAAGTCTGATTTCCCTCAATGTCGTTATACGAAATAACGTAATCATCATACCCCGACAGCGACATTTCGACTGATGTAACAGTGCTAGTAACTGTTGTACTTGAAATAACCTCCCAAGCTCCACCACCGCCACCACCAGCACTCACAAGCACACCATAAGCCACAACCTGTAACGTGTCGCCTGTTGATGCCCCTGTGCCTAGCGTAACGGTTGTGCCATCGGTTGCCGTGTAATCAGCCGCGTCTAATAGCACTCCGTTAAGAAATACATGCAGGCTTGCTGCTGTGTAGGCTAGTGTCTTACTGCCCGTATCAGCCCCTGTGAATGCTGTCTGACCGCTGGTTGCTGTGTAGGTGTAACTCGTTGTGCCGCCCGTCTGCACTTCCCACGCTGACCCATTGTATTTGTAAGTCGTGCCTTTCATTGCTAACGTGTCGTCTGCGGCTGGGCTTGCTGGGAAACCACCGCTTGTGTAATCGTATGCTGCCATGTGTTTCTCCTATGAGTTCTTAATGCCGTAGAGGGTGAAAGTGCCGCCTGTAATTGAGGCATTATTATTTCCTTCTAAAGCGAACTTAACTACATCTATTACAGATGACTCTTGTATAACGAATGCACCTTGAAACCAATAATCTGTGGTAGAGCTTGAACTTACATTATTAAACGTACCGGTTTTAGGGTTCATTGCCGCAGTATTTCGGAGTGTGATAAAGCCAGTGGTAACACCACTTGCATAGTGCTCCCCCATCAGTACATAACCTGCCGAGAGACTACTTGCCACATGGGTATTTGTATTCATGGAATAATTGCGCTTGTAGACATAGCGGATATTAGATGAAAAGGTTGCACCATTATCAGTTGAAAAATATAAGCGACTAAGATCGTAAGAACTCTGGTTCCCCTCAACATTTGTGAACGAAATAATGTAATCGTCATACCCTGATAGCGTCATAGACATGCTAGTGACTGAACTACTAACAGTGGTGCTTGAAATCACTTCCCAAGCTCCACCACCTCCAGCCGCTGCCGCTGCCGCCGTACCATTAGCAGATGATATATCCAACCATGCGGCGTCTGTTCCATCAGTAACACGTACATAAAGCACACCGTTTGCTGTGTCGTACCACTGATCGCCAGTGGATGGGCTGCTGGGTGCTGTGGCAACTGATGACAAATCAACACCAGCACTGATTAAATTACTTAAACTAGACATTTTATACGCTCCATCCTATTGTTGTATTTATATAAACCATTCTTATCTCATTCCAGTCTAAGTTAAAAGTTAGTGCAGTGGCTGCTGACGCAATATTAGCACCACCGCCATTAACTGTGAATGATGTTGTAGATGCAGCACCTGTACCATCTTTAATTATTACGCTGTCACCAACACTTGGTGAACTAGGTAAAGTGATAGTGATACTTCCTGCTCCAGCAACAACGATATCACCAGACGAAGCTGTGTAGTTGGCCGTTTTAACTAATGGAGATGCAGCACCACCACCTAATGCTGTGGCAGATCCGTTGACATATAGACCAGTGCTGTCGATCTTCAATCGTTCTGTAGTTCCTGCACCAATTAAGACAGTGGATGCCATCGCAGCAGTGCCGAATAAGCCGCCTATAATTGTATTACTAGATCCTGTGGTGACTGAGTAACCAGCATTACGACCCAAACCCAAGTTGTAGGAGCCTGTAGTTAGATTCCTTAAACTAGATGCACCGTATGCTGAGTTAAATTCACCTGTTGTGTTAGCCTGAAGACTGCTAGATCCGAAAGCTGCCACATATCGTCCAGAAGTATTAGACCTCAAAGAGTAATGGCCACTGGCTGTGTTATCATATCCATCAGTGTTGTTCTGTAAAGACCGCCACCCCGATGCTGCGTTATTCGTTCCAGTTGTGTTGCCAAATAGAGCCTGATAACCACTTGCGGTGTTCCGATGACCAGTAGTGTTAGATTTTAAGGCTTGATAACCGAAGGCTGCATTACTAGCACCACCTGTACTAACATCCATAGCACCATAACCCACAGCGGTGTTTCTAGCACCAGTGACTGCAGCTAAAGCATTAGTACCTAATCCAGTATTACCTGTACCTGATGTTGTACCATCAGTCAAACCATTAATATCCGATGCGCCACCACCGCCTAATGCAGTAGTAGAACCATTAACATACAATCCAGTACTATCAATCTTTAAACGTTCGGTAGTACCTGCACCAATAAGAACGGTGCTAGACATAGTTGTGGAACCCCCAAGAGTTCCTATAACAGTGTTGTTAGAACCAGTTGTGATAAGCAAGCCCGCATTGTAGCCTATACCTATATTATTTCCACTATTACTTTCAAACAAAGCCCCCGAGCCTACTGCTGTATTGTAACCAGCAGTAGTAGTCTTATAGAGAGCTGTATTACCAACTGATACATTGTGAGCACCAGTAGTTGCCCTATGACTAGCTGAATAACCAACTGCCGTACTATAGTAACCAGAAGTGTTACTCATCATACTTTGGACACCAAAAGAAGTGTTCCTATTGCCTGTAGTATTTCCGTGTAAAGATTTGTAACCAGTAGCTGTGTTATCCGCAGCTGTGGTGTTACTGGTTAAAGCATAAGCACCACTAGCTGTGTTATTAGCACCTGTGGTATTAAGCTTTAAAGAATTCATACCGATGGCACTGTTATTGGTACCTGTGGAGTTCTCTATTAAAGCACTTTGACCTACCGCTGTGTTTTTACTACCTGTGGTGTTATACCTTAAAGCACCATAACCACTAGCTGTGTTATCACTACCTGTGTTAAGATTTAAAGCATAAGAACCACTAGCTGTGTTCTTAGTACCTACGGTGTTAGCGTATAAAGCTTGATAACCAGTAGCTGTGTTCCTGTTACCTGTGGTGTTATTAGTTAAAGCGAATGTGCCTGTGGCTACGTTCCCATAACCTATGGTGTTAGCGTATAAAGCACTATAACCGGTAGCTGTGTTATAGTTAGCTGTGGTGTTAGTCAGTAAAGCTTCAAAACCAGTAGCTGTGTTAAAATTGCCGGTGGTGTTAGCGTATAAAGCTTTATAACCACTAGCTGTGTTCCTGTTACCTGTGGTGTTCAACCTTAAAGCTAAATGACCAGTAGCCGTGTTTTTATAGCCTGATGTGTTAGCGTATAAAGCACTTTGACCTACAGCTGTATTATTATTACTTGTGCCATCATCGCTAGCTAATGCACCATCACCTAAACCGACTGAACCACCCGAGAAATAGCCATCTGTCAACCCATCTATATCTGATGCGCCACCACCGCCTAATGCAGTAGTAGAACCATTAACATACA